>TARA_R110002003_G_scaffold46_2_pt1 | contig 30660 bp, 26 predicted proteins | sample TARA_R110002003 | Tara Oceans TARA_R110002003 (sample SAMEA4396441) | marine metagenome | biome: Westerlies Biome; feature: [SRF] surface water layer (ENVO:00010504); material: water (ENVO:00002006), including particulate matter (ENVO:01000060) such as... | depth 5 m | reverse complement strand
TTGATATCATAATATCCACCTCGCAACGTGACAGCCAGGCGTCATCATGGATCCGAGTACACAAGAACTCTCCGACTCTTCAGGCGCACCAACGCCAGCATCGTGGATAGAACCTTGCGACCATCTCCAGCAACGAGCATTTCATAAAGAGAAAGACTCTTCCAACATGTCCGATCGCGCACCTTGGCTCAAGACTCCCTTGGACCCCAAGAGATCACACATTCGCGTCCTCACGCTGCACAAAGGAGCTGACCATGATCGTCTTAGATGCGATTTGAGCGTCGTGGATATCGACAAGCGCCCACACTACGAAGTCCTATCGTATGTTTGGGGCGACGCAAGCACCACTGAAGGAGTAGTTGTCGCAGGCACGCTGTTCCAAGCAACAAAGAATCTGGCTGACTTTCTGCGCTCTCTTCGCCTCTCTGGTCACGATCGACTAGTATGGGCGGATGCAATTTGCATCGACCAGTCGAACGAAGAAGAGAAAAGTCACCAGATCGGACTGATGACGGAGATCTACCGCCATGCGACAGATGCGCATGTTTGGTTCGGACCTTTCAACTCTGATGCATGGTTCTTGGATATTGCGGGTGACAAAGATTACAAATTGGCGTTTGAGTTGGATGCGAGCAGATGGGGAGAGAACGAGCGACATACTAAAAGCGCGTTGAAGTACTTTGTCGAACAAGAAGGCTTCAGACCAATCGATGGGGCTGAGTTGGCGCAGTTCAGCACGGGATGTGAAGATGATATCTTCACAACAACCCTGAAGATGTTGGATATGATGGCAACAGGTGTGCATCTTTACAGATACCCCATATTCAGCTACATCGAGCGCGAAGGCGGTACACGAGAATATAGGGTGAACAGATCCTGGCTCGTAGTCATGGATTGCGTCCGCTGGCTGCTCCAGCGACCTTGGTGGTCTCGCGTCTGGACACTGCAAGAAGCCGTGCTACCAAAGGTGGATCCGATCGTTCATGCCCCTCCCTACTCGTTCCGCCTCTCACGATTACTCGGCGGCGTACAGTCCATGATATTCCATAACAATTCCATTTGTTGCAAGTGGTTCGGCGCACCTGTCACGACATCCAATCGACATGAGACTCCGTGTAACCAATTCGATCAAGCAATGGCTGTTTTCAATCAACGGGATGTACTCGCAGATGGCGAGGAAGGCACTGGTGTACCGTTGGATCTCGTTGTCTCTGCTATACAGACGCGCAAAGCGACCGAGGTGCGAGATTACTGGTTTGGCTTGTTTGGCTTCCTTCCGGCGCCATGGCAGGAAATGGACAAGTCTAATTCTGAGTTACGCACGACTGCAGGACTCTTCTGCCAATTCTCCAAGCTCTTGTATTTCCAGTGTCAAGATCTTACCCAGCTGGATCTGGCGCGCCGCGGGAGGCGCAGTCAGATATCAGACCTGCCATCGTGGGCCATAGATCTGACCTCCCAACGCCATAACAACGATATGGATTTGCATCGTTGGGAGTTGTATAATGCATCGCTGGGCCATAATTTTGATTGCGAGCTTACTTGGACGGAGCTCAAGACTCCCACTTTGACGGTGAACGCGATTCGCGTCGCTTCTGTGCAGAGCGTCGCGGATCGGATCTTGCCGAGAGAGTACAGGGCCGGCGACTTGTTGCGCCTGGTACAAGAGTGGCGAGCACTTTACAGGGAGATTGTTCGACCACCAGACGATGACGCCTTCTGGCGCGCGGTGTTCATGGATGCTAACGTGCAGGTGCACTGGATGTCACGGCGCTTGCAGCCGCTTGCGACACCCAGGCTGAAGGATATCAAGGAGTGGTATCAAGCATGGACGCGCACAAATGACCGCCGCGATCTCGCGTATGATAGGAAGTCAGGCGGCGTTGCGAGGGGCGCTTTCCACTATCGGGCAGTGCAACGCAACGCAGATAAGACGCGATTCTTCGTTACGTCGCAAAGTTTACCAGGAATGGGACCATTTGACATGGCTGTAGGGGACGAAGTGTACGCGATGGAGGGATGTAAAGCATTGGTGGTATTGAGACCGGCCGTGAGTATAAGAAGAAGTGAATTTTCGGTCGTAGGATTATGTTTCGTTGACCGATGGATGTATGGGCGGGCGGCCCAGGGTCGGCCGAAGTGGGAGCAATTGCAACTTGTCTGATTGCCTCACATCGGTTTTCAGTGACTGATCATGGTCGCAGACGCGCTTATCACCAGAGCAATGCCGGTGATGACATATCGCCAGGCATTCGTCCGCGCCCACGTCTCTGCAATGGTTTTCATGTCAACCGTTTCTGCCCATCTCTTGGCCGATTCGCTCGCAGTGTCCTTGTCTGTACCGGCACCCCTGCCGTTTAGCGTGAACCCATCATCGCGTAACAGCTCCTGCGCTTTCCACTTTCCAGCGCCATTCACGCCAGGTTCCATGTACAGCGCGGTGTAAGGGATGATGCTCGCGTTCAAGATCGCTGATATAATGTATAGAGCGGAGGTGCGAGTCAGCTCGGAGGTCATATATGCGAGAATCGCGTTGCTTGATGCACCGAGAAGAATCAAGGGCGCGACAAAGACGGAAGCGAATTGGTAAGCCTGTAGCCATTGTCTGGCCAGAAGCTTTGGAGAGGCGTGCGTGGTCATGGGAGGAATGGCGACATGACTGTAGGCGAAAGTGAAGCCTATTTTCACTCTATTAGATTACGCGAAGTTGTGCGAGTTCTATGAGATACCTGTATAAAGCGCTGGCGCGGTGGTCGCGATCGCCTGCAAAACAGGCACGTGGGCACGCGTCGAGTCACTCATTTAGACTATGACGCGCTCAATATGAAGAGACCGAAACTTTGAAAGCTAATACAAGAATTTTGAGACATGCTATGGACTTTGTATTCACGTCCTTAGAAAGGTTCAGCTGTTCCAGGTGAACCTCGCGACTGGATCTCCAGACGTCATGGCGGGCAAATCGGAGGTTTGCGACTCCGACAAAACCATCACCCCGACTTGGGGCACCGTTGCTGTCCATCAACAACAATCATGTCTCACCAGCCTCCTTGTTCAATGACCTCATTTCGTGCAATAAACCCAGCCAACGAGCGCCCGGACTTCTTTCTGAGAGACCGCACAGTTCTGAACTTCTCATTGTCTGCAACTTCCACGGCCAAATGCAATTTTGCACAAATGTTTCGAACAGCACGTTACGCGTCTGATTTCCTTTGCAGTAGCACCTCTGCCATCGGCCTGCCTGTCTCGTTCCCTTTGAGCTGAACTGAGTCGTCTATCATTTAATAGCTGATTGAAGTAAGTGAACAGGTTTGGGCCATTCCTTAGCCCGCATTGCGAGCCAGTTCTCGACCGCGCTGTGTGATGTTACGCGTCTATGGCGTTATCAATCATTGGACATTGCTATGGCCGAATAGTGTACCACATTTCATGACTCTCGAGCAAAATTCAAGAGGAATGAGCGATCTGACAAGGGTGCACATCACAGCCTGCCCAGGCATGCCCGGTTTCCTACTGAAACCCGTCTCTGACGAGGACATTTGGAATACCATCTATTGTAGTATCATTGCCGCCGCCCACCTGGACAACAATCGAAAAGTCAACGTGGTATTCATTCTTCCCGTGTTGAGTACTTGTTCATTGGGTATCTACAAGTCTTGAAAGGGGTCAGTGTTCAGCTCGTTTCCTGGTCTACTTGTCTCCCTGGGCTGGCTGGCTGGGAATTGAGCCGATGCACTAAGGACTCTCGTGGCTTCTACGCAATGATTCAGTCTGCTGTCAGTTTCCACCAGCGAGGCGCTATTCCTCGTGGACTCCGCCACCACATCAAGCAACGCGCGGTCACGACGGTGACAGAAATGCCGCAGAGCTTTTCCCACAATTGAAGCCTCCTTGGGTCGTGTTTCGATCACCCGCATGAAGACACAAAGCCAACTTTGGACGAAGATATCTGTTTCTGTTGCGTACTCATTACTGATCGTTCGAGTCGGGCTTACGACGCAACCTTCTATTTTCATGGCCCCAACGCTCCGAGGGAAACATCGCACGAGGCCCGCTTTACTCATCGGCGACTTCGAGAGCATACATAATGAGTATTCAGGGGAACCTGACGAGGTCGGCCACTTCCGTAGAGACGTCAGTCGGTGCATCCACGGAACACCAAGTGGGCACACACGACGCTTTCAGCTGCGAAGGTATGACGCACAGATGCTAAATTTCGTTTCTGACTGGCTAGACCTTCTCCACAATCTGCTTCCGGCAGTTCTTGTAATGCAGGTGCATCTTTTTCGCCTGGTGGGGACAAGTGAAAGTCACGTGGCGCGCATACGTGGACGCTTATGTCACGACGCTCAAGCTTTGTTTCACCCCACAAGCACGTTCTAGTGTGCCGAAAAAAGGTCCATGGCATGTACCGCCGTCAAACAGGCGTACTAAGCCACATGATCTGCGTCGTCACCGAACATGCTTCTCCACACAAATCGACTTCGGCCACTACTGACCAAGGGGGTCAAGCCACCAGGCGATGCACTCCACCATGAAGCGGTCGAAACTTACCATGTTAGCCAAAGACTCGTCAGCGCCTACGCGAATGCCTCAAGCGCAGGTAGACGGTGATGCTGTCGTTGAGCCCCTGGGGGGAAGCGCTCCGACGATGAGATCTATATAAGGTAGGCCAACCACCAGGACAGGTTCATCATCACATCGATCATCACATCTTGGACATCTACTTCTCTCTCCACTTCCATCTCTTCGATCCGATCGCTCAAGCACTTTCTTCGCTACACTCACTTCTGAACATTTTCAGTCCACTTCCAACTTTCAAGATGCACTCCTTCACCGCCGTCGTCGCAGCTTCTGCGCTCCTCTCCGCCGTCTCTGGATCTCCCCTTTACCTCCGTTCCAACACTTGCGGCGCCGCTCCAGCTGGCAGCAACACCAAGAACCAGCCAATCCAGCAGCCAACTGGCATCAAGACTGCTGCGGACTGCCAGTCCCAGTGCAATGCTGCCTCCAGCTGCCAATCCTTCTGCTTCGGCCTGATCGACAACGCGATCAAGTGCGAGCTCTTCTCTGTCCCCGCCGCCTTGATCCCCAAGCAGTCCAGCACCAACCTCGTCGCCTACGACAAGGCCTGCTCCGCCGTTCCCAGCGTTGTCCCCACCTCCAGCAACCCAACTGGAAAGGCCCAGGACAACACCCAGAAGCAATCCGGCACCGATAACACAAAGCAGTCCGGCAACACCAACACCCAACCCACCACCCAGCAAAAGTCCACCACCAACACCCAGTCCAACAACCAGCCCGAACCAGCCAAGGTCTCCAAAGCCCCCACCGCGCCCCAGCAGCCTACTCCCACCCCCACGCCCGCCAAACAACAACAACAACAACAGCAGGCGCAACAGGACCAGGACCAGTCGCAGTCGCAGAAGCAAACCACCACCTCCTCCGCGGCAAACACATGCGGCTCCAAGCCCGCCGGCACCACCAACAACCAGCCCCTTTCCCAGCCGTCCGTCTCGTCCGTCGCCGCGTGCAAGACGCAGTGCGAGGCAAACAGCAGCTGCAAGTCCTTCACGTGCGGCACCGTCAACAGCGCTGTTGTGTGCAAGCTGTTCAGCGTCGCTGCGTCCGCCGTGCCTGCTCCTGCGGACGCGGCGCAGAAGAAGGCGGTTGTGGCGTATGATGTGGGATGCAGCGTCTAGATGCATCACTGTTGCGTGTGGGATGTGCCCGTGGATAAGGAGAATAGCAGAGAGCTGGGGCGATGGACGCATTGCCTGGACGTGCTTTTTCTGCGCGACGCATCACTGCTCCGATCCGTTGGTGACAAAACGGTAAGCGTCCTTTGTTGGACAATATAAAATAGTGATTGGAATCGGGATGGTGGGACTGTCATATCACTCGTTTACTTTTCCTATTGTTTTGATTCTGCGTTTCGTTTTTGGGATTCGAAAAAAAGACGTGTAATAGTAGGAGCTAGAACTAGATAGAAATTGCATTCGGTACCGATATCTGCTGCTCTTCTTTGTCAGTTTGCAATTGGTGGTGTTGGGGCATCTGGATGCCAACGCGTGGGTTTGTGTGACTATTTGTGGGATCATCGCGGTGGCGTCTGGGGCGGTCGCTGCAGTTGTGTTCCGCTGAGCTTTCAAAGCACGTCTGGCGCAGGTCGCTAAGGATATGTTGATCACTGAAGCCTTACCGTGTGTGTGCTGAGGCGTTCCGAAACGGTGGTATGGTATATGACATGGAGTACGCAATGAGTTAGTCGATGGGCGAGCAAGGCTTCGCACAGATGTGGTCTGTCTAATTTTGTCAAGCGTTTTGGAATGAGAAGCACGAGAACAACAGAAAGCTCAAGATGGAGGACGACGCGTAATTGGCAAGGATGAAAGATTTTCATTCATTCACCATCTCCGCCATGCATCTACATGGCTTGCAAGTCTACCTAAGATGCATACACATGACCGTGACTCGATCATCCCAGATCCTGACCCAATGTAAACTCCGAAGCAAGCATCCAATTTGGGCTGCTGATCATATGAACGCCGATGTTGAGATCGTTCATGCACCCGACAGCTTGTAAGCTTTTGCCTTACCCACCGAATAACGACCCATAATGCAGGTTGAACTTTTGGGTATCATATAAAGACGTCATTACACACATTACACGGCAGCATGTTGATATGCCGCACGGAGCGACTGCGTTGATGAAACGCAACCGGAAGAGGTGCCAAATGGCAAAGAAATCTAAGAAGCGTACTTCTCGCGGTAGAACTTGGCAGCGTTGACAAGGTTGGTCAGCGCGGCCTTGGTCTCCTTCCACTGGCGGGTCTTCAGACCGCAGTCGGGGTTGACCCAGAGCTGCTCAGGCTTGAGGTACGTCAACATCTCAGCGAGGCGGTCCTTGATCTCCTGCTCGGAGGGAACACGCGGCGAGTGGATGTCATAGACACCAGGACCGATGTGGCGGGGGTAGGCCTTGTCCTCAAAGACCTTGAGAAGCTTGGCATCGCTCTTGCTGTTCTCGATGGAGAGGACATCAGCATCGAGCGCGGCAATTGCGTGGAAGAAGTCCTGGAACTCGGAGTAGCAGAAGTGGGAGTGGATCTGGGTGGAATCCTGGACACCAGCGCAGGAGAGCTTGAACGAGTCGACGGCCCATGAGAGGTACTTCTCGCGCTCAGTGCCAGCACGGAGGGGAAGACCTTCACGAAGAGCAGGCTCGTCGACCTGGATGACGTAGATGCCAGCAGCCTCAAGATCAACAACCTCATCGCGGAGAGCGAGTGCGAGCTGCTGAGCCTGGACGGACTGGTGTACATCGTCACGAGGGAAAGACCATCGGAGGCAGGTGATGGGACCAGTAAGCATACCCTTCATAGGCTTCTTGGAAACCGATGCGGCGTACTTGGACTCCTTAACGGTCATGGGAGCAGGGCGAGAGATGTCGCCAACGATGATCGGTGGTCGGACGCAGCGGGAGCCATATGACTGGACCCAACCCTTGGTAGTGAAGACATATCCGTCAAGGCGCTCACCGAAGTACTGCACCATGTCGTTACGCTCGGGCTCACCGTGGACGTAGACGTCAAGGTCGAGCTCATCCTGGATCTTGATAACATCCTGGATCTCCTTCTCGATGAACTTCTCGTACTGCTCAGCAGTGATCTCGCCCTTGGTGAACTTGTTGCGCTGAATGCGGATCTCCTTAGTCTGAGGGAAGGAGCCGATGGTGGTGGTAGGGAACAGGGGCAGGCTCAAGTGCTTCTTCTGCTGAGCATATCGCTCAGGGAAGGCAGACTTGCGCTCGTGCTGCTCGGGTGTGACGCTAGCCTGGCGGTCCTTGACAGCCTTGTTGTTGGTGCGCTCGGACGAAGCGCGAGCCTGCATCGACTTGGCGTTGGCCTCAAGGGCCTCGCGGACGGAGGCAGGGCCCTCGTTGACTGCCTTGGCAATAACGACAACCTCAGACACCTTCTGGACGGCGAAGGAGAACCAGTCCTTGACCTCCTCGGGCAGCTTCTTCTCGCTGTCGAGAGAGTGGGGAGTGTGGAGAAGCGAGCTGGATGTGGCGACGATGACGCGGTCCTTGCCGAGCTTCTGAATGGCGGTCTCAACCTTCTCGATGGCGTTCTTGAAGTTGGTCTTCCAGATGTTGCGGCCGTCGACAACACCAGCGGAGAGGATCTGGCTTGAGCCAAGCTTGCCAACGACGCTCTCGAGCTGCTCAGGGTTCCTGACAAGGTCGATGTGGATACCGTGCACGCCCTGGAGGCTGGCAAGAGCGTCAAAGTTGTGGACGATGTCACCGAAGTAAGTGGCGACGATGGCCTTGGGCAGGTTGCTGCCGACGAGCTTCTCGTATGCGGGCTTGAAGGCATCCTTGACCTTCTGTGACAAGTCCTGGACGAGGATCGGCTCGTCGATCTGGACGTACTCGGCACCAGCAGCCTTGAGCTTCTCAAGGAGCTCTACGTATACGGGAAGAAGCTTGTCGAGGAGCGAGATGGGGTCGACGGACTGGTCACGGTCGGCCTTACCGAGGGCAAGGAAGGAGACGGGACCGATGAGGACGGGGCGGGTGACGATGCCAGCCTCCTTGGCCTCGAGGAACTCAGCCACGGGCTTGGGGTTCTCAGAGAGCTTGAAGGTTTGGCCATCCTGGAAGGTGGGCTTGACGTAGTGGTAGTTTGAGTCGAACCACTTGACCATTTCCTAGGTGATGTTAGGACGCATGAGAGCGGAGGATTCGGCTTGACATACCAGACTGGGAACATCGACACCGTCCTTCTGGTGGCCACGGCCCATGGCGAAGTACTCATCGAGAGAGTGCAGCGAGTTCTTGGAGTAGCGCTCTGGGATAGCCTGCGACTGTTAGACATGTCGGGGAGTGGCGAATGCTGATGGCTTACATTGAACAGCTGGATGTGGTCGAGAAGATGGTCGTAGAAAGCAAAGTCGTTGCTGGGGATGATGTCGACGCCGGCATCCTTCTGGATCTTCCAGTGCTCCAATCGCAGACGCTTGCCCTCCTTCAGCAGCTCGTCCCGCGAGAGCTTGTCGGCCCAGTAAGCCTCGTTGGCCTTCTTGAGCTCACGGTCCGCACCCATGCGGGGGAATCCGAGAACTGATGAGTGGACCATTGTGATGTGCGGTCCTTTGCGGACGATGTGATAAAGTAAGGTAGAGGAATGGAATGGGGATGTGTGAGATGTGTGGGAGGAAGAGGAGGGGAGGAGTGAAGAGACAATGGTAGTGATGGCGCGATGTTGAGCTTTTCAATGAAATTCTACTGGCGTCTAGGCGGGGTAACGTTATTTTCACACCGCCTTGACGCGTCCGTTGTCGGGGAACACAGCCATCGCGCTGCGACATGCAACATGGCGCCGAGCCCACCAGCACCGATAATCATTGTCGCGTCTATACAATCAGGTGCGTGCTCTCCTGCTGGAGCACTATGCAGCACCTTCAAGAACGACTCGGACGCCTCGTTGGCGGGCTTCTGCAGTGAGCTGGATGCCCGGAATCCGGATGACCGCGTCCCAAATTTGCGATGGACCCGACCCGGAACCTGGTACTGCTGCTGCCATCGATGTAGATAAATCAGGCGACGCATGTGGTTGATCATGATTTTGAATTCGATGAAGACCCTACTCTATACAGTACACACAAGAAGAGATTATTCAACAACCACATGCGAATTCGCAACGGCTTCATGGCCTCGTGCTTCAACACCAATCCCTGCAGTCGAACGATGCTGATTGAGCAGCAAAGATGCAGATGGCGATAATCCTGGTCCCTTGCTCGGAGGAAGCTTGGACCCTAACTGATTATGTCTGCAGTGCTCTGTCAGTGTGACGCCACGGCTCGTAGGACTTTCGCGCATGGTGTCATTCTAGTAAGAATCGGATGCATCTCCCAACTCGACCGCTTTTTTTTCCTGAGAGACTCCGAGCGCGGTCGGCCATGGAAAGGACGAATCGGAGGTCAGCAAGCGCTCGCTGATGCTCCACAGCTCCCCGCACTCGCCTCGAGAGCTCGCAGTTCACCCCGCCAGTGAGAGTAACATTCCTCAGGAAACTGTCCAGCCACCCTCACTTCCTTAGAAAACCACCGGAATATCTTCTGTAACATCATCCAACATGGCCACCAGACCTTCACATGTGCGAACAGTCTCCACAAACCTCGGGAGTAGCTCAGGCCAGAGACCACTTGAAGGCAGGGTAGGCATCGTGACAGGAGCATCAAGAGGTATGAGAAGACCGCATACATGCTCAGGAATATCGCTGATATGACAGGCATCGGCATCGAGATTGCGCGCAATCTTGCTAGCAAAGGCTGCAACCTTGTGCTGAACTACACCTCCGACTCCTCCGCCCAGCTCGCCGAAGAGCTTGCCTCTGAGCTGTCGGCCGAGTATGGCATTAAGGCGCTGGCTGTACAGGCCAGTATGGGCTCGGATAACGGACCGAAGCATCTTGTCGAACTTACCAAGAACAACTTCCAGCATCCCAAGAGCGGCAAATTCCAGCTTGACATTATCATCAACAACGCCGGTGTAGCGGGCAACAACTTGGTCGAGAAGGTAGACTGCGACGACTTTGCGCGGCAGTACAACGTCAATGTGCGGGGTCCGTTACTGCTTTTGCAAGCTGCGATACCCTACCTACCAAATGACCGCTCCGGGCGCATCGTCAGCCTCTCGTCGGTCAGCTCGTCGCTGGGATACAAGGGCCAGTCCATCTATGGCGGGACAAAGGCAGCTCTGGAGGCCATGACGCGGACGTGGTCGCGGGAGCTGGCCGAGCGATGTACCGTCAACACTGTCAACCCAGGGCCGGTCGCGACTGACATGTACTGGAGCAACGACGAGGCTTTCATTGCGCAGAACAAGCCCTTCATCGAGAACACGCCCCTGTCCGCGCCGCGCAAGGGCATCGACGACGAGAAGATCTACGAGGCATCGCAGGGTGCAGGAGGTCGACCGGCCTACAGCGAGGAGGTCGCCGGTGTCGTGGGTATGCTCTGTTTGCCAGAAGCGGGGTGGACGACAGGCAGCGTTATCTGCGCAAATGGAGGTATGAAGTTTAGCTTCTAGGTATGCTGTGGCTGTTGCTGGAGAGCAGTACCAATAATGGAGTCAAGGCCAACCGTCATGAAAGTTTGGTCTCGTCTTAGTGACACTGCATCTTTGTGAGACTCTTCAAGGTCAAGACAGATTGCGCGTGGACGACCAGGATCGGCAAAGGTTCCTAGGTTCGTCATGGATCTTTGCACGTGCTGTCCCGCCATCATTTCCAGCCCCCCTTCCGTCGCATCACGCTCAGTCCACAAACGCAACATCGACCAATATGGAAAAGCCTGATAGACAGTGGCATGGGAGAAGCCGCTCGGATCACGGCACGATTGGTCTGGACGCTCTTCGCCGATGTGGTTTTTCACACATGTTACTGGGCGCGCACGGTTGCCGGCGCAACCGTGTGTTTATCCAGCGGCATGTCCCGCACCTAAGCACAAAGCGCCGCCACATTCCACGGCACCGCGATCGAACCCTGTTCAGCACTCTAATTGGACGATAAGCGGCCGTTTTCTGTCGACTATGCGCGATCGGGGGCTGGTGGCTGGGCTTGTGGTCGATGTTGACGGACCCGGCGGCCAGCCACCGTGCATGAACTGGAGATCTGACCCCTCGACCTCGGCCTGCAAAGTGGACTACTCCAGCATCATCGCCTATTCACTTGTACGACGCTGCCTCGCAATCCCCACAGCGCGATCCATGGAGCTACTAGACCGGCATCCGAGGTGAACGTTCCTCAGCTGTGCAGATACACCCAACAAGCGCCGGCCATGGCGACGACGAGGACAGCAATGAGCTGGCTTGGTCTCCTGCCTGCGTCGCTCCTTCTTTCTATCGTCAATGCGCAGATGCCGAACAATCCAACCCGGGTCCTGCGAAACGACAACTTGCTCTACGTCTTCCGGCCGTCTGCCGACAACTCCAATCAGTTCCAGCTCGCCTCTCTCGATGTCTCTTCTCGCATCGACGCAGCAAGCCTCCCGTATACCACGCTGTACCCTACGCTACCCTTTCTGAGCAATGACACTCCACGCGCATTCACGCCAATACTGGAAGACGGAGGCAACATTGCCGTCTATACAGGAGACTGCTCGCGAGGTGCGAGTGGAGGCGAGGTCTGGATGTACACACCGAGCTCCTCAAACAAGGAGAAGGCCAGCTGGAAACAACAGGATGTATCAGTCAAGAGCAACACACATAACGCTATCATGGGTGCCAACTATCTGAGTGGTGGCATGGCGTTTTCCAGTACCGTCGGTGGAAATGCTGCCACGACTGGCGCGTACTTCTTCGGCGGCATGTGTCCATTTGAGAGCGACACCGACAACGAGTGGCAATCCGCTGCCAATTACTCCAATCTCATGGTCACCCTACAACCGTCCAGTTCCGGCAACAACCACGTCGCATACAGTGTGGACATATCTTCAAGCCGCGGACCACCAGTGCCGGAAGCTGGCTTTTCAATAACTGGACTGGAACCCACCTTCTCCAACCGCAGCGATGGCACTCAGACGCAGCAGCAGAATTTTCTCCTGATCGGTGGTCACACCAGTGCTGCATTCATCAACATGTCGCAGGTTGCACTCTTCTCCCTGCCGGAACAGGGTTGGACGTTCATTGGCGTGAAGCAACCCGAGCCCTCCCAATCGGATCTGGCCATTCGAGCTACTGCAGCAACCATCGATCCACGGTCTGGACATTCCGCTGTCTTGACTGCAGATGGCCAACGAATCATTGTTTTCGGTGGCTGGGTTGGCGATGTCGACACTCCCGCAGAGCCGCAGCTCGCGATACTCAACATCGCTAGTGGCTATGGAGGAGAAGGTGATTGGCACTGGACAGCACCCTCCACCTCTGGTGCAGGCTTGCCGAACGACTCCGGACTTTACGGCCATGGCGCCTCCATGCTTGATGGCGGGGTCATGATGATCACGGGTGGCTACTCGATCACGGCGTCTGGTTCGCGACGCAGGAGGGCCACACCAACGGTCAACAACAAATCATACTTTCTCAATGTCACCTCCAACAGCTGGATTGCGGACTATGCCCCGCCACCCGAGCAACTAGACGTCGAACCCATAAAGACAGGGCCTCTATCCAGTCCAGGGCAGAAGGCAGGATTGGGCGTAGGGCTTGGTATCGGCTTGGCGGCCGTGTGCGGCCTGTTTGCATTCTACATGTGGTACACACGGCGCTTAAAGAAGCAACGCGAAGTGCGCGAAAAGCAGATTCTGGACGTCGCCTTTGCAACACATCGGTACAACATAGATCAGTACTCGCCTGGCTTCGATGGTCGTGGCGGTCAATCGGATGCTCTCGACCATCTCGCAGGTCAAAATGGCAACTACTACTTCCCACCAGGAACCCAAGGTGGGCAAGGTTGGAGGCAGACAGGTGGTCGAGACGCGGAACGAACGGGGTTGCTTGTCGAGATTCCCAGTCCAACGCGAGGGCTAAGACGCAGTCTCGGTGGTCGACCTGGATTTGCCATGGGGCAAATGCGAGGCCCTGGGCAAATCCATCCCATTGATGAGCTGGAAGAAGAGCAGGATGACCATCATGTGCACGATAGCATAGCTTTGGACAAGCAGCCTGAGATGGCCGAAGCCCGTAAAGAGCGAGGAGCGGCCGTGTTTGACAACGCTCCCATCCTGGATCCGTTCCTCGATACGCAACGTTCAGGGAGCGAGGTTCAAGGCGTAGCCCAAGCCGCATCAGCATCTCCTGCACATGAAGAGCATGATCATGTGTCTTCCAACTGGCCACTGGGTGCGGCCGGGCCATCTCGACATTCGAACGGCAGATTCTCTCCCGACAAGTCTGCATCGGAACGGACAAGCTCCAATCTCAGCGACAGGAGCACTCGATCTGGTCTATCGTGGACATCCTCCAGTGGTGGCGTGGCACGCAGTGCATCCTTGCGATCAGCCGCGATACTACACAATGCTGCTCAGGCCAATCCATTCAGAACGCCACATGGAAGCCCGACACGCGAACGACTAGATGGAGACAACGAAAGTGAGCGTCACAGTCCCGTTGATCCACGAACGCTGTCTTTCACGAGTGTACGTAGCAATGGATATGCGGAGATCGACTCCTTCCGCACCGCTCAGTCATCGTTCGCCCACCTCCAAGCCGAGGGTGAAGCATTACTAGGTGGGAACCCTGAGCGGCCACGTCCAGAAACATCATCCTCTACCTCGAATACAAACCGCGATACGGAGGGTAGCAACAGTCGAGCAGCTACGGCAACGCCAGCCACATCCTACGCACTAGACATGTCGACGGTGTCGCGACCTGTCACAAGAGAGCGAAGAAGAAGCTGGCTAGGCAGTGTGCGGCGAGTATTGACAAGATCGGTGTCGAGTGCCGAGCGAAACGAGCGAACAAGGTCGCTCACAACATCAATGTCGTACCATGGACGCTACACAGACAACCCCATTTCGCCAGTGGAGCCGTCGGAAACCGATCATAGGAAGTCCTTCCCTGCCTCAACCGCCCCACCACGACGCGCAGCCTCAGACGCAACTTTCTGGCGTAGTCGGCGAGGGCAGCAAGACTGGATGGAAGACGAGGAAGACACCAAATGGAAGCGCACCGCCGGCGACAACTGGGGCGCACCCGAGGACATTGTCCTCGCAGAGCGCGAGCGCCAACGACAAGAGTGGCGCGAACGCGGCAAACTACTCGTCAACATCACCCCAGACAACGACCAACTCCCCACCCCTCGCACGCCCATCCGCTCAGACCAACTCGGCATCCCAACCACAGACGACCGGCCCTGCACGCCCGCCAGCGAAGCAGACTGGGACGTCGAAGCTGCCGTCGAGCGACGCGTCGTGCAAGTCATGTTCACCGTTCCCAAATCCAAACTCCGCGTCGTCAACGCCGACCCCGATCGGAGCAGCATTCTCTCCCTGCCACGCGACACCTCCAGCGAAGACGTGAATGCCCCCACCGAGCAGGGCAGCCCCTCGCGTGTCAAGGACCTGGCCGGCAGGTTCGAGCACATGTCGTCGTCGTCGTCGCCCAGGATGAGTCCGAAGCCCAGCCCCAGCCCCAGCCCCAGTATCAAGTCGCTCAAGATTAGACAGAGGGGCAGTGCGGCGTCGTTGGGCAAGCAGAGTGCGAGGAGGGCGAGTGCACAGCGCGCGGGGGAGATGGAAGAGGCGGGGAGGTAGGTGTGGCTTGAGTGCGTTGCGGGCTTTCTTGCATGTATGTTTTTGTTTTGCATGGGTTGGAGGGGGTGCTGGAAGATGTGATGTGCTTTTGGATTATGGGATTAGCGTACGGTACGGCGTTCACGTGGCGTTGGCATAGGCCCTGATTCTCGGACTGGGCGGGATGGTTACTAGGATTTCACGAGTAGATATGTATGTTGCAATGTGTGAAATGTTGAAGAAAGTTAACTCTATTATTCGTTTCTGCGCTCATGTGCCGTCTGCCCTCGTCGTCCATGCATCACTCCGCTGGAGAAGGTCGTAGCACTACTGCATATACCCATTCCTTCGTCTGTCGTCCTCCTCTCGCCATCAAATGTGCCATTGCTGCCTCAACTCTGAGGTAGCTTCCCGGCCTCAACCGTCTTTCCCCGTGCCCTCCTCTCGCCATCTCACCTCATGCCCCCGCCCCCGCGCTTCCCGTTGTAAGCCTCGCGGTGTCAGCGGGCCCATCGTCGTCGCTGCCCGGAAAGCTCCACTCGCTGGACTGCGCGTACTCGACATGCTCGTCCTCATCAGTCAGATCAACAACTCCCCTCCCCGCCTCCAACGCATTCCACCCCGGCGACGGAGACCGCGTCCGACGCCGCTTTCCATGGCGCATAGGCGACTCGGCGGAGAAGCCTGGGAGCGCGGCGCGGCTGGTGGGCGGCGGTGAGATGGAATGCTTCCGCTTCGTCAAGTCGCCATACAAGTCGTCTTGGGACGTTTTCTTCTCCTTCTCATGGCGCTCGGCGGATGGCTGCATCGCGTTGGAGAATCGCGGAAATGGGGCGTTGGGATTGACAGCTCCGCTCTCATAGCGCCGTTGAATACGCGCGACTATTTGCGCTTCTTTCCAGTGGTAGCCGTGGGACGGCAGGTGGGCCGTGGCATGGGCCCAGCGCTGGAGGCTGGAGATGGAGGCAGAGGCGTGGGAGGGTGCGATGAGGTCGTCTTCTGCGGTCCAGTCTGTGCGGGTGGTGTTGTGGGGGTTGGGGTTGGAGCGCGAGTTGTTGGCATGTGAGTGTGGGCGCGACATGGTGAGGAGAGTGAAGGTGATGTTGGATTAGACTTTTGGCGATGGATGGGTTGCAGTGAAGGGTAGGAGCGATTGGGAAGAGCACTGGTGACCTCGAGGACGTTTTGGCCGCTTTCTTTGGCGGCAGCAGTGACGATTGTCGTGCCTCCACTGGCTGTTGTTTAGCTGGAGGATCGTGTTGCGACAGTGAAAGGTGTAAGTCTGCAAGTTGAGGTCTCGGAGTCAGGTCGAACAGTTCGATGAGGTGCCTAGGTAGTTTGGATAGCAAGAGACGAGGTGGGTGAGGAAGGTACCGGGCGATGGCATGCAAAGGACAGGACCGCGATCCTATACTGTGTACTGGCTGAAGTGAAAGCGAAGACGCACCGATGGAGCCTCATGGTGAAGGTTGCTGAGCACTGCCATCAAATGTGAAAGCCCTTTGTTGTTGCTCTCAGACGAGCGGCTACTATGCAGCGTTCCTTTGACCTTTCTCATGCGCCCGCCCTAATGCTTGCCTTACAGGCAACTTGATGCACCCATCACCTATAGATGCAGTGTGTGATGTCGCGTATCTGATCTCTGCCACGATGATCTGCAACCCTTGCGTTGAGCGGCTCTGGCCGCCGGGGAAGCGCGGCCGTCCTTGGAGGCTGCACTAGTTCTTGGCACGCTTTTGTATCTCCACCTTCTTTCAACGTCGCGGCACTCTCCAGGAGTCGCTGTTCCGACCATTTGCCTGTTGTAGCCATCGCTCGCATTGTTAGTGTACCGGACTCTGTTCCCCTCCCAGCCTGCCGTCGACCGACTGCAGCTCGGCTAGTGACAGCCGACGGGCAACGTACGCTTGGTCTACGCCCGGCGATCCTACCTAACCGGACCAGTGTACGCCGCAATTGTGCGTCTGAGGATTTGATTGCAGCGAAAATCAAGACACTATCATGCGACGCCGCACGCGCATGTCACAGCAGTTGTTCTGCGCGTTGCCCTGAAAGAAAAAAGCGTCCGAGTCAAAACGCCCCAAAGAGAAAAGTGTCCGAGTCGAAAACGCCCCACAGCTCGCAAGAGAGAAGACGAACCGCGATTCCGCCGGCAATATCTCAGCTTGAACCGGTTCGCGCCGTCTTCACACGTGTGAGCCCTGCACGGCTCCAACAATAGCGCACTGCAGATTAAAACCGCGTGTTAATATCGCGTGTCTTCACCTCTAGCCGAGTCCGTCCAACTCGACACCGCTTTGCCGCCATTGGCCACATTCAACACCAATGGCACACTAACGAGGAGAATACCGGTCATCCACGTTGGTTTACCACCGCGCTGGATCTCGTACATCCTTCATAGCTTACTGGCAGGAAGCGAAGCCAACGGCTCGACGCTCGCTCTTCTCTTCTGCTCAATCTAACACCATGGCATCGTCGAACGAACCCCATAATGAAACTACCGGCGCCGATGATATGCCTACCGCGGATGAGGCTAGCAGCTCCGGCCCGTCGCTGGAAATAGATGTATGTCCCACCTCTTGGCGCAGTACCTTCCTTGACTGACAGGTGGCCCTGATAGAGCGACGACCGCGACTCTACACTTGGTGATAACCAGTCCTCGTACGCTGTGTAACTGTCCCTGCATCTTGAGCGCAGCACTGACACTGCACAGTTACACCATGTCCGCAACATCATCAGTCTTCAACTTTCGATATGAGCATGGAAGACGCTATCATGCTTATGCGGAGGGGAAGTATCCGGTGCCGAACGATGAGGTGAGCCCAACACGACTCACCCGTACCGCGCTTACCGACGCATCATGACAGGCCGAGATGGACAGGCTAGATCTTCAACATCATGCTTTCCGATTGACACTCGACGGCAAGCTGTTTCGCGCGCCGATCCCCGAAGACGTGCAGAACGTCCTCGACGTGGGCTGCGGTACTGGTATTTGGTCGATTGAATTCGCGGACGAACACCCCTCTGCACGCGTTCTTGGCACCGATTTGAGTCCAATTCAGCCAGCCCAAGTACCACCCAATTGCGAGTTCTTGATTGACGACTGCGAGCAAGAATGGATCTTCCACAATCAGTTCGATTTCATCCACACGCGCGCTATGGTCGCAGCCATCAAGAACTGGAACCGCTTCTTCGAGCAAGCATACGCCAATCTCAAGCCCGGAGGCTATATTGAATGTCAAGAACTCGTCTTTCCAATCCGGTGCATGGATCCTGGCATCACGGCAGCTAACTCACCTCTCATGCGCTGGTCAGAACTCTTCCTCGAAGCCGCCGCTAAAATGGGTCTGGACGCTGCAGGGCCCCGGACTTTGTCTCCAAAGCTTCGGGATGCTGGCTTTGTCGACATCAACCTCAAAACCTACAAATGGCCAATCGGCAAATGGGCGAGGGGCGCCAAATTCAAGCTGCTTGGCAGATTCGTGATGGAGGATCTCATGGACTGGCTGCCAAGTAGTTCACTGGGGCTGTTTACAAGAATACTTGGTTGGACCCGAGACGAAGTCGAGCTTTTCCTAGCCGAATGCCGGGCAGAGGCGAAGCGGAAGGACAGGCACTACTATGGAGAAGTGTGAGTCTGTACATGTCTCTGTCGAACTATAGCTAACTTGAAAGATATGTGTGGTGGGCACGCAAGGCCGAGGATGCCAACAGCTCAGGCTACCACAGCAGTGAGCCGGTCCACGATGAAGAGAATATTGAATCGGATGAGGAGGATCACGGACAGCATGCGACCGAGCCAAGGACTGGGACAAGCGTGCCGCTGCCGACCGCGACTGACGCTACCCAAGCGTCGGTGGAGCAGCTATCAACCCTTGCGGTGAGCACGAAAGACGATGAACCGGTTGCCGAGCTTCCTAGCGTTCCCGCTGCGGAGTCAAAGGGCGATGAGGAAGTCAAGACGAAGAATACTGCAATTCCAGCACCCGCATCAAAGGGCGAGGAGCCAGCAGCAGCTACGAGCAAAGACACAAGTAGCAGCCCGACTTCGTAAGCCAGCAGCAAGTTGAACGTGCGTTGATTGATATCGATTGAGCGAGTATTTCACCTCTTCTTTCCGGCATTCCACTCGTTTCAAGCCTATATCCGCGTTCTAGCGTCACGGCCTCCACATTTCCGCAGTCAAGCCAAGAGCACTCAAGCACGTTTTGTAGATGAAAATTAGATATCACGATACCACGAATACACACACGCTACCACAAACCCAGACAAACCCCCGCCCTGAACACCGTGACTCCATCCACGCACCATCAACACCATCAACATGAAAACAGCATCATACCACAGCCTGTCTAACCTCAGCACACAATCCCCTTACAAGCAATCAACCGATGAATATACCTGCCTACCCTCACCCCCACCCCCATACCCATCTTCACCCCGATCGTGCCCTGACTCTACTCCCGACCCTATTTTCTACTATCAGTCCATTGCAAGAGAGAAAAAGAAGCGCAACTATACTAACCTTAGGAGTATACTCATTCCAGAACTTCTTTGGAATGCGAATGTATAACTTGGGCTCCTTGCCCTCTTCCTCCTCCTTCTTCTCCTTCTTCCCCTCCTCCTTCTTCTCCTCCTTGCTCTCCTTCTTGCCCTCCTCAGAGGACGAAGGCGGACTCGGCAGATTCGCCGCCGCAGGAGGATGCGTAGCGTCTGTTACCTTTGCACCCGAAGTCATTAGCTTTGATCTTAGAGTAAAGTAGTTGGGATGAAGCACGATTTAACTCACGTTGATAGTCAAGATGCATTTCTTTTTCTTGCCTGGCTTGGCAGGCAGGATGGTAGTGGTGGACCAGCACATTGTTTTGTCTTTGGGGGAAGGGGATGTGTAGTATATGTGTGGTGTGTGTTTGTGTGTGAAGAGGATTTTGTGCGTGGTGGTGAGAAGGAGTAGAAAGGGTAGTTTGGAGCGAGATTATATATGCTAGCAAGTGCATTATTTTTATTGGTTGGAAGGGTTTTCTACTGGTACCAAGGTTGGATTATATTGAAGCCAATGAAAATATTCCTATTGAGGGATATGCAAGGCCGCTACCATACTTCACTACGGTACCAACAGCATGGGAATAGGAATAGTGGAAGCGAAGCAACTAGAACAATAGCGTATACTCTCTATCAATACTGCAAGGTGCTCTAGTCAAGCCTATCATGATTACACATTACCCATAGCCTACCAAGTCACGGTCTGCTTCCCCTACAACGCCCTCATGCGGCTGCTCTCGGCCCTCGTAAGCGACAACACACGCTCATGCTCCGTAGCTTCCTGCTCCTTGAACTTCGAAATCAAGTCCATCGTGCTGCGCCTCACACTAACGAGGCTCTTCTCCTCACCAGCACCATCGTCGTCAACCATGGAAACAAAACTGCGTCGTGCACTGTCGTGACTCAAGTGACTCAATCGGCTAGCGTTGCGTGAGTGCTTCGCGAAGCGTGCTGGGATCGTACGGGAACGGACTGATACTCGCTTGCTCTCCAAGGAGTTGCGCGACGGGCCGCCAAAGTCCTCGAGGCCAAAGTCGGCTTCGGTGCTGGGACGAGGGAAGGATGGTATGCATGTTTCATAGTAGACTGACCAGACGCGAGCACGATCGTTGTTATGCTCGGCATCATCAGCCCCATCGTGGAACGTCATGAGATCATTCAGGTTGGGCGCGGACGAGTTACGGCGAGGGCGAAGTGTAGCCATGGAATCGCCAATCGGCAGCTTGCTTGTAGACTTAGCATCGCTGTGGCGCTCGCTGTGACGTCGCACGACTTGCTTGTCGCTTCGGTGCTGTCGACCGTCACCAGCACCATCGGTCGCACCAGACATAAAGACCTCCGGCAGCAACTCCAGCTCGGGATGCTCAAGCGTACCTCCTGATGCGATAGAACTGCGATGACCGCGTCCATGTCGCCGGAACTCAGAGCTCGACGACTTGAACATTCCTGAATAGTAGTTCTTGATGAGTTTTCGGCCAAAGGTCATCGAGTGACTCTTGGCCATTTTTCCACTACCAACCTTCTTCTTGCGCTTCTTCTCGCCAGGCAGGAGAGGCGGCGAGGGTATGCGTTCGGTGGGGTCAACCATGTCCTCATCATATTCATTGTCCTTTGCCGATGCGAATCGAATTGCGGCTTCGAGTGCAAAGTCGCGAGTCACAACGCGATCCGTCTTGTTCACAGACAATGTACGTTCGACACGCGTGTGCGAGGGATAACGGCCCCATGCACCGACAACAGCGGGACTATCGCCTTGCTTCTCAAATGCTGTAGCCAGATCCTGTGCCAAGCCGGTATCATGCCTTCCCACTGTAGCACTGCGACGAGACACCAGTGATGGGCGCTGATCAGGGTCGGCTTCAAGAGGCGTGGGCGGTCCAAGCATTGGCGCTGAGTACCGCTTGGGCGTGCCCGAGACTTCTGCGGCGGGATCGATGCCTTCGAATATACTTGGGCGACGACCAGAGAAGCTGCCGCTACGCTCTCTAAAGGGACTTGCGTGTGGGGCGAGCTCCTTGTTCTTTGGAAGGAACATGGAGGCCTTCTCTTCCTGGTGAGCCATCAGTGCCTTATCCCACACATGGTTCGCCCCCTTGTCTTTGCCCAAAGCTCCCTGTTCGGCCTGCAGACTCATCATGGACCGCGATTGGCGACGCTCCATGTTGGCAGGTACTGGTAAAGTGTCAGACACGCCGTCCATAGTAACTTCGGGTGCATCAGAGTGAAGGTTGGCCTCGCTTAGACTCCGCATGCTCAGGCGCTTGGGGTTGAGGAACTTCATAATCGAAGTCGATGCGGTGATCTTCTTCTTGGGAGGCGAAGGACTAAACTCTTCGCGGAACTTCGACTTCTTCGTCTCAGCCACACTATTTTTCCGCGCCAGCGGTGCAGGTGCCGCGAGTAGAGATGTGTCTATCGACGCCTCTTGTGAAGCCTCCAAGTATGTCACGCCGTATCGCTGCGCGGGCCGAGGTGTCTCTTCATTGTCCGTCGGGAAGGAGTTTGACCGCCGCGGCTTTCTGAGGTCGACCGACGAATGGCTGAAGGTGTGGTATCCAGTTGCTGGTCGTGACAGATTCACCATCGATCCTCCAAAGCTGTCCGGAGGGCTCTGCGGTCTACTTGAGTAGATGGACGATGCGACATCTGCTCGAAGATCCCGCTCGTTGGGGAGGACCTTGCCCCATCTGCTAGGGACTTTCGAGCTATGGAAACCTGAGCTGGAGGTTTGCCGCTCATGTCGGGCCAGCTGTCGTTGGATGTGAGAGTGACGACTCTGATCAGATACGGTGCGGTCTCTAAAGGGACGCGGAGGCGAAGGCAGTTCTGGTGCATCGGCAAGCTGGTCCCACGACAGCAACGAGCCTGAGCGCAGGTGATGCGAGATGCGCATGCTATATAGGTGTACAGAACGACGAGGATTATCCTCCTCATTCTCGTCTTTGATTCTCTCGATCGTGGCATCTTTAGTGGGTGGTGCATTCTCCCGGAAGCCGCTCCGGACAGAAGTGGATGCTCGGGGACTAGTAATCGAGGTTGGCTGCTGCACGCGGATTTCGACAGCCCGAGCTGTTGCAGGCAGACCAGGTTCTCGGGTTCCTCTATTGACTGCATCTGTGCGGATGTGCTCGGGATTAACCTTGGGATCAGCCTTGCTCAGATTGCAGTCCAGATGGGTGGGTGTCTCAGCTGAATTGAGACTAGCATGTTGCGGAGGCACGGGGAATTGCGACAGACGAAGGCTCTGGCTCATAACTTCAGACCATGGTACACCATCCTTATCATGATTTGTCAAACTCGGCAGTCTAAGTGGTGATATCGGCGAGGGTTTTGGAAGCCTCATTGACGTGGCAGAGTGAGAGCGCCGCAGCTTGCGATCTCGTCCGACTGCCTCGTCTGCGCGCAAATTTGGCGTACTGAAGACCTGTGTGAACCGAGCGGAGAGGGACAAGACTGGAGGCTTCTGGATCTGATATGGCTCGACACTGCGTTTGCGCTCCGTGCTGTCGCGGCGTCGTTTACCCGATTCTGGCGTTGATTTGCTACAGCAGTCAGCGCGAGCAATGTGGACGCTCAGAATGCTAACCTTGGAGTAGACGGAGACCAATCAACACTATGTATGCTTGGCCGCTTGCCTGACGGTTTTTTGCCAATGTTCCTGGCGATGTCGTCCAGCACCTCAGCGTCTGAGTCGTAGCCGCCTTCCGCTGGCTTCTTGTCGCTCAGCAAATCTTTCCGCAGATCGTCTTTGGTGACTTTGAGCCGTCGATTCGGCTCGTCGTGCTTGATCACAGTAGCTGACTGCTGGTCCTCGGCCTTGGTCCCCTTGTGCTGGGACGCCAATGCCTTGGTCTCTTTCTTTGGCATATCCTTGGAGAACTTGCGTCTGATGATGGACCGCATGCTTGTCATTTTGTGCAAGCTACGGAGACTGATTAGAGAAGGGTGGCTTGATCTCACCGGCGCGGTGTCCTTTCGTAGCTTCGCGTCGGGAACATGATCTTGAGCATTGTCGAAGATCTGGCGAAGCTCATGAAGGTCCTCCGATTGAGCGCTTGTGAAGCGAGACTCTAGTGAGACAGTCGGCTTTGGTAGCAATGGCCGCATCGCTGGTGTTGCTGCGCTGACGCGAGCATTGGGGAGTTCAGGTGAGTCGGAACGAGCCTCTTGTTCTGCGGTGCAGCACAGCTTGGACGCCATTCTGAGGCAGCAATATTGAAGATGAAGTGGACGAGATAAGCTCCTGAGATGGGGGGATGTTTGTTGACGCAGAGGTCGACTGCCACATGGAGCGACTCCCGTACTTGAGGGTCGATGAGTAGGTGCCCGAGATACATGTGCGTCAGGGGAAGTAGAGAGATCAAATCGATGGACAAAAGCTCGAAGAAGCACATACGCGTGTTGGAGTCCAAAGAAGCTTCATTTAGGCAAGAATGAGGTTGAGCTGGCGATGCCGTAAGTATTTCATCAGGCACGAGCCCCCGGTGGGATGAGGGAAGTGCGGTCAGCCAACAGGCAGTCACTACAGACCGCGACTTCCGCGCACCTGCCATGCCGCGTACAGCTGATAGCAATCTATACACTCTGATGTATACTCGGTTATGCCAATTGCACGAGACGGGATGTTTCGGTGAGCACTCGAAAGCTGAGCTTTAGCTGGGCCCGGGAGGCATTCTGTCTTCGAAAACAGGGCCGATACTAAGACGTGTGGAAAGGGTATCGTGAAGAAAGCACAAGGTTTTAGCACATTGACTCGGCGGCGTATCATTGGGCCATGTCTCTGCTTGCCACACTGGAGAAGAGCTCGTCGTTGCTCCCCGCGCTTCAACTCATCATCTTCTTGCCGCTAGCATCCTCACTATACAGCGCTTGGTCCTTGATCCAAGCCGCGACGCCCTCAGTGCACAGCTCGCCCACCTCATCCCACCTGCCGTCCTTGGCAGCGTTCCTCACTCTTGTCGAGCTGACGCCCACGCCTTGTTCCGCCTGCACCATATCAATGTGGCTACCCCACGCCGGCTCAAACCCCGCATCCTTCTGCTCGCCGTCTCTCAGTCTCTGCAAGTACTGCTGCTGCTCCTCGACCGTCCCAAACTCGCTGGACGACGCGTCTGTTGGGTCGGTCGGGCGCTGAGTAACGCGCAGCTTGTGGCCGGCAGAGAAGAAGGGCTCGAGTGCGGAGAGAGGCGGATTGTACTTTGGATAGTACTTGGGGTTGCAGAAGCGGATGAGGGTGTCGTAGCCGACGAGGTGGACGTGGATCGGGCTGGACGAGTAGAATGGAGGCGTGGTCTCGGCGATGGCGGCGGACTTGTCACTGTAGTACGGCTCTTTGGTGAGGCCAATGTCTATAGAGATGTCTGCGACGTCTGCCGTTTGCGTCGCTTTTGATTCCTTCAGCCGACGCGACACATCTTCAGCGAAGACGGTCATCAAGGCGATGCGCTGCACGAAGCTGGCTGGGCTCGGCGCCTTGTCCGCATTGTGTGTGCTGAACAGCAACAGCAGCCTATATGGCGCTTGTTCTGATGGCGCATGCTGTTTAAGTGCAGATGCCGCGAGCGTGAGGTGCGCTATCGACGGCGGATTGAAGGACGAGTCGAGGATGTACAGCGTCCGCGGTTGTGTATTGGACGCGTTGACCGTGCGCACGACGCGGAACTTTGCAGACGAAGCCGTGAAGGAGTGTAGAGCAGACTCCAGGTCCGGCAGCATCGCGCGTACTGAGGCTATGCGAGAAGCCATATCAGCCATATCAGCCATTGGTACTCTCTCCTGGTCCGTGGTTGTGAACCTCCAGCTCAACGGCGTCTTGCGGGGATAATTCCGTCATCTCCGCAGGAGAAGCCGACCTCGGCTCGGAACCTCCACGACATTTCTTACTTCCTCACTTCCACCTGTTCGTGCCGTCCAAATCATCCCCTCGACATCTTCAGCGTTTGCGCGCATATTCTTGTTCTTTTGCATGGCAGCATGCGCCTTTCCAAGATAGAGCTGAAATGGAGCAGGTAACCATAACGGCTGCCAGGAACAGCACCATCGGCAACATCCGACCACCAACGTCGTCCGCGAGGGCTCGTATTCTCTCCCAATTTTCCTCGGCGTGGTCTCCTGCTCAACCTTTCTTCTCCATCTTTCGAACCACCAATGCGTCTTATTGCTTTCCACGCTGCGCCACTCGTCTATATCATCATCCACCATCCAGTCATCATCCTCATCATTGCTCCCATAGCACGACTCTCCTTCCCAAAGCTCCGACATATGACATCGATCTCCATACCCGGGAAACTCGCGCATACCAGTCGCCGCTACAAATTAGCAAATCCTCCCTTCCGTCCCACAGCTCCTCCACCATGATCCCGCCCTCTTGAATGATCCTCAACAAAGCGTCCACCCTGTCCCAAGTTGCGAACGCGCGATATTCGAGCGTCTTCGTGTATGTTTGTTCATCGACATGAAAGTTGAAGATCAGCAGATCGAGCGGCGCTTGTTCGGTCTTTGGTAGTGTTCAACACTGACAGGTGACACCCGCGTAGGTCTGTGACCATGTACTCCGAAGCAAAGGGCGCTCTGGCAGGTGCTCTGTATGTTGCATCGATCCACCATTCGCCTGTTGTATGCCGAGGACAACCACAATGTGTGAAGTCAGAAAAAAAGAATGCTGATTTCTCGGATGAGAGGTGTACATCATATTTTACACAGGATATGAGTTCTACTGTTACAGTCTATGGTCTCTAGACATTATTGACACTATTTCTGTCGCTCTGATTCTCACGCCGCTCTATCCACCCATTATGCCACAATAGCGACCAACGAGGCGTCCCAGCCAGACAAAGCCTTTCAGTCGACTCAAATTACGCTAGCCTTCTTATTTTCAACCACTCCAGCACAGCATAAGCGTTGCACAGTCCTCATGTCAGGCCCCAACTACAAGGCCAGGTGTTTTCGCGGCATTAGACCGCAAACTTGGACCTTGCTCTCAACTTGGCACCATAGTACCAAAGCGCATACATTCCAAACTGCTCATCGTTAGTATAGCACATCTTTTCATCTTCGGAACTAACTACTTACTATACCAATCACACTCAGTCCCCCAAGAATACTGATCCCTTTGCCAATACCCATGTCGATGTACATCGGGCGCGAAAACAGCACCGCGCCGAACGCGAACAGTGAGCGGCAGAAGTCGTTGCCGGCGAAGAGCGAGGCGGCGTATTGCGGGTACGACATTGGCACGTAAGCTTTGGGAGTGTTAGTACGGCGGTGAAGGACGAGTCGATGGTGAAGGAGAAGGGGTATGAGAAGGGAGATGGGGGTGAGACTTACTGAAGATACACTGCAACAAGATAAAGCAGCTCGCCGCATATATCGTGATACCAATAACACTCACAATCCAATGCACACCGTGTCTCGCCGTCCACCCAAACAAAAACAAGCCCACCGTCGGCCCCACGCTGGCGAAAATAGCAGGCACCAGCCTATGTTCCTGCGCCCTCAGTCCTCGCTCCATGATATCGGGAATGAGGTACCACTTCAAGTAGCTGAAGTGTATGGCCACGGCAATGAAGCACCCCACGATAATGCACGTGAACACAATGCTCGTTTCGCCGACGTTGAAGCCGTAGATGCCCGGGTACACGAGCGCGAAGACTTCAAAGAAGGAATAATAAATCCCATACGTCAGCGCCGTGTACAGATTGACAAACAGAATCGCGGGATCCTTGAGACAGATCTCGATCGGCTTGATGACGGCGTCCAGCAGCATGGCGCCGAATGTAATGCCCTTGCGGTCCATCTCCGTCTGCGTCCTGATGCGCGCGTTCCCCGTGCGTTTGCGCAGGCGCGCCGAGCGGTGCAGTAGGATAGTGGTGGGTTGTGTTTCAGGCAGGAAGAAGAAGAATAGAAGGAAGATGGGGCCCGCCATCCACAGGATTTCCCATTGCGACCAGCGCCAGTTTTCGGCGTAGACGCTGAAGCCCGAGAGGAGGGGGCCGAGGGCGGGCGCGGCGAAGGCGGCTACGACCCACATGGCGAGAGGGTAGGGGAGGTAGAGGAGCGAGTAGAGATCCTGTTAACGGGGCGGGGTTAGTAAGTTGGTGGAAATGGATGAGGGGCGGGGCGATGCGATGCGAGGGTAGATACTGGGATGTGGGAGGAGAAGAAGGAGGAGCAACGTACACCCATACTTGCGCCGCCACTGGCTAGACACGGTGATCCGAATAAGCCCAGGAGGAAGCGCAGGACCATCAAGCCGCCGAAGTTGTCGACAAGCGCGGTTGGGACGGCGAGGATCACGTAGATGGCAAAGGTGGCGACATAGGGTATATTTCGCCCGAATTGCGGCACTGCCCATTTGCATCAACCGTTAGCCATGCTCAGAGAGAATCTGGCTTGAACTTACCTTCACTCAGCGGCGAGAACAACAACGGCCCAATTCCATATCCCAGCACATACAGCGCAAGCCCCAAGGAGGCTTTGAAGTCTCCGATGCCGAAACGCTGCATGATCAAGAGCTCACTGCTCACGTAGATCGAACTGCTGGCGTACACAACAAATGTATACAAGCAGATGAGAACAGCGGTCCATGCCTTCTTGACTTGCGACCAATTCTGCGGGTTCTCGGGGTCGTCAGTGGTGTACCAATCTACTAGTAACAGGCCGTCGGCGGTTTTGGTCGGTGCGATGGCAATAGCGTGGGAGCGGGTTGTGGTGTGTGACTGTGTGTGGTGTAGAGCGATGGCGCGTTCTTCTTGCAAGCGTGATTGAGTGTATTGTCGGGATTTGATACGTTCGATGCTGGAGGTTTGGGTTGCGATATGCTCGATGTCGCTTTGTGAGGAGCCTCCAGAGTGTGTTTTGTCGATGTCTGGGAGGCTAGGCGGTGCTTGTTCTGTGTCGAGATCTTCTGTTTTCTCACGATCTATAGCATTTATGTTATGTGCTGGTATAGGGAACGTAGTCGCAATGTCCTCGGGTCCATCTTGTTTCTCGGCTGTCGATGGCGTGTCGTAGTCAGGTGCGACGAAGCCAGGGAGCTCTTCGGGGTACTGGAGGATGCGGTTCTTGGTTACATAGCGAAGTATCTGGCCAAATGTTGCGTCGCGAACGACCGCCTTGATGCCTTGCATCCTAGTTGTGGGTCTTCGTGATGATAACATTATGAAGCTGTTGTGTTGATCTCCCGGAGTACTCTTTTTGCCCGAACAAGGAGAAGGGGGCACATAATATACATCATAAAAGCGGCATCTGGACAATATTGATCTGTCCGTTCCGTGACGGACACATCGGACTAAGCGTGTAGCGATGACAAAGGGTGCTCACAAAGCATCTTGATGTCGACTTTCGGTCTCTCACTGGTCGCCGTTGAGTCAACCATGCCTCGTACGCCATTGTTGGGTATTTCGAAGCATACCTTCCCATGATTGGATACGACCGACATCCAAACCAGGTAGAATTCTTCCTCGCCAATGCACGCGAGCCCGAGCCAGTGTACGGCCATTAAAAAAGCTTCTTTGCACGTCTTTGCATATGCACTGTCAGCAAACCCATCCCTCTAATTTGATGTCGCGTTTGGAGAAACTAATCACAACGGAAGGAGGACGGGACTTGGCGGAAGGAGTTGAGTAATCTGTGGCCTTGGGGCGTCACGTGTTTGCTTGGCGTTGACTTCTACACTTGTCCGCCGAAATAACACAAAAACGTGAATAGTTGGCCCAGATGTTGATAAGGACGCTTATGTGAGATTGTAGAGTCATCGTGTCCAAGAGCGCGAAGCGAAAGGGAAGGGTAGACAGAATGGCGCATACGATCGACCATTAGTCACCGAGCGACCTCGGGAGAAAGCCGAGGATGCGGAGGACGTGTCATTCTCCCGCACATGTACTGGCGGTCAGAGCTGCACTTCGCTGAAATTGTTGTCTTGTAGCGTTGAGTCTTCCAGGTACGTCGTGATAGATGGCTGAAAGCAAGATTAGTACTTTTCCATCGTAAAGTGCGTATGCCCCGCCCCAATACCGAAACCGACGTCAAACGTGATACACAATGACTGAAGTTGCGAATAGCTAGAGCTGAAGTTGCAATCAGCATTGGGGATCGAATGTGAAGCGACTTGTACAATAGTAATGATGAAAGGTGTGGTCGGACGGAAAGAACGCTAGCGAGGAATCGCCGATTACGGGCAAGCAGAATCAAACGTAGCCACCGAGAATCTACCACGTGACTTGCAGCAACGAATCAGATTCTCTATCCTTACTATCTACCCTCTTGCTCGATGTCCTTGTTCTTACACCGCTCCACAGTATAACCCCGTTTACCTCCCAAGCACATCTCCGATCTCCGTCCTCGGCTCCAGAAAGGGTCGCAATTTCTCTCTAACCCTTGTCATCTGTTCAACCACATAAGCCACCCTCAAAACGTCCTCATCCTTCGTCGCTCGGCCAAAGATGTATACTGAGAACGGTATACCAGGAGCTACATTCACCAGCCCATTCTTTTCATCTTTCTCAACCTCGGTTCCAGTCGAATAGCTTCCCATCGGCACACTCACAACGGGACTTCCGGCCTTGGCTGCGAAGGTCTGCAGTGTAGTGGAGAGTGTGGGAACAAGCAAGACTTCGCAGCGATGACGGCTGAGAGCGCCGTGGATACCACCGTCGCCGGTGAAGGAGGCATTGAGAGCCAGCATTTTGAGGTACAGCTCGTCGCTTGGGTCGGTGGCTTGTGCGCGTTCGAGACCTGCGACGTTGCGGCGAGGATAGTCTTCCTCTGGGCAAGATTTGGTGAAGTCGATTAGATCTTGCAGGTTGTTGATTCTGCTCGGGTTTCCAGTCAGGGAGGAGAGGTATGTGTTGATGGCGTGTTTCATGTCTCTGTCTAGGATAA
>TARA_R110002003_G_scaffold135_5_pt1 | contig 30726 bp, 34 predicted proteins | sample TARA_R110002003 | Tara Oceans TARA_R110002003 (sample SAMEA4396441) | marine metagenome | biome: Westerlies Biome; feature: [SRF] surface water layer (ENVO:00010504); material: water (ENVO:00002006), including particulate matter (ENVO:01000060) such as... | depth 5 m | reverse complement strand
CTCAGACCCAGATGTCCCCGGCGCAATCGGCAAGGAAGCACGCAGCTACGGCTTCGTTGACACGGTGCACGGCGCAGAAGGCGAATCCAGCGTCTGGACCCAAAACAAATTCTGCAACCAGTATGCCGCCATGCCTTCGCTGCATTTCGGGTACTCGCTCCTCATCGGCCTGACCATCATGACGATCCCGCTCGCGCCTCAGCACCGCCGCACAACTACTCTTCACATTTCGCGGTCCTTGCGCCTGCGCTTCCCGAGCCCAAGACGCTTGCTGTGTCTGGTCTTGGGTGTCGCATACCCCATGATCATCCTAGTTGCCATTGTGGCGACAGCGAATCATTTTGTGCTGGACGCGGTGGCCGGCGCGATTGTATGCGGCTTGGCGTGGACAGGGAACCGTGTGCTGTTGAATTTGTTGCCGTTGGAAGATTACTTCCTGTGGTGTGTGAGGATTCACAAGCCCGAGAGGAGGGCGGTGTGGTTTGAGGGCGATGACGACAGGGATGAGCGGAAGGGGGTTGTTGTTGATTGAGGGTTGATGGGTGGATGGATCGGAAGGACGACATAAGGATGATGCATTAATGGTAATGGTGTTGGTTGGATGGATGAGCATGAGATAGATACCCCTATGCTTTTCTTCGCTTAGTGTTTTGTCCGGCTGTAGACAGGTATGAGAATGATGATCCAATGTTATGACTTCACATGCTGTCTCCTTTTGTCATTGAGAACAAGTGAAGGAAGGAGGGAGATAGTGAGGGGCGAAAGTTCGCTCGCACAGGCGATGTCGGACCACGCTGACAGCATCATCATGTTCTACTGGTTGGCCTTGAGGGTGCTCACGGAAGAAGCATTGCAGTACTACATTGGTGGTCGGCAGATACTTGGCGTGATTCTACTCAGCCAGTCCGTGATACTAGAGAGCCCGTCTATGTACGCCCTAACTCCGACGCCGACCTGTAAGATTTTCACCCATGTCTCGCTATGTCTTGAGAAAGGCAGACCGACCCGTTAGTCGATCTAGTCGTAGGCGACGGCGACCATGCAATCGATGCCGTGATTCTGTCGCTAGTTAGTACGATACTCTAGATACTAGTAGTCTCTGCCTATGGTACTCACCCTTCCAGCCGCGGCATTCACGGCGCAATTGAGCTCTCCCGCAGACCAAGGCCTCGAGGTACAATAACCACAGTCTTGCCAGCCATTGGTATCTTGGTCCCAATGGCAGCCATTGTAGTGGAAGTGAAGTTGATGTTTCCAGTAGTCATCTAGCGTAGACAAGTCAGTCATTTGTGCTGAGGAAACGATGTGCAGCAAAACTTACAGCCGCCGACCAATATATTGCCCCAGCCGATCGGGATCGAGTAGACCGTTTGGCCATCGTCGAAGCTAAGGTTCAAGCCGTTCTCGCCCTCGGGCGCAAAGTAGCCGCGGGCTTTGAGGGGAGTGCCTTCCGTAGCTTCGCAGTACTCGGTCACGCTGACGGTGAAAGGGAAGTATCCGATTTTACCGTCCTGAACAAGTGCGACGGCGGGGTTGAGAGACCAGGAGGGGTGGGTTACCGTTACATCTGCTGGTGTTGATTCGGGCGCAGACTGTCGGGCGCCGATCGTGGGGATGCTGCCCGGTGCAGCTTTCCCATCTGCCTTGGGAAGGTAGATCCAGCATGTTAAGTCGATGTGCTTCTCATCACCCTTGTTATACCAGCCGCCGTTGTACTCGAAGTTGTTCCAGCGATTCGTAACGTCGTACTGCATGTTCAGCTTCTTATCGTTGACCGTGGCCCAGATAGTGTTGCGGCACTCTAGATCGAACGAGATGGAATGTTTACCCGCACGAGTTTCGAAAATGGCCTTGACCTCGGTAAGGTCGCCAGACTTGTAAACCTCTGTCATGTTGAGGTTGTACTCCCAAAACCCTGGATAAGTCTCCCTTGGGAAGCCCTCGTCTTTGAAGTCGTCTGGGTTGATATGAATGTCGAATAGCGAGGAAGTCCCTGGATACTTATCGCACTTCTTCGGCTGTGCTTTATTTGCCGCACAACAGGCATCCTGCCGAAATGTTTAGTCCTTACACCCCTTCCGCCGGATTCCGCGTCATAACTTACATATTTGCCTTTGATGCGTATGTAGTCATGACCACCTTGGCCACAGGTCATCTTCATGCAGACGCATTCAGCGAGGTTGCGGCGCTGTGTCTCGCAATTCGGGTGGCAGGCTTCGTAGGGCGGGCAATCCTCGCGACGCTCCAAGAACGACTCTGAAGCAATGACGGGAGTCCTGAGATGCATGGCCGGTGCCTTCGGGTCGACTGTAGGCTCTAGGTGCGCCATGTTCAGGTCGACGTGCTTACGGGCGGTCATGCCCTTAGACTCTCCCCGCGGATCTATCCCGATATAGAGATAGCCACCTTTGAACATGATGTCCCAGATTGGGAGCTACGTTGTCAGTCATGATCATGGCTTGACGAGGCACGTCTACTCAAGGAGATGTTAAACGTACCCTGGACCACTGAGGCGCCGTGCAAGGTGATACTGGCCGTGACCACGCGCCCGCCAATCTGGACATCCCACAATAGTCCTTGCTGTCCTTGTTGGTGGTCCAGCGGCAGCTGCCGAACTCAAATTCTGTGGCTGTGAGAGGTAAATGCATATTAGCAGGCTGTCGCAGTGAGAATCGGGAGAGGTAACTTACTACTCGTTTGGTACTTGTAGTTTATGCTGAGAGTCTTCCCATTGAGCTGTATAGTGACAGGATGTACGCCATCCATATCGAATTGCTTCTGGAAGTCCTTGTGTATCCAAAGGGCGTTCGCAGCAGTTACACCATTCTTGCATTCTTCCTTTACCTGGATCCTGAACATGAAGTAAGGTGTGAACGGTATCCCAGCGATCATGGGACCCTCCGACATGGGAGTCTCAATATCGATGACAATGATCGGCTCCGGAGCTACGACGTCCGCAGCGCTGGAGATGGCCTGCGGCGCCGGGACAGCAGCCGCAATGGCCGCGATGGCGAGCACGACAAGAGCGAAGAACCTCATGTCGAGCGGGTTGTGAGCCTGTAGTAGTGAGTATACACACTCGCGTGATGTAGGTGCGTGCGTTCTATACTGGTAGATACTCTGACTTGCGGCAGTAAGCTTGAACACTATATTGCTGTCGAGTCTTGCGGGTGGCGCGAAGGTTGAAAAGAGGAGAAGTGCTGGAGCAGAAAACTTCTATATAGTGGGCGGGGCGCGATGAAGGTGAGAACAGAACGTAGCGGGCAGGAGCACGGACGCATGTGAGGCAAACGGGCAAGAGCGAGGAAAGAGCGAGCAAGAAAATCAGAGTGGATCGAGCCAGGATGATGAGATTGTGATTAAGAGATAAAGTAAATGAAGCTAGCTTGCGAGATGTGCATAGTAAGGTGTATGCTCTGCTGCTTAATCAGGTCGCCGCTTGTCCAGCCCAGTGCTTGTTCAGTCGCAAGTGCTTTAGATATGACGATAATTCAAAACCACAGCAAGCCTCTCGAGGTCACTATGAAGTAGGAGCATTCTTGATGGGAGATATGGCTTTGCACGGAACAAAGAATCATCATACTTACACCTCAAAACTTCACCTAGAACTATATCAACGCCAAGCAATGCTGTGCTCCCTCAACGCCCACGCCTCGCGACATCCTCCAGAAACCCAAGTAAGAATGTTTTATCCACTGGACTCTTTCCATCATTGCTGAACCGGCTCTGTGCGCCCAGTCCGGGTGCACCGCCGTGACTATGTATGTCTTCGTCGCCCAGTCCAATGCTTGCTGGGTGTGAAGTCGGCGGAATGACTATGGTAGGTGCGCCTGAATCTCCAATGCTCGATATCCTACTCCGAGATGCGAAGTCCGCGGGACTGACAGTCTGACTTCCCTTCTCAGGGAGCGGACTAACAGGACTGATTATCCCAGACATGGTTGTCTTTGGTGTCGGCGGTAATGGACTGCGCGCAATTGGCACTGGACTCTGAGTCTGCTGCAAAGCTGCTGGTATCCTAGGACTATCTGGCTTAGGAGACGGCTTGCTGAAGAGTGCAAGCAGGGCGTTCTTTTGGTCGGAAGGCAGAGACTCGCGGCGGTCAAAAGACTGTTGCGTCGCTGGCGGAGCAGGAGATCGCGCAGGTGGGACTGCAGGTCGAACAGCTCCAGGTTGTGGCGATGGTCCTTTGAACATTTCTAGTAAACCCTTTGCATGCGCTGAAGGCGCCGGTAGTTGCCCAATGGTAGTAGGCTGCTGCGGCCGCTTCAAGATTTGAGGCTTGAAGGCCGTTTGTGGCGCATCTGAAATCTCCGTGGAGGTAGAAGGGAGGCCATTCCTTCCGCTAGGAGTGGCGTTTAACGGACTTTGTGGCACTGATTGCTCCCGTTTCAAAATCTGCTGTGGCACAAAAGTCGCTGGTGAAGTTCCGCGCGAGCTGCCGCTAACGGGAAGAGTGTTCTTCTTCATCGTGTCAAAGTCGGGTGCATTGACGGGTCCCCGGACAGTTGCAGACGTGATACCAGCAGGCTTCGGCTGGGCACCAAACATGTCAAGCAGGCTTGTGTTTACAGCCCTAGCCGAGTTGCCAGCAAGCTGCGCAGAGACATATCCCGGAGTGTGCGGGTGTGCGGAAAGCTCTGCGGGAGCAGGTTCAGGAGAAGCAAGTGGTAGAGTGCTTCTGAAGAGTGTCAATAGGGAGTCCTGATGGGCAGATCTAGGCTTAGGCTGTGCTGGCTGGAGATTGATAGGAGGCGATTGGAACTGTGGAGAGGCAAGTTCATTCGGCTGGTGCCTTGGAAGGTGTTGGCGTTGTGCTGTCTGTGGACTTGCAAGCACCGTGGGGGACGATGCCGGACCTGTAGGCTTTTGATCGCCAATTCTAAACGAATTCAGCAGCCCAAGGGTGTGCGCGTTGAGCTTGGGCGCAGGCAACTTTGACGCGGGCGGTATTGCGGGACCTGGGCCATGCGCGCCGAAAGACTGGGACTGCGAGGCTTGGAAGGATTGAGGCTGGCCACTAGGACCATGCTGGAACGTTTGGGGACTTCGTCCACCAGACATCTGTTGGTCTGCCAGGAACATTCCGTTGTTCTGGTGCTGCGGAGGCGGCATGAATTGAGGCGGCATCTGCGCATGCATGCCATTGTTGAACGGCGGTTGTGGTCCATGGAACGATAAGCCTGGATGCGATGGGAAGGGGAATGGAGGCGGAGGTCCCATGTTGTTGAGCTGAAGAGGACGTGGATGATGCTGGCCGTGAGGGCTGTGGGGCTGCGCAGGTGGAGACATGACCTGATCAAAAGGCGTTCTTGGTAAGGACATCTGTGGACTTGCGGATTTATTGTTGCCCTGTTGAAACAGAGCCAACAGCGGATTTGCTGGCGGTTGCTGTCCAGCCAGAGTACCGGGAGCTTCCACTGGAGGTGACTGCATCCCGCTGCCTACACTGAGCAGACGCTTTAGCTCTGCCGCAGGATCCACAGACTGTTCCACCTGAGCTTGTGCCGACACTTCGGGAAGCGCATCGCTTGGACCATGAGCGCGGCCAAGTCGAGCGACGAGATGGGCAAAGGTATCGTCGGGTCGCGCTTCGAAACTGGGAGGTAGCTCGTCGGCTGTTGTCTCTGCCTGAAGGTCCTCGTCGTCGGTTATGGGTACACCAACAGGCGGTGCGAGGTGTGCGCTACTGCGGGCTTTCTGCCTATCCAGATTTCGTTGCTGCTTAATCCACGACTTGAGCGGCCCGAGGAACGGCGCGACCATGTAAAAGCTGCTCTCTTTAATCAAGTCCTGTCCAGTACCCTGCACTTGCACTTGATTCTTCCGCCGTAACGTTGGTAGGTCCGTCAGCCTGTACCAGTCGATCTTAGAGATCTCCTTCCGTGTCCGCGGCTCAAAGTATGTATCGGTCGGCACCCCGCGAAAGACGTACAGCATCATCGACTGCTCGCGCATGGTGACGGTAATCTTCTTCATCTCCTCCTCCGGCAGCACCAGATCGGCCTCCCGCAGGTCGTACCCTGTCTCCTCCCAGACCTCTCTTACGGCGCAATCCAGGTCGGTCTCCTCCTTGTTGATCTTTCCGCGCGGAAAGCTCCATTTCGCGCCCTTTTTCCAGCCCTTGACCAACACCGCTTGTGTCATGTCCTGGTCCAGCATGATGGCGCCGCGGACAGGCACGCGTGTTTTGTAGGCGAGAAACTGCTCGTAGGCCTGCTGGTGGAGCTCTTCCGAATACGCAGAGAACAGCGGGCAGTGCTGAAACATGAGCTGGGAGAACTTGCGCAGATGCATCGAGGGCAGGTTGTTGGGGTCCAGCGGACGGATGAAGTCTTCGTAAAACCATTGCGCCTCTTCGATCTGGAAGCATATTCGCTCCACTGACTGAAGCTCTTCGTTGGGGAGGTTGACGATGAAGCGCACACACAGGTCGTCCAGCCAGTCAACTAGCGTCATCTTTGTACTCGTCATGGTGGATGTGAGTCTGGCCCGTGTCGAGCATGCCGTGGGCACGAGCGGTGCTGGTGGGGAGCTTGTCCAACAGCGAGCTGTCGCGCTGGGGGCCGGCGATCGGGTGGTAGCGAGCGTTCTGGAGGGCGGTAATGGGCGGGTGAGTGTGCACAGCCGCACAAGGAATGTCCAAGAATGTGGCACACGTGAAGGGAGCGTGGTGTTGTGGACGCGATCTACTTGTCGCCGGGCTTCAAGCGTGCAGGCTGGCGCAGTCGGCCAAATGCGTGCTGCGCCACAGTACGCCACAGCTCCAGCAGCCGAGACTCACCCATGACGTCTGCGTTGGGAATACTTGGATGAGAGCCAGTCACTCACCGCCAGCGCAATGCATTAAGAGCCCACCCGTCGCCGGCCTTTCACTTCTTTGTCGCTCATTCACCTCGTCGACATCGCTGAACATTGTTTGCCGCAATCGCACTTGTGACTTGTTCGCTATACATAGGGCAGCGACGCGCCTTCCCGTTTCACATTTTCTGAGGAAAGAGCCGCCCGCCAATCGAACGCCAAAACCCTTTCGAGACAGCCGCATCTCCGCCAGTACTTGCGACCTTTGTTTTGGAAGAGAGGCTTATAAGGTCTCCATCTAGGTCGTGGTTACGATCATATTCAGAGCCAAATTAATCCCGTTACCCCTTACCAGCCGTCAGTCAACACCGCAATCATGACGCAACTCATCGCCAAGTACGCCATGAAGAAGGTTATGGCGAAGGAGATGGACAAGTACAAATCCAAGGATGCGTCAGGGCCTTACGTGAGTACCTGTGCTGTCAATTGACATCATGTGACTATGACTGACATGCACACAGGACCCGTACTATGAGGAGATCCCGAACCCTAAGAAGCCGGGCAAGATGAAGAAGGTCAAGAAGGAGATTCCTGCCTACATTCCTTCTCAGGAAGCCGATGTCCTTGCCAGGGCCCGCAAGACCGCGTACAGGCTAGACTACGCCCTCTTCACTATCTTTGGCATGCGATTCGGTTGGTCCTCGGTCATTGGCCTTGTTCCCGCTATTGGCGATGCTGCCGATGCCCTCCTCGCACTCAACCTGATCCTGAAAATGCGAAAGGTCGAATGCGGTCTCCCATCGAGCGTTCTGCTTATGATGATGGTCAACCTTGCCATCGATTTCATCGTCGGCCTCATCCCCTTCATTGGCGATCTTGCCGACGCATCCATCAAGTGCAACGGAAAGAATGTCCGTCTTCTTGAAGAGCATCTCGATAAGGTCTTCAAGCCTCAGGAACTCAAGAACCGGGACTCGCAGTTGCCACGAGAGCGCCGACCTCGCCCTGCCTCCGTCTATGTGGACTTTGACGACGAGCAAGCCGGGCGTCAGAATGCCTTCAGCGACGAATACGATGATGTTCGCCAACCACAGCCCGCTTACTCTGGCCGTCGTGTTCGTGACGAGGAAATGGGAGACTCGCGAAAAGACACCCAACGCTCGCATCGCGACGAGAGGCCTATCCGAAACGGAACTAAGGGTAGCAGGAGGCAATAGGCCATCGAGATTGTAATACCCTTGTACATGTTCTTTTGTTCGTCATTTTTGTATAGCGTTACCATTGTTACATCGGCTGGTCTTCTCCCTGCAAAGTCCGGCACGCATAGGTGCAATCAATACCCTTTTCTTACCAACTTGCATCATAGATCTTGTAATATATACTATCTTTTCTGGCGTATCATACATATACCCTCCTTGTCCGTGGTCGTTGCTGAGCGCCCCTTCTCTCCTTCCGCATTGCTGGCTTCACCACATGACCCCTACAACACAACTTCCGCCAACGAACTGACATGTCTGCACCTCGCCTTCGACTGTGACAACCCTCCATCTCCCATCACAACATCAATATCACGACATTCGCAACTCAAACATCTCCAACTTGTACAGTATGACGAAATCCGGTGCCAGGTTCCCTCTTATACCGTCGATACTCGATATCGGCAATACGATCGTGTACCTCTGCATAGCTGCCTTCACTATCTTCTTGATTATTTCCATGCTGCTCATGGCAATATTTCTCGTCCTATTCCTTTTTCGCTTGCTCTGCAAAGGGTTCCAGATAGCAAGGTCTCGCTTTGCCTCTCCAACACAGGCGTACTCTGAAGCGCTGGACCTGGACGAACTTGCACGGAACATAGATGTGGACACCCTGACAGAACATTTCAGCAACTTCATCAAGAAGCAAACTAGCATTTCAGACGATGACGACACGCTTGCTCATAACTGCTGACCTGTGTCCTTCTCATCTGTTGCACTGACATGGAGGCTTTAGGCAACTTGGCTGTTCTCTGCATCAACAACCGCCTACCGAATATGAACCCAACCAGACTCGACGAGTTGGACTTGCTCGTGACGAAGCGAGCGAATGGCGCGTATTCGCTCGCGCTTGCTCAAGGCCTGGACGTGATCCTGAGAGGGCGCGAGGGAATTAGCGGGGATTTTGCGCAGCAGGGCTTCAAAGATGCAGTCGCGGAGATGCTACATGAAATGCTTGAAGAGCAGGAAACAGAGGATGCGGCGCTAAATGTGGTGAGGGGCGGGTAGACGAAGGGGCCAAATGGCAAGAGTCAGCATTGGTGGGAAGCGTGGAGGGTGAGGGGGACGAGATAACCGTTTCATTTCAGACTTGATACACGCTGGAACGACACTGTGTTCTGAAGTCTTCCAGATTCGTCATAGAAGGACTCTCGGTTTCACTATTCTAGAATACGCTCATCGTACCACTTCGTCCCACTTTCAGCTTTTCTTCTCGGGGCATCACACACCACAGCGCTCACCCTGCCATCGCCTCCTTTAAGCCTGTACACTACCCTCTTTCCCTCTCCCAAGCCAAATACTCAAACCCTCTAGCCCATTTAGAACATCATCCAGAAAGTCCTATGGCAAAGGCTCGGCCCTTTCATCCCGGAATTTCCACGTGCGGATTGAACATATTCGTGGCAAGAGACTGAGTAAGTGCGCATCTACCCTAACTCATCAGTGTAAGGTCACATCGCTGAGGATGGCTCCATTATTTTCTTGTAATAGACCTCATAATAGAGTATGTTTAACATATAACGAAAGTCGCAATTTCATAGTGTTGGCCAGATATGAAACTCTTCAGGCAGTGATTATATTGCTGGTGGAGTATTTCCATCTGAGGGCTTCAGATGATTGCTGCCCCCGAATTCAGTGTCCGTTAGTCGTCAACGCATACCGGCTTGTAGACCTAGATCTGACCGTGGTGAAAAGAGAATGTTCCCGGCTCTGATGCACGGCCGAGGCAGGCGTCTTTCATTGCAGCAGGGCGTCAAGTCTGTACATTTCGGTATTTCATTGAGACCATGATTGTGTTCCCGACTATTACAGAATCAGGCGATCGTAGCCCCTGCCATGAAGATCAGAGATCAGTAAAGATAACCCACGCAACAATGCATCCCATCGTTGCAAACGCCAAACTCCTCGTCCCATTTTTGCGCAATATGGGCTCAACATGACATGTGTCTCCCTTTACGCGCGCGCCTACTTCCGCACCGTCTTGCTCGCCTTTCCCACCAACTTGGCCAACTCCGCATACGCCTCCTTGAACTCGTCGTCATCCTCCTCCTTGCCCTCCTTCTTCTTGCCCGTCCGGTCCCGGCTCACCATGACGACACTCGTCGGCCTCTTGGTCGCGCTCGCCTCGCCCAGTTGTGCGCGTGACTTGATGTAGATGTAGGGCACGCTGTGGTCTTCGCATAGCACAGGGATATGGCTGATGACGTCCATGGGCGAGATGTCTGCGGCAATAACGACGATGGCGATGGGGTTCGAGGGGTCGGAAGATGTGATTTGCGATTTGCGCAGAGCTTTGACGACTTCCTTGACACCGCGGCGGAGGGTCTTGGTTTTGGCGGCTGAGAACGTGTTAGATTTTACGGTGTTCAAGGCGCTGCTTGGTGGAGCGCAACTTACACTTCTTGACTGTCTTCAATATCTTCTTGAGCTCCTTCGCATCGTCGGTCAGAGGGAATGCAAAGGGAACGAGCGCGCCCCGGGGTTCGTCGCCCTCTGCGCCGTCTACGACCTTGACCAGTGAGTCTTCTGGTGCCTTCTCAAGCTCTGCCTCGAGCGCGTCTACCATCTCGACATCGCCCTTGACCTTCTTATCCTTCTTGTCCTTCTTGCTCTTGGTTACGCCCTCGGCATCTGCGCGCTTTTCCTTCTTCTCTTTCTTGTCCTTCTTCACCTTGATTTCTTTCGCCATTGTGTATGATGTCAATTGAGACAAGACTGGTAGCGAGTGCTGGGCGTTGGGAACGTGAGGCGAAATAGTGCGGGTGGTTTGCCAGGTGCAGGTCGTGGAGCTGTTCGCGAGAGCTCCAGTCGAACTTTTCCCGAATCCCAAAATTTCGCGAGGTGCACGGACATTTCCTTTTAGCGTCTCCCAGCATCCCAGTCCACCCAGAACGAAGTCGAAGGTCAGAATATTGAGAGGCCATACATCACATTAGTGTATAGGTAAAAACAGGCAATGTGCAAAGAGATGCTATACACATTCATTTTGGGACAGGCATGCCATTACACCTGCTTCATCAATCTAACTACTTTCCGCATATGTTTCGCCCTCTGTACCTGCAAAGCAAAGATCAGAGACTTATGGTATATGCAATACGAAACCCCTCGACCCATACATAGGAAAGAAACAACAGAGAGGAGAAAGTATTAGCGATCTGCAGTAGCACCAAAGCTCGCTGCAGGATCGAGATGAGCAAATAGCGCGCTTGGGGCCAGCCCCCAGTGTTGGTCCAGAACAGCGAGAGGGTATGAATAGAGAAAAGGTATTACGGAGTCACAAAGAGAGCCTGAGCTCGGATGTGTACGTGGGACTGGACCGAACCACCCCAATGCGCCGAGTCAGCCCGATCTTGAACGACAGATGAGGAGATGTGAAAGAAATAATCGCGCCAAGCATGCCGCAATGCAGGTATCCCAAACTCCGAATCATGCTCCTTGCAGCTGGGAGATGATGGAAAGAAACAGGACAATCCACAGTCTAGTAAGAAAACGGAATAAAACATCGCAAAGATGGCAAGAAATTGACAGTGGTGTGCGACACCAGCTTGCAGGGCCTAGTAGGCCATCTGCATTTCGAGTACCTGAACACCGCCAGCCGCCATTGATGGCGTAGCAGAACCAGATCGAGATGACATGGCGTCTTCGTAGCCAACGAGAGCTTGTGAATGTAGCTTGAAAGCCTCACCCATGAGCTTAGTAATACTATATAGCGTTAGCTTTCTGTGAGAGACGTTGAGACGAGTGAATACGTACCCCCACACCACAACCTCATCAATCATGCTGCCCCAGAGTCGTGCGACAGTGGAGCTTAACTTGGCGCCATAAACGTCTACAGAGTCATCGTCGAACAAGTTTCGTAGCTTGTTGTACATGGCAAGCTCTTCTTCGGTAGCTGGCTCCTCATCGTGCTCCAAACGGTAGAGCCATAGTGTAAGGATGACCATCAGGTCCATCCCAGTGAGAGGATGCTCGATGCTCCAGTTTGTGGCGGAAGTGCGTGCGACCCAGCGAATACCTTGCACAGCGGCAACTTCAATGCAGTCAAAGCATTCTTGAATGACCTTGATCATCTCTTGAGATCGCACCACCTTGTCGCGGGCGTTGGTCATGGCTGCCGCAACCTCATACGAGTCGTGGTATCGAAGAGCTTCTTGGATGGACTTCAGATCGACAACGAGCCGAGCTCGCGTGTTCCTGTACAGCGCCATAGCGTTGAAGATCAGAGGATGTCCTTTGTGAGGAGCGCTCAGTTGAACGACGACAGTCTCTGGCTCGCAAAGCTCGAGAGATTTCTCCCAAGTCTCCAAAGCCAGTCGCAGCTTGTACTCGGTGACAACATCTTGAAGCGCTTCGGGGCTGCGCTTGTGGTACCAGACTTCGAGGAACAGGGCGTTGATCATGACACGGGTCGCGAAGGCGCTGTAACGGGCAGTCTCTCCTTGGAACAGGTTGTCGTGTGCCTGGCGGAAGGTTATGATCTTCGATGCCTCGACGCTCTCGCGCCATGCTTCGTCATCTGAGACCTCCATGGTCCAGAGCGACTCGGAAGAGGGGAGTTCCAAGGTATCGAACTCGTTGAAGCCCATGGCTGGGGTGTGGTTATACGTCAGCGTCAACAGTCCGAAGAAGATGTATACTGCGTAGTAAGTTCGTCGACATTGCTCGTCGACGACCCACTCTTGATGGCTGGGCTGTGCTCCCTCGCGGGCCTCTGTGCGGATCTTGAGCTCGTAGCGGTTCCCGGCAACCATGTTTGCTAGGAGACTCTTGATTGAGCAGGCCCACTCAAGACCTTTCGGATCACCACTCCAGCTGGAGAAGATCATATTCAGCAGTGTGCTCTGCATGGTCCAGAGCGGGCATTTGCGCGAGCTGAAATTTTCCTTGTTCTGTAGGAACTGATTGACAAGAACCTTGGAGCCGATGTGGAGCATGTATGCCTGGTCCTGGTCGAAGATGTACAAGGCACCAATCGACAGCACCGCAAGGAGTAGGGGCGCCGAAACCTCGGTCGGGTTGAATGTCGCAGGGTGCAGGAAGGGCAGGTGGTGATGGAAGAGATCGAAGTATGTCTTGAGGAGACGATTCAGCGTGTTAAGGCTGGGCAGGTGGAAGGTCTCCAGGAGTGCGTTCTCGCTGTCGTACTGCTTGATGTTCTCGTAGATGCGCACGCACTGCTCTTCCGAGTCTAGTTGAGGGGCCCTCGTCATGGTCAGAGCCTGGCTAGGACCTGGTGACTTGCGGTAGTCGACGGGCGACACGGGGCCGAGCATCGAGGGGTACGGCGACAGCGCGCCGGGGGTTCCCAGGCCGTTGCCACCGTTCATCGACTGGAAGGCGGGAGTCAGGCTGTCGTTACCGGACATTGTGCGCTCCATCAGCGGCGGGAGCTGGTGCGGGTGCGAGTTCAAGACGCTGGCACTGGTGAAGGCCGAGTGTGCGTCTGGCTGCGACTTGGGCTCAGGCTGCGGCACCATCGAGTCTCTCCACGGCATCTGCGGCAGCATGTTCTGACCGGGCGCAGTGTAGGGCACCACAGGCTCCATCATGGACGGGCCGGTGGGCGAGATGACGTGGGCGGAGTGGTTGGGCACCATCTCGGGCTCCTGGCTCGCCATGGCGCGGTGGTGGAAGTCGGTCATCAGCATGGCAGCGGCCTCAATGTCGGCGTCGACCATGTCGTGCTCGTTGTCGTCGAGGTGGCCGAGGGCAGCCGTGTCGAGGGCGGGCGCAGGCTTGGAGGGGCCTGCGTCGGCGGCCTTGTTGCTCGCGCGGCGCTTCTGCTCGCTGGGCAGGGGCGCGCCGCCATCTTTGGCGTGTACGGTGCGGTCGTGGCGTAGGAGGAGGTCGCGCCGCACAAAGGTGCTGCGGCACTTGAGGCACTTGAAGGGCCGCTCTTTGGTGTCTGTCGATGAGGGGCAGTTAGCAACACTGTGTCTGGCTTCCCCGCAGCGCGCTCACTGCGCGGTGTCCCGCATCAGTAAACAGCTACCCCGCCCCAAAACATCAAGCTCCATCGCGGACGACCGAGGGGCACTTACGAGAACGTTCGTGACGGCTGCGGTGCTCGCTCCTGCTGAATGCGCGGTTGCAGAACTGGCACTTGTACTTCTTCTCGGGCGCGCCAGTCTTGCGGACAGCGGCGGGCGACGGGTTGGTCGCCATCTGAGCGGCTTGGGGTGCTGGATGCGGTCGGGGCCGTGTCGAGTTGATGCACCGGGCGTGTCGTGACGGCCGTCGCGCGTGGGCGTTAAAGCGCAGTGGTGGTGATGGTGAGGTGATAGCTGGGCTCTTCTTTCATTGGAACGCCGAGTGGACACGAATGGCACTACAACACCGGAATAGCCGGTGCAAGAATGATATAGACGGGCGGCGGCGCTGGAGTCGTGCGCGCGCAGTGATGAACAATGGCCGGCGTGATGGGATGGATCCTGAAGCTGCTGCAAGAGCGCGGAATAGGGAGGCAGCGTGAGGGGCTCTGCGCTGCCCGCACATTTCGACTGGAGAGGCACGGGCCCCGGCTGCGCAGCCTCACCAGCCACCCCTGTGTCTGTCGCCCCAATATCCTATTACATACTGTGCACTTGGAATGACACCGCTAGCCGGCTTGCAATACGCGCTGTCGAATACTCTGTACACACACTGACATCAGAGGCTTACTGGGTTGTTAGAGCGTGGGACGCTGCTGCCATGCTACATATCGCTGGCAGGCGCCAGGGAGTGACTCGAGACGTCAATGTTTTGAACACACACAGGCACCGTCAAACATTCAACTCGGCAGTCTGCTCACCCGTGCTGTGGTATCTGGCAGAGAACACGTCCTCGTGGGGTGACGGTGCTGGATCCAGTGGCTACCTGGCAGCCGGCTGTCCAACCATCTGCTCGCGAGTACGCCTGTTGAAAGAAAGTCGCCATACCAAGATACCACAGCCCGTCAGCGGAGCTCCCACTTCCAACGACCACTTGTTGTACGGCTTAAGAAAGAGCGGTAAGACTTCTCAAGTACTTTTGCCTCTTCAAGATATAGTCTACACGACGCCAGTTATGGATGCAGCGCCTGCATCCGAACGCTCACCGCCTCACATTTGCAAACTGCACCATATCAAAGATACTGGCCCAGCACGATTTGCTACACAGGAATTACCAAGTGTCATCCCTCTTGGTTGGTGTCGTCAATGACGGTGGCAAGGAAAAGGGGCAGCCATTCCAACATCATGACGCTGTTGGTAGCCTTCAGACCAAAACTTGCGCCCGCGAGTAATCTCGAGACGATCGCACACTTGTTCCTGGAAACTTAACCCAGACTTCCGGGCTAGGTTTCCCGTTCCCCGGACCCACATCTGTCGAGCTAATGAACTCCGTCTCTAGGTACCGGCCCATAGCTGCAGGAAGACTGTCGGTAAGCATGCAGAGAATTCGAGATGCATGTTGAAGGTGGAAAGCATTTGTTTTGTGCTGCTCTAATCTCAGCCTCTACACAAGCCGCCATGTCGCAATCATATCCCTCGGTTGAATGACATGCTTCTCTCCCAGTCAGCAGCAATCATAGAGCCCGCAAATATGCCCCGCTTGGGTCCGCCGCGACGGAGATGGCTCTAACATCCTTGACAATGTGGCCCGCAAGCTAACTCAACGGCATCGCTCGAGCGACAAGTCGTAGCTCGATGTACTCGCATCACTGTACACAGCACACATACTGTTATCATCAGTACGCGCCTCAATATGTCATCAGGCAGCCTTCGCACCCTTCATCATCAGGAGGAGGTGGGCTTCTCCTAAGATTGGTCCCCCGCGCTAGAACATTTCTCGTAATGCTTGGAAGAACAGGACTGCTTCCGGTCCGTGGTTTCATACGACACTGATGTGGTGGTCCGTTCACTGGAGAACGGCTCGCACCCGCTTGCCGTGGCCATTCGCGTGCTCGGACAGAGCATGAGGAACCAGCAGTACGTCTGCGCAAAGACCTGCCTTTATGGAGCGGTGAAGGCTGTACCAGCGTTGAGCATGCTGAAAGTAGCAGTTCCTGTGAGTACATCACAGAATGCTGAAGGCGATGGCCCAGTTCCGTGAGATTACTTACAGGCGACCAACACTCGTCGCAGTGGAACAAACTTCCAATCCTGGAATCTGGAATGTCTCCTCACGAGTCACCAGCAGTTCGCACCTTCCCTCCACGGATCTGCAGATAGATACCAACCAACAGAGTTGACGTGCCCCCACGTGTAGCATGCTGCTCCCACGTGTGCTGCACATACCCGTTATCTCTTCATTAGACATCGTTGCCACGATAAAGGAGATGTTGATGGAGGTGGAGCGGACGCTACTTGGATTGACACGCAAGCCAGTGTCTCAGGTTCCAGACGACATCCCTCTGGCCTCCACACGAGCACACCATGCCATTTCCTGTCTCAGACGGCCAGTAGGAGATTTTGGAGCAGCTTCCATCGGGCTTTTCCTTCTACCCATGTGGTCGGTGGCCCTGCAGCCTTACTGCCCCTCACGTATCTTATGCCCTACACGAGGATTGTTCGAGCATTTCCTATGCTATGGGTGAATAATTCGGCATTCATGCTGCATCGACTCTGAAGCAGGAATAGCTTACTCCAAGAGACTAGACAACTTGCACCACGTAGCAATATGAAGCGTAACGTTGTGAGTCGAGGGATGGTACGGTGGTACCAGCAACATGCTGGGTCGCACAGTCCTCGAGATTTAGCTCTCCTCCATCGGTCGAAGTCGATCCTTCGGCATATAGAGTTGCAACGAGTCAAGTAGTGTTCTAGACGGAAGAATCGCCTGATGTCCCCGCCGTCTTTAGCTGAGCACTCGGCTATGGGCAGTCGATGTTTCGGAAGTGGTGGGGTCCGCATGGCTCTATGCTTTCTGGTCCAGCGTGCTGACGGACAGTCAAACCGCGAGGAGCCGTCAGGCTACCAAAGTCCTTTGACAGCTGCCTCATCCACAAATGCACAGGGCCCAATGTCGGTCGCTTTGTGTGCATAGTGTCCTGCACATCAGCGGCTGCATGTAAGCCTGTATTTAGACGCGCACATAGCGCGCGCAATGGGCAAGGCAGACGAACTTCATTAATGCTGCCGCAATATACGAAAGGATGGCCCCAGCGCATGAGACGCCTCCAACTGCACCTCTTTAACCAAGGCTCCATCACGTGCTAAAGCTAATTCCCATCCCCACATCTGGAGTCAGGCCCACCTCTCGCTGTGCTGCAGGCTCTTCGCTCAACATCCCTTCTTCTCGACGATATTTGTGGCAGAGTGCTTGTTGCGAGACTCGATTCGCTGCATCGCTCCCATCGGCGCGAATGTGAGCGGGCGTCAATCGCAGGCCGCTGCCAGCTCCTGAGCCAATTACATCCACGGGGCCCTCCCTCCACCCTGGCCATAAGACGCGGGACATTTGGACGCGCAAGTAGAGGTCACCGCAACAGGCGATCAGCCAGCCCACAAACAGGCCTCCTAGGGGACTCCAGCACCCGCTTTGCGTAGAGGGTCGCTCTTGCCTCTGCCTCCCTCCCGCCCACAACGAGACGAGACGGAACGGCGGTCGCACCTGCCCGACATGAACAGCTTCAATGGCGCGTCGTCCGGCGGCATGTACGTCAAGGCGCTCTACGACTACGACGCCGACGACCGCACGAGCCTGAGTTTCCGGCAGGGTGACATCATCCAGGTCATCACCCAGCTGGAGAGTGGCTGGTGGGACGGGGTCATCAACGGCGTCCGTGGCTGGTTCCCGAGCAACTACTGCGCCGTCGTGCAGCGGCCTAGCGATGAAGCCGAAGACGACAGAAACGGCGGCGAGCTGGAAGATGACCATGACCACGATGCGCAGTCGCTGGGCGGCACAGACTACACCAACTCGGACACGGAGTCCTTGAGCGGAAACGACACAATACTGCCCATCGAGCGCAACGAGAACAGCAAGGAGGAGGAGGCGGCTTTCTGGATACCCCAGGCAACGCCAGATGGCAGGCTGTTCTACTTCAACACCCTGACAGGGGTCAGCACAATGGAGCTTCCACTGGAGTCGCCCTCGCCCAACGAGAACGGACCGCGCGACCGCGTGAACGTCTTCATACCCGAGTCGTCGCGGCCGCCGCCCGAGATGCTCGCCTCCGGATACAACGTCGACGACACCGACGACGAAACGTCGGCATCTGACTTCGAGGGCTCCGGAGCGAAGGGCTCCTATAGCTCTAGGGTAAGCAGCTTGCGCTCAGGCTCGCAAGACCTGACTAACAGGCGGGCACAGCATGGGAGAAAGCGGCTGTCCGACGGCGTGTCGCCGGCAACCTCAATGGAGTCAATGAACGCGGGCTTTCCACCGCGGTCCTACGACACAAATGGTACGAGCTTCTCGGCTGCTTCCATTCCCCCAATCGGTACAACAGCTACCTCATTTGCTAACAACCCTACGGGTGGCGCGCCCGTGTTTCCTGCGCAGTCGCGGAAGTTCTACGACGATGCGAACCCGGTCCCGTTAACCTGGAACCGACTGGTGGAGGATATGCGCCGCGCTGTCGGGCGCTATACGCAGGCCATCAATAACAGCGACCGGTCCGAGTTTGTGAAGCGAGCGGAGGACATATCCGATCACCTACGATTGTTACTCGCTGCAGGCTCGGGCACAACCGATAACCATTCCGGCAACCCCTCCATCATATCCACCAATAAAGCCCTATACCCACACTTCAGAGAAACCATGTCTCGATTTTCCAAATTAGTGCTCTCGTCACACATAGCCGCGTCGGACTTCCCGCCTCCCGACTCCTACTCGAAGTGTCTGAAGGAGGCAGAGGGTGTCCTTAACGGTGTGTTCGGCTTCGTGGAAGTGGCCCGCCAACAGCGCGGAGAAGACATACCCCGACTGGTACCTGGCTTTGTGGTGGGAAGCAGCTTAGGCGGGAGCTGGCATCACAACGGTGTGGACCTCCGTGATACTGACTCGTCCACTTCGTTTATAGACCAGGAGGATTACGATCCCTTGATCGAGCCCACCGTCAAATTAGACTCCCGAGTCTTGGAGCGACTGGAAGATCTCAAGAGACTCATAGTTTCCAGCCTGCGAGACCTCGAGAAGCAGCTAGTGGTCCGAGACAAGGTCATCACGCATCAGAAGCATCAAATGATTGGCAGTCACGTGTGCCATTCCGCTGGTAGAGTGCTTGAGGTCTGTCGACCGTGGATATCGACCATCGAGTCAATCAACCTCGCCTCGCTCAGTCCGCCGCTACAAGCACAGCAACTCGGTGAATTCAGCGTCTACAAACAGAAGATATACGACATGGTTTCGGAGCTTGTCATTGCCTGTCAGGGTGTTGCGGCACCACTGGGAGATGAATGGGCAGAACTTCGTGGAGACTCGCTTGAGGACCGAATTCTTGCCGTTCGAGCCGTGTCGCGCGATCTGGAAGCCACCGTTGCTCAGCAGTACGGGCTTCTGCAAAATCTATCGGACGCTGCTCCGTTGGCAGACATTACGCCACGCACTGATCCGCGTAGAAACACTGACACCGAGTTGCCCAACTCTCACGCTCGAGGTCCGTCAGGATCCGAGAGGCCGTTGCTCAAGAACATACCCCAGCCGAACACGTACAGTGAGGGTACTCCACTAGAAGATAGCAAAATGGAGCCAGTACGCAATGCGCAGAGCACCAAGAAACTTGCAGAGTTCTTTGGAGAAGTACCTGTGATACCACAGCCAAACGTTGTGGAAGAAATTCCAGAGCATCTGAAGCTCGATCATGAAGGCGAAATCTCGTACGACCACAAGGTGACCCCTCCTCAACTACGAGGCGGTACACTTGCAGGCCTCGTGGAACAGCTCACTCGGCACGACCGTCTTGACCCAGCATTCAACAACACTTTCTTGCTCACATACCGGTCGTTCACCACAGCATCCGAGCTGTTTGAAATGCTAGTGAAGAGATGGAGTATACAGCCACCGCATGGTATCGCCAAAGAAGACTACCAGACCTGGGTGGACAAGAAGCAGAAACCGATCAGGTTCCGCGTCGTAAATATCCTCAAGAGTTGGTTTGATAACTACTGGATGGAAGGCAACGATGAAGAGGCAAGGATCCTCATCCAAAGGGTGTATAACTTCGCGAAGGACCATGTCGCAACCGGAAGTACACCCGGAGCAGCTCCCCTGATGACCTCGGTTGAGCAGCGATCTCGTGGTCCAGATATGCCCACGAAGCGTCTGGTACTGACACTAAGCGCGCAAACGCCACAGCCGATTTTGCCAAAGCATATGAAGAAGTTGAAATTCCTCGATATTGATGCTACCGAGTTCGCGCGGCAACTCACTATAATCGAATCAAGGCTCTATGGAAAAATTCGGCCCACCGAGTGTCTCAATAAGACGTGGCAGAAGAAGCTCGCACCAGGCGAGCCTGATCCAGCCGCCAATGTCAAAGCTCTGATTCTCCATTCGAACCAGTTGACCAATTGGGTCGCGCAGATGATTCTAACCCAACAAGATGTTAAGAGGAGAGTAATTGTCATAAAGCACTTTGTCAATGTTGCAGACGTAAGTCAAGGCATGAAACAGGGCAATTTGCACGGCTAATCCAATCCAGAAATGCCGCCAATTGAACAATTTTTCGACATTAACGTCGATCATCTCAGCATTGGGCACGGCACCGATCCATCGTCTGAATAGGACGTGGAGTGCAGTGAACCAGCGCTCCATGGGTGTGTTGGAGAGCATGCGCAAGCTCATGGGTAGCACCAAGAACTTTGCAGAATACCGCGATACCCTCCACAGGGCAAATCCGCCATGCATTCCCTTTTTCGGTGAGTGGCTTCCAAGTCAGAGACGTGTGCACGGCTAACCGTTAAGGTGTCTACCTCACGGATCTAACGTTCATCGAGGACGGCATACCGTCGCTCATCAAAAAGACCAACCTCATCAATTTCGCCAAGCGGGCAAAGACGGCTGAAGTCATCCGTGACATTCAGCAATACCAGAATGTGCCCTACCCGCTGCAGCCTGTTCCGGAGCTGCAAGACTACATCCTGACCAATATGCAATCGGCGGGCGACGTTCACGAGATGTACGAGATGAGTTTGTCAGTAGAGCCGCGCGAGCGCGAAGACGAGAAGATTGCCAGGTACACCCAGTACTTTTCCCTTCATCATCGGCAAGATGACTAATGGTGGTAGGCTGCTCTCCGAGTCTGGATTCTTGTGATGATACCCCACGAAAGCGCTTGTTTACCGGACTGGTTCAGGGTCATGGCGTACGGTCATGTTTGGCAATGATAATGAGAGACGTGTTGTTTCGGCGAGGATGAAATTTCTTTGCTGCATTTTGGCATGGGGTTGGCGGGGGCTGGAGTAATGCGGTTCATCCAGCACAATCCTCGGGCGACGTCACCCCTCGTGTTTGCCATTGGCATGAGCAATGGATATTTGAACAGATCTGACAGGAGACGAATCGCAATTTTAGCACCATGTGTTTGCCCAGCTTCCCTCGGTCTGACATGCCCGTCTTCGGCAGCCCGCCGAGATCGCCATGGCCGTCAGGCCCTCTCATTCGCTTCACATGTCGGCAATTTGCGCGTGTTTCGAGCTGACGAGGCGTTCCCCAGTCAGATCCCAGGGGACCACGCTTCGCTTGCTGCAATTGGCTCCCTGGCAGCGCCCTGGCATTTCTTGCAGTTTGTGCAACGCTGGGGACCAGACGTTGCGCCTTCGTCTCGGAATATCAGCCAAACGGAGCAGGACGAAAACGCCTTTCCAGCCTCTGCCGCACTGTGCTAGAACTACACCGCGTGACGTCGAACGTGAGGATTTTCCCAAGCATTTTAGACTGTTCCCCAGATGCAGGCACATTCCTTCACTGACAGACGAGGCCATCGTTGCTAATAGCATCCCTTGCCGATGGCCAATTGAGGAGGCCCATGTGGTGCAACGCCGCAGGTCCGCCGTGGGAGCGTCAGCGGTCCAGTCTCTGCACAATTCTCTTCCCGCGTTGAGGGGGCATTGCATGTGACGCACACTTTATCGAAGCCTGACATGTGCCTCTCGATAGGAGGCCATCTGACGGCTGCCATTCGCGCCTGGGGTGTTGCGGAGAGATGGCCGGTCGTTGCGTCCTGTTTAGTGCTGGGCGTGTCGAAGGAGCCACTCGCCAGCACGCCAACGCACACCAGTTTAGACACTCCACATTTCCTCGTGTGGGTCATTTCGGCGCCTCAGACGGGCGATCCTTGACAGCCGTGGCCTGGGTGAAAAACGGCGTCGCTCAGACCCTGGACCCCTGCTGCCAGAAGATAATTGCTCCATCGAGCCAAGGCCTCGCGCACTCTCGCTGCCCCCAAGTGCATGCGCCCCTACCAGTTCCCACGTAAAGTGCCTGGCTCCCTCTCCACCTCGTTCTTGGGAGCGCTTGGAAGGCCATTCGTCGCACCTTTTTCTTTTCGCTCCTCCTCACCATAGTCACTCGCTGTAATCTTCAATCGCCATGTTTCATTCCACCATAGCCGCCCTGCCCTGGGTGTTTCTGGCCGTGTCTCGCTTCAGTGAGTATTCTCCGATCCACCTCCCGTCCAAATGAAGCTGACCGGTCGCGTGCAGCCAATGCCGCCTGTGAGTGCGGCTACTCACTGAACAAGACAAGCGACGCGTCCCATGCCATCTTCACTGAACTGCTCGAGAACGACTTCCTGCACACCTCGACCAAAAACCTCACGCAGTATGGCTGGCAACCCCAGGTGTACAACGTCAGCGCAAAGAACGCACGCGGACCATTTGGCAAGGACTTCGAGCTGGACAACGTTGTCACCAATCCTCTGCGCGACTCAAATGCCTGGTCAGGAAATGCAGAGCATGGCGGAGACGCTGGTCTCGAGCTGTGGGTGCGCGGCAACCACCAGGACGGTCTCGTGAGCGGCGCAGAGGTGGTGTCGGTCCGGGACGATGCACTGCTTGGAAGCTTCCGTGTCGGCATGAAGCTGTCCAATTCGTCTGGAACATGCGGCGCATTCTTCTTCGTACGACTAGCCTGTTCGCGTTGATCCTTGCCGCGCCAAGCTGACTGTTTGCAGTACTACAACAACTCCCAGGAAATTGATATGGAATTTCTGTCGCACCAGTTCAACGAGTCGCAAGGCTACGTAAATCTCGTCCTACAAACGCCAGAATCTGTCGTGCACGGCTACGATGCTTCGGGCACCTCTGGCTTCCATGTCCAGCGCCTACCCTTCCGTCCCGACCAGATGTTCCACGAGTACCGCTTCGATTGGACCAAGGACCGCGTAGCATTCTACGTGGACGGCATGTTTCTGTACGAGATGACTAAGAACATGCCCACCGAGGGCGGCAGCATTTTCTTCAACCACTGGAGCAACGGCGACCCAGCGTGGTCTGCAGGCCCGCCTACTCAAGACACTGTCATGACAATTTCCTACATGAAGGCCTACTTCAATTCGACCGACACCGCGCGCTCGCAAACTGCATATCAGCAACGCTGCCCCACATTCGATTCCGCCAAAGTCTGCGCAATCCCCGCCCAAACGACTCCACCCGATGCCTCGCAAGGCAAGAACGGTGCCCAAACCTATTTCTTCTCACAGCAGGACGGCATGACTCCCGGCCAAACCGTATATCACGGTGCCGCCAGCCAATTTGGTGTGCCATCGCTCTCCATTGCAATTCCATTGTTAGTCACCTTGCTCAGCTGGTCACTAACGTGGTAGTACCACCACAAATCTATATAATTGAGTACTTTACAAGTCACCACCGTTGTCTGCATTCGTTCCACTCGACCAACACATCACACGAGAGCCCTAGCGACTTGGACCTTACGAGCGTATGAACATTTCGGCTACGGCGTTTCTGGCGATAACCACTACACTATCAGCCCTTTTGGATTTTCTCTCTAGATCGTCGCGAACATCTTCGGGTCCGCACGCTGCCGGAATCCGTCTTGGATACGCACCTTTTTCGCTCTGCTTATGGCTCCACACTGCCGCGTAGTGTCTAGTTTGGTTTCTTGTGTATACCCCTTTGGTGCGCAGCTGCTGGGGCAGCTTTTAGTGCATATTATAGCCAGCAGCTATTATCTTGCGCTGCGCTACAGCTCTCTTTACGTCCGAGCATCTTCTATCTCCACGGAGTTGCGTTGTCCACGGCGGTTTGGAAACGCTGTGTTTGGGGATCCTACTTGTAATGGCCAGTCCATTGTACACAAGGCACAACATTATACCACCAGCATCATAGCCCAATCAAGCAATGAAATCAAATCACAAAGATCACAAACAATCACAAATCCAGTGCATTTTCTATTCTTGGGTCTTCGTATCAAACACGTCACGCAAAACACATCAGCCTCGTGTCTAACATAACAGCCTCGTATGGCAAATCCTGAATCCCATACGACGTTCGCCGAGCCCAACGACACGAATTGGCATTAAAATCTCATCACGAACCACAATGTTTGCATAACAACCCTCCGCCGGCCCATCCGGCCAGTCACGAATCTCCGGACGACGGTCCGCTTGGCGTCAGCACGCGCTTGTATCCGCTAGGCACATCCCGTCAGCCTAACACCGTAGTCTTCAGTAGTCTCTATTAGGAGTTACTTCGCAGAGCCTAGTCCCTGTCACGGCGCTGCCGGGCCCGGCAGTGGAGTCCCTGATTTCCAAGACCGCCCAAAGTGGACATTATGGAGTAATCGTCCTCGTTTTTGGAGAAAGCGTGACGTGTGCAGCTACGGCTAGCTGCTGGTGTGGATCGAAGCTGGGCGAGATTTCGATCGGCGTGCTGTCAGGCGGATATATGCCGAGATTGAGCAACGGCGGGCTTGCTGGGATGGAGGTGTTGGATGGGTTGGGATGGAGGGGTCTGAGCACGCGCAGGATGAGGCTGTTTGTTGCGTTGATGGACGTTGATGGATGTTGATGTTACGGTTGCACGCGACTCCTGGTTCGATTCGAGGCGACTCGACGTTTGCTCTGTGCGCTGTCATGCGCTTCTTCCCCTATCTGATTCGCATCGCCGTCGTTTCTAGGCATACAGTGGGATTTCTTATTTCCCATGCAGTGGTTCGGTAGAGACTAACAATTATAGGACTAGTGATTATGTCCGGGAATTGTGTGTTGGTGACGTGAAGATGTACGCGTTATTGAGCAGAGATTTCTGAGATCGATCTCCGCCTCACAAGCTTTATTAGCATAGCTCGTTTGTGTTTGACTTTACCATGTTGGACGGGGGCGAGCGGGGATCGGGAAAGCTTGTCTTGGTAGTAGTCGGGAATAAGACGGGATGAGGCAGTGCACGTGGTGGGTTTGTTGTTGGTGCATATCAAAGTCGAAGGGATGTTGATCAACCGTACCGGATAGAAGAGGCCCTATTCAGACTGTTTAGCATGAGTTTATTACCCTTTAAAGGGAGTTTGGTACGGTGTACTTCACACGACTTGTAATGGCTTCAAGCTTCTAGCCTAACTAAGACTGAACAGCATCGATTAGCTACATTTTGCTAAATGTTTGTCACAGAGAGCTATATGGAAATAAACAGTAACGTGAGGCAACTGCCGCCAAGTGTTGAGGTGAATGTGGCGGTGCAAGCCACCTCAGCTCGCGCTAGATGTACAGTCCAGACACACCCGGATAGAGCCTCAACTGCGGGCATCGATAGTATTGTCTATGACTTGCCTAAATAGGCAAGTTAGGATATGCGTAGTGGAAGACGACAGCAAAGTTACACGTGAACTCAATCCAATCCACTTTTGCACAGTAAAAGTCGTTGAGAGCTCGAACACAATTGAGGACCTGCATTGCTCGACAATGAACTGTTAAGTTTCCGAACGGCACAGTAGAGGGGGCCGTGAGTGAAAGAGCTGCGAAAGGCAAGTTAGTCAGGTTAACCTTCATGCATTCAGTGCTATGAGAGAATGAAGTGCTTCGATGACATTGATAAGGCAATCTGTCAACTGCACAACCTACACAAGGTAGCAGACGCGTTCTCTTCAACTCAGGAGAGATGTTTGGCAGTAGGTACGATGAAGATTACGGAATGGCAAGAGACACACGAGTCTCTAGGCAGGCAAGAGGTGCACCTGCCTGAGGCACGTGGATACACCTGCTCTGTTCGCCATGCGACGGTCTAGTTGAATGCTCTTTGCATTCCTTCGTCTCCTTACGTTCTGTCCACATAATTTTCTGGTCTCTACACTCTTTTTGCTTCAGTCACTCACTGACGGCCACTCCTTACCGCTTTCACATCTCACTTCTTTTGGGATCAACAAATTAACCTAGAAACATCGAGTGGATACCAGCGATGCGCATTCTCGTCACTCTCACGCTGTTTCTCCCCGTCATCACAGCGAATGGCGCTCTGAGACGCCACAAACATGCTGGGATTAGTACTCTGAGCTGTGGCATGACAGCCAGTCCGGCTTCAGCTGCAACTTCAAGTACTCCATTGGCGACTTTGAGCGCAAAGCTCGAGGACCTTGAGTAAGTGTCTTCCCTCCGATCCCGCCCAACCGCTGAGACAGGAACACAGACTACGCCAGGCGCCTGGTCTAATGCCATTGAATGGTGCTCCAGCAATACCCGGAGATCCAGCGATTTCTCAAGTGAACCCTGCCGTGGCGCCTGTCGTTCCTCTAGTTCCTCCGCCAAGTCTCGTAGATCCATCTATGCCTCTCCCGAATCCAGCCAACCCAGTGCCCGCTCCTGCGAACCCTATCAACACGCTAGTTGCTCCCGTAAGTCCAGCTGTTGCTCCGGCCTTGAACCCTAGAGGGGTGCTACCGCCAGCAGCTCCGATTGCGCCCATCATTCCTCCAGCCATCGCACCAGTCGTGCCTACATTGACCACGGCCATCACCTCGACGCGTCTCGCCTCGCCAGGCGTTACTGGGGATTTCGTGACCACTCAGTGGGTCGAGACGTGGATTGGAGGCACATCACAGACCTGGGTCCCAAAGACGATCACGTTTCATTTTCAGGCCATGATGACGTACGTGCCACCACCAGGCAAGGGGGAGATTGGCATGGGTACGCTGACGGGCAAGACTGGCAAGACCCAGACTGTCATTATGGGCGCGGCGCCGTCACAAGCTGCGGAGTGGAAGAAGGGCGTCGCTGCTGCGATCGGTGTCGGCATCGCAGGGATGGTGGTATGAATGATGTAGGCATGGAGAACGACAACACTTCGAACAACGACAGATCAGCAGTTAGCGGCAGTAGTATGATACCAACGGAGCTGAGATGAGCAGGACGAAATAAGGATTGATGAGACATGGCTAATGACACTGGGGAGAGGGAGATATGGTTCTACTTTACAGATAGAGTTCTGATTTGATGGACAGAGGTGGATCGCGTAATGTCTGATTACACGATATACCCAACTGCACACTGGTGATAGGAGTCAGAATTAGGATGAAGAATTTATGGCACGAACCAATTGAATCTGGAAACGTGATCACGGGTGGAATGAAGAGGCTGAAGATGAATGCAAACGTGCGCGATACTGGCCTTCGGGTGGTAACGGACTCCTTCTGCAATCTCGATGCTCTTTTCTCACAACAAGGCTTTAATGCCCGCAAAGGCCCGAATAGTATCAAAGACCAAGGTATTTCCATGTGCGAGCGTGCCAACTCATCGAGGGACATTGCTCGGGGATAATTTGGAAGATCGTTCATCACACCACTGCGTCGCAATACAGCGGTGAACAATCGTTCGTTGGGATCGATAGAGGACAGCTCGGATCACACAAACGTGCTCAGTAATGTCGATGATCCATAATTATGCGTTGGGCTGATCGAAGAGCTGCTGATGCGAAAGATGTGATGTGTGCGAAGCTGGAAGTCGCGACAATGAAAGCTCCTGAGCAACCCCGCACTTTGCATTCAAGGAGACATGCAACGAAGTGCTTTGCGATAGCAGCGACATCTGTGGCGAAGGTCTGATAATAAATTGAGCATGATAGCTAACCGGCCGACAAGATTAGCTATAGGGATTCGGAGCTGCCCTATTTACCATGACTCCAACTCACAAAGACGTGGTGTGATGCGCCGAGAAATGTGGCGCAACATTCACGTTTCCTTGCCTTATCAGGAGTCGCGGTCGGCCCGACTCTCGTGACGTTGCGTGAATTGCGGCTCAACGTTGCCTCATATAGCCCTGCATACTTCGAGATCTGATTAAGTATTGATATATAAGACGCGACGGATGAGGCTCTGTTGAACCTCATCATCAGCTCCAAAGCACAGCAACAGCAATTGACACGACCACGTGCACTACCCGATCAGATCTACATTACCCGATTGAGACCGGACGGATATATCGTTGAGATAGCGGTGAAGAGTTGAAGTCATACATCACATTCACGAACACCAATCTCAGCGCGTTCAGACATCGTTGTTAGCACCTCGCCAGATACCTTTACATACAGGAACTAGCATCAGTCATTCCCATCGACGATCATCAATCAACACGATCACATCATCGATAACACACGTCAAAGACAGTCGATTGACCTCACATCAGCCAACAAAACACAATCTTCGAGAACACCAAACATGGCGACCTCCTGTTACGCGGCTTACTTCAATACGCCATTGCACCAGTCACCAGCCGCTTTGACTTCACAACATCCGGTCGGCATCTCATCCCATGCCTTAGACCTCCCAATGACACCCGCGAGACCCAAACATCAAGCTCCAATCCTCTCCGCCACTGAGCGTCGCATTTTGTTCGCCAGCGGCAAGATCGATGAACAGAAAGACTCTTTGTTCTTCAAGTTGCCCGCTGAATTACGAAACCAAATTTATGAAGAACTTCTATGTCCCAACACGCCGAACATCAAGGATCTCGCCAAAAGAGACCATCAACCATGCACACCCCCAACACTGCACCCGACGATACTCTCCACCTGTCGCAAAATCCACGAAGAAGCCACCGACCTCCTCTACACGACACACATCTTCCACGCCCACACGGCTCTCCTCGCATCTCTTCCCCACCTCACCTCCTCCGCCAAACCAGTCCTCTACCCTACCCTGCTCGCTAAGATCAAGCGCTGGCAACTCACCATCCGCCTCGATACCGACCCACGGTTCACAATGTCGCAAGCCACGGCTGCCTTCTCCGGCGCCGAATACCTTGAGATTCGGGTGTGGCAGTCCATGTTTGATGGCGCGGACTGTTCTGTTCTGAGACTCTTCTTGGGCATTCGAGGCGTTCAGGTGGCCAAGGTAGGAGGAAGTGCGAACCCGGAGTTAGCCAAGTGGTTGGAGAAGCGCATGATGATGCCAGTTGAGAAGGAGAGCGATGTGTGTCAGTGTGGGAATGAGAGTAGGGTGCTAAAGTGTGGGCAGTGCTGTAAAAGAGTGGATATGGGGAGTGAGTGGTTCATGGGGAGGAATGCGTGGCAGTTTGGGAATAGATGACGGAGTGGCAAACACCTGGCGTTTATTATAGAGGAAAGGCATGGTGTTGAGTTGGTAGTTGAGTTCTTCTGGCGTTGTTTTATATATTTATTTCTCACAATAGGAAGGAAGCAGGTCTGGTAGATGTTTTACATGTACTCATGAATCTGCCTCCTTCAAAGTTTGACACCCATCTTGTTTGCTATTTGTCGCCTGATTGAACAAGCAGCGTCCTAAGCCTAATCAGTATATATATACACCAGGTTCCAGCTCACTTAGCGGTCTTCATTCTTTGGTTAGCAAAACCGGACGTACAACGGGAAGGATGCCAAAGAAGATTGAAGATGAACCAGCGACCAAGCCGCAAGACAAAAAGGAGAACGTTTCATCATCGCCGCACCTCAAACCCAATCTCTTGGGTCTGCCCACAGAGTTACGATACCTTGTGTATGATGAGCTCTGGAAAGACAAAAATCGCGTGGCATCGTATCACCGGAAGAGTGAGTCAGGGATCCTAGCGTATTATGATGGTACAGTCCTCGAAAATTCAGAAACGGCTATGCTTGAAGCCTCAATATACCACCCAGAACATCCACAATGGCGTCCAGACGCTGCAGCTGGCTTACCACAGTGGCTTTTCACTAATAAGCAAATACTGGACGAAGGGCTGGCCCAATTCCGCCTCAAAGCTCACTGGAACATATGGTCGCCAACAGACCAAAGTCGCTCGGACAAAATGCCTGACATCATGCTCATCAGTCCGAAGTATGCGACATCGCTTTCCTTAGCTCGCGGGGTACTCGTGTTGAAGGAATCCGACTTATTCAGCATCTGGTGTAGACACGACAACGTTATCGAGTTCGTGCTGGGTGTATACGATCTCGCTTGGGTCATGAAAGTCGTGAGATGCCTCGGTGAAGCCCCGACTGTTAAAATCCTCAAATTGGCCAACAGATTCCCCGTCCTCAAATGGTCCCGTAATCTCGGAAAATTATCCCGCTATGGCCGTCGGCCATTCGAGGTCAAGTTGCGCTTGCCGAAGGCATACCGCACGCTGATTGCAGCATGTGGAAGCCTCCAGAAGCTCGAAGTGGAGCTCTTGCATTACGAGTACGGCGTATGCCGGGAAATACTAGACGCTGAGCTCCTTGCTGGCGTGCAGCAGGACGTGGCAATGCTCCTTGGCCGCAACTTCTCCGAGACAGTGACGGCATCTGTAAGTCGGGTCTATGGCGGTGTTTATAAAGGCCAATACATC
>TARA_R110002003_G_scaffold130_3_pt1 | contig 30738 bp, 39 predicted proteins | sample TARA_R110002003 | Tara Oceans TARA_R110002003 (sample SAMEA4396441) | marine metagenome | biome: Westerlies Biome; feature: [SRF] surface water layer (ENVO:00010504); material: water (ENVO:00002006), including particulate matter (ENVO:01000060) such as... | depth 5 m | reverse complement strand
TCATTTCGAGAAGACTCGGTGCGTTTGTATGCGCTGGACAGCCTTCCCTGCGCTGCCTCAAGTGGTCGACAGAGCCAGAGAATACAATCAATCATTCGCGTAGCCTCTCACGGACGAAAGGATTGGTCCGAGACTGTGTGCAAAAACGGAATCATAGGAGCTCCCGATCAAGGTGCCAGCGGTTGTGAGAACTGAAAACCGCTAGCTTCGATGTGGAAGCATGCACGTGTTCTCGGCTGCTGAAGGAACGCGCCGTGGGGAGATCAACGTACCTTTCGCAGCTGGGCGCGGTGACGTGCTTTCCTCCACGTTATTGCTCTGCGCCGACGCAGGAGCCTCGTTTCGATTGGCGCTGCCCGACGCCTCATTGGAGGATGCCATCGTCGGCAATTAGTCCTAGCTGACTGTCGCCCAGATTGCGTAAGCCAGAGCCTCTGTTGTCGCGCAATTCAGATTTCGTCAGTATAGCCGTTCCTTAGTTTGTGCTGTGGAAGTTGTGTTGAGAGCAGGGTTGATGGTATCGACCACAAATTGTAGGCTAGCGGAAGGTCTACGCGAGCCAAGGGTCCACGTGCCAAGTCGATTGGCGATAAAGGTTTCGAAGCAGGTGAGCAAACCGAAGAGCAGATTGTGCGTAGTCTACTCAGAAGTTGTGCAGCGTCGGAGCTGCGGCGAGGCATGAAATGACATGAGCTGGCGAGGGCGCTGTTTGTTCTTGTGCGGCTCGCCCCTGCCTTCAATGAGCGCCTTCCTACCACCCCACCCAGATCATTTGGGCAGAGGCTTGGCGTTCTACGTCAGGGCCCAACGCTAGACAGCAGAACACAAACCTGAAAGCGGACCCTTCAGCGCGGAAACACCCAGCACGGCCATCGATGTCATTGGCGCGGCATTGGACAAGTTATCAGTGACTGGTCTACACAGCCACGGTTCGTCTATGGTAGTGTATGTACAGGTGTGTTGCCGCGTGTCTCCACGCCACCATGCCTTTGCTCCCGTCGTGAGCTAGCCAACAATTGTCCGCTCTACCAACGTAACGCCTTGCTGAAATGCTCCAAACTAAATCATAGCCATGTATGTTATTGGTATGGCACCAGTATACTATCGTACACTTCAAGCACTCGAGCGTCTGAAGCCCAGGACAACTACACACGAGGTTGCCCCTTTCGCGTTACAAAGAACATCTATATACCCTGAGCCCACTCCACCGTCTCCAGCGCAAGCATGACCAACAACAACGTCGAAGGTAGAATCCAGACGACGTAACTCTGAAAGAGGATTCGTGACATGGCTCCCATGTAGACGTTGTTGATCTGGCAGATCTGGGCTAGCTGAAGCGCAGTAGGAGCGCCGCTCAGGAGGAAGCAAACGATGATGAATATGGGGTCGTCGAGGATGCTGACAGGCACATACTTTGCAGTGAGAGCCAACATTGGCGCCATGAGAATTGTAGGAATGAGCATGCGGCTGACGAGAGACGCAATGACCAGTGTCCTCTCCGTCTTTGGGTCTTCCATTGAATGCTGGTCCTCTTTTGGCAGAGTGTTGCGTGCCAGATTAGCACCCAGAACCACAAGGATTAGTGGTACTGCAACCTGTCCGCTTTGGTTTACGGCGCGGGTTAGTGAATTGCTGACAAAGGTTCCAGGATCGAAGAAAAGATGCTGTAGTCTGGGGATTGAAGCAATAAGGATTGCAACCAACATCGCCCACAGTGGTGGATTCATAAATGCCCAGACGCCCTTCAGGAACTTGGCCATGGCGCGATACACCTTGGACAGGGTTGTTTGGAGCCAGGAGGGCAGAGACTGGAAAACTCGTCGTCCGGCACGGGAAAATGCTCCAGACACGGCTCTTGTGGCCTTGATCATCGAGTTTTTGGCTCGCTTTGGCCACCCCTTGATACCCTTCGAGATATCGTCGCCCTTGAACGATTTGAGAGAGCCGTTTGCATATCCGTTTCCGATATGGCCATTAACTTCGTCGTTGAGAACGCCGTTGCCCCTGACCAAGATATTTCCATTGGTAGGCGTGGAGAAGTCTGCGTTGGCCTGCACATCTTCGCGATCGGATAATGAGCCTACGTCGCTGGACTCTGCAGACGTCTCGTAGCTGGTGATGTCCCCCGAGTAGTAGCCAGAATGCGAGTCACCCAAGAGGTTTTGCACTTCGTCCTCGTCGTATTCTCCATTCTCTAGGGCGCTGTTCTTTCCTCCGTCTTCTTCTGTGTACGCGCTAGCCGGGGCCAGGAGGACGTTGAAGCCCCAGGTCCATCGAACCAGCTGTCCCAGTTGTTGAAAGATGAGTAAGTATAGGATACCGCGCGCAGCGACCTCATTGTCGTTGTCGCCGGGAACCTTGTCCCAGTGTAGACCCGATAGTGTTTTCGAAAGTGAGATGACGAGGGAGATTGGAAGCGAGTTGGAGTTGCCGAAGACCTGCAGTTGTCAGCCATGCTTTTGCGCCGGCGATAAGGGCGCCATACTGCCATTGCGACGAGGAAGTTGGACGCCCGCTTCTTGAAGCCGCATATCTTTGACACAAGGACGGCGGCGAGGTAGGAGATGAGTGTTTGGACAACAAAGATGACAGGGATGACTGCAAGGTCGGACAGCTTGTCGGCGGTCAACTGCGAGGCGAGTTTGGTAAAGACTGGGCCATGTTAGCATACGCACATCATTGTCGCGGTCCTCTAGATGACCACGTACTAAGACAGGGAGTGAAGAGCTGCGTATTGAGGTTCGCCAGGAACTTCTGGTTTTCGGCGTCGAACTGGCCCATTCGCGCGATGATGTAGCCCGGCAGACTGACGCAGACGACCTCCATGACGGCCTCGAAGACAAGCAGCGTCAGGTTGGCGAAGTCGGGGTGCGAGCTGTGCTTCTTCCTGAAGGCATCCACGAAGCCATTGCCGCCGTACTCGAACGATTGCGAGCCCATGGCGACGAAGCTGGTCGAGCTGTAGGAAGTGTCGCGCAGGCGCAGCGCCTGGGGACTGGAGAAGAACGGCATTGCGGGCAGGGCGCGTCGATTGGCGTGTGGCAGGCGCAGGCGGCGCGGAAGCTGGGGTTGTCGTGAAGCGTGCAGTGTCTTGTTTCGAAGCGGTGCTACAGGCGGGCGGCGTCACGGCAGCGCAGGCAAACCCTAAGAGCGCGCCAAAGCGCTTGGTACGATGGCGGTAGGCGCAGTCATTGTTGCGGTGGTCGGGGAGATAGATACCGTTCTGTTCTAGAGTGCCAGCAAAAGCAACAGGCACAGACGCGGGCCTACGTCGACCAGCCAAGCTCGCGGCGCAGGTTAGGGTGAAAGACGGCGAGCGGCCATGTCGCGCTAGCGCCAGTTGCGGGCACCACAGCACACAGGACCCGGCCACTGCTGTCTCTGGCTGACGGGCGGACCGCAAGTCATCATGGCAAGATTCGCGGCGTCTCGCATCTCCGCAGCTGGCAGCATCTCTGTCGATTGCCGCATCCTGCTGCTGCGGCGCTCGCACAATCTTGCCCCCAGTGTCCTGTGTCTTGCCGCGGCGTGCTCGTAGCCGCATCGAGATTCGAGCTCGCGTTCACGCTTACCATTCAGGCTTACCCACCCCACACAGCAGGAACTGCTCTGCCTGCCTGGCCGCCGGCCTGCCTGCAGACCAGAGCTCTCCCTCTGCAATACCTGTTATCCCCTTCTGCGCCGCCCCTTTTCGCTCGTGTGCCATGGTTATCGAGCAGTCCAGCTGCCCGGCATCATCGTGAAATCATCCGGAGCTTGCTTCGCGGTGCCAACGCGCGTCGACGTCACTGCCTCCCACCAATCCCCTGCGCGAGCACCGCCACTACCCGCAACAATCTCCTCCACCATCCCGCCCATCACTGCGATCGTCGCCACAGTCGCTCCGAGGAGCCACAGCGACATCTGACCTCCTTCACCTGCTGCCCTTACTACCGCCAGCCCGGCCTCGACCATCTCTCGGACCCACACAACCCGAGGCAGCACCACACTCTCTTCCTCCGCAATGGCTTCCAACGCGTCCACGCCCGACGCCGACATCGACTCCGACACTCCCTTTGACACTCCCTCCCCCTCCTCTCCTCCTGTCCCCTCGAGCCCCCCGGCCAATGCCTCGCCCTCGACACTCGCCCCCGACCGGCCCGCTGTCCGCTCAGTGTCGACCTCTGGTGCTACGGCGAACATGACCTTCTCGTCCACACCGCTGGGCAACATCAGTGCCGCAAGAAACCCCGCCCCCCGCACAAGCGCTCCCACCATCTCCAGTCGAGGGAGCGGCCTCAATGTGTCGCAGGACATCCTGGCGAGGATACAAGCGGTGCATCTCGGTCGGCAAGGCGCCCCTCCAAACGGCGTCCCGGGTCGAGGCCCGCTACCTCAAAGTCCAGGCCCCGCTGCTGCTCAACGAGGCCCCATGTCAGCTGGGGGCGGACCTGTCGTGGGCAATCCAGGCGGAGTACCTCCCACCTTCCGCCCACCTTACGGCGGGAACATGACGTTCCAGTCAGCGCCTGCGGTCCCTGGTCGTGCCGGCACTGGACCCAAGCTGTCCATGGCTGAACGCCGTGCTCAAAGGAATGGCCCAATACCTGGCGGCTTACCAGGTGGTCTGCCAGGCGCCGCGCCCTCTGCCTCCGCTCCTGCTCCTGCTGGCAGGAAGAAGCCGGTCATGACGCTGTCGCAGATGAACGGTGGAAATCCCGACGAGGCGCCCAAGAAGCCAGAGACGGATCTGGAGCGGTATTCCGAATACATCGACACCAAGACGGGCAGTCTCAAGTTTGCTGGCAGAGCCGTCCTTAATTCGGATGGCGTGCAGTTTGCAAGCGGCACCACATTCAATATATCACTCGACGAAGTCGACACTCTGGACGAGCTCGGCAAGGGCAACTACGGCACCGTATATAAAGTCAGACACAGCAGACCGCGGATGCGGAAGCCAGGTCAAGGTCTAGCGGGGAACAAGGCTGCGCCAGGATCACCATCACGGAAAGACTTTGATAAGGACGAAGCGAGTCCGACAGCCGCGAAACCTTCAGGCGGCACGGGCATTGTCATGGCCATGAAGGAAGTGCGTCTTGAGCTGGACGACTCTAAATTCGCTGCTATCATCATGGAATTGGACGTCCTCCATCGTTGTGTATCACCATATATCGTCGACTTCTATGGCGCCTTCTTCCAGGAGGGCGCTGTGTATATTTGCATGGAATTCATGGATGGCGGGTCGATAGACAAGCTTTATGGCGATGGCGTCCCAGAAGGAGTGTTACGAAAGATCACTTTGGCGACGACGATGGGCTTGAAGTCGCTAAAGGACGAGCACAACATCATCCACAGAGATGTCAAGCCAACAAACATCCTGATGAACACCAAGGGCCAAATCAAAATCTGCGACTTTGGTGTGAGCGGAAACCTGGTGGCTAGTATAGCGAAGACCAATATTGGCTGCCAGAGCTACATGGCTCCGGAACGAATCTCTTCCGGAGGTATCGCACAAGCAGGCGCCAATCCCGGCGGCGGCACATACAGCGTGCAGAGCGACATCTGGAGTTTGGGCCTCACGATTATCGAATGCGCACTTGGTCGATATCCATACCCGCCGGAGACGTACAACAACATCTTCAGTCAACTTAGTGTAAGTGTGATATTCTGCATACTCGCGATCTTTACTAACAACGGCTAGGCCATCGTTGATGGTGAACCTCCAGATCTGCCCCAGGAAGGTTACTCTGAAGCGGCACGAAACTTCGTACGCGGCTGCCTCAACAAGATTCCAAATCTGCGGCCCACATACGCAATGCTCCTTCAACACGCATGGCTGGCACCACTTGCCAAACCCGAAACCATTACTGAAGAAGACGAAGAAGAAGTCCTTGCTGCAGCTGAAGCTGCCAGTGGCGAGGCTACCGGTGATGTCGCCTCACCTGAACCAGTCGAGGCAGTGCACGACCAAGAGGTTGCCGACTGGGTCAAGGGCGCAATCGAAAAGCGGAAGAAGGGGACATTGAAGCGCTCGGAAAAGCCCGCATTACATGCTGCACCGTTGGATGCAGTGTCGAGCCCCGGGTATAACGGTACTAATGGTCTCGATGCGGCAGCCCCTGTGGAAACAGCGGCGTAGATGGCAAGTCAAGACACATGATGGCCGAATCGGTCAAGTTGCCACCCATGGGGTGTTCACATCCTGTCCGATCTGTGCTGACTTCAAGCGCTGAATGTACACATCTGGCTGCTCTTCCAGCAGACCTCAAGCCTCCTCATCCCCGTTTCCCCATCCACAAAAACGTTGCATCGCTCGCTGGCCTTGTGATGCAGATATTGTCCACAGAGTGGTTGTATCGAGGGACCGCACCAGCAGTCCTTGACTCACGGCGTTGGAATGTGCATACGAAGGGGTCCAGAGCATGGTCACGGGGTTTGGGACAGGGAGCGACTATGTAGCAAAGCAATGCATCTATATCACGAGAGAAGAAATGCATGTTTCGTGCGAGCAAAACATGGTGCATGCGGTAGCAGCCATGTGTGACGTAAGACGGAGAGCTGTGGGGCGCACGCACCTGAGGAGACGGGCGCCAAGGCACTAACTAGCCACAACCGTGGCGCGCTGCTGTCGTGGTCGGGGAAAGAACACAGTGGTCGGAACGCCAAACTTATTCGGCCACGACTTTCTTGGAGACTCGACCCGCGCATCCAAGGACATGTCGTATAATTAGGACACCTCTCCTTCACCCACGACATATGCGCCCACTCTGCGAATAACGCCGACTTTCCTTCCGTCGTTCCCTAACCACTTCGTCAACCGACCCCAGTCGGACAGCATTCCACCATGTCTGGAACCGACTACAACTACGATGAGCAGGCATGTGTCAGCGCGACACCAGGCAAGTAGGAGTCTAACACAGCACAGGGCCAGTTCTTTCCCTTCTTCATCCTCACCATTACGACTCTCGTCACAGTCCCGACGACAATTTCCTTCCTGAGGCCAAGTAAAGGTACGCATCCCTTCGCACATGCCGCCGCCCAGATGCTCACATACTTTTACAGAGCTCGAGAATACTGGAACCCGCATAGACTCCGATTTCGTCCCCGAACATGCCGACCTTATTCAAGGACAACGCAAGAAGCAGAAGCGGCTGGAGAGGAGGATTAAGCGGGGCATTCTCATGGTCGCCGGATGGACCCTCAACGCTGCCATGATCTACCTCATACTCGTCACTGCGCGAATCACACCTAAGCTCTGGGACCCCTATGATGTCTTGGGCGTGTCTAGGGTATGTACGCTCGCTGGAACAAGCGCATTGGGCAAGCTGACCTGGGTAGAATGCGGACGAGAAAGAGATCAAGAAGCATTACCGAAGGCTCTCTCTAACGATGCATCCCGATAAAGCGCGCGAGGACCCCGAGAGGAACATTACTACGCAGACGATCAACGACCATTGGGTAGACGTCACCAAGGCTTTCAAGGCTCTCACAGACGAAGAGATCCGCAACAACTTCCTCCAGTACGGTCACCCAGATGGCAAGCAAAGTTTCAGCATTGGCATCGCACTTCCACAATGGCTAGTGACTGACGGAGCTGGCAAGTACGTCTTGCTCATCTATGCCGTCGCGCTTGGTGTCATTCTGCCGTACACTGTGGGCAAGTGGTGGTATGGCACGCAACGATTGACCCGGGAAAAGGTGCTTGTTGCAAGTGCTGGCAAGATTTTCCGCGATTACGACAACGAACAAGGCGAATCTGGAGTTATTGGTGCACTGAGCAGCGGAGAGGAGTTCAATGAGGTTTTCGCTGGGCACAAAGCGGACAATGGTCTCTCGAAGCTCGAACAGAAGGTTCTGTCCAATTATGCGGAGTCTCCTATCTCGCAAGTTCTCACCAAAAAGGACCGACAAAAGCTGGATGACATGGAAGACAGCCGCAGACGAAAGGTCTTGACTCTTCTATGGGCATATCTTGGTCGCGTCGAGTTGAACGACGATACTCTAAATGATGGTGCGGAAACTGCATGGTCATTCTACAAACTTCATTGCTAACAGTATATTAGAAAAATTTGAGGTTGCCCCGATCGCAGTCCGTCTCAACGAAGCATACACTGCCATTGCACTCGCATACGGAAATACCAAGGCCGTTGTTTCTTCATACCACACGTCACAGAATCTCATCCAGGCTCTCCGGCCAGGCGCTTCTCCCCTCGAACAATTACCTTACTTCACCCCGGCCGTCGCCAATGCTGCGGAGGCAGAGCGCGCGCGGACCCACCTTACCATACAGGAGTTCATGGAAATCCCTGAGGCGCAACGGAAAGCTCGCGTGGTGGACTCTGGACTATTGTCACAAGCGCAATACAGCACTGCGATGTCTGTGGCCTCGCGTATCCCGGTCCTCAACATCGACAAAGCTTTCTTCAAGGTTGTCGGTGAACGTTTCGTCACCCCAAGCAGTTTGGTTCAATTCGTTCTCAAATGCCGTTTTATACCTCCAGGTGCTACCAATGTGCCCGAGGTCAACTCCAAGGATCTGCTGGACATCGATCCCGACGAGGGTGACATCGCTGCTATGACTGGGCGCAAGAACGATCGCTCCGGAGAGAAGCCTATCCAGCCACCTCTCACCCATGCTCCGTACTACGCTCGCGACCACGCCCCTAAATGGTACGTATTCTTGGCCGATAGCAAGCAAGGTCGCATTGCAGTCCCACCACAGCCAATTTCGGTCTTCGACAAGCCTATCCTGGATGAGAGCGGTAGGCCTACGTTCAACGTGCAGACCGTGAAAATGCAATTTGGCGCACCCCCCCAAGCTGGCAGTTACACTTTTGTCATGCACGTCGTTTGCGACAGCTACATTGGCATGGACACCAAAATGGAGGTCACGCTAGTCGTCGAGGACGCCAGCAAAGCTGAGGAGGTAGAGGAAGAGGGAGAAATCAGTGAGCCAGATGAAGGTACGTTCTCTTCGAGTCTCGGATGCAGCAGATGGCATGGCTAATTCCCTGCAGATACTATTGCCGGCCAACTGCAATCATACAAGTCCGGCGGCGCTCTTTCCAAGCGACGAAAACAACAAGACGACGAATCTAGCGACGGAAGTGACACGGAAGGCGACATTGAATCCGAAAGCGAGACAGACACCGACACTGATTCGGACGAGGATTAGAATGGCGTAGTGTTGCGTCGCGCTTCGTCTTTCTTTGCTTGGAGCATGGAGTAAATGGGGAGTGTACGATTGATCCGCTGACATCCAGCATTTGCAGGCGTTTGGAAAGACAAGGACAGGGCGACTTCTAGCCACGCTCGTGCGGGCACTGATTAGGGATTAGGCCCCGTGTATATGCTTCAAACCAGAAAGCTTCCAGCCTTTCATGTGACCGGTGGTTCCAACCCTCCCCCTTGAGAGTAGATCGTCAATGTCCTTTGCAAGGATACACGAGCGTTTTGGTGAGAAACATGACTGATGATCTGCGACGAGTGCGTGTGCCTCAGGAACGAGCATCTTCCGAACACCTACTGCATTGACTTATCGCTTGGTTATATGCTCGCATTCGAACACCTGCGACCAATGTGTGGCCGGCTGTTCGCCAGGCGTTCGGTTCCACACGTGCACGGTTTCAGCCTTGTCTCGGCTGTACATTCCACGACAACGTCCATCATGAACACCACACCAGCCACGGGTCGCAAACGGCCACGATGTCTCGTGTTAGTGTAGACACTGACGATGTGATGGCCTAAAATAATGAGTACGGGCGCTGTGGCAATGGCTTGCGAGATGCGACGTGGGCGCCCAAAGCGTGGACATCAATGGTGGATGGAGGATGGAGGATGATTCCTACGTTACCGAGATCCGACTAACACTCCTCATGACGATAGAGACAGTAGATAGCTCCAAGACTCGAAGAGACTACAGTCCCCCTCTGGGTCTGTCAATCCCACGATCACTTCTCTACTACAGCCGCATGCTCGCCCAAAAGCCGCACCCGTCATTGAATCTAGGAGTCACAATGTCTCAAACAGCTTACCCCGTCCACTCGGAACTCTCCGAATGCTGCATCAAAGCGCATACTCGGCATGATCAACACCACCCTCGACGACATTCGCATCTTGGCACACGCCCGGATACGGGGCATCCGCCATCCTGAGGCCTTGATCCACGCCTCAGTCTGCAAGGCACAGCTATTAAGCACTTCTTGGCAACGTTTTAGTAGCACATCACCCTGCTTGGCGCACACAGGCTATGGTTTGCCGTGGGCATGACAGGAGCAGAAGCGGTCACTGGCATACGCCATTGCAGGGGCAAGTACCGAAGCAGGGCGTGCTTTGGGCCGTGTGCATTGCCTGAGGATTTGAATATAAGGTGATGGTGGGTAGCACATTGGTTTGCTCTTCATCCACTCTCTCTTCACACACTCCTTCCCGCCCTCTTAATACTTCAATTCTTTGCGACTTTGACAGTCTGCTCCATCGTTCTTTAGCATTATAATACGTCTGTGACGTTTAATTTCTGTCCTTTCTAATTCTTCTTTGGTATAAACTGGGGCTAAAACTTCATCAAAACCAAAATGTCTCTCCGATCTTTCGCTACTATCGCTCTTGCGACTGGCCTTGCCGGTAAATAATTACATCCCACATCATACTGTAGCTAGGAAATTACTGACAAGCACAGCTGCTGGACCCATCTCAGCTCCCCAAAGCAAGCGTAACAACAACCTCTTTGGTGGCAAAGACTTCAACGGCGCTGTGGTCAATGGCTTCAACGGCAATGGCTTCAACTTCATCGACGGCTTCAACAACTTCAATCAGCAGCAACAAGTCATCCAGATCCAGGAGCAAAACCTCCAGATCATTGACAACGGCTTCCAACAGCAGGTCGTCCAGCAAGTCAATGAAGTCCTCATTGTCGACCAGGTCAGCAACGGCTTCAACAACGACCTGAACAATCTCTTCCGCAAGAGCAACTTCCAGAATCAGCGCCAGGAGGAGTCCACCGTCATGCTCGTCGTACAGGAGATCCAGATCGCCGTCGACGACGGCCGCGGCAACCAGTTCCAGCAGCAGGTGTTCGCCCAGAGCGCCGTCGTCGCTAACCGTGGCCGCGACGTGACACAAACTGTCATGGGTATGTTTGTCTTCTCTTCCTTTACTTCTAGCTACCTAACCCTTTCACAGTATTTGATTCCCGCACACTCATTGCCGCCGACGTCCTCGGCAACAACGCATTTAACAACATCGCCTTCAACAACGGCATTGCTGGCGCCACCGGCGGTTTCAACGCCCAAGCCTTTCCCACGAAAACTGCAGGCGTACAGCTCTTCGGCGCAAAGCCCACCTGGTCCAGCGTCGCTGCCGATCCTGCTGCCACTCTGGGCGGTATCTGGCAAGGCGCGCTGCAGGATCTGCAGAACAACGAGAACGACGTTGCTGATATGCAGCTCAACGAGCAGATCGCGGCACAGGAGAAGCAGGCGCTAGATGAGGCGGCCAAGCAGGAGCAGGAGAAGAAGGATGCCGAGAAGGCCGCGCAGGAACAAGCGCAGAAGGATGCGGAGCTGCAGCTGCAGGCTGAGGGTGAGGCGGCGAAGAATGCGACGGAGAAGGCTTGAAGGATTGGGTAGATTTTACTGCTGTTGATATCTGCCATGACTGTGAGCGAGACAGGATAGAGTACTGTGGCACGGGTTGAGAAGAGAGGAGAGTAAGATACCCTTGAGGTTGCGCTGGATGAAAAGATGAATTTCCTCACGGTTATGGACTTGAGTGGCGTTAATGGATCTAGCATGCATAGCGGCAACTAAGCCAGCAACTCGACTGGTTCGAAGAAACACGCGTGAAAGAAATGAGACTGTTCACTTGAATCCCCCATTTGTATTGCGCTCTGTGTCGTCACTGGCTCACTTTCACCTGCTAGACTATTACCACAGAGTCGACACTCCACTCTACGGTCTCAGTGCCCAACCGCAAAAGTCGGCGCTCACCAGCCACTATGCCAACAGGATCCTATCTCAAGACGCTCAACATTGATGTGCACTCTCGCGCTATCTCTGCTCAACAAGGCCGAAGGTCTTTGTGCAAGCGCGTCCCCTCGACCCTCTTCTTTGGCCTAGCCATTTGCACTACATCTCTCCTCTTCCTGTGGCTCTATACGCGCACTGGCTCTCCATTCCTTATCTCCTCCCGTACCTCAACCCAAGGCAGTGTTGACTGGACCGGTCACAGAACAGCCGCGAATATCAAGATCCTCAAGACGACCACTTTGTATTCGCCTTCGAACTCTATCTACGACGAGGTACTATACCATCACGCCGCCTATGATGAGCGATTTGGGTACAAGACAGTCGTGTTGCGAAGTCCGATTGTCAAAGGCGCTGCAACACAGTTGCATTGGTTGCAGTATCTTATTATAGGGGAGATGATGCAGCCAGTGGAGCAACAAGCGGAGTGGATAGTGTGAGTTCAAGCAAAGACACCCCGACTTCCACCAGACAATTAGTTTATCGTGGGAGAGAGAAAGAGTGCTGACTAAACTCGCAGATACTTCGACCCGTCGACTGTTCTTTCGACGAATCATACGGCCACCCCACTCCACGCCTATCTGCCTCCAATGAACGCTGCGTATGGGATATTGAAAGAGCTTTCTATCATCGCTACAAAACCGGACGACACGACACTCTCCAGCTCCCCAATCTTCCTCCGCACCAGCACCCTAACACTGCATATCCTCACACTCGCCCTATCCACGCTCTACACGTCTCCAGATCTAAACCAGAATTCAGACCAGGGACCAAGAGCCGACATTGCCGCACTTTCCCTCCAAAACGTCCTCGAAACAGACGTGTATAAAGACAAAGTCATCTACCAACCTAAACAATGGTACTTTGACTACCGCAATGCCGCCTTTATTCAACACTGGGGTGAGACTGAGGTCGAGATACTCCTACGTGTGAAAGAAACGTTGGAGATCTTCCGGACGGACGATGCGAGGGGGTGGGCCGAGGTCAGTTTCGAGACGGAGATGGGGGAGTGGTGGGATTTGGTGATGGAGGCGAGGCAGGTGTTAGGTGAGGCGAAAGACCGTGGGCATACGAATCAGCAGCGAGAATTTGGGGAGAAGGTGAAAGAGTTGAAAGATGCGGTTGAGATGAGAGCTTGGGATCTAGGCGGTTTGATGAAGAGTGTAGAGGGCTTGAAGGAAAACTTAGGGATTGGAGAAGTGGTGGGAATCAAGGCGGCGTTTGGATAGGCTGTGGCACTGTGAGCCATTTGTTCCCGAGGTGCTTTGGGGGTATACATGAGGTACTGTGGAGGAAGTGGCTGGTGATGGATGTCAATCTCGAAACTAGATGTGAGCTGCTAACCAACAGCAGCGTCTGAATAGATGGTGTAGCTATAGTTCTCATACATGTGAGCTTACAGATATCTAGCGTGCTCTGCCATTACACCCTGCCCCCCTTCTCTAGACCATGCAACAAGCCTCTGTGGGCAATGCATTCTACTTGCAGGGATTCGCTGTGAGAGAAGAGGAAGTACGACGGAGTGAAGGTGAACCATGCACGCGAGCCGGCATCGTGCGTTCGCGGTATCTTAAAGCTTTCACCAGCACCAGCAAAGCACGGAAGGACGGTTGAGGCCCAGTGTGACAGGCTTGAAGTCTCTTGAGACGTAATCTACATACCGACCAGGCATTGAAACATTAGGAAAGCAACATAGGAAAGCCGGGTATACTTGCGCCTTCTTCATGAACACCGTTGCGCCCATGATGCGAAACGCTTGACGAAATGAAGCACACGAGAGAGCCTAGATAGCTGCTGCCGCTCGAATAGGCAGAGCCACCATGACGAAAGTATGGACGAGAAGAGAAGAAGGGAATATAGAAAGGCAAGAAAGCCCGAACGTCACACCCCACCCATAGCAACCTCGCCACTCGCCAAAAAGTCGGCCTCTTCAAAATCACTCGCACTCCCCACTACCAAGCTCGCCTCCACATTCTCAAGCTCCATATCAATATCCTCCTCCCCACCCAGACCCAGCGCCGTTCTCGCCTTCCTGCTCTTCGGCTGTGCAAATTGCCTCACACCCGACAACGCGTTGACCGCCCTCTGCGGACTCTCGCTCAACGGACTGACAGGCACCTCATCGACCTCGACGCTGCCCTTCATGGGGATGGCGAAGAAAAAATTGGTGCCGCTGATGTCCAAGCGCGCGTCGTCCTCGTCCTGCCAAGTGCGTTTGCGCTGCGATTCGCTGCCGTAGCCGGAGTCGGTGCTGCCCTGCGAGCTGAACGGCAGTGTGAAGGCCTCGGCGGGGAGCGGGAACGGGTTCGTGGGGCGGGCATCGCCGCCGGCGTAGAGGTGGATGTTTGTGGTGGGCTGCTCTGCGTAGCCACCGATTTTGTGCAGGCCGCAGAAGGGCAGGAGTTCGCGCTGGTGGACGGCGGCGTCGGGGACGGGGTCGCGTGGGGGTCTGGCGTCGAGGCCGACGGCTGTTATGGTGGTTGAGGGCTTGGCAAGGGTGGTGTGGAGCGAGGGCAGCGCGGACATGTTGGTGTGTGTTTTGTAGCCCTCGGGCACGCTCTTGCGGACACGCATCCCGACCTGCAACAAGTCTGCCTGCACGTGTCCCGGCACCGGCGGCGCAAGGCTCTCTCTCTGCTGTGTCGACCGGGACCCGTGGTGGAGTGTTCGCCGTCGGGGGTTCGGACTGGGGCCCCGCCGATGGTCGTCGTCGTCCGAGTCTGCGGCGTCGCGGGCAAAGAAGCTCGTGATGGAGGGCTGGCAAGGTCGTTTGTGGCGGTGTCGTTCAGCCGTGTGCATGGTCTCGCCGACGGGAATTTCTGGTGCAGCAATGCACTGACCCTGCACCTCGTCTCGTCAGCCCCCCGATGTTGGGAGCAGGGCGCGCTGTGCCGGGGTGCAGCGTGTACTCAATACACAGTAGATGGCCCGGAGCGGAATGGGCGGGTGCAACGGACGCGACTCAGCAATGCAGCAGGCGGGGGCAAGATCCAGACGGCGCAGCAGAGGCTGATGAGGGTGAAGGGGTGTGCTGGAGCGGCGCGCGGCCGTCGGTAAATGTATGGATCATGGCGGCGTTGCTGATCGTCACTCGCGGGACTGACGCGCCCAAAGAGACCGGGCTGGATGCAAGTGATCGACTTATTGAGACGCGTTGGGCCGCTGATCCCAGGAGTGCTTCCCGACCAAGTGCGCTTTGCTGCAACATCTTCGACGACCCGCCATCAATAGGCGTATTGTCTCGCCTCCACGACAATGCTGCATCTGTCACGAGACGCGTCTCACCTCGCGTGCGCCAGCTTGGCTATGCACTGTGCTACTTGCCTTCGTGGTACAACGCGCCGCAGCCTGTCGCGCTTGCTCCTGCGACCGACAAACGCCTGCCGGCTGGCATTCACGCATGTCCCCATCAGACACAATCTATCTGCTACCGTCGCTCCCGGCGTACTGCGGCTGTCACGACGACATCATCTGGATCAACATGCGCGCATTTGCCGTGGTTTCCAATTCACTTGCGAGATCGCTACGTCAAGGTGAGCATCAGTGCTGGCAAGCGAGCTGACAGATACGGCTTTGTCATTGGCCTAGTCAGGTCGAACCTGAAGAGCTGCGCACGTCCAGGTTCCTAGGCGCTGTGGGAGACACTGGACCCCCGATTCTGCAAGTCAGTCTTGGGAGATCGGTCCTGATCCCTTCACACGCACAACAGCTTAGCGATGCAGCTTCGGTGAGCAAGACGACCAAATCATTCGTCTATTACAAGGTATAGTTGACGACGACATGTCCTGTGCATGTCATGATGAAGAAAGCATATGCCGCCAGTCCATCAGGACACCCAAACCGAAACTCCATACGCGCCGCTCCAAGTCGGACGAGATGCAGACTCCGAAGACCCTGCGGACATCTTCGGTGCCTTCCGCGCCCTTCACATCGCCATCCCCATCGCCATCACCCTAGTAATCCCCATTAGTCTTGCAGCTTGATATCGACATGCTCACGACTGCACGCTGCCCATCTCGACGCCCTCTTTCCTAGACTGCCTCGCAGTCCACTTGTCCGCCAGCCATGTAACCATGGTGACAACCATGCTGATACCCAGTAGCAGGAACACGACGAGTGTCCCGTACAATGCAAACCTGCTCTCCCGGCAGATGCCCTTGAAGTCCTTATTGCTGAGGTAGCTAGGAAGAGCTGCATCTTGAGCCTGCGGCTTCTGGTTTTGGTATCTGCAGCTCCACGTTTGGATTGTGTCTTGCTCGGGTGTGTTGCGGTTAAGGATGTGTGCCCAGACAATGGCAATCAGGGAGAGAAGGAATGACGGTAAGATCGTGCCAACAGAGATGAGGGCTCGGAGGGTGTATTTTTGGCGGAGAGCAAACTGTTCACTGGTCAGATGTCGTCTTTCTCTCTCAAACAGAATTGGACATACCTTGGGAACCACCGACATGACCAGGAATAAAGCTGACAATACCATCGTCACTACTGCCGATGCGATGAGTGCCTTGGTACCATGGGTCTGGAAGTGCTGAGGCCACATCATCATCCACCAAGGATTGGTCGTCCGTTGTTTGTGGTAGACATTGAGAGTATGTGCTGACGTTCCGAGAATCGCAATGCTGAGCGCGACAACAAGACCAGTAATGACGGTCTGCGCCAAGTGGAACGGTGCCGGATTGATCTTCATCTTGCTCTTCTATCTTCCCAAGAACGTATGAACAAGAAGTGTATGCGTGTAAAGGATGGACCGATGTCAAGTGTCAACCAGGAGCACCCAACCTTTCTCAAAAATGAAGGGCCTTCAACAAAACGACCCAAAGAAACTGCAACAAAGATATAGCCTGAGGTTCTTCGACTGAACTGGCGACACAGAAGGGGATGTTCACGCCTTATAAAACCAAAACCAGTCACGACCTTTGCATTGACCACTTCAAGCGCTCTGATAATGCCCAGTCCATACATCGTACACCCATGCCGTGCGCATTCCTGTGACAGGAATAGGCCACCCAGACGGAAGAAAAAGAACGGCAATTTGGCTTGCCGCTGCAGCGACGTGTGGTTCCTGCATCCCCAGTGCACACCGTACTACTTTGGGTAGACAGCGATGGTATTCTCAGCGCGTAAGCTGCGGCGCGAGACTAGAATAGCGATATTAACTGGCATATCGGCTCAAACGCTTACCGCATGCGTGCATTTAGCAACGCTTCTTTGCCGAGGGGCCGTGGCAATGGCCCGTCATTTGTTGGAGCGACGATCACTGGGTGCGGTTATGCACTGTGGCTTGACGTCTTCGCTGGACTTGTGCAGGCGTGGGATATGGCGCTCCTTCGTCCTGGCGAATGATATTGTCGATGCGCCCGAATGCAGCTTCATTGAGCGTCTGAAACTCGGGCTGCAAGGTGGGCGCTTCGATGGTCGAGGTGTGGGAGGTGAGTGGTGCGATGGTCGGCGCTTAGAAGAGCAGAATGTTGATTGGCCGGTTGTTGGAGATACGAGCAACCACCAGAAAACCTGCGGTACCCATGGTTGTTGAGAGCTTGAAATATGAACTCCTGAATCCGACTATTCTTGCTAAGTCCATTAAGCAGAAATCAAATTAGTCGATTCTTGAGGTGAGTGCTAGAGGCTCATAGATCTGATCAGTTTGTCCAAGAATGAACTAGCTCAGGGAGCAAGAGTGCAGGGCATTAGTGACCAACTGTTGAGCAGGACCAGAGCGGATGAGGGGGTTGAGCGTGTAAGGTGTGATACCCTTGCAATAGTCGAGTTTGATGGAAGGAATGTCTTTGATGCGGTCAACTCAATAGGCGGCATGTTGGCCATGTGCGTTATGTAAGCTGTCCAGCAAGGCCGCCCCCAAAGCCCCATTTCCGCCTGCCATTCGGCTGTGACTCCTTCGCTTTGCCCTTCTTTGCGGCTTGTAGCGGATGAGCTTTCTCCCACTTCTCGTCTTCCTTGTATGCGGCAGTTGCTTCCTCGAGATTGTAGTTGGCTTGTTCAAGGTATAGAAGGGCGACATCGTATCTGTTTGGCGGAGCAACGCCCAATTGGTCAGCTAATTCCATGTCGTTGTATCAGTGTCATGGTATTGCGCTTACTCGGACACTTTGCATGCCACCATGAACTTCCGCAACTTAGTCTTCTTCATCTCCTCCTCTTCACCTTCAAGTGGTCGCGGACTTAGACTCACGCCACCTTTGTAGTGCGCTCCCGGTATGAGAATCGTCCTTCGCGCTGCTAACAGATGGTCGGCATACATCTTGTTCGTTCGGCGTATCGTAACGATAGAGACGACAACGAGTCATTGTTTGGATCGACAAAATGGAGGACATCAGGCGCGTCATCGAGGTTCGCCTTCGACTTCTCTGGCGGTGGCTGAAGCGCATTGTGTCCTGAGTACGGCGGTAGGTCGTCGTCTGCTTGTTCGTCCAGTGGCGAATATGTGGGCGGCTCGCGCAGACCTTGTGGTGGGAGCGGCGATGGCCCTGTAGCAATCTGGCAGAACGGACAGTAGTGTGCGAAGCGAGGGTTATCAGTCAGACATCGCGCGCATATCGCGCGACCGCAGCAGTCAAGCCGGCGCTCGAACTGTGTCGGCTTCTCGGTCTTCTCGTCGTAGTTTGGTGGTATGGAGGATAGGAGCGCAGCGCAGGTACAGCACGCTTCAGACATGGTGTAGAATGGACAATGCACGCGCGAAGAGACTATGAAACACAAGGAAGGAGCTGTTGGATGGCGGGACCAACTGAAGGCGAAAGTGAGCGATGCTACGTCATGACTGGATTGGTTAGCGACGCGCGCCCTCACGTGGGTTCGTGGTGATCTAGCGAGCGGTATTTCCTCAGACGGAGCATTGCAGCGCCTCGAAGTGTGCCAGGATACGGCAAGAATCTGGAATGCTACGAGATTATTCCCACGGCGCAAGTGCGTTGGTGTTGGTCAGGGCGGGGGTGCTTGGTGAAAGTCGGTGCGCCGGCCAGGGGATCCACCGCCAAGCCCCAGCCGAGAGAACCCACGGCAGGCGCAAATTTCGCGTCGTGACCTTCGAACTTTCGCCCACCGTCACTCTCTCCCGCCAACCACCCGCACCCTCACGAGGTATGTCCTTCTCGGCTCCGAGTGCCCTTCAGAGAGCCGCGAGGAGCACTCGCACGCGTCTGCGTCCGCAAGGATGAGCGCGACACTGCTCCTCCTCTGCGACAAGAGCTGAAGAACCCTCACGTCGGCACACTGAGGGCACTCTCCGCGCTCTGGCATCTGGAGGCTAACCACACACTACTGCAGATACCTCAGTCGCCCACCGCCATTGAGAATCTCCCTCTACAACCGCAACCATGGTCAAGACTTCCGTCCTCAACGACTGCCTCAATGCCATCAACAACGCCGAGAAGGCCGGCAAGCGCCAGGTCCTGATTCGCCCGTCCTCCAAGGTCATCGTCAAGTTCTTGACCGTCATGCAGCGCCACGGTACGTCTTGATTTTCCTTGCACCACGCGCGCCATGGCTTGCGCACCTTCGGGTTGATAACTAGACAATGATCTCGCATCACACGATCTTTGTCCTTTAAGTGCCCGATATATTGAAACTTTAGCGGAGAACTTACACGTCTTCGGATCCCTTCCATGATGTCTGATGTTTATTTCGCCGCAACATACTGATTCCATTCTGCAGGCTACATTGGCGAGTTCGAGGAGGTCGACGACCACCGCAACGGCAAGATCGTCATCCAGCTCAATGGCCGCATCAACAAGACTGGCGTCATCTCGCCCCGCTACAACGTCCAGCTCCGCGACATGGAGAAGTGGGTCGTCAAGCTGCTGCCTTCGCGTCAGTTCGGCTACATTGTCCTCACCACCTCGGCCGGTATCATGGACCACGAAGAGGCTAGGAGGAAGCACGTCGCTGGCAAGATTCTCGGTTTCTTCTACTAGCGTTGTGTGATTTGATGGGGTGGGATGCATATACCCGGGCTTAGGCAGGCGATATGTTTGGCTACGTAGTTCATCATACCGACGATAGACGAAGGAATGACAAAAGTTCATGACACAACATCATACTCGTTGCAGGAAAATTAAATGACGTAGTTTTGTTGCGTTTTCATGTGAGAAAAGACGTGTTGTGGGGGGTCACGATCCATCCTTCACCAACGCAATAAATATGTTGTTGCATACAGTGCAATGCTAGAGGTTTGAAATACTTCATCTTTGTCATTATTTATGTACACGCTTTGAGTCAAACCTGCAGATCAATACGCTTATCCGGTCCCTCTAACTTTTACAACTAATCGTAAACCTTGAACGTCGTAATTCGAAAGTAGTCCGGACTGTGTTCCCAATGAACTCCAAAACTCCAATGCCAAACCACGCTCATCATTCATGCAATCCATCATTAACCTCATCCGCTCAATCATAAAGATCCATCCCCGCATCATCATCATCCAACTCCGCCACCGCATCAGACTCATCGTACATCTCGCTGTCCGTCTCGCTATCTGTATGGTTCGGCAGCACCAAGATGTGTCCATCATCCAGCACCACTCTCGCAGCCTCACCATCCTTGATCGCGCCGCGCAAGATCAGCACTGCAAGACGATTAAGCACCTCCTTCTCAATAAGACGCGCAAGCGGTCTGGCACCATAGGCGGGCGAGTACCCAGCACTACCAAGGTAATCGCGGACCTCGTTGGTCATTTCAATGCGCACGTTGCGGCCGTTTGCATTGAGACGTTTCTGAATCTCGCTCAGGCGAACATCGACAATCTTCCTAATTTCTCGCTTGGTGAGGCGGTTGAAGATGACGATGCTTGAGATACGATTCAGGAACTCGGGAAGGAACCAGTTACGCAAGGCCCCCATGACAAGCTCCTTTGTGGTCGGATCGATCTTGCCGTCGGGCTGCGCAGGGCGAGAGAGATGCTCGGCGCCGAGGTTGGAGGTCATGACGACGATGCAATTCTTTGCATCCACGATTCTGCCTTGGCCGTCGGTGATGCGGCCGTCGTCCATGAGTTGGAGGAGGACGGTCAAAACTTCTTTGGCAGCCTTCTCTACCTCGTCGAAGAGTAGGATGGAGAAGGGCTTGCGACGGAGTGCTTCGGTAAGCTGACCGCCTGCATCGTGACCCACGTAGCCGGGTGGTGCTCCAATCATCCTGCTAAGGGAGTGACGTTCTTGATATTCGGACATGTCGAACCGGATCATCGCCTTTGGGTCGTCGAACAGGAACTCGGCGAGTGCTTTGGTGAGCAGTGTCTTACCGGTACCGGACGGACCACAGAAGAGGAAGGATGGTGGCTGATTCGGATTGGCGAGACCAGAACGTTGCAGACGAATAGCGTTGGAGACAGATTGGACCGCCTCTTTTTGGCCGACGACGATGACACCGAGATGACGCTCCATGTTCAGTAGCTTATCCTTCTCGGTGGTCTTGAGTCGAGTTACTGGAATACCAGTCCATCTAGCAACGATTTCATTGATCTGATCGGGACCGACGTTGTCACTGAGAAGTCCTTGGCTGTCGCCGGCTGAGTTGGCATACATCTCAGCATCTGCCTTGGCCTTGTCCTTCTCAAGGTCGGCGATGCGTTGCTCGACATCTGGGATTGCGTAGTACTTGAGATCGGAAGCAGTCTGAATGTCTCGCATGCGCTCCGCTTCAGCAAGTTTAGTTTTCAAGCCATCAAGCTTCTGCTTCTGTTCTTGAATCTCCTTGCTGCGTCCTTTCTCGGTTTCGTACATCTCGCGCAGTGGCTTGAGCTCTTCCTCAATATTGGCAGCTTCTGCTCTCGCTTCCTTAAGACGTTGCTGTGATGCCTCATCCTTTTCGCGTGCAAGAGCGTGAATTTCAATTTGTAGTTGTCGAAGGCGGCGCTCGAGATTGTCGAGTGCTTCAGGTTGCGATTCTCGCGCCACGCGAACGGCAGCAGCAGCCTCATCGATGAGATCGACGGCGGAGTCGGGTAGTCGTCGTTGGGTCAGGTAACGGGCAGCGAGGGTTGCGGCTGAGACAATGGCGCCGTCCATGATGTTGACACCATGATGTGTCTCGTAACGCTCCTTCAAACCTCGAAGAATGGAGATGGTCTCGGGAATGCTGGGCTCCTTGACCAAGACCTGTTGGAAACGTCGCTCGAAGGCCTGGTCTTTTTCGATGTACTTCCTATACTCTCCGAGTGTGGTCGCGCCGATACAGTGAAGCTGTCCACGGGCCAGCATGGGCTTCAGCAGGTTGGCAGCGTCCATGCCGCCCTCGCCGGAAGAGCCAGCGCCCATGAGTAGATGAATTTCGTCCACGAACAATACTATCATTTCTTTGGACTCCTCAATCTCTTTTAGGACACCCTTCATACGCTCTTCAAACTCCCCGCGGTATTTGCTGCCAGCGACCAGAGCACCAACGTCCAGCGAAAGCAGCTTGCAGGCGGCCAGATTGGCTGGCACGTCTGCGTCGACAATGCGGCGGGCAAGACCTTCCACAACGGTAGTCTTACCAACACCGGGCTCTCCGATTAGAACTGGGTTGTTCTTGGTTCGTCTGCAGAGAATACGGATGACTCTTCGTGTTTCCTCTTCTCGGCCAATGACAGGGTCGATCTTGCCTTCTCGTGCCATGGCCGTCATATCAATTGTGAACTTCTTGAGGTTCTCGTTGTCCTCCTCCGCATCTGCTGTCTTGGAATCAACCCGCTTGGTGCCTCGTAGTGCCTGGATGGCATTGTCGATTTGCTTCGTGTTCGGTACGTTCGATTCGGCGAGACATCGTTGTATCGCGGCATCCTGGCAGAGTGCTTGGATAAGGTGGTCGACAGCGATGAAGCTGTCCTTTTGGGTCTTGCTTAGGTCTTCAGCCGCGCGGAGAACCTTGCCCATGGCAGGTGAGGGCGATGTGCGCTCTGGCGGAGGGTCCTGGCTGGGTAACCGTACCAGCGCCTTTTTGAGGGAGCGGTCAAAGAGCTGTGCATCGCCATTCGCGCGTTCGAGGACCTGTTTGAACAGCGGTGGCGGTGGTACGTCGACCTGATTCGCCAAGTCCTTTGGAGGATCTATCAGCGACACCGCCAGGTGGATGGGTGTGAGTTGTGAGTGCGCATAGCTCTTAGCAAGCTCAAAGCTGTCCGCGAGCGCCTTGGCTGCGCGGTCGGTGTAGGCGTCGAACGAAGTCATTGTGTCTCGTGGCTAAAGCCTTTGCGTATGGCGTGAGAGCCAATGTAGCTGTGTGGACGTATGTTGCGGTTGCAAGTGGGTGTACTTTGTTGTCGTACTGGGTATCTCTGAATAGCAAAACGCCGGGCGTACGGGCAGCTCGAGGATATATATATGCCCAGGACTCGAGGCGCAAAAAGTGAGGAAACAGCCAGTCAGATCGTGTGATTTCTCGATCAGTCTCGAAGGCTGTCGTGACATGCGTCGCTCCATAGAAGCTTCGAGTCGCTACTGGAAAGTGGGCTGCGGGCGGAACCGGTGAGGTCATACCCTCTAACCGGAAGTGGGCTAGCCACTTCTGGCCTCCAGCCCAACGCCATCAGCTCACCACCACACATCGCCCGAGCATCCAGCCTGAGAAGTGGGGAGCTAACGTGGCTCGAAAGCATACGATCAGAAATCATCTTTACCTGCCTGGCTTTTGGCTACGGTGCCTTGGGTTGAGAGAAGCGGTGGTCGGTGCAGCCTGACTGCTTCCGGTTGCAGCATGGTGCCCTCGTCCGGCTCGACATGCAGCTGTGCCATGCTACGCTCTGGTCATTCTGACGAGGTCTTATACCATGGGAAGTGGGATTTACTCACCCCGACATCACGCAACACTGAAGTCAGCCTCGGGGCCATTGTGATCTGATAGTGCGATCGCCATGCGACTCATTTCACCAAAGCCCTTATCTAGCGGTTGCGGAAGGGGCTTGATGGTGAACGAAGTATGTCTTGTCAGAAAAGAGGCTGATCACTTCTCCCAGGCAGATGTGCTTGCGTTCTTGCCGCGGTACAAGATCAGACCTGTCTAATACATTGTACCGATTGTGTTGCGAGCTTGGGCAAGGCAGACGTTCGAACTCGATACAACGACGCTGAGCGACTCTAAAACCACCCTGCATGGACCCCAAATGCTCAGCCTTACACGAAGCCGCGCAATGACACTAATGCTTGGTTCATACACCATCAGCTTGCCCCACGTCAGTAGCGCCGTGATGCTAGCCGGTTGTATGTTGACAATGGACAGTGACTCCGTTCGCTCAATGCGGTGTTGCAAAGGTGGGGTCGTTTGTGATGGCTACTTCTGGCAGCTCTGAAATGAAACCTTCGGAGGATCTTGCTACGAATCTGCATTGTCGATGCGTCGCTGCACTGCAAACTAGTCCATACTCGAATGAATCATGGAGGTTGAGACCAAACTAATGTTTCTTAACAACGCTATACACGTCCCCCAGCTTGATCGTGTGGAACAAGTGTCCAAGAGACCCTCGGGTACTCCCGAATTCGGCGCACCCCCGCCTCACTGCCAAAGTTCACGTACACGGTGTACGCGGCTGCCCACGGAGACGCGGCAGGCGCGTAATCGATACTGGCTTGGAGGCTCTTGAGATCACCTGCAGCGTTGCCGGCTTCAACGGCCCCCACGGCCATCGAGCAGCTATATTGGACACCCCGACCCGATACTATATCACGTTGAGATTCGGACTGGTGGAAACGACCATTGATGAGATCGAGCTCCGGCACCGCGAAGTGATGCAGCCTGAGATCATCCAATGCATCTGCATGCGCGACATTCTGTGCACGGATTCAACTCTAATCTGTTTTAAAGTGACGCTAGCGGGAAGTGCCAGCCACGGGAGTGCTTTTCATCTTTTGGGCATTACTCGCGAACACAGCCAAGGGCTTGGTAATTGCGATCCCCTTGCTGATCATCCATCGAGTGCGACCTCGTTCGTCACGCTGAGCCTCAGAATCAGAAACTGATAAAGCACACGCATTCCCCAGCTTCTCGGCGCATCTTGGAGCCTTGGAAGTCTCATCGAACATGTCTTGCAATGTCTTGGTTTCAGGAGCCGTCTTCCAAGGATTGTAAGTTGTCGATCGTTGGGAATATATACTCACCTACCGCCGTAAGTCGTGAACGGTGTATAGTTGTGGTCGTTGTGAGCATTTGCTCGTACGTACTTTCGTTTATTCATCTCCGTGGGTTTGCGCGATTTTTCGACCATGTGTGCTGGCTGCACCACCCCACGCCAACGCCAGTAACTTAGTGAACCAGTCCCACATCGTTGAGAGGAACGCACAGGATTTTTCGCATCACAACTGTGGTTGCACACCTCAACATTGTGAAGACCATCTTCCCCAATACGCCCTTTAATATTGCATCCACTTCAAGAATTCCCCATCTTCGAAGACAACTCTCAAACGCGAATCCACCACACCCACAATACCCCACGTTCGTACACGCATTACCAACAACCCCACATTCTCTACACCGCCTGAACTCTGCGAACAACAACTTCAACATCGTCACAATGTTCATCGCCCGCTTGAGCGAGCGCTTGAGCGGCGAGAAACCGCACCCGAAGCCATACTACTACCACCGCATGAACCCAGAAGAACTCGCCATCTGGGAGATCATCGTAAGTACACCTATGCTTCCCTTCCGTCTCAGCTCTTGGACTTCATAGCTGACCAGATCTCAGGGCGAACAAGAGTACGAGTGGTCTCGCGACCGCAAGGGCAAGCTGCGCAAACGTCGTCTGTCTTACAAAGACCGCGCTGCACGGCAACGAATGTTCTACGATTCACGTGTAGGCCACGGCGTCTGCGGCGACGACTGGATGCGCAAGGACCTCCCGAAGCGTGCTCCATGAGGACGGCCCGCCCACAGGATGGGCTCCAACAAGGGGTCCTCCTTTTTCTTTTTCTTTTCCTTTGTTGTTTTGCATCTCAGCGACGGCGCATAGCTCGATGTCGACGAAAGTGCTTTGAAGACATCCAGGTTGGGGTTCCTTATGTTGGTTCATGGCGGGCGAAGGGATGCCCATCAGAAGCTCATGGCGATGATACCCATGCATTCCAAAGTGGCGCTAGTATAGTACTGTCAATACACCTCATAATTAACGTACTCGTGATGTGCTATCCGTCGCGTGAAGATATTCAGGCTGTTACTTTCGTTGCTGAACATTGCGCAACAGCAGACTCCGTGTGGCTGACTCCTACCTACTGTGCAAAGTTGGGCCGCTAACCTTACAGCCGATTGGCCGGTCGCGTGGGCGGTTGCACTTGGCCTCCAGAAAGTCGGCTGTGACCACAATGCGAGATCCCACAACTACACTCGCAGCGCATCGCTCTCCAATCTCGTCGCGATGTTCTGGCCGTATCCATGATGAAGTCCGCCTCGAGCAGTAACATTCAACATCCCCTATACACCATGTCAGACGAGGACGACCCACTAGTTATTGCCCCAGGTGGTGATCTCATCCTTGATGTCGCGCATGAAGAGGGCGGCACGCGATACTCGTATCGTGTGGACTCTAAGATTCTGCAGCAGAACTCGAGATACTTTGAAAATCTCCTGAGCGGTCGCTTCAGTGAAGGGCAACAGTGGCACGCAGATCTAGACGCTCTGCGCTTGGGTGGGATCACGGACACATCCGCGGTTCCAGCAGACGTGCTTCCGCACATATCCATCGTCAACGTGGGTAGAATAGCCGTATCGAAAGAAGCGGCTATAAAGACCTTGCTTGCGGATTTTCTACGTGCAGTACATGGCTCCGATCTCGCCATTGCGAACCCTCCCGTGGCGAATCTAGCCAACCTCGCCGTCGTTTCCGATCGATTCGATGCCATCGCGTGTCTCACGAAATACGTGCAGAGGAGGAAGTATATTCAGGTCATCGACGCGAAATCGAGAGGGAAACCGAACCCGACCTTGACTGAGGAGAGGGTGCGGCAAAAGCTCCTAGTAGGACTACTGCTCGACCACCCAACATGGGTCACAAAGTACTCCAAGTATCTCATGATGCGCGACTCGGTACAATGGAGGCCTGGAACAGAGGAGGATTTCACCAAGGCACTGTGGTGGGACATACCGAATGGAGTAGAGGATGAGTTGATACAAAGGCGCGAATTCATTCTAGAGACGATAAATTCCCTCCAGGCACACTTCCTAAAGCTATACACTTCAGGAGAGCGCCAGTGCAAACTTGGCTACGACACGTCACTTCAATGCGACTCGTTCCAGCTAGGAGAGATGGTCCGATTTTTCCACAAGATTGATACCATCAGACTGCAAGGCAAGATTTACGACAACACGGAGCCGACATACTATCTTGGAGATGTCGACCGTCTGCTGTCGTCTCTGCGCCAATGCTCGAACTACCAGGTGGACAGTAACCACAACCACTGTGGACTGAGGTCTCGCCTTTTACCTCTGCTCGACCTCATCCAAAATCAGCTCAATCTCGAGACCGGAAGTCTAGACACTGGAATATGTGCTGATTGCTGGACACACCATCGCAAAGAGTATGCCTGGAAGTTGGCCAAGCGACCGGTGTTGTGGACTCATTCCCGTGCCCTCACCGGCAACCGATCGCTTGCCAACGGCTTTCCGCGGAAACAAAGTGGCCACCAGCGGGACCCGAGCAGCTGCCTGAGTAGACATGTCGCTGTGAGGGATCTGTTCATGGCTGTGGAAAGGGATTGGACGGCTAGGGATGGCCTTTGAGCGCCTTTGAGGCAGCTATGACCAACAGAGTTGAACCTCACCGATTTAAGCTTAAATAATGTCGCTTGATGCCTGTCACTTGACTACTTTGGCACACCGATAGCTTTCAGCCCTACTGCAGCTGCAGGTACCGATGCTCAGGCACCAAGGTCCTTCTTGGCGCTGCGGCTCGGTGCAGCTCCAGGAACCTCACTTGCACGCACATTGGCCTTCACAGTAAAGACCGGTGCAAGATGGACAATCGCGGAGCTTCGCACTTCACGATAGGATACGAGAGATTAGACGATAAGGTACTGTCATGGAAACATCAATCTCTACAAGCGCGCCTGAAGTCGTAAAATGAGTCGCGCGTGGTCAGAACTATAGCCGCCACAGCCAATCTGGGTACCACTTTCCGAATGCAGATAGCATCATGAGCTGCGAACGGTTCCACCGTGCGCAAGAGGCGTTTATTGCGTATCGCGAACCAATATGACGTCCAAGTTACTCAAAGAGTTGGTGGTTGAGCTAGTCCCATGACCGTGCACAGCCGCACCAAGCGTGATTGGCTGCTGCGCCTCATCCGCAGCAGTCCAACAAGAGCGGCGACCAGGCTGCGTGCCTCATGAAGCGCTGGCGAAGCGCAAGGCATACATGAAACTCATTTCATTGATCTATGAGAACCATGTATTGGTCACAGCCAAGGTTGCCTTCAAGGCAGATTGTGCAGCGCACTGTGATACACACTGGCCCTTCTTGGGCATTATAAAGGAACAGTCCAAGGTTCTTTGATCCGTTGTCAGAGACAGCACACTCCTGTACCCAAGCGAAACTCGCTCACTAAGCTTCCACTATTCGGCACAAGTTCCGCTTGCCCCTCCCTCTGACACACATAAAGCACGTTTGCTCCTACCAACCTACCCATGTCTGTCTCACTTGCCACGTACAACTACAACGGACAGTGCACCAACACTGGTGACCCTCTCAGACTATCGACTCGCTCCAGTATTCACTCCTCATCATCATCTTTAAAGACAAGTATGTTTGGCAGCCTCAAGAAGAAACTCTCCAAGAGGACTTCAAATCCTCTCAACGACCCCTCGTGGTCAGGCGCAAACACACAGCAAACAGCTTCGAAGCCTGCGGGTTCGCGGACCGGAGGCCTGGCACCACCTCAGGACAACAACCCATTCTCATCGTCATCACCTGCTACACGGCGGCCAAGTAAGTACAATAGCATGCCTTGCGGTTGTAAAATCAGTGCAAGCGATAGCTAATAGTCGCAAAGACAGCTCGAGCATGAACCCATTCAGCTCCTCCACGGATGCGCCTCCAGCGTACACACCAGGCCCGGCCCAGTCGAACAGCACAAAAGCACCACGCTCGGTCTCTGCTTCCACAGATACTGATCCATACGCCTTCCTAAAGTCATTCGACACAGTTTTCCTGATCGACGATTCTGGCTCCATGGCGGGCCGCTCATGGAAAGAGACTGGCAAAGCACTCGAAACCATCACGCCAATATGCACGCAACGTGACGCAGACGGCGTCGACGTTTACTTCCTGAATCACGCCGACTCATCACTTTACAAGAATGTCACCAGCGCCGGCACAGTTGTCGAGATCTTCCAAACCGTGCGACCCACCGGCGCAACGCCCACAGGCCAGCGCCTAAACAAGATCCTCAAACCCTACCTCCAGCGCTATGAAAAGAACCCAGAGACCACAAAGCCAATCAACATTATCGTCATCACGGACGGCGAGCCGTCCGACGACGTCGAGTCCCCCATCATTCAGGCCGCCAAGAAGCTAGACAAGCTCGACGCGCCCGCATGGCAGGTCGGCATCCAATTCTTTCAGGTCGGCAAGGAGCCTGGCGCGCGTGAGCACCTCAAACAGCTCGATGATGGGCTTCGAGAGCTCGCGGGTGACGAGGAGCTCAGGGATATTGTGGATACAGTACCATTCACCGGCGACGGCAATGCAGAGCTCTCCGCTGCTGGAATACTTAAGGTTGTGCTTGGCTCTGTTAATAGAAGGCTCGATAGGAATTCGAAGGAGTTGCATCGTAGGGCGTAAGTTAGTAGTCTGGTTTGGGGTGTCTGAAGGGCAAGTCTGCCTTGGGGAAACATGGAATATAGCCATGGTTGCTCAATGGAGTCGCTTGCATACCAACTTGCATTGCGTTTCCTTCTCCTATGGGAATGGTACTGGTCAGGCGCTACGGTTGGGCGGCACGGTTGTTTCAATCTTGGGCACGGCGTCTGCAGCATGATACCCTGGGCTCTTACCATTGGGATCTTGTCGGCGGTTTGCCTCTAGTTTTCAATCAGGGATGTATTTCGTCCACTGTCTTGGAGTCACGCATAGGAAAAATTGGAATGCATACTCCTGGGGCTCAGTGTAACCAATCTGTCTCAACATGCTCGGCTAGCGAATCCTTTCCGTTGAAATATCAGCAGTTCCCAAACGTGGGTTGAACGGGTCGACCTTGAAGCGAAGGATCGCTCGCCTGTTGTGCCTTTTGCGCAAGGCAGAATCGCAATCTACCGGTCGCGGTGGACCTTATTACTGCACAAGCGAACCACTACCACCCTTTTACTGTCCGGCCGCTGACAAGCCATCCTATTTCCGAGCATAAGTAGCGTGCATCAAGACGCAGACCGGCACCAATATAACATACTTGCGGAGACGTGGACTCTGAGCTTTGGGTTTCGACTGCCCGCTTTGGGCATTCCTGCATTGCTAGACCACGTCTCGTGCGCCCCTTTGCGCATAACTATGTGTCTCAGCATTGTGTAGTTGGTGAGGAAGACCACTCACTAGAACTAGCAATCTCAGATGATGTTGCACAGTTTGAATCGGTGAATAGCTCGTGTGGTCATACTGGCAACTCCAAAACACAAGCCGGTGTAGCTTCACAACATTTCACATTCGTCATGAAACGCACGAAGGAATGATTGAATATATCCAGACAGCCCTGAGACCGGAAAATAACTAGATCCATGTGTCCAGGGAATCCGAACGTACATTTTAAGGACTTCGTGCAGGGAGAGTACCGGCG
>TARA_R110002003_G_scaffold41_24_pt1 | contig 30863 bp, 28 predicted proteins | sample TARA_R110002003 | Tara Oceans TARA_R110002003 (sample SAMEA4396441) | marine metagenome | biome: Westerlies Biome; feature: [SRF] surface water layer (ENVO:00010504); material: water (ENVO:00002006), including particulate matter (ENVO:01000060) such as... | depth 5 m | reverse complement strand
GCAACGGTGCCTGGGTGCTCGATTGCTCGAGCGTGGTAAACAGAGATCCGAAAAACGAAGGAAAGATTGGAGGAAGGCTACATGATTGACGCTCACATCGAGAATGGCTCGTATTATCAAATCGAGGCTACTGTTAAAACCTTGGTCAGGTGGTGGGTACGGGCGGGATGTCGCGACGAGGTATGACGATTGGCGGCTGGAAACTAGGCGCGATCTGAGTTAGGTGCTAAGGTACGAAGGAGACCCCACTCGTTCATCTAGGTCTGTGCGGTCAGAGATTTGACAGCGACAATCATCTGTCACTACGGCCTTCGCCGTTGACACTTGTAGCTGAGCATTTTAATCATCACGAAGCCCAATCCTTGGAGGGTGAAAGTCTCTCAATTCCTCGAACTTTTATCGTCGTCTTCGCTGTCACTTCTGAAGCACATCTGAAGCATTACCGCCGATTAGCTACCCTTTTCGTGTGAGCCGTGTACCACTGCAAGATAACGGCGTCCTCTCACCGTCTTTTAAGCCTTCGACGTAGAGCTTGCATCTCTAGCCACAGTGGCCAGCGTCGAGGACTCCTTCTCCACGCTGTTGTCGCCTCGAGAAGCAACACAGTAGGCCTCATGATGCTGACCCCTCATGCAAATGTCGCCCGAACCACACGAGTCCGATAGCTGCCAGTTACCCTTGAAGTTGCACGTGTAGACCTTGAGATTATGATCACCACACGTATACCTGCCTGGCGTGCAGAGCTCCGGTTCATCAGGATCTTGTGGTCCAGCTAACGGATCGAGCTGGCGAGTCGTGATCTCAACATGAGGGAGATGCGCCCCCTCTTTGTTGTCGTTCGTTCTCGGATCGCAGTACGCCTCGCCATTGTCGCCCCTCCTACAGGCGTTTTCTCGCCCGCACTCAGCTGAGAGCTGCCACTTCTCCTTGCTGTTGCAAACGTAGACGCTGCTGTTGGTGTCGCCGCAACAGAATCTGCCGGTGATGCAAGGCTCAGGCTCCTCCGGACCCGGGCCCTCATTTTGCCTTGTCGCGAGATGGAGGGAAGGACTGCACATGCAGTGTGGCGGCGTAGGTCCAGGTGGGTCATAGCAGGTGTAGGGACCACAACACTCGCTCGAGATCTGCCACACGCCCTGAGAGTCGCATACTTGTAGATGTCCAAGCACGAAAGGTTGACGACAGCGATAGTCCCCAGGATTGCAGCCTTTCTCTTCGGCCATATTATCCTTAAGTGGCTTTGGGACGTTTTCAAGCGGATCGATCGAGCGTGGCTTTGGACCGTCACCGGTAAGAACTGGCGGACCACCAGGAAGATTTCGACAGTCGCAAAAGGGAGTACCGCCTGGAATTGACGAGCCTCGGCAACTGCATCATGTAAGTAATGGATTCGACATGTCCCCGACGAATCGACGGGCTTTTTTTGGCAATGCCGACGTTGTATCAGTCAGGTTTCGTAGGAACTTACCAGCCATAGCCTTGAGATGTCATGCCACAATGAGAAGACTTCTCCCACTTCCCACTCTGATCGCAAACGATAATCCAGTCGAAATTGGTCTGGTCGCACCAGTATTTGCCAGGTGTACAAGAGCCCGCAGCTGTAACAGCTTGGATTGTCGAAGCCGCATTGTCGGTGGAAGGTACTTCGTCGATCGATCGCTTGGTTTCTTTGTCAATAACAAGCTCGCGTGGAGAAGGACGGCAGTCGCAGCGATGGTCAGGGCATGGCTCAGGCGTCCCTCGGCAGCTGTTGAAATGTTAGTATAATTGTATGTGGAGAGAGTTGATCCGTGCCAGTAATCGTGATGGAGTAAAGCCAAGTCAAGCGACTTACCAGCCATAGATGCCGTACATGCCGCAGTAGGCAGATATCTGCCAAACTCCATTGGCGTCGCACACGAGAAGCCATGCATAGTTCTGTGGGTGGCACCAGTAGTCTCCAGGATTGCAGCCACCGGTCGGAAGTGCGACGTCGTTCGGTGAACCTTGCTCCTGCTGACTTTAGTTAGCTTTAAGCACAAATTGAACTATGAGAAAAGCACCAAGCATGTCACGGAGGAGATATATATGGGCCTTCAGTCATGTTTCTCGTGTTCCAAGGTCCTCATTTTGAACTGATCTTCTATTAGAGACCAAGGATTGACATCAACTTCGAGGCATCATTATGATCTCAAGATGCCCGGAGAAAGAGTCCCCGTGAGAGAAGCCCCGCTACATTCGCCACAGCGCGCCAGTAAGGGTCGGCCGGATTGTAGACGGCAATAACGGAATTGTTGTCGCCACATGACTGAAATCCTAGGGCTCCTTCGGGCAAGCCTAATAGGGGCTGTCAAGAGAAGAACGTACCTGAGGAGTGCTTTCGAGTGATCTAATCTCCTTGTCGTCGCGCTTGCCCTTCCTGCAGCAGTTGCAGTCATCGTGACAAGACTTGTTTGCGTCGCACCAATCTCCAGGTTTTACGGCACAGAAACCGAACTCGCAAGTTAGAACGCCTCGTCCGGTTCCGGTGCATTGTTTACATTTGCCTGGCACACCATCGCACTTGCCCTGGGCAGCGCTGACGGATGCATCATTGGAATCGTCGCGAGCGACAATGCTTCGGGCCTCGACGATTGGCTTTCCGGGCCTGAAGGTGCAGCAGTTGCAGTCATCGTAACAAGACTTGTTGGGGAGGCACCAATCTCCAGGCTTGACCGCGCAGAAACCAAACTGGCAAGTAAGGACGCCTCGATGGGTCGCTGTACACATCTTGCATTTGCCCTTCACACCATCACACTTGCCAAAGGCAGTAATGACAGAGGCATCTTCGACCTCGTTGCGAGCGTTGAGAGCTGACGGCTTGTCACATGAGACACCATTCTTGTAGCTGATGCATCCACTGTCACAGTGAATGACGTTTCTGCAAGGCAGGCCTTCGATGTTGTGGCAAATCTGGACGTCCTTGTTGTTGCAGATATACCTGAAGTGATTGACACATTAGCCAGGCTGAAGAGTGGATCTCTAGAGACGGATTCCCCACCTGAAGCGTCTGCTGTTGAGGTATTGAGGATCTGAAGCGGAGGCGATCGCCTTCTCGTCCCGTGCCTTGGGAGGATCCGCCCTGTCAACGCAAAGTGCACCATGACCGGTGTCGTAGCAGCCGTTGGCGCAATACTCCACGAAAGAGCACGAAGAGCCATCCCAGCCACAGCATTGGATGGTGAGATCTTTGCAGCTGCACCATGCTATCAGTCACCAAGGCCTGCGCATGTCTAGTATCCTTAGGCACTCACATGTACTTGCCGGTGGCGTCATTGTCCCAAACAATTTCCGCAGCGCCTCGAGCCTCAATAGCATTTGGCATCGCATCAGCACACTTCGCGCCACCAGGTGCCATGAGATCAATGCACCACGTCTTGCAGTTCTCGTAGAGGCTGCAAGAGCCAAGGATGCTGCACTGGTAGATGTCGAGCTGCTCGCAGTGGTACCTAAACCCAATCAGTACCTCCACTCCCATTTTGTACAACACGGGCGACTTACGTGTGCTCTCCGTCATCCAGATGTCCAACATCAGTCTTGCCGTCAGGCACAGCTGCCGCGAAGCCGAGGCCGACGAAGCCGAGCCCGGCAAGAGCGACCTGTCTGAGCTTCATGGAAGCGAGTGGTGTTTTCAGAGATGACTATGAGTGTGTCGATTGGTGTGTAGTGGCAGATGGGTGGGAAAGAGTGTAGAGGAAGAGAGAAGGAGGGTTGTCTTGCGGTAGTGAAGTTATACCACAGTGAGGAGCGTTTGTCGACCCCGCTCGAGGTGAGAGAGATTAGATGAGGCATGTGGGTCCGACAAGGTGAAGGCGGTGGGGGAAGGTGGGCAGGAGCGAGCGGTAAGAGTGCGGAGGAATGAGGCAAGAGCGACTGAGAGGAACTGAGCGGTGAGGAGTATTGGAAGACAAACGAAAGTTGCCAGAGGCTTGCAATCGAAAGTTCGAACGGCATACTACCGTACCTCTCGGATAACAGTACCAATGGGCAAGTCTTCAGGCGTCGAGGACGGTGAGTATCAGCTCTCATGCCAGACGCCAGTGATGATTACCAAGTCAAGAGAGAAATAGGTCGAAGAACGATAAAAGATGAACCCGCAGCGAGGCTAAGATAGGAATGAAAATGATATACTTTTGGAAAATGCGCATGAAATGCAACACGCAACTGTCGTAATCTATAGTGCGCATCTGCCCACAGCACGGCCCGCTACAACCCATCTATAAACGCCCAGCAATGCAAAAGTCTAAGATATCATGCTATGCATCCAACCCAAACCATCATGAGTCATCTAATCCGCCTCGTCATCAGTGTTGGGAGGTTGCGGTGTGCCCTGACCAAATGGATTAGCACAAGTTCATCATCACGCAACAGATAGCGGACAACATACCTTCGGACTGTTCAACCACTCAATGTATCTCAATCTCCTCCTGACCTCGCGCTCCTTCTGCTGTGCGCGAGTCATCTTCTTCTTTTTCTTGGCGCGGAACTTCATGTCATCCTTCGAACCTTCGGCATCGCTCATGACAGGTGTACCTGTTGTGCTGGGCGCCGCGGAGCTGACGTTGCTGCTAGCCACCGATGAGCCAGGACGCGAGTCTTCGAAGCGGTCCATGTTGACGGCAAGATGGCCCTTGTGCGCAACGCGACCGTCCGCGACGTGCCATTGCTCGGGGCACAGGGCACCGACGAACTCTTCGTTATGGGAGATCATGATGACGCCACCCTTGTAGTCGCGAATGGCAACAGCGAGTCCTCCAAGGGAGTCACGGTCCAAGAAATTGGTGGGCTCGTCGAGAACGAGGAGATGCGGGTTGTTCCACATGGCACCAGCGAGCACGACCTTGACCTTTTGTCCTCCGGAAAGGCCAGAGATCTCATTGTGATTGGCAATTTCGGGGTCCATGCCCAAGTCTTCAAAGTGCTTCGAGATGACCTTGGGCTCAAGGACACGGTAACCCAGTCCTTCACGGGAAGACTCGTGATCGTCGAACTCCTGGATCAGCTTCGAGAAGCCGCGCTCAAGCAGGGTCTCGCGAGAGATCATGGTGTTGAACTTGGGCAGCATGTGGAGCCACTTGACTTCGTACTGGAAGGACTTCTTGTACTTCTGACGACCGATGAGTGCTTCAATCTTACGAGGTCCCTTGCCATCACCAAGGTCGATCGGCGTCTCCATCTGCTTCTTGTCTTCTGCTGTGAGAACACGACTCTGCTTCATGAGCACCTCGCGATCGTCCCCGTTGGCGTAACGCCACTGAAGATACTGATTCGGCGTCTTCTCCATGTGCATCTCAACGTGCTCCAAGGCATGCTGCTTGATGTATCCGATACGCAAGTTGGGGTGCTTCTCAACCTTGCCCTCCTGTGGGACGACCTCACCAGTCAAAATCTTGATGAGAGTAGACTTGCCAGCACCGTTGGCGCCGATAATCGCAACACGCGACGAGAGTGACAGATTGCAAGACGCGTCAAACAGCGATGGCTTCGATGCACCAGGGTATGTGTATGTGCAGTTGGTCATGCGAAGGATAGAACGGGTGTTCGACTTGACACCGGTCAAGATTCCGGGAGGAGGGAACTTGAACTGGACCTGAGAGTCTGTGAGGGTATAGTAGCTGCTGGCTTCGGGCTTCTGCTTGACGAAAGCCGCAAGATTTCCCTTGTAGCACACCAGCTTCTTCTGCTCGTAATGGTAAATGTCCGTGCAAACGTCATCGAGGAAGCCAGAGTCGTGAGACACGATCAAACTGGTGATCTCGGTGTGCTTCTTCAGATACTCTTGCAGCCAGGCAACGTTGGCGACATCCAAGTGATTGGTAGGTTCGTCAAGAAGTAGGACGTCCGCACGCATAAGCATAGCTCGCGCCAAAGCCAGCTTCATCTTCCATCCTCCAGACAGAGAGCCAACCATGTTCGACTGCCTGCCCTCTGGTCCTGCAGTGAAGCCAACCTCTTCTAGGACCTCCGAGATACGCTCTCTGCTCTCGTCCTTGAATCTGGCATCGTTGCAGATATATTCGAAAATAGTGAGTTCTGCGTTTTCGCCCTGGTTGTGCTCAACGAAGCAAGTCTTGACAACATCCTGCGGTGGGTATCCCTCGAGCTTGCCATCCGCCATACTGCGCATGAGTGTCGACTTGCCAGCGCCGTTACGACCGCAAAGTCCGTATCGGTGGCCCTTCAGCAGCCGCAGGTTTGTGTGGGAAAGGAGCAACATGCCACCATAGCCCAATGAGAAGGTAGCGTTGACAATCTCCGTCTCGCCATCATCCTCTACGACAGGCTGTCCGAACTTGCGATGGTCCTCGGCAATGTAAAATTGGTGTACAGCCTCTGCCACCTTCTCAGCATCTCCGGGGTTCATCAAAGGCTCCAAGTAGGGCGCAATGAGCTGTGGAATGCGCTTGATCTCGCGCTGGTTGATGTCCTCTGCAATCATCTCCGAGATGTATGATTTTGCGCATGCCCAGACCTCAGCATCTCCAGGGAAGCCGTACATGTTTCCGACTGCGCTGATCTGCTTCTCAATGACCGTCGCAACGTCTGTAGGCTGCATCCTGGCGATAGCGCCGCTGTCGATGTTGCCATCTTTGTCCGCCATGGCCTTCTCGATAACGGCAAGAGCGCGGGCGCCAATCTCGCGAACCTCTGGGAGAGATGCGCGATCCTGGACAGCCTTGACACCTGGCTTCAGCTTTGGCAAGAATGCGCGGGCCTCAACCGGATCGTGGACGAGCTTTGTCAGGTTCTCCACTACGACGACAGTCTGGCGAGTGACTTCCTGGGTCGTTGTGGGCGTGTTGAGAGATCGCTCGAGAAGGGGAGTGACCATGGCGAGCACTGGAGAGGTAACGATGGCAACGAAGGTAGTCTGCGACAGGGCGTGAATGGCCTTTTGCAGACTCTGTGTGGATGGGTCCTCGATGGACTTGACAAGCAGCGGTATCCGGGGCGCGATATCGTCGTTCTGGAGCAGCGTGGTGAGGCTGTTCATCGTCTTCAGCGCCTGCTTCGCGACCTCGGACTTGAGATCGTGCATGCCGGCCTCGACAACGGGGATCAGGCCCTCGAGCTTCTTGCCCATGGCCTCGCGCAGGATGTCCTTCTCCTTCTCCACCTCGAAGCTCTCCATGCCCATCTTTGCCTTGTCGGCCATGCGGCCCAGCAGCTCGAAGGCGCCCACCGCGCCCTGCCACTTGCCGGACTTCTTGCCCAGGTATTTGGTGAGCACGGGCAGCAGGCCCACGACCTTGGCCTCAGCTGAGAGGTTCTCGAACAGCGCGTCGAGGGCATATTTGGCCGACTCCTTGACCGAGGCCGTCTTGTCGGCCAGCGCATCGAGCACCAGTGGCACGAGGCTCTCTTCCTGCACGAGGAAGATGACCTCGCCGACTCTCTGTGTGGTCGGGAAGCGCTCGAACAGCGCACCGAGCGCGTTCATGGCGCCCTCTCTCCGGACGGCGTCCTTCTTGTTTGTGGCCGCCTTCTTGATCTCGTCGAGGATGCCATATCCCCTGAGGCCGCGGAAGCCGACCGAGTTCTGCAGCAGCGTCGTGAGCGCGTAGGCGGCGTCGACCGAGGCGTGCGACGACTTGGCGGTGAGGATGCTGGTGAGGAAGGCTGCGACGTCCTCGGGCGAGGGCGGCGGCGTGGCACCGGCCTTGTCGACGACAATAGCGGGAGCCATGGGCGGCGACTCAGAGTGTGGCATCTGCGTGTCGTCGCTGTCCAAAAGTTTCTTTGAAAGCCCGCGGGATTTCAGGCGGGGTCCTTATCGATAGTTACCGCAAAAGCAGGCGGTCTGAAGCGTAAGCAGCGCCCAAGAGCGCACGCGGGGGGAAGAAAAAGGGTATCGTGTGTGGAGACGCCCCGGCGAAGAGTGGAGAGTCTGTCTAAGTACAGGAAACAGAAAAAAGAAGGCGAGGGGGCGCTGAGATTGTGTTGAAGGGCCGCGTTGGGCGGAACCCAAATTATTCTTATCCGACTTTTCTCGCAGCCACTAAGCCGCGTTAGTGCCCGTAAATAAGGCTGAAAACGAGCCTGTCTGAGAGGTGGCGACGGTGTAACCGTGGAAGCTCGTGCGGCCACTCTCGCCGAATGGCAGCGGACGCTTACACAACCATGTCAATGTATGCAATTCAATGGATATCTACCTCCCAAACGCCGCAACACCAACGCTGTCCGCCATGTTCATCTACCAGGTCCCCTGCAGCGGCAAATCTCTGCTCGAAAACCCCACTGTGATCCCAATATCCCCACTACTGGGCAACACCCAATTCTGCCTCTTTACATCCCAGTAGCTCAGGTCCCTCCTTGTGACCTCGAAAGTCACCAGCTTTTCATCGCCCCCAGTCCCGGCTTCCATGTGCTGCGCCTCGAGGTGCACTTTCTCAAAGCCACGTAGCACCCTGACAGGAAAGTCCACTGGCTCGCCAGTCTCATGGTCCTTGTACCCTTGTGGTAATGAAATGTAGAGTTGCACAACAGTTGAGCCATCCACCAGACCGACATTAGTCAGCGAGCAAGAGACGGTGAGGAGCGTTGTGTAGAGATCGGGATTTCCGCCGGGACCGCCGCCAGCATCACTGAGCGGACTTTGAAGTTGCGACGTCATAATGTCTGGCTTCTTGATCCCGCTCGTGGACTTCAGCCAAGGATATATGTATTTCTCGACCTTGTGAAAGCCCTCGGGGAACAGTGCGGACTTGGCATCTGGAAGGTCTGTCGAGTAGCTTGGAGGTGAAAGGCCGTCCGGTCGTGGTGCTGGCAACGGGGTCTTCTTGCCATGTGATCTGATAAGCAGCGACGAGAGCTTGAATTTGGTGTAAGAAAGACCGTAGCCGAACTCGTAGCGTGGCGCAATATTTTGCTTGTCGAAGTGTCTGTAGTCGATGTAGAGTCCTTCCGAGAAGTTTTGCTGTGGCGCAAGACCGTCAGATGGGCTTGGGAGATACTTGACCTTGCTGCCTGGGCCATAGTCATCTTCTTTCTTCGCGATTGTGTACGGCAATTTTCCGGAAGGATTGACATCTCCAAACAGAATGTCAACGATGGCGTTGCCAGATTCTGTGCCCGGAAGATTGGCGAGTACGACGGCCTTGACATTCATCAGATCGATAAAGTTCTCCAGGATCACCGGGCCGACGTTGTGGATCACGACAACGACGTCGCCCATGCCTTCTCCGCAGCCTTTCGCAACATCCTGAATAAGCTTGTCGCCGCCCTTTTGCAGATACAAGTCGTTGCGGTCACCGCGAATACTCTCGTAATGCTCGTAGCCCTCGCCAGCATCAGCATTAGCGAAAACGATGCAAAGATCCTGCTCGTTCAAGATCTCCTTCTGACTCGGTAGCTTATTCTCCAGCCAATCGGTGACATACACAGTCTCCTTGTCGAAGGCGGCTCGAATGGCAGACATCGGCTCGACCAGATAAGTGTAGTTGACGGCACCAGAACCCCACCCTGAGGCGAGGGTACCATCATTGCAGCTCTGATCCGGGCAATGATTGATGCCCTTGTGAGGTAGGCGGGCGTCCTCGCCAAACACACCAACGCGGTACTTGGTCTGTCTCTTGCCCTTCTTCCAACCTTTGCGATCAAGTGGGAGAAGCTTTCCCTCGTTCTTGAGCAGCACCGTACCTTCAGCAGCCACACGTCGAACAATGTGTCCATGCGCGTCCTCTCCTTCGCCTTGAGCATTGACATACTGGTTCACGACACCCATCGCAGTGTCCGATGGGCTGCCGGTGTGCAGCTTGCCAATCCTGTCGTTGGTCCATGATGAGAAGTTTGGTCCACTGTCCTCGGGCCATTTGTCTTGCCCAACTTGATACCACGATGCTACAACTCTGGTTACCATGTCATCAAGTCGGTCTATAGGCACACTGCCGTTCAGCACGGCTTTTGTCAGCTCAGGGCCCCACAGACTATCGCCCTTGGCCCATCGCAGTCCGTCTCCGGGCATTGTCATGTCCAACCCAGCGAGCGCGCTCGCAACGCCAGCTCGTTGGGCGAGCCAGTCGCTCTGGACAAAGCCCTGGAAGCCCATCTCGTCCTTCAGGATGCCATTAAGAAGTTTGCTGTTCTGACAGGCATACGACGAATTGACCTGGTTGTAGCTGCACATGACCGAGGTGACGCCAGCCTTGATAGAATCCGCAAATGGCCAAGCATAAATCTCGTGCAGCGTCCGATCATCCACATTGCTCGATATCGCATTCGGGATTCCCCATTCCCACGCCTGACGGAAGTGCTCTTGCTCATTCAACAGATAGTGCTTCGCCGTGGCCATGACGCCCTCCTCTTGAATGCCCTTGATTGTCTGTGCCGCCGCAATGCCTTGGAGCACTGCGTCTGATCCGAAGCCTTCCCAGTTGCGGCCTCCAGCTGGCATTCGTCCAAGCGGGCCCATCGCAGGACCAAGCAGCACACTGACGCCTTTCAACCGTGCCTCCTTCCCATGCGCCTTGCCACGCAAATACATCAGCTCCTTATTCCACGTCGCGCCGACCGTAATCCCTGCCGGAAAGGCGGTAATATTATCCGCAAACCGAATCCCCAACGGGCCATCCTGCAAACACAGCGATGGAAACTTCAATCTCGGTACCGCGCCATTATTTCCCACACACATCTCCATACTCCATCCCGTGCCTGTCGTGATGTTGACTTTCTCAGGTAGCGTCATTTGCTTCACCATCTCAGCGGCCTTCTTGTAACTCTCCTCCCACAGCTTATCCGTCCCACCCTTTGGACTCGGATACCAGGGCGGACTCAACCCATCTTGTGGCACGCTGACTTTCCACGCATAAATGCCGCCGGAAGCAAGTAGCAGCACCACCGGCCCAGCGCGCAACGACTCGTTCTCCACGCATTGCTGGGAAATGGGGTCGCAGACTCGGCGTCCTTGTACGAAATTTTTCGGATTTTAAGGTCGCCGGCGCTCTTCTTGCGCTTAAGTTTGCGGTCGAATGCGAGCGGGTCGTGTTCTTCGAGGTCTTCGAGCGTGCCGCTTGAGTCGAAGGAGAGGCGCGTGGGTGTATCGAGGTCGTCGTCGTCAGGAGCGTCAAGTCGCGCGTACTTGCCGCGGCGCATCTCGTGGTTTTCGTATGGTGGCATCACAAATGTCTGGTTCGAGTACTGGGACTCGATTTACACAATATGTACGAGCACGCTCGATAAGGGCGGCGAGTTTCTGCAACAGGCGGGAGCTTGTGCTCTCCTATTTATACTAGCAACGAATCATGACACTGTTTGGCGTGATGCAAGGTGCCGATGATGGTGGCCGGCGGGAGTTTGTGAACCAAAAGGAAGAGGGCTTCAAGGGACACCAAAGTCACGGCGATTGTCGTGGCTGCTGGCAGTCAATCAACTTTCAGGGATGCCGTGCCTGGCCTGTCGATCTTGGTGGGTACGCTAGCTGCGGGCGCCAGTCCCGCATTTCCGATGGCTCGGTTCACAGCGCTCAGCAGTTTGTCTGCGAATTCATTAGCAACTTCACATGGCTCTTTTCGCGTAGACTAATGTGATACTTGTTGACTGCAATCACGCATCTTTTCACGCTTGATAGAATGCAGCGTCTTTGCTATTGACATTTGATTGTTGCGACAACCGATACACGTATCTTTCTGTGCTCAACCGCATGTGCAATACAGCAGCCTGGACGTCTTCCGCGCCTGATTGGATTTACGCTTGCGTAGCCGCAGGCCACGAGAGCCTTTAGCATACAATGTCCCCCCGGAAACGGATAGATGCGGTCCATTCAGAGACCTTCATTGCGGCTGTACAAGACGATTGATATTGGTAGCTACACTATCATCCTCATATTCCAAGAACTTTTGCTTGCGAAATGATCCGTCTTCTGCCATACTATGCGCCGACCTGGTTGAGGATACCTTGCAGGTTGATCGACTTGGGACGCTCAATGGGCAGACCAAGTGCCCTATCCCAGATGAGCTGTGCGAGCGGTCCGAGACCACGGCTGACACCGAAGGTAGCCGTGTAGTACAGGGTCTCCGTGAAACCGTAGTGATGGAAGAGCACACCGGAGGACGAGTCGACGTTGGGGTATGGGTTCTTGGTCTACAAGTCAAGTCAGCAACTGATCATCTCTTACTTCGGGATGGAAACTCACCTTTCCGTGCTCGGTGAGAACACCAGGTGCGACCTCGGAGTTCTTCTTCACGAGCTGGTAGACGGGGTTCGACGCGATCTCTGGTCGTGCATTGGCAAAGTCCATCAGCGCCTCGAATCGAGGATCCGGCTTCCTGAGCACAGCGTGGCCGTAACCAGGAATGACACGGCCGGACTTAAGGACGCTCCACAAGTAGTCGGTAACGTCCTTCTCTGAGAACTTCGTGCCGACGGACTTTTGCATGTCCAGGATGAAGCGGAGTACTTCCTGGGCTGCTAGACCGTGTAGAGGACCGGCAAGACCCTGGAGACCAGCGCTGTAGCTGAGGAAGGGGTCGCTCAGCGCGGATCCGACCAAATGAGTGGCGTGAGCAGATACGTTACCGCCCTCGTGGTCACCATGCAGAGCGAGGTACAATCGAAGGAGATCTTGGAAACCCTCGTTATCCTTGCCAGCCTTGCCCAGCATGGCAGCGAAGTTGTACGCCCAATCTTGGTTCAGGTCGACTTCGTTGGGAAGAGCACCTCCGCCGCGGTACGCATTCTGGTAGATCTTTGCGGCAATGGTAGGAAGCTTCGCGAGTAGGCTGATGCTGTCATCGAATGTCGGCTCCCAGTAGTCGGCCTTGTTGATGCCCTTCTCGTATGCCTTCGCAAACTTCGATTCGTAGTTCAGCGCTGAGACAGCGCATGCGAATTGTGTCATAGGATGGAGATCCTTGGGGAAATCGTCCAGCATCTTCTCCACGAACTTGGGGATACCAGCCTTTTCCGCAAGCTCGCGCGACAGAGCACGGGTCTGTGACACTGAGGGAACCTCGCCTGTGAGCAGGAGCCAGAACATGGCTTCTGGAAGCATCTCAGTGCCAGAAGTACCCTTGGGGAGCACCTTCTGGCAGTCCTTGATCGTCTTGCCGTGGAACCGGATGCCCTCGTTGGCATCGAGAACCGAACCTTCCCAGACCATGGCCTTCAGGCCTCTGTATTCTCGTTAGCTAGCGATCTGACAACTCGCCTGTGAAAGCTCACCTCATTCCGCCCAATGCATTCTCAACCTTGACATCACCAAGCTTCTTGTCGGCATGTGCCTTGACCTTCTTGAGAAGCTCGCGCTTTGCAGGCAGCACCTTCTTGAAGGTCTCCTTGAGATCCGGCTCAGACGACGAAGAGTACTGGCATGCCTGGACTGTGCAAACCCATTGTCAGTGCGATCCTTTGAGCTCCTAGCAGATCAATTGCATACCTGAGACGAAGGGACGCGCCGCTGAGGGCTATAACAACTTCAATTAGCTCTCGGAAGGTTGTTTCGAACTGTTATCGCGTACCTTTGCTGCTCGCAGAGCTCGCGTAGCTGTTCGTGCGCTCAACGCCATAGCTGTGAGGGGTAGTTGGGGTATGCGATTGCGGGGAAAACGTGGATGCTTCACACTTCACAACAACAATTTGCGAAGTCAAGTCTCTTCAAAGAACAGTGTCGGTTAATTGCAGCGTGGAGCAAGGGAGAAAATTCCACGGCAACTCTCGGCGACCAGAATTCACGAGGCACGCGTAACCCGTTCATGCGACAACGACGTCAAGCAACCGAGGGGCAGCGCTCGAACATGCCTAGCGCACGTTTACCCTCGGCTTTTTCGGAGGTGAGGAGAAACATTACCGCTGAACACGATGTGAAGCCATTCGCCGCCAGTTAATGCGCCGAAAATATTCCAGTCCGCGTGCGAGAAGAGAGTTGCGTGAGCTGACTAGAGAGCGCGGGTGGCAAACATCATCACGGATTTCGTTCCGAGTCATAGCAACTTTTGTCACGAACTCCTATCGCTTACCAACACCACCTAAGAAGCTCCCAGAGAGTAAAGAAGTAGGCTCTGCTGGGTAGAGTCTCACTCTCCAACCTATAACGCAATGCTGCGAACAGTATCTCGCTCCGTAACGCGCCAGAGCCGCTCTCTGCGAACATCGAGTCGAACACCACAGCTTCTACGCCCACTATCTACTACCGTATGTCGCATGTCAAGCACACTCAAGACCGTAGACCCTCCAGTATCCACGGTGCTACCGGGCGACTCGTTTCAGCTTCTACCTGAAGCCTCGAAAGCTGGCCAAGCAGAAGATGCGCTCTTCGACGAGCAGGTGCAGGCCGTGAAGGACTGGTGGGCGTCACCACGCTACAAAGGCATCAAGCGGCCATACTCGGCGGAGGATGTGGTCAGCAAGCGAGGAGCACTCCAGCAGTCATATCCAAGCTCATTGATGGCACGGAAGCTGTTCAATTTGCTTGAGGAAAGGGCAGCAAAGGGCGAGCCTGTACATACCAGTGCGTATATTATATCCTTTGGAATCAGAGCAATGACTGATCAACTCTCCCACTTCCAGTGGGCGCAATCGACCCAATACAAATGACCCAACAAGCCGCGAACCAAGAAGTACTCTACATTTCAGGATGGGCATGCTCATCCGTCTTGACCTCGACGAATGAGGTCTCGGCCGATTTTGGTGATTACCCATACAATACCGTGCCGAACCAGGTGCAGCGACTGTTCAAGGCACAACAACTCCACGACCGCAAAAACTGGGACAACAGGAGGAAGATAACAGCGGAGCAGAGGGCAAAGACTCCATATCTGGACTATATGCGGCCCATCATAGCGGACGGAGATACTGGGTACGTCAGTCGACACTCTCAAACATGGACAAAAGCTAACAAGGCGAAGGCACGGAGGTCTCTCGGCAGTCATTAAGCTCGCGAAGCTTTTTGCCGAGAATGGTGCCGCAGGCGTACACTTCGAAGACCAACTTCACGGTGGCAAGAAATGCGGTCATCTCGCAGGAAAGGTTCTCGTCCCAGTTGGCGACCACATCAACCGCCTCGTGGCTGCGCGCTTTCAGTGGGATATGATGGGCTGCGAGAACCTCGTCATCGCACGCACTGACTCAGAAAGCGGCAAACTACTCTCGAGTGCGGTCGATGTCCGCGACCACGAATTCATCAAGGGTGTTACGGAAGAGTCAGAACCTCTTGCTGAGACGCTGCAGAACATGGAAGCCGCTGGTGCCCCTGGAAAGGAGATTGATGCATACGAGGCAGCGTGGGTCAAAAAGCACAAGCTTGTCACTTTCGATGAGGCTGTTGTCCAACATCTCGAGAAGGAGGGCGCATCGCAATCGACCATCGACGAATACCTCAAGGAGACGAAATCGAACCCAGATTACTCCCTGCTGAAGCGCCGGAAGGTTGCTGAAAAGTATACCAAGACACCCGTCTACTTCAACTGGGACATTCCACGAACACGCGAGGGCTTCTACCATTACAAAGCCGGGATGGAGGCCGCAACAAAGCGCGGCAAGGAGTTTGCCCCTTACGCTGATCTGTTGTGGGTTGAAACCGGCGACCCGAGCGTCGAGAAGGCTGCGAAATTCGCCGGCGAGATCAGGGAGCAATACCCAGGCAAGAAATTTGTGTACAACCTCTCGCCATCATTCAATTGGATGGGCCAAGGCTTCACGGAAGAAGCACTGAAGAGTTTTGTATGGGATCTAGCCAAGCATGGCTTCGTCTTCCAACTCATCTCACTTGCGGGTATTCACTCCACAGCCACCATTACATGCGAGCTATCAAGAGCGTTCAAGGATGAGGGCATGTTGGCGTATGTCAAGCTGGTGCAGTCAAGAGAGAAGGACCTTGGGTGCGACGTTCTGACACATCAGAAATGGAGTGGTGCCGGATACATCGATGGTATTCTTGGATCAATACAAAGTGGAAGCTCAGGCAGCAAGAGTATGGGAGAGGGGAACACGGAGACAGGGTTCTAGAGGCAGAGTATGCCATAGACGGTAACGCACATTATATCACATATGCACTTCTCGGTTGCAATGATGGATCAACACAACTGCGGACTATTCTTGACGCATGAAAGGAGTCGCGGAGTCATACTTCCGGAGAGTAGAGTAGAGGAATCAGAGGGGCAATGTCTCCGAAGTCAAGGCTGAGCATGGCAGAGGATAGCACATGGCATGTGGGGACTTCTTCTCTTCAAGCTCCAAGATAGACTACTAGACATTTTCAACGATGTATACATCATGAAAACAAGCCTTAATTGAATTGGTGCTGACTTTACTCACATCGCGTGAGATCGTACCGACTACGCCTACCATTTTCGTCGAGCGTCAACCAATAGGAGCGTTGGTGCAAGAAGTCTCCGACATGCGATCGGCGACTTCACCACAACACCACCATGTCGAAAATGCTATAAAGTAGAGAGCAAGCAGCACTCAGCTCAAACACAACTCACCATAACACTTCACATATCTGCCCAACATCTCACAAGGAATCATATCACTCCAAGTTCATTCCAGAGTACCCCTCACTAGCATCAAGATGGCGACCAACGCTGAAGCCAACCGCAAATACTTCGAGTGAGTCAAGACTTCCTGGGGACTTGTATACACTTGTCTGACAATCTGTTACAGCGCTATCTCCGACTCATACGACACCAAGCCCTGGTTCGCCAAAGTCAACACTCAAGTTGCAGACACTCTGCGCTCTCGCCTAGACTGGCTCGGGATCCCCTTTGCCAACACCGGATCAAGCAATGACGCGCAAGAAGTCAGACTTTTGGACTATGCATGCGGAACGGGCTTGATGACGCGAGTATGTATGGTTCCTTAGTCCATCTGATAATTCTAAAGGAACGCAGACATTCGGCCCCTACGTCACCGTCACACGCGGCATCGACATTTCTCCCAACATGGTCTCAACCTACAACAACCGCATGACCTCCACCGGCCTATCACCTGCCACCGTGCACGCTGTCAATGGCGACTTATTCGACAAGTCCAACCCAACGCCAGTGGAATTCTCCGGCCCAGAATGGTACAATTTTGACCTCGCGGCTGTGGGATTTGGATTCCACCATTTCGAAGACGTGGTGCATTCTGCGCGGCAATTGAAGGAGCGACTAAGGCCTGGCGGCGTTCTGGTGATTAACGATTTCCTCGAGGGGGGCGATGTGAAGGCCGATGAAGAGGGGAACCCGGTTGAAGGCACGGAGGGAAACCATGCTATGCATAAGCACGGTCATGGACATGAGCATGGACATGATCATTCACATGGCGACGACGGGACACACAAGCCCTCTCACTCTCACGGCCACCATCACGGCCAAAGGAGGAAACTAAACACGACGTTGGCGACTCCTCACCTGAATTCAAGAAGAAAATGAATGACTCCATCGTCGTGCCGCACTTCACTATCGACGGGGTAAAGAAGTTCTTTACCGAAGCTGGGTTTGTGGATGTTGATGTCATCACGCTGGAGGAGAGGAGTTATATGGAGTTTGCGGGTAAGAAATTGTGGAGGACGATTTTGATCGCGAAGGGAAGGAGGCCGGTGGACGAGGCGGAGAAGAGTGAGCTATGATCGATGGCGCTTGTGTGTGACGAGTGGGATGAAGTGATGAAGGAATGGGCGTGAAAATGATGAGAGCAAGGCCGGGGAGAGCGTGAGTCCTATACTGTCTCTAGATTGAATTTGTTCCTCGAATCTTGTCGATGCTTGTGTGTTGTACACAAACATGTTGAGGGCACGAATGGCAACAAGATTCGGGTGGTACGCTAGATTATGTTGGAGTGTACCAATCGGATTGATTTGTCTTTCACTCATGCACGGCATCTTCGCGTCGTGGTGTCTACTAGCCAGTTCAACAAACTTTGTAGTATACAACAATGGAAATTTGAGGAACCTGTCACTGATTACACACTAATGTCTTCGTCCTTTTCGATCTTTCGTCTTCAAGTCATGCTCTGTGACAGTCATGTGTACGATGCGCACATGCTTGTACTTCTACTGCGAACACTTCTTTGTTCTTGCACACAGGGCAGGAGGGATTATAAAGTTTTCGGCGTAATAAAGTTCGGAGTCCTCGAGACTAAGAAGTCACTTGCATTTCGGGCATCCTGGTCAATGGAAATGGTGACTTCGAAAGCAGATAGTCATGGGGCCTGTGAGACGCGAAGAGCCATAGAGCCAGGGACTTCGGGCAGTCAAGGGTCTCCGTCTCGGAAGGCAGTCGTCACGTCTACATGGTCCGCGGACGAGCTTCAGGCGACAATCTGGATTCGCATTGCCATCAGGGCAACAGTGTGCAACCCGCACAGCAAGTTCTTGACAAGAGCGATCTTGTGTAGTCCTGATGCTGCAAAGACCACCTTGTGGGCCTTTTGTGTACTTCAGGTTGTCGTCTTCGCAGTGCAAATGAGCCACCATTTCCTGCACTCCTCCTATCAGCTCCATTCCAACTGACTGCACCAGAATGCAGGCTGACGTCTAAAACTATCTTTAGGTGCTTGCATCCATTGAGTTACGTTATAGTCCACGGCGATGCTGTCTGAGGACACAGCGGGGCACTAGGCAGCTCATACTTCTTAGCAGTGGAAATCATGGACCAGTGTCCCACAACAACAGCTCCGTCTCACCCTGTCTGCTGTGCCGAAGCGCAGAAAGCCTGGACAAAACGCACGCGGGAAAGAAGTCAATCCACGACTGATCCCTTGCGTCTGACTCTGAGATTAGTATCGACTCCGCCCGCCATCGCGAGGGGCCAGTCAGTGAAGCCTCCAGCGTGCCACAGCCATCCCTTGCCTCGCCACTCAACCCTCACATCCCATCGTCATGACGCGCCCCCTCCTTCCCCCTTCCGCTACGCATCCACTCTGCACTCTCCACCCATCTGTGCAGCACTCTACTCCTCAGCTTCTTCAATTGCTACACTCCCTTCGCGCCGTCTCCCCTCGGACTCCCATCCCGCCATCCGCCCGCTGACCCAGCACAATCCGCTTTTCCCAATCGCCTTATCTCCTTCCGGCGCCCTTGTCTCTGGTACACTAAAACCGCGCCCCCAGTTAGCTCGCACCACTTCCGACCGGTACGCTAATGGGCCTGCCCCCCCCATGGCTGGTTTAGGTCATGCGCGTGATTGAAAACGAACGAGCACGCCAGGGCTCGGGGCGACTGGCTAGTCATGTTCCGTGTTGTCGCGGCGCGAGAAAGGCGGGCGCGGGGACGCTGCTTTTGCGAGGGACTGGAAGCGGGCGGTGTGGGATCGAGGGGTGAAGGGGATGAAGTGACGGGGCGCGTGGTAGTGCATTAGTGAGGAGTGATTGGCATGTTCGGTACCGGAGTTGTCGTGGTACGGGATGAGAAAGGGATGTGGTTTTGCGATGCAGATTCGCTGGATACCACTGTAGACGCCGTGGTAATCCTAGCAGCTGCGGATGGGATGTGATGGCTGAGGGAATTCCCAGCCGTGGTGTGCCTGTCTGTCTGCCTTCCCATCCCATCGTACCATCGTTGCAACCAGACCACCCACTACTCCCATCACCCTGACCTTCTGAGACAGCCGCCAATAGTCCCACTCCATGGCGTGCCTGCCTAGAACGTAGTAGACGTCCCGTTTTCAGCGGCTCTCGGGGACCTGTTGCCCCTCCTCACCACTGCGGTCATCAATCAGTGGTACCCTAAACAAAGCCCGCGTCTAGTTTTTCCCTTCCCTGCTCGTGGCCGTGGCCGTCCCTGCCTATCCGATGCCGCACGCGGTCTCGGTCGCGGCCCAATCCAGATGCCCTCTCGTACCGTTCCGTGTTGGCGCGCTTGCGCTGCTGGAGTGCGGTACCTTGAGCCGGTGTACGTACGCGCAGTTGCCGAAGCCGAATTCCAGCCTGCATATTGGCACTGATCGAGTCTGGCACGGAGGGAAATAGGACTGGAATTCTCTTCGCTTGGTAGACTACGGAGAGATGAAATGACAGTCATGCGTGGACGCGTGCGCTGGGTCCACGTGCTGTGCGCATGTGTCACTTTGGATGCGGTGTGAGCTCCTTGGTAGCCATGTGCTCAGATCCATCTGACACTGACAGAAGTGGGGTCTTGGATCCTGGAATCGAAGAAGATTTGGTGGAAGTGATTGGAGATGAGTAAGACGCATGTCTTGCATGTTGCTGACCATCTTCTGCAACTGTGGTCCGGAAATGTAGTGCAATGTAGTGGAAGTGTTGTCGGAGATTTAGTTTAGCGAAGCACGCCCATCGATCGTTGGAGGAGGCTCAATAAGCATTACACCATCGATAACTCTTCAATTTAGCTAGATGTTCAAGCGACTAAACAAAATCGACTATGGTACGTAGCGTAGAATCGCGGTACGTGCAGTTGCAGAAAATCAGATTGCCACCCACCGAGTTTGTAACCCATGTCCCAAGATTGAAAGAACAGTAAAAGACGGTACGATAGAGACAGGAGACTATAGCCACACACGGAAAGGAGACGCGTCCAGAGAAATCTGAACTTTGGCAAGATAGCACAAACAACCACTCCCCAGCAAGATGCAACGAAGCACTAATGCTGGCCCAACCCAACCTCGTGCGCTGATGCTTGGAAACCGGTATTTCAAGCAGCCTCCGAGATGCGACCCCTTTGTTCTAGTTTGATTTGCGGCAAAACACCACCCAATTTCGTGGTCAAAAAGAAAAGTGAGATTATGGTAATCCGAGCACTCGCCACCGAAACAGATCATTTTGACTCACTCGGAGAAGGAAGTGGTGCTCTGGCATAAGGCGACCAACTGCCACCAATGTGCAGTCGACGTGAGAAATATTCAGAATGCCTCCTGAGTACCTCCTCTGTCTGGTTGAGAGAAAGCGAGATTTAATAACCACCCGGAAAGGACAGAGGAGATTAGGAAAATCGGTTGATACTCTTGGTCGCTATAAAATTTTCAGAATACCGCCCAAAAAGCTATTACTGGCCGGTCTCAAGGAGAAAGCGCAGCGAAAGCAAAAAACCGCGAGTTTGTACAGAGAAGTCAGAAGGCGACCGACGGGACACAGTAGTTATTGTGAGTGATATTGTCGGCTTGAGTGTATATCCTGCAGAGACCGGCTCTGTTTGGGTGTCCTCGAGTTTGTGCCAATTACATGGGCCGGCGGTTGAGCATGTTGAGCATGCTCGAGTCGGTTGAGCTACGTGCGGGGCCATTGTCGCTCACAAGGTCGTTAATGCGCATACTCGGCCGGGTCGCGGAAGATTGCGAGGTGGGAGGCGGGGGTGTCCTCCCATCGCTACGAGGTGGAGGTGGCTGAAGAGGTGCGGTGTAGTAGGGCGCAGGAGCCGCACCCGGAGTGGTGGGGGCCTGCGAGTGTGGAGAGGAGGAGGTTCGGCTCGGCTCATATCGGTACGCGCTCTGTGGAGACGCCTGGCGAGGCGGTTGCGCAGCGTAGTAAGGTTGTGCGCCTGGTGGTGGAGGGTTGGGGTAAGAGGGGTTTGGGGCTGCTGTTGAAGCACCAGGAGTTAGAGGAGTTGGTTCTGGGTACGCATAGTCTGGCCCAGTGCCTCGGTGAGGGGCCTGTGAAGCTGCGCCAGGAGCTGGCGGTGGTAGAGTAGGAGTGTGAGGCTCAGGGTGAGGCCTCTTCCTACCAACCAACTGTTCACGGCCTGACTCATCGTGGGCAACACTGGGTGAACCATAATCAGAGTGAGCTGGGTACGGACCTGCAGTTGGGCTGGGCAAATACTGCTGCTGCTGGCGTGGCTGCTGGTACGCCTCTGCGTGGCTCGCAGGAGGAAGCGGCTGGCCATATGCGCCGTACATGGGTGGAGGCTGCCCGACACCACGCCAGACAGTGTGAGCCGGGACGAAAGCCTGTGTCTGCGCAGAGACTGGAGTGAAGATGCAGTCTTGATTGAATCTCATGCAGTTGGAGCAGCGGCCATCCTCGGTCGCCTCGAAGCCCGAGCATCGGATCTGCAAAGGGTGAGCAAACGATGTTCGGCGGTTGTGTCAGACTGGACGAACCTTGCGACGCCTGCAGTACCGACAGGCAATGGCAGTGCGCTGGCGCGGAGCTGGCGGCTGGTGATGCTGCTGCACGTACTGCGGCGGTGGGGGAGGGCCCCCTCGATATGGGTCTTGGGGAGGAGGACCCCGATTCCACTCGTTGGGGCCGGGGAGACGGTAGGGCTGCTGGTACTGAGGATGTTGGTGGGCCGCCATGTCGGCGCGTGGCTCTTGCGGTGGTGGAGGTGGGAGGGAGGAGCCCATCTGGGTTGACGTCAAATGTCAGCGAGCGCTCAGCAGCTTACGGAAGCCAGGCGCGTGAGCACGCATGGTCAGGCGGACGTACATGTGCAGGCGGCGGGTATGCGCCGTTGGCCGGCTGCTGTGAGGTGGGTGGTTGCCAATGGGTGGGAAGCTGGCCTTGACCGCCCTGGTGAGGGAACATGCTGGCGGGCGCGAAAGCGTGGTTGACGTCTGTCAGCGTGGTAGTGTAATTAAGTCCGCCCGAAAACGTGGAGCTGTCACGCCGTCATCCAGGTGCAACGCAGGTGGCACCTCGAGAGACAGGCAGCGCGGTGTGGTGCGGGAGATCCTCAAGTGCGGGTGAGGTGTCACAAATACTGGCGGGCCGCAAGGACGGCTGCAGGTCAGCGAAGGCAGTGCAAAAGCGGGCGTCGGTGGCAGGCCAAGCACTGGAGCGAGCGAGCGAGCGGTGCGGGACAGCGGCGGCACACTCAGCAGCCGCGAGAGGCAGGACGATGCGGAGCAGCGCGGCGTGGAGTGGTGAGGGCAGACAGACAGCGCGCGAGGGAGGGTCGAGGGCTGGCGGCGGTGGTGAGGAAGGGCTTCTCGAAGCGCGTGGAGGAGGCCCGAAAGTGTGGAAGCGAAAAGGAGATTCAGCGGGATGGCCGTGGCCGCTATTACTACCCACCACGAGCGCCCGAACTTGCCCAAACCATTCTCGCCGCTTTCACTGGCATGGCGGCCCCCCCTGCAAGTGCAAATGCAGCGACACCGAGCGGTCCGCCTTTTTTACCGCAGTCGTCACACTAGCGCGGTTGGCGGCTGGAGGCTGCGGCGGCGCGGCGTCTCCATCATCGCTCATGGTCCCATCTGCTCGGCCAGCTCGACTGGCACGCCGCACGACTGCAATGCACGCGCGCCGCAGCGGTGCGCCCGTAGTGTCCTCGACGCTGCTGTCCACGGCGCTTGTCGAGTGCGACGGCACACACGCACGCTCTGGGGGCGGCCCACGCCCTCGCCAGCGCCCGCCGGGCAGCCCCTTTCAGCACCGGCTGCAACCTGGGGCGGGTGACTTGGTAGGCCAAGGGCAGGCTGGGGTCGTGGCCTCTGCTGCATGGCTTTGCAGCGGCCCGGACTCATCAGACACGGGCGCTGCCGTTGTCGCGCTTGTGATCGCCAACGAGGCCGTAATTGCAGCACCCACGCCCGCAATATCGCCCGCTGCGAGCAGCCTCTCTTTGTTCGTGCAACCTGCACACGCGCGGCGCCGCCTGCTTGCTCGCCGTCCTCCAGCGCGGCCTGTGTGCCCGCCGTGCGAGAGCGTCGATGCAAGGAGTGGGACCGCCACGAGCAGACTGCACGATTCGTTGGGCGGCCCGTCTCTGCGTCGCGCCGGCGCTGCACTTGCACACGCTTCGACAGCTCACGAACCACGGCACGCGTGCTGCCATCCGGTGAGGCCCTGCTGCCCGCGTGTCCTGAGAACCTTGGCCGAGTGACGATAGCCGTTCCATCCAGGCGACGGCCGCAGCAAGCCCGCATCCTGCGCGCTGGATCGCAGGGGACGCCTGCAGCCCTCATCTGTCGTAATTTGAGATAGGGCTGGTCCGCTCCTGCATTCGGTCATTTTCGACTTTCCCCTACCCTGTCGCTGTCATGGCCAGCGTTTGCTGTTGGTGTGCAACCGTGGCCAGTGGCCAGTGACGTGAGCGCTCCAGGAGCAAAGCCCAACCGCAGGCCGAGCACGCTCGCTGTGCGACTCACGCACACTTCCGTCAGCGGGGCGCTGCCACGGAAAAACGGGAGCCCATGTCGTGTGAAACCTTTTTTTCGCTCACAGCAGCACCATCACCACCTGCCCTCAGCAAGCTGTGAATAATAGAGCCGATGCTGCCCCGCCGAGAGCTGGCGAAAAACCGCTGTTCTCGTCGATGCTCAGCTGTGATTGCGCAGGACTCGACCAGGGCTGCTTGCGACGCATCCACAACGTCCTCAAATCACCGTCCAAAATCTGGCATCCACAATTTGGTAGATCGTTCATCCCTTGCGCCGGCGACGGCTCGCGAACTGCTACCCATGGTAAGGTCCGTCTTCGCGTGCCTGATTCGCCGGCTCCACACCAGCCGCGCACCCAAGTAAAGAGCGGCGAACGAGTGCTCACTGCCGGTCATCCCGCTGGTGACGACAGTTGAGTTCGGCGAAGTGCTAATGAGCACCAGAGAGAATCGCGAAGCAACATTTCGCCGCTTGACACTGTGCACTCCGCCTCGGCAGCCTGCAGCTCTCGTCGAGTGGTTCTGCGGCGTAGACTACTCTGTGAGGTCGCCGAGCAGAACAAGACGGCTGTCCCATGGATCGACTATCGATAAAAAAACGCCAAACCACTGTCTAGTGGCTCTGCTCGGCAGGCTAAGAGACAATCTGGAACTCCCATATCCCAGGTCCAATAACTATATTCGCCCAATCAGTGCTACCGTCTGCCATATCTTTTGTTTATAATGCCTCATTTTCCAGCTGCCATTGTACCTTGCATGGAGCCCAGGAACGACGGATAAATCCTCGTAGGCGCAAAAGAAAACCTTGCGTGGTCATCAGGTCACAGGACGTGTTAGCACCGGTCAAAGCCGTCCTCCCACTCTTTCACGCTTCATCACATATTGAAAAACGTCTGCAGCGGGCTGACTGGTTACGGCCAATCGCAAACAGCAGGCTACTGTTGTAGTTTGATTGACTGCCACACCGCAACTCGACGTCCGAAGCAGTCACGAGGGCTCGATAGATGAGCGCTGATGCTGTGAGCCGCTCGAGGTAGTCAGCCTGAAGGGATTCCGCGCCGGAGTCTTGCTGCTACACTGAATGCTCGGACAACTGTCAGCAGCGCTATGTTGTGCGCATCCCGAACTGCCGTCTGATGCTGCTCACCAATGCGAGACTGTTACACCGACTGCGTGGTGCAGATTGTGGGGTAGAAGCCCGGGATGTGATCCTCAGCCGCCTGAGTTCTAGCACTACCCAGATACCGCACCCATCCACTCACCCACTCTACGCTTGCAGAATTTTGCGCGATCGACAGGCCGCATCCTCACCATTGGGAACTGTTAGGAAGGAGCGGATACAATCATTATTCGGACACTACGGTGTTCCAGGTGAAACAAAGACGGCCCGGGACGTAGAAGCCATCCGGCGTGATTAGATTAACGAACCGCGTGTCACCAAGGGCTTTGACGGTTCCGGGATGATATGCAAGGCATAGACGGATTGCAGAGGCTGCAGCTCTGTCAGACTGCGGGTAGCGAATCCACGAAGTGTCGTTCAAACGTGTTGTGCACCGCGAAATCTGCAATGAAGTTCATAAAGAGACATTCGGGCGGCGTGCTTTTCGTCGCTGCGGCTAGTGCAGCATGCCCAAACCATAGCTCCAGTGTCAGGCAGATGTTTGGTAGCAGCACATGGCACCACGAAGGACAGTCAAGTCTCACACACCCTCAAAATGTCTGCTCCGCCGGATTAGATTTACTTTAGCCTTGTGACGGCGCTGCATTGCAGAATGCATCGTGCTGCGCCTGGATATAGATGGCGGACGCGCCGCGCAACCGCAGTGGTTATCGGACACCATCCCGTCCTTGCAGGAGTATGGCATGAGGATCGCATTCATCGGCAAAAGGCTCGTGTCGCTCGCTCACCCAAAGTGATCAAGCGCACAGCGCATCACAATGCAAGCTCAAGCATGCTACTGAGCAGGCTCAGAAGCAAGTGTAACAAGCTCGGGTTGTTGCTGTGCGACCAAACCTGACGGTAACAAGTGTGGAAGTGTACAAACGTCGATAAATCTTCCATCGTGTCGCAGGGTGGGGTTTAGTCTTCGAAAGGCGCCCAGGGAATGACGACCTCTGAGATCATCGGTGTGATTGCAGAGTTGCCCAGGCAAGGCACGGGACATGCATCGTGGCAGACACACCGCTGCCCGTATAATACAAGGTTAGAAAGCCCGAGAAAGTGACGGTCTTGCGTACAATCTCCAGCGCGATCCGGGCGTTGGGCATCGACTTTCCCGTTTCGCCCAGTGGCTGCTGGACTGAGTCTTACTCTCACTAAATCGCAAGATCGTGATGAGCGTCGCGCAATGCCACGTCCCGCTTCCCTGTTGGTGTGCATGACGCGGAACGGAGCGATGCAGCAACCAACCGCCGTCGACCCAACAGCCTTGGGCAGACATCCACGAAGCCGTCGTCTTGAGACACAGCTGGCTTCGGACAGGCGCATGAGGCGGGTACCCATGCGCTTCAACGAACGCGCCACGGCCCGTTGCGAGTATGTCACCGCAACGACAAGGGCTGCAAGAGGGCAGCTGATCGTAGAGACGTACCGTTCAGGGATCGCAGGATGACACCCCAGTCGAGGGTGCTGCATGGTCATCGGTCGAAACATCGCTTCGATGCAGTCATCTTCGCACTGGAGATATTATTGAGGAGAGTCAGTAAGCAGGAAAGTGTCTGAGCCGTGTGCGTGACCATGGCCTTGCACACAGGCGGGCCGCCGCCTTTCTTAGCAGCCGCTTTTTGGGATTGGGACTGGGTCCAGGGGGTCGGATAGGGTAAACCCAAAAGTGCTTAATGCTGGCTGATATCGTGCATTAGTGCCAAGTTCGACAATTGGCCGCTTTAAACGAGCAGTGCAGAGACTGCAGTAGCGCTGGCTACGCCCGCTCTTGGCCCGCATGAGCCAGCAATCACGTGAGGCCCCACCGCTCCTACGCATGTTTATTGGCGGATTTAGCGCCTACAGTCCACCTCCGTTCCAGCTCTGCACCAATCTGAAGGCCCTTTCACATCTTTTCCTGGGCGGAGGCGTGTTCCGAAGCGATATCCGCGCCGCACAGGAATGTGCCAACAATCAGTCTGCTCCGGCCGCAGTAGCGTTTTTTTCATCGTCATCGTCATCGCTTTCGTCCTCCTCGTCTTCGTCGCTTGAGTCTGAGGGCTCGTCGTCAGGCATGACCACGCTGTTCAGATATGTTATCTAGACCACATGTTAGTGTTGTGCCCGTCAGAGCGTTTCTTTCTGCGCATAAACCGGCAAATTGCCCTGGTGTTTGCTCGCGCCAGTGTCAGTGCCACCAGCCATGGGTGACCTAAGTTGGTCCGCTGCACTGCCAACACATTCAGCAGCAAGGAGCCCTTGGTCCCTCGCGTATGCTCAGGACAAGGTTACCCCTTCATAACGATTCTGCCTCGGACATATTGCCCAATGAGCTCAAGATCATTGGCGTACCGAGTAAGAAAAAAAGTATGAAGCTTGTGCTTACAAAAGGAACCATGCAAGCTACAAGCTCGGTGACTCGGGACAAGCCACTAGGTCCGATCATTTCGTCGTCTCTTAGCTTCCTGCCAAGGGTGAAATTGCGAAGTCGAAGCAACTCAATATCTTCGTGATTCTGATTGTATCCCTAAAACAATACGTCAGCAGCCGGTGGGTAGCTCGGTCGTCAGGCGTGGTGGTTGCAGGCTGTGAATCGGGGTCAAGTGGCGTGGTGCGTTCGGTGCTGCAGTTGCAGCGGTCGCAACGCTCGTATCATTAAGCGGAGTCGAGCGAGTTCAGCTTCTTGTATCAGCCGGGCACGCATGGCAAGTCTCATTGCATGCTGGCGGGCTAAAGTGCATCCCGCCACTTTGTGCGGGGAAGCCATCAAAAGAGTTTGACATCCCACGCACAGCCGCACCGCACCATCGAACGCCGTGAAGCCTGTGACTGTCTCATCAACTCCACTCGAGCCGTTAACAGGCTCAAGGTCCATAACATTGCCCGTGTGAAGCTCCCGAGGAGCTGGAGTTGAAGTGACTTCGTCCAGACTTAGTGAGCGTCTGGATGGCGACTCGTGCGAGCGCATTTCACTTCTTGTATGGGAAGATTGCCTTAATCGTAGTATGCTGACAGGAAAGTCCCTCAACTCACCTTCGGATGCCGCTTCAAGGCTGTCTCTTGATTTGTTCGCAGGCTCGCGAAAGCCCGGACCGCTTTCTTTTCGTTGTCAGAAACATTGCCGAGAAACTCCTTACGGATGCCTGCGTCAGTCAAGACGTGCTTGATCCTGTGCGGCTTGCGATCGATATCGCGTCGCAGCTTAGCAAGAGCTGAAGCTTCTGGCTGCCATAGGCCACCTCCTATAGGCGATTAGCGGGGCGCGGATGCAGACGATGTAAGCATGCGAACGCAAAATGTTGAGATCAATTGGGCCTCGAAGTCTGGTCACGGCGCTCCTCTGGGTCTCTTTGTCGAGGTGGTAAATGCCTGGTATGATCCAGATCCAGGTAAACGGTCTGATGCGTCCAACTTCCACTCAGCTGATCTGGAGCAGGCCACTCTTGATCGAGACGAAGCCGCTCAGGCTTATTGTCTTGCGTCTTGTCAGTCAGCTCCTCGTCGACCACGACACTGCGGTTCATTCGTCCCAGCTATCGTGAAGCTCGCACCACGCCGAAGACACTGCGCCAGATACAACGACATCTTGATATGAACGAGCATTCTCGCTCTTACGCAGCGCGCGTGGAACGGTCATGGAGGCCATACGGTATAGCAAAGTGTTGCTTGGCAACACTGGCTGTCAGATAATGTGATCTGCTGTGCCGCTCATGAATGGAGCGTCCTTCTCGCTGTCCTCTTCAAAAGCGTTTCAGGCGAGCTACTCTGCTGTTGCGAGATAGTAGACGTTGTGTAGTACAAGTGACGTCGGCACTGCGAATATCCTCCTCAAGGCCGTAGATATCCTGGTGGATTGCTAGTCGTCCGCTTGTTCAAGCTTCCCCTTATCGCACGGAAACCCGCAATGCTCACGGAGTGAGTGGCCTTTAGCCTGAGGCGATCAACTTGCTTTCGCTTCCAAGCAATTAAATGGCAGTATCCCAGTGGCCATCAGACGATCTGCGGCTCCGCAAAACTCTAATACGAGATCATGCCCGTCGTTTACACATGTGTGCTCAGCTGCTACCCAAGTGTTCATGTCGTCTGCTTTTGGGTTGAACGTCGATTTCGATCCGGAGATGGCCTTCCACGGGTAGGGTATTCCGAGCACAAACAACGCAAGGGAAGATGCAAGACTCACCAACAAAGCTGCCGCCATCGGGTTGGACTTGAACGTAGTAATGCGCATACGGGCCTTTCCGTCCAGTTCTAGACCAGGCAGCTGAAAAGTACGTCTTATATGGGGTTTGGTCTTTGGAGAATCGCACGTCTGCTGTCGTCAGCCTCGCGCCGACCTTGCGGCCAGACTTACTCGCCTCGATAGATACGGTAAATCTGCAAATATGATCAGTGATGCCGCATCGCGATATACCAGCATTCTGCTTACTACGTCTTTGACCGGCAATTCAGGAATCAAGTCGTCCGCTTCAACGATCTTTTCTGAAACCTTTTCTGTGAACGTGGAAAAATCTGCAAAGGCAGCTCGGTAATCCGGATCATGTACTATGTGTAATCAGTTATGGTCACGAAAACGGATGAGCGCAATGTCCGCAGTTGTATGCCATGCAGTGCCGGCCTCACTAAAGGTAGCACAGCTCAGTTTGCACGTCCACATCATCGACATACATTTGAGCCACTGGCGGTCATTGTTCTGAGCAAGTTCTTGGAGGAACAGCATTGTGTTCGGATGAATGCTCTCGTCCGTGTACGGCGTATCGCCAGCCACACGAGCCTTGGGCTTCTTGATAATGAGTTGCGTGCCGGGAGCCAACTTCGCTCCAGGTCTCCAAAGTTCTTTCTCATCAGCCTGTTTCCTGTGCAGCGGCAGGCTCTTCTTCACTGAGCGTCCCCCGGGCGTTGACTTCGTTGGTTTGGTGTCCTCATCGCTCGTGGCTTCTTCGAGCCCTGATTCGGCAGATGGATCCTCTTCACTAGAGTCTTCAATACCAGACGCTTCGGAAACGTCGTCTTCATCGGTCACTGCTGGACTCTTCTTGACAGTCTCGTCATCTTCGTCGGTGTCCGGCTCCGCGTACGACTTCCTCGCCGTTGCCCTGGCTCTCTTGGACTGTCGGCTGGGTGTATCTGGGGCGGGCCGCTTAGACGAGCTTCTGGAGGCTGAGGCAGACACGCTTTTCGTAACTTTCCTCGGCATGGTATCGAGTAGTTAATTTTTGAACGTGTGAATGTATATATATGGGTTAAGAAAGCATGTAGTAGTTCCTTCGAAGAGGAAAGCGCGGCGTTCGGATGGTGCACGGACCGTACGCACGCGCCGATGACGCAGTCACTGGCACGGAAAGCGCGATTCCTGCTGCACGTCCACGTCGCGCGATCACGCCTATCACAGAACGCTAATATCTTCGGCTGTCAGCACATTCCGGCGATGACAAGCCGTTTCGAAACTCGCAAACAAAACATTCTGGCGCAGCTGGACGCTCCAGTTGGCGAGTACCATGATCTGTCGCCAAAAGGCTCCGTCGATGAGCCCATTCGCGACCTGATCGGCGAGATAAATTCTCTCGAGGGACTCGTCACGACCAGCAGCTGTTCCGGACGGATCAGCGTGTTTCTCGAGGGCCGCAAAGCCAATGTCGACGATTCTCTCTCGGAAGAGCATGCAGAAAGTCGTGCTGGACCTGGAGGTAAGGGTGGGGGAGGCGCGTGGCTGTACATTTCACACACGCCAAT
>TARA_R110002003_G_scaffold225_2_pt1 | contig 31213 bp, 38 predicted proteins | sample TARA_R110002003 | Tara Oceans TARA_R110002003 (sample SAMEA4396441) | marine metagenome | biome: Westerlies Biome; feature: [SRF] surface water layer (ENVO:00010504); material: water (ENVO:00002006), including particulate matter (ENVO:01000060) such as... | depth 5 m | reverse complement strand
CTTGGAGAAATGGACTCTCGAGTTACAGAAGAAATACAACAAGGACCGCGCAGTTGTGTACATCACATACCAATGCTACTTGCGGTCCATCAATCAGCGGCTAGCCCAACACCTGGAAACGGCCAGCAAGGAAGGCTATGTCGCGGGCGTCAAGCTCGTCCGCGGCGCATACTTGTCCTCTGAGCCCAGTAGACTCACGTTCGATACGAAAGAGGGTACGGACAAAATGTACGATGCCCTCGCCTCCACCGTCCTCCAACAATCCTGGTCCGATACCGTCCCCGCGCCTACACCCACCACGCCCTTTCCTAAAGTCAACATCGTGCTAGCAACGCACAACGCGCCTTCTATTCAGCTCGCGAAATCGATTCGCGCGACGCAACTTTCCACTTCCACCCCTTCATCCCTGCCGCGCCTGACGTACGCGCAGTTACAGGGCATGGCAGATGAGATCAGCCAGGAGTTGGTGCAGGATGCGACCATGAAGAAAGACGAGCAGGCTAAAGTGGTCAAGTGTATGACGTGGGGCACGACGAGCGAGTGTTTGAACTTTCTGCTGAGGAGGGCGAGTGAGAATAAAGAGGCTGCGCTGAGGACAGACGATACGCGGAAGGCTATGGGCGCAGAACTCTGGCGTCGGTGCAGAGGAGTCTTTGGTCTTGCGTAGAGGGTTGTCTGGATTGGGGAGTGCTGCTGGTCGCTCATTAGCGTGGCGTTTGAATTGTGAAGAAGTCTACAGCGCCGTTGTCAACCGATGCAATAAGACAGTACTTGTCCGAAAATTGTATTTGGTGTGGATCTCTTGATGTTTCCTTCGTACAAATATCCCCCCTCGAACTCCGCAAACGCCGCGCTTGAGCAAATGCACCCATTCATATCCATCTCTACATCCAATCTGCAACCTACTTCACACTCGCCTTTCCTTTCACCATCTCCAACGGCCCGTCTACTTTCTCCTTCCTGGAGGTCTGCTGCCCCATACCATCCCTCTTCGTCTGCCTTTCAACAATCTTACTGAGACATGCAGCAACAACCATAGCCACCAGCGCCACATCCACACTATGCACACCCCACCACCAATGCTGCACACCAACCCGGCAGCTATTGAACTCAAAGACCCACTCTCCCTTCTCGCCCTTGACGGGATCAAACCATGCGGAAAGAAAACCCGCGTGGCCCGAGAAGTCGCCCATCATGCTGCGTAGGGTGATTTCGCGGATGTGTGGGGATGAGGGGATGTGTGTGCAGGTTGACGTGTTTGTCCGTGGAGAGTGTGCTATGGAGTAGGGACGGTTGGGGAATGGGTGGGCACGCCATTTGCGTTCTGGTTCGGGCTCGGGATCTGGCTCAACTGGTGGTCCCGAGTTCGTGAGGGGAGACGTAGCGTAGTCGGAGTCATTAATAAGGGGATTAGCCTCATTTGCTGAGGAAGTCTCGTCGCTAACGGGAGAGTCCATGGTGCCGGTGGCTGAGTCTGCGGAGTTGGTGGTTGATGTTGGCCTCGGCCAGTGTGCGTCCTCGCTCTTGATGTCCTCGATTGCGCATCCATCCACGCCGTCCTGTCGGATGAAGTGCACGACGTCGCAGCCTTCGTGGTCATGGCCATTGAGCACGATGCCGCGTCGGCCAAGCCCGCTACCAGCGGCCCACCTGTTATCCGACATGCCAAACACACCTTGAAGGACCGTGTCACTGGAGTGATCACTCAGCATGTTCTGCTCTTTGACTCCCTGCCCGTCTTGAAAGAAATCAAAGTACGGCGAGTCGACGCATATGCCTGGCTGTTTCTCGAGTGGGATATGCGTGAGCAATATCGTAGCATGTGTCTTGTCTTCCACGGGACGCGCGGTGGTGATGATGTGGTTCATGAACGAGTACGTCTCAGTCTGGAGCTCATACGACCATGCGGGTGTGTCGATGTTCATCGAGTTCAGAACGACGATGCGCAGGGCCGGAGGGGCATCGCTTGTATCAGGCTCGGGCGTCGGGTTGTCTGGCGTCTCGCTGTAGTTCGAGGGCAGTGTGAACCAAATGTCCCAATTCACGCTTCCGAACGCCTTCTCGAACCGCGCAACTCTCGATTCGTCCAGATCGCCGGCGTACCCAACATCATGATTTCCCGCGATATTGATGACTCGACTCGCCCAATCTGGGTCTGCGCCGAGGACCTCAGTTGTACCGCCCCAGGTGGGCTTCCTCAGGGACCTCGTCTCAGACGGCTCCTCACCTTGATCATCCTGTCTGCCTTCCTCCTCTTCCTTCTTGTTGACAGCATCCTCAATGGCCTCGGCGATGGCTCTAGCCAAGTTTCCACCAGCCACATCTTCCGGCTGTTCCTCTCCTGCGCTTGTGTTCACTGTCTCCACGGCATTTGGTCCCATCTCATCCGTGGCCTCAACATGCCTGCTTTCGGCCTCTTCCTCCACCACCCCATAGACCCACCCCGGCACCCTCTCCAACCCCCTCATAACAACCCCCCAATACCTCCCCGCCCTCTTCTCAAACTCCCCATCCGTGATCCACTGACTCCCCAACAGATCCCCTAGCACCGCAACATGTGTCGGTTCCGTCCACCATCTGCAACTCCGCACGATATGCGCTAGATACCAATCGTTGCCCCACAGGTCCACCGCCTTTCGTTTCCCTTCTAGCCATCTGCCCGCATCTCTCAGCGACCCCTGCGCCGCATCCCGCAATACATCTACTCGGGTACGGAAGTTGTTGGCGTATTGTAAATCTTGCGCCACATATTTGAGGCTTGGGAAGATCGGCGCACTTGGATCAGGCAGACTCGAGTCGCCCTCCAGCTGCGGATCACCGAGGGCAAGGAGGCGAAACGGCGCGATGCGTTCGTGATGCAATACTGGCGGTGTGGGGAAGCCGCAGCCGTGGAAGACGGGGTACAGGTAGAGCAATGTTGTGCCGAGGAGCGCTACCGGAGCGAGGCAGAGGGCGAGGGTGAGGAAGAGACGCGAGAGCTGCATTGAGGCATCATCAGAAAGGAGTGTGGTGGTGTTTTGGGTCCTCACAGGCGCGCGGTTGAGTTGAGATGCGGAGATTAGGGGGTTGGCCAATCAGTGCGCGGCTTCCCCGAAACTTCACTTGTGATGCTGGTCGTGATTTTTGGAGGTCAAATGGGATACCACAAGTGTGGAATTTATTGTGCAGCAGCCATAGTATGCCGCGATCCTCTACAAATTGCTCCATGCCTTCCCTATCGTACCAGCTGTTTTGTACTCAAATGTCATAGTCCCCACGTAGAGCGATTAGCCCAGCAAATCGCCCAAAGCACCACCTGGTTTTGAACCTCCCTGGGGTGCCTGCGCTGCTGGTGTACTGGAGCCAGACGCAGGCGCGCCCCACAGTCCTTGGCTTGTCTTCTGCTTTGCCAGGTCGCCCATGGTGACCTTTTGTGTCGGCGTATTCGATTTCTTCGGCGCGACACCACCTAGCAAAGAGGCAAATGCGTCGCCACCTGCCTTCTTAGGCGCCGCAGCTCCAATCTTACCACCCGGAGACATGACAGAGGGGGTCGAGTTCCCAGACTGAGGGGCGCCAAGGTTGACCGATGTGAAGTAGTTGGGGCCCGTAGCTTGGTAGCCAGACGGTTGCTGGGGGACCGGAGAGAAAGTGGAGGGCGTAGACGCCGGAGGAGAGGCCATCCGGTTGGCTGCGGGTGGTGGTGATACCGTCGCAAGCAGGTCATTGAAGTTGTTATTATTGGCAGCAGACTGGGGCTGCGGCGCGGCAAACTGGGTCGAGGACGTTATTGTCGAAGTCGATGCTGGGGGTGCGATACCGAAGCCCGCGGGCTTTGCAACGGGTGCGGGCGCGGGCGTTGGGGCTGCAGACTGGAAGTCGTCGAAGTCGTCGTCGTCGCCAAAGTCGTTCGCTGCAGCTGCTACGGGCTGCTTCCCTGCCGCGGACGAGACTGGCGCAGGCTCGTCGTCCCAAGCCAGCAGATCTGCCACTGGCTCTGGCGCCTTCGCCTTTGGCTCCTCCTTCTTGGGCTCTCTTCTGCTTGGCGCAGGTGCCGCTTCCTTCCGCCGTGCTGGCGGGCTGGCGACCTCGCCCTCGTCGTACTCGTCATACTCGTCGAAGCGATCCCGCCGTTGTGTGTCGTTGAAGCCCGCCGTGTTGCCGCCGAAGCCACCTCCATCACCATATACACCTCCGTTGTAGTTCCCATACTCTGCAGACTCGCTTCCGAAGCCGCCGTATCTACTGCTGCTCCCGCCTCCGCTCGAGAAGCCTCCGCTGCCGGAGAAGCCACCGCCCAGACCCGCTCCGCCCTCGACGCCTCCGAATTTGTTGCGGTTCGCCCGTGACTTCTTGCGTTCGGCACGGATGCGTTCGACGTCGCTGAGCAGTTCTGCAAGCTCCTTCGCCCGGTTACGTACGTTGATGCCCTGATCTTTGCCGTTCTGGTCGATGAAGTGGAATTGTCGCAGCATCTTGAGGAGCGAGACGTGGGCGCGCGCATCGTCGATGACTCGTTCGGAGCCATTCTTGACGAGGAACTCGAGTAGTTGCAAGGCCTGCGATGTTAGCACTTGCGGTGCAAGACGAGAACCCGTCGCACCTTGTAGATCTGTCTCCACTCTTCTGATGCCTTTTCTGTGAAGCGCTTGTAGATCATGGGCATGATCTCGTTCAGCAGTTGACTGCCACTGTGAGCCATGGCAGAGTGTAGGAAGGCAGTGGGCGGGACGTACTAGTTGAAGGTGCCATTGGCGATTTCCTGAAGCATGGTCGAAGATGCACCTGATGCAGTCAGCGTCTGTCCATGCGCCCGAGCAGGATTGACATGCCCCAGGGCTCGTTGTTCGTAGCCTCGCGCACCTTGGCCTCCATCTCCGTGTAGTTCATCACCGCTGCAGCGCGTTAGCAGATGCCAGCTGGCAGCCATGGCGCCGTAGCCTACCATTTTGAGCTTTCCGAAATCCGGCCTTGAGGTCGTAGAGCGTGAGGTTGCTGACTTGGTCCTTGAGACTGCTGAGATCCATGGCGGCGGTGTTGAGTGCGGTGCCTTGTTGTGGTGTCGGGGAGAAGTCGAGGTGGCAGCTTATTGAACTCCGTTCGGTAAGGGGCTGTCAAGGGGTCCTCCACGGCACCGCTGCAGCAGGCGGGGATAGGATCGTTAGCAAGAGTAGACGACAACGTCAGAAAAGAGGCTCAAGGTGCTCGCTCCTCCCACTCGAAGCACATGCGCCACGAGGGAAGCAAGGGTGAGATCCATGTCGAAGTGTGGGGAATGCACGTGACCGTGCTTGGCGTCTGAAACGAGGCGTGCCGTCGGCCAAGCGGGTGCGTTGGAGCATCAATCAACTGCATGACCTTGACAAGCCGGCTCAAAGTGCTCAGTCGCCGAGAATACCTGCCATCAAAGTGCTAAACAGCATCAGCAAGCTTCGCAATGGATCCCAGAGTACAGTCAAGTCCGACTTGCGTTCCCCAGATGGAGCCATAATGCGCTAGCAGGAGGTTTGTGCTCAAGCTCGATCGAATCTCAAAAATATTATGTCCCTTGACACCCTCATCTCCCCATCACGATCCGGCCATCACGTCGCTTTCCTTGCAGCCGCCATCTGTACCATAGTCCACTGTCTGCTTATTGTATTGCATAGCTGCCCAATCTCGCCCACCCTCGCGCCCTTGCCGTCGCCACCCATCTCGGACGCGGCCCAGTAATTGTATAGTAGCGTAGCCCGCGTCGACTCCATTGCCCAGCAGGTAAGAGCCCACCCTGTCCGTGTTCGGATGAGCTGCCGCTTGGGGCGGTGGCGGTTGGTTACCAGAAGCAAATACACAGCTGCTCCTTGCGATTCACCGACCGACGAGGGTACTTGGTCATGGTCTGACAGCCCTTAGCGCAGCCCGCCCACCCCGCCATCATGGCCATGCCCCACCTCCGAGCTTCTGCCCTTTCGGCCTTCCGCTCGAGTCCCTCCTCCCTTCGAGCTCCCGTCAGCAAGCGCTTCTTCACTCCTTCGGCATACAACATGACCATCAAGTCGTACTTTGACGTGCAGTGGGAAGGCCCCGAGGTGGACGTGGACCAGTCGGGCAATGTCACCCGCAGGGGCGAGGCCAAAGGTACGCGTTGCTGTGCCCCTCCATGTACTTGGTGCCCCTCCATGTGCCCCCGGAATATAGCTTCGGCCAGCATAAGTCGACTCCACGCCGGGTTGTCTCGACAGCACGTGCGTTAAGCCAATTGCTAACATGGCCGTTCAGTGCAGGAGGGCCGCATCAACTTTGAGCTGTACGACGATGTCGTCCCCAAGACAGTAGAGAACTTCCGCGCCCTCTCGACCGGCGAGAAGGGCTTTGGCTACGCTGGCTCCAAGTTCCATCGCGTCATCCCCGACTTCATGCTTCAGGGTGGTGACTTCACCCGCGGTAACGTGAGTTATTCCGTCACGCATAGGAGGAATCAAGACTCGCCATGGCTGACACACTGTAGGGCACCGGCGGCAAGTCCATCTATGGCGAGAAGTTCGCCGACGAGAACTTCAAGCTCAAGCACACCAAGCCCTTCCTCCTGTCCATGGCCAACGCTGGCCCCAACACGTATGTTGCCGCCACCGACTCGCACAAGAATGTGTCTAACTTGCAATAGCAACGGCTCTCAATTCTTTATCACAACCATCGTGACCTCTTGGCTGGACGGAAAGCACGTCGTCTTCGGCCAGGTTCCAGACGGCGATGTCGAATCGTACAAGGTCGTGAGGGCCATCGAGGCCGCGGGTAGCAGCACAGGGCAGATCAAGTACAAGAAGGCGCCTACTATCACCGGTGCTGGTGTCCAGTAGATAGGTAGTACCGTTGATGCAGCAGTGGCGCGTCTGCCGTCTGCTTCCTTGGGGCGCAGTGGGACATTGTCACATGTAATAATCATAAGTGCGCAAGCCATTCGCGGCGAATTCAAGCATCGCAACTCCACTCAAAGGAAGCTATTCGAAGTCGCTTTGCGCCCAGAGACCATCGTCTCTTCCATTGACACGATACGTACAGACTAGGCGCTGCCGCTCGGCGAAATTTCATGTTGGTGAGGGGCAATGGCGAAATCGCAGAGCTACCCCACCATGCCACCCACACCATCCCTCCATCGTCATAGGGCCTCAGCCTCGGAATCAACGCGAAGCTATCGCACCATCCCGACGCTATCCATGAAAGTCTGACCCTCCACGCCCCGACCTCCAGTGTAGTGTATCATGATTTACACCGAGGACGGAGTGTCCCAGCTCCACTCCAGCAGCCGGAAAGGCTAGAGCTTTGTCACAATGCGTAGGGCGCGATTGACACCTCGGGCTTCTTTGGACTGGACCCCGTGCTCCTGACCCACTCCCACCCCGACCGCTTTCATCTCCCTTCTCTTGATTCAGACCAGACTACCAACCTCAGTCAACCACACATCTGTATCGCCCGCCATGTCGACTTACTCGGCAGCAACATACGGCATTCACGCAGACGACCGCATCAATGCTTTGACGGACGTCGCGCCGCCCATCCACACCGCGACTACATTCCGGTACCCACGAAACCCGCACGAGTTGCAACCAGTGCCTGATGAGGGTGAATACCTCGACCTATCAACCCCGCTTATATATTCGCGCCTTACCAACGCAAACATCAATCGCCTCGAGACTATCTTAGCACCGCTGTTGTACCCAGGCGAGAAGGAGGAGGCATTTGAGGGGCTGGCAAATCACGTCGTCAGCTACAGCAGTGGGCTCAGTGCCTTCCATGCGCTGTTGGTGAACCTGGTACCAAAGGTCATTGCGATAAGCGGAGGATATCATGGATGCCATGGTGTATGTTACTCTCCAGCCCCTCGCCCAGCCTTGAGTTACTCTCAGGTGCAAATAGAGTGTTGCGAGACACGATACTCAGACACTCCCAGCAGTCCCAGCTAACCTCAACCCCACTTCCAGATAATCGACCTCCACAAGAAAATGCACAACGTAAAAACAGTCGATCTGCACGACGAATCCACCTGGGGTGACTTGGGCAAAGGCGACTTGGTCCACCTCGAAACGCCCCTCAATCCAACCGGCGAAGCCTTCGAGATCGCCAAATACGCAAAGCTTGCACATGCCCGCGGCGCCCTTCTGTCCGTCGACTCGACATTTGGTCCACCGGGGCTGCAAGATCCGTTTGCGTGGGGCGCAGACATCGTTATGCATTCTGGCACAAAGTACATTGGCGGGCACAGCGATATGCTATGTGGCATTCTGGCGACCAAGAAGGGCAAAGATGGTCACAAGATGGCGCGGGTGTTGAGGGAAGAGAGAATTTTCTTGGGCAGTGTCATGGGCAGCCTGGAAGGCTGGTTAGGTGTCCGATCACTTCGGACCATGGAATTGCGTGTCCAACGGCAGTCATCGAGTGCTGAGAAATTGGTTGCATGGTTGCATGAGTCGCTCACCTCCAACTCCCAGGACTCGGAGGTTGTGCAGAAAGTGGTGAAGAAAGTGGTCCATGCGAGTTTACAAGAGGAAGATTTCAGCTGGCTCAAGAAACAAATGCCCAATGGATTCGGGCCTGTGTTTAGCATTTACACGCATACATCGACACAAGCGCGCTCGCTGCCATCAGGACTCCACCTCTTCCACCATGCGACGAGCCTAGGAGGCGTGGAGAGCTTGATTGAGTGGCGCAAGATGTCAGACAACGAGGTCGATGATACGTTGTTGAGAGTCAGTATTGGTGTGGAAGGGTGGGAGGATCTGAAGAGTGATTTATTGGGTGCCTTCGGGGCGTTGGCCGAGGGTGAGGGAAAGGAGGCGGGGGCCGAGAAGAAGGAGAGGGTTGTGCAGGTAGGCTTGGAAGGTGCCAGCATGCCGGATGCTGGAGCGGGTGCTGTGTGAACATGGTCGAGAGCAGTGTGAAGCTCGCGCTCCGAATGGTGAGGCCTATGGCATGTATGTCAACTGTCTTACTCAATCTTCACAGCCTCGCAACTTTCTCAATCCCTCCAGTCCTACCCTGCATTATCGTATCCACTACACCTTCAGCCCCTCAACTTCCCTCTCCAATCCCAATCCCAATCCCCCACCGCCCTTGGCATCCTCCCTAATCAACTCTGCCGCCCCCTCCCCAATCCCGTACGCCACCATCTGCGTATGTCCATTATTCACCCTCGGAATACTACTCACATCCGCGACCCTCAATCCCCTCACCCCTCTGACTCTCAACCGCCCATCCAGCACCGCCATCTTATCCCCCTCCTGGCCCATCGCGCACGTGCCCGACGCATGATAACAAGTCGTTGCATGCTGCCTGACGTGGTCTTCCCAATCCTCTCGTTTTGCAAACGCATGATGTTTTAGATCAGCGGGCCACGAGCCCTTGATAATGTTTTTGGTTCCTGCGCCCTTGGTCACGATTTCGTTAGCGAAGGCGCATGCTTCGCTCATGACGAGCATGTCCAGCGGGTGCGCCATGTACGCGTGATCGACAACGGGGTTCTTCAGCGGATCCGCGGACAAGAGGGTGACACTGCCGCGAGAGTGCTGGTTGAAAAGCAGCGCGCAAAGTGCAAAAGCATGTTTGTGATCCACGGGGAAATCCGCGTATTGTTTCGGGCCCCCGTACAGCTCCGTGTTCCAAAACTCGATGTTGGGTTGCTGTGGCGTTAGACCCATTGGGTCGCGGCCCTCTTGCCGAGCTGCGTCGCGCCAGAGTGGGACGTCTTTGAGGCGCTCATCGAGACGTGCGTAGCCGAATATGCCAAAGGGGAAGGTGGATAATACGCCCGACTTCTTTTCTTGGTATTCCGCGTACGAGGTGGCGATGGCGTTGTCGTGGTAAGCGAGGTAGTCGTTTGTGACGTTTGGTTCGCTGACTTCGTAGAAGATGAAGCAGAGAACGTGATCTTGGAGGTTAGCGCCGACGCCGGGTGAATCAACCAGAACAGGAATTTTGTGTTTTTGCAGTTGCTCCTTAGGGCCGATGCCAGAGCGCATGAGGATTGGAGGGGAGCAGTATGCGCCGGCGGTGATGATGATTTCTTTGCGTGCGGCGTAGTTGAATTTGGAGCCGGATTTAGAAATGGTGGATACGCCGGTTGCGACGGGTGTGGAAGATTCGTGGGAGAAGAGGATCTTGTCTACGATGACGAGCGTTTTGATGGTGATGTTTTCGCGGCGGTAGTTCTTGGTGATGAAGTCGGCGGCCGTACTGCGGACTCCTTTGTGGACGGTGCGAGGGACATCGCCGCAGCCGTGTGGGGTCTCGCCGGTGGAGAACATGTCGGCGTGGTAGGGTAGACCGGCACTAATCATGCTTTCTCGGACGCGCTCGGAGATGGGTGCGAGGTCGTGAGGTTCGGTGTGGAGAGGGCCGGATGTGCCGTGGAAGTTGTCGTCTTGTTTGTGCCAGTCTTTAGGGTGGAAGGTTTCTGACTTTATGATGTTAGTTTTCTCATGCTTGCTGAAATACTTGCGGCGATGTTGCTGACCTTCTTCATGTACTCGAACATCTTGTCACCGGTCCACTCATCCATGCCCCAATCGTCATAGTCGTGCTTGGTACCACGAATACATAGTGTACCGTTGACACCGCTGGATCCACCGAGAAAACGACCCCGACTGCAATTCACTCTCCTGTTGTTGACTGCGGCCATCGGTTCGGTGACAATGTTCCAGTCCGTCTCGCTGTCAAAGTTCTTGCTCCATCCCCCAGCCATGTGCACATTCTCGAGGTCTGCATGGTCTGGGCCAGCTTCAAGAACCAGGATTTTGGCGTCGAGGTCTTCCGCGAGTCGACCAGCTATCACACAGCCTGATGTTCCGCCACTGCGCACATGTTAGCAAGAAGCATGCTCATGTGATGAAGGACGTACCCGCAAATAATGTAGTCGTACTCCTCAGCCGGATCGACGGAGTCTATGCGTTCAAGAGACGACATGGTGGTTGTGATGGGTCTAATCACAACGAGAACAGTCGCAGAAGTGGTGCAGAAGGGAAGCTTGTGTCGTGCAATGCTTGATGAAGCTCTTTATGCACTCAGCCTGTGAAGTCAAGGTACGGAACGCATCCGCGCCGCTTCCGTAGCTGGCTACTCGGAATCTCGGGTGGTGTCGCATTTTCGGCAGCCTTGTCAGCCAGTCGGTGCCACGTTGGAGTGTAGATCAATGCTACTTGCAATCCTGCGCCAATGATATAAGACTGGCCTGCACCGAATCGAGCAGTGTTCCTCATTCGGGCGTACGGGTAACTGCGAGTGCCTCCAGGTGTATTCGTGGAATACGGAATGGCTCCGCAAGAGATGTCGAGTTGCGTGGCTACCCCTGAAGCTTATGCACGTAGACACCTATGAGGGCGATGATTGAGCCGGGACGAAAATTAGCGCCACTCCCACGGCCTGACATGCGGGGTATGGGGAATCCCAGTTCCGATCTTCAGCTCTGAACATACTCGACAACATTGCGCTCTCCTGTCCTATCTCAGTCGTTATCAATACCGTTAGTACTGCGCGCTGCGATGAGCTCGAATCGTCGAGGCTGCGAGAGGCTCCATTCACCACGCACGACGGCGGCTTAACGTTACCTAGGTAGCTGACATCAGCACCAGAACGAGTCAGCATGTGTGCTGTTGGTCACCATAAACCTATATTAGAAGAATCCGGTCTCTCGTTTTCTGAGGGGATACCATGGACGTAAGCAAGTAAGGCGTCCATGTTGAAGAGGTGATGATTTCTGATGGCAAACGTTAATGGCGGTCTGTGCGCCATCAAATGTCACTCCGTCAGATGCATCGAGCATTTGTGATTATGCAAACCTTTGTTCTGCATTCAACTCCCTGTCGCCCATGCTCTATGGCATCTGCGTTGCTCATTTTATGGGGAGTCAGTCGTGCTCAGTCCTCCCTCCGGAATTTCCATAACTTGTCATCGTCCAAGTCAAACTCAAGGCCAGGACTCATGCGAGGCTCTACCCGAGGCATCATGACACAGTTTTCAGTTGCCGTATCCACCGCGGGTACCTCCACGACCGCCTCCAACGTTGCCGCCACCACGACCACCCCGCATCGAGGAGCCGCCGCGGTTACCGCCGTAGCCTGGAGGAGCCTGTGTTGTACGGGCCTTGCGCCTACATCGAAATCAGTATCATTTCTCTCATTTCTCTTGGTATGTTGTAACTTACCAGTTCGGATAGTGCATCGGCGAGGGCTGGCGTCCAGCAGCCAAGTCCTCACGGACCACGCGCACATGGGCATCCTGAAGCGTCCGAGCAGCCTCTAGAGGGGGGAGGATCAGGCCACCATGTTTCTTGAAGTGGCGAACGAGGAGAAGCGCGACCATCTCACGATCCGAGGCGAGATCAGCAACGCCCGGATGGCACAAGCCTGGATTGGCGATGCCGAAGATCAGCTGGTCAAGCAGGCCTTCGTTCTCATCGAACATGTCCTGCGAGAAGTTAGACATCAACGTATTCGCCTAGAAGTAGTGAGAGTACTTACTATGGTCTTGTTGAGCCGAGTGGCGAGCTCCACGATCGGACCGTAGTCGTAGTTCGGCATGAGCTGGCGGGCGTTGTTTGGGTTCTTCTCAGGGAAGTATGTGCGCAACAAGGTCAGGATGTTACGCTCGGCATACTCCTCGAGAACAGATGCCGTCTGATCTCCGGTACGGCTGGCCCGATAGAGCAACTCTGGGTTCCAGTTGCCATCCTCGTAGGTGTATGGGCCAGACATCTTGAAATGGTTGTCGAAAATTTGTAGAAGGGAAGGTGAAAGGCTGTCGAAGGTGTCTGATCCTGTATCAGTGTGGACCTCAAGTGTATCAAGGTTGACTTACCGAGCTAAAGACTCGCCGAGTTGGTACTTGCAGTTGGCGATGGTAGAACACAAAAGTAGCTATACAGGGGGGATGTGGTTTATATATCCTGACTGTCGATTCTTCTCGCAGTGGCCGTGAGTTTGCTTTACAGCTCTCAGTCACCTTCTGTTCACGACCGCGTTTGCAAAGGCTAATCATAGATAGCCATGGAATAAAGGGAAGTCGAGGTGAGGGAGACTAGAGCCATGGGAAGCCGTGGTAATTTAGACTTGCAAACGCCGTTGGAAGTTGACGAGAATTCAGGAGACTGGAGATTAGGATGTGCATGATGAACCTCGAAGACATCATATAGTTCTAAAAACATGCATGGCTTGCTTCTACCGCGTGACTGCTGGCAGGCCGATGAAGACACATGTTGTCACCACCTCGACCAAACAACGCTGCTTGTACAAAGCCCAAGGACTACAGTCAACACATGGCCGGCGTCAAGCAATTTCGTCACCTGATGGCTGCCATCAATTCGGTTAAGAGATGTCCTGCGATTGCACTCCTTGCACGACTGGCGGACCGTGAGGCTGCAATGAAATTGCGTACTTCGTTTCCGCATGCCATCAACATCTGTTGAACGTAGCCAGAGTATGAAGAAAGTTTGTACGTTGAATGAACCATGCTCTCACTTTGTAATGCTTCGAATCTGCCAGAGTACTTCTATTCGGTTCATGTTATCCATGAGTACGCTCTCACAAAACGCTGCTCTCCAAGACCAACAGCACAAGGTCCGACGTGACCTTGGACCATTTTTGCCCGTCACATCTGTCTAACGTACCTAAATCTGGAGTGCTTCCAACATTTTTCTGTTCGTCCCAGTCGACTCTCTCTTTTATGACCCGTCGATAATACCTGGATTTCGATAAAAGCCTCTTCGTTGGACTCCAATGTCACCGGTTCGAGCTTTGATGGCAGTGAGGTTGCAGTGTTTACAAAGCTGATATTGAAAAATATCGGCGAGCGCGTAGGAACATGTAGCCAAACTATGTCAACACTTACCTACCCAAGCTGTGTGAGTTGCACGACATCGGCATTTGGGATGCGTTTCGCGGTGGCTCATCAAATTAGTCGTGATGCATCGTGGGTCGGGCAACACAGCTCGTGGACCGCTGATGCTAGCACGACACTGTCAGGCCTGTGAGCAACAGCACTCACGGTGCCTGCTACATTGTCTCGTTTGCTCGACTTTCGTGTTTCAAATGAGTATCTCGCGCCTTGCATCATTCCATGTAGCCAAGATCTGTCGAGACCGAAGTGGTCGTTCATGGACGGGACGAGCTGCTCCTTGATCCAACCCTTCAAAGCCACCGGGTCACGTGGATGTGTCGTTCCACTTGTTATGTGTCAGAATCAGGCGTCGCCACTTGTAGTTGTAAGTGGATGATCTTTACCCCTAAGTCTGAACGCTCAGACACGTGGAAGAGAGCTTGTGTCGTAATCATGAAGCAGCAATTGAAGTCTTTCGATCACCTGAAATGACAGGCTTTGATCATGCATGATATGGATTCATCTCACCAGGGGCAGGCTAGCAGCTTCCCTGGTAACGGGCATGTATCAACCTACCTGACATCCAGCGGACGACTTATCGCAGGTTCCAAGCTTAGATTTACAGCTATGAGTTGTTTGAGCATACAGTGCTAAACGGCGAGGTTGTCATGCGAATACACTCAAGGTATCTCTCCGGCTACCATCACCTGCCTCCGCTGATGAGTCTCACACTACTGCTTTCTTTTCTTCCTTAGTTCGTTCGTCTTGTCTTCCTCTAAGGTGGTCAAAATAGCATCCATAGGCCTTCCTTCGACGCCTCTACCCGTCTTGCCGTGGCTAGCGGCGAGCACATCGTTGGTGCTAGGGATGGCGGGGATTACTAGAGTCAGAACTAGGGGTAAGGGGGTTACGTATGTCGTCTGGCGCAGCAGACTGGTTTGTTCCAACTAGTCGAGAATCTGGGCTGTGAGGTGCACGAGGTTGCTTCTCGGCGTCTTGCGAGCGCTCAGATGCTGATTTGATATTCAAGATCGGCGGAAGTTTGGGAAAGAATATTGATCCAGGCAGTATTTGTCACGTTGAGGGAACCGCGATTCAAGCTTCGTCTGCAACATGGGAGATCAGTAGGCGATCAGATGGCGATGGAAAAGTGATAGATTCTTACCCACCTTGTCCTAAGCGCTCTGATGTCGTACGGTCCGGACGCGGTGCAAAACTGATCAATAGGCAGGTAATAGTACGGGTTTACTGAGGTCAGCGTCGTTGTAACATGCATACTGCCGAGCAGGTTCCTCTCGGTCGGTTGCCGCATCTATAATACGTGCTAATCTATCCATCAGCTTCATTTTCATCGCCTTTTTGATTTGAAATGACAAGTGTACCAATCAGCTTCGAGCAACGACTTGGCTTTGTGAATTCTGTAAATTCAAGAGTCATCGACAACACGCGTGTACTGGACCAAATCGGCTCCTGCAACTATAATCATTCGATCATGTGGTTCGTGTAGTCCATTTGAGATCCGTGTAAAGTTCTCAGCAGAACCGGAGAGACATGTATCACTCGGAAAGCCCTTCACAAGCCACTTTTAGCTCAATGGCACCGGAGTCACTTGGGAAAACTATACAGCCTCGCCAACCCTACTCACAACACTCCCACTATTGCCTTGCGCCTCTTCTCTTCTCTCTCGATCCCAAAAGTCCTGTCAGCAGTTAATCGTCGCAGTGCCAGAAGTGCAAATATCGTAAAGAATGCTCATAGACAGATATGGTGGAGTGAATTGGGTCAGGGTCCAACCAACACACAGCTATATCTTCTTTGTGATCTTCTTCGACATGTTCACCCTGGCGAGTAGCACAAGTAAACTCGCCACCAACCCTACGCCACCCGCGTAAAAAATAGCTGGCCGAAAAGCGCCGACGTCCCGCTGATCTTTCCCGCCTCCTGCAGCCTGCAGTAGGTAACCAGCAATAGGAGCACCCATCAGATAACCAATCGTCCAGCCGGTAGTAGACATGCTCATCGCCACCGCGGCTCTTCCTGGCCCAAAGATACTAGCAACCACGGTCGGTAGAACGGTAAAAAAGGATCCATTTGCAACACCATTGAGGACGGCGAAAGTCACCAAGGGTCCTAACGTGCTAGATACCGGCCATATTGCGAGCATGCTGACGGCGTTCAGAGTCATGGTAATGAGGAATGTGTTGGTAGGTCCAATCTTGTCGCAGAGGGGTCCGCCACCGAACCGGCCAATCGCGTTGCATGCATTGAAAGCAGCAACCAAAGCTGCGCCTGTGCTGGATGACAGACCTAGGGATTGTGCAAAGAGAGGAAGGTAGTACGGAGGTACAAAGAGGGAGAATGTGCCGGTGGCTCCAGCCAAGAACATGGCTGTGAACGACCAATTGCGGAACATGGACATCTCGATGAATGGAGCGTTCCTGATCAGCGTTCGATCGGTCATGAACCACGCAGCGGGAAGACCAGTTGCGATGGTCATCAAGCTCTGGATCCGGAAGGTCCACGCAATCCCAACGCGATCTACAAGAGCTTGCAGAACAATAGCCATAACTGTTCCTCCAATGCCTCCTCCAAGCTTGACTAGCCCGTTGGCCAGTCCGATTTTGCTGCTGAAGTACTGCACTGGGAGTGCGTTGCAAATCGTGTAAACAGCACTGATGCCAATCCCCGAGATGAGCCCGATACTTACGAACAGCCCGGCAACGTTGTTGGTACAGAAAGAAGCCGCCATCTGCCCAAGCGCCATGAGTGTGATTCCAATGATGGTAGTCGTTCTCGATCCACACCATCGCGCGAGACGTATCATGAACAGACCGAAAGCAACGCCGCAGGCAAGGTTCAAAGAGCCTACGAAGGACACCGTGGAGGCAGGAACCTTCGACAGCGAAGACGAGAGTAGCGCAATCTGAAGCACACCCCAGCAACTAATCATGGCATTGACCCAGAAGGTGGTGACTGAGGCACAAAATACTACAATCCAGCCATGACCGCCATCTGGAATTGCTGTCGTGCTGAACGCGGGTTCCGGAGATGGTGGATAGTGGAAGTCACTCGCGGACCTTGAATCTTGTGAGGTCGGATCGTTGTAGGAAGGACTGAATCGCGTTGTTGTTCGGTATGATGGAGCAGGCGAAGTCGGGAAACTCTGCAGCCTAACTGGCTCCTCGAGTTGTGTTTGCGTTGTCATGGTGTATGATGGTTTGTTGGTCAGGCAATTTGAATCTTTCCGGAGCCAGGAAACGATACTTAATAGGGTAACTATGATCGGCCATTCCTGATGCTTGCCGACGGAATACTACCGTACCATAACCAGATTGCAAAATGAGATGATTGAAGGGCGTGGTGGCGGACGCGATTTCCTTTATCGGTCAGAACCCCGCAATCACCGCCTCACACGCCCGAATCCTCGTGGCAGCAATGTGTTCCTATCGAATCAGAACGCACTTCGGGTATTGAAGCTGGCTGCTCATACCGCGAGTCCTATGGAGAGTCTGTACGGCGGACGAATGCGACGCCGGTCAAGATTGCAGCGCTGATTTATGACAGAAAGACGTTGTCGACTGCACAGACCACATCGCAAACTCCACCCCCTGCACACCGACCATTCTTTCCTCCACCTCGTTCTCAACTTCCCCATTCCTCGCCTATCGCATCGATCCAAACCCACCACCTCTCCATCAAGATTCACCAAGCTCGCACAGCGCACTCTTCTATCATATACTTCCCAACATTGACCAGCGATTGTCATGTAACCACACGCCAAGCCCGCCTCCGAAACACGTTCCCAAACCCTCCACGCTTTACGAGCCGCACGTCAAACGTGACTAACCAACAAGATGCTCAAAACACGCAATGTCAAGCTTAGATCGGCTAGGCGAAGCTCTGAGGCAAGCTTGGCTACTTGATGATGTTTTGCGTGTGAGGCGGCTGCGCTGAGGTGTTTACTTGATGTTGGTTGGGGTTTCAGTATGGAGGTATAGGTAGGTCTCCCCATAGTCATCGCCGTTGTCGTGGTGCCACTCTGCTGTCTTGTTCGACTTCTTCTTTTGTTACTTTTGCATCTTCTTCGATTCGGCTGGTCCATCGCCTACTCAAATATCTAATTATAATCAATTTGCGTGCTGTGCACTACCCACGATGCATCATCTCATTGCGCTCTCCTCCGTCCTTGCAATCACCTCTGCCTTCCCGCAGCGCAACAGAAATGGTAACGGACGCAACGGCGGTGGACGAACGCAACAAGCAACAGCCCAACAACAAGCTGGACAAGTACCACAAGGAATCAGCACAGCCCAAGATGGTTCTACCATTCTAGATGATACGGTGATGGTCAAGTACGCTTCCTCGTGGCCTATTCCCAACCACCAGCACCACAAGTTCCATGCTAACATAAACAAAGCGGCCTCCCAATCCGCTTCAAGATCTCCGCCCCGGCCGACCAGTTCCTCCCCGCCTCAGGCGTCCCTGGTGCCGCCGCAACATCTTCCCAAGGCACACTGGGCGCCAACGTCCTTCTCCACGGCGACGGCGGGCAATCCTTCTTCGACATGCCAAACCAGAACGTGCAAGCCAACACCATGGGTGTTGCGTTGCTCGCACCAAACGCAAACTTATTCTGGGGTGGCGGCGCGGGCTTACAACGCACCGACGGAGTCGAGCACGCCCAAGCTGTAAATGACTTTGTGCAGACAGAGTTACCTGCACGCGTAGCTGTGAACATGAGCAATATCGTCTTCACGGGCGTGAGTGGTGGAAGTCTACTTATGAGTGGCTTCTTCATCCCAGCACAGATGCAAAATTATGCGAATTCGGCGGTTGAGTTGAACTGTGGTGCACTGGCGCCACAAGTTGCTTTCCAGAATGCGGCAACGGTCATGCCGCAGACGAGGATCCATTATCAGTCCACACAGTCGGAACTCACGTCGCTTCAGGGCTCGATTCCGCAGGCCGTGGTGGCGTATGAGCAGGCGGCCGTGGATGTGGGCATGAATGCGGACCAGATCAATGCGCTGCAGACGGTGGACAACACGCCAGCGGGCGGGCATTGCGAATTCGACGGACAGGACTTTGTTAGCGGAGTGCAGACAATGTCGACAAGCTATGCAAGTGTGATGCAGGGTGGGAATGGGGTTGTTCAGGGAATTGGTGCACCGAGCAATGGTGTGGTGACGAATGGCGTTGTGGGGAATGAGAACCTGCAATTTGCGGCTGGCGGACAGAAGCGGGATGCGGGAGTTGGCAGCATGGTCAACATGAGATGGGCCAGGCAGGTGGAGGTCATTGAGACGGGTGATGTGCTGCTGCTGTCGTGCGATCGTACGTCGTGCTAGTCGATTTCGAGTGGAGCAGGTATAGCTTGCATCTGCAGACTGTGAGTATTTACAGACTCGGCGCAGTCTCATTCCCATGAAGGTGAACATGTGCCAGATGCAATCACTCGTCACTTCTAGCGTCTTGGCGATGGGGATGGCCGTTCGTAATGTTCATTTGACTGGTATTGTGAAGGTCGTCCCATCGCTAGTATGTGCAATGACTGCTTCCAAATCCTTCACCCCGTAAATGCATTTTCGCCGTCCCGTGAACCCATGAAAGTCGAAGAGCTGGAAAAGAGACACCTCACATGACGACACCGGAGTTGGAGGCGATACGAGGCCATAGCTCGGCAGCCTCTTTTGCGACGGGGCCGGTAATGGCAGAGCCCTTCATTTCACCCTTGGGGTTGACGATCTGTTCCTGTCAGCCACTGTATTTTCCATCCCAGTCCGCCAAACACCTTGATGTGAGCCGACTGTCGCAATGTCCACTCACCACACCAGCGTTGTCCTCGAAGTACAGGTAGACGCCGTCCGCTCGCCTCCAGGGCTTGCTCTGTCGGACAATGACGGCAGGCATGACCTTCTTCCTCAGCTCGGGCTTTCCCTTCTTGACGGTCGCCATGACCATGTCACCAGCACCACCTGCGGGCAGGCGGTTGAGACGCGCACCGATACCCTTGACGGAGATGATGTACAGGTTGCGGGCGCCCGAGTTGTCGCAGCAGTTCATGACGGCTCCACTGTGCGTCCATTAGCCAAGCTTCCATATTGCGTGCGATCGGTTGTATGCGCTATTTCCGCAATTCGCGCAGCCATCGCATTCGGAGAGAACGTACACAGGCAGACCGAGCGTCATCTTGAGCTTGTTACCGGAGGACGAACCTCGACTGCGCACACACGTTAGCCACTGCCCGCATCGGCGTTCCATCCTGCGCTCCCAGGAGAATCCTTAATTGGGCGAACATACCCGCGCTTGGATGCCATTGCGACTGATTATGTGGGTGGGAGTCTCGTTTGGGGCGGGTTCGTGTGCGTCGTCGCGGGGTTGTCGAGAGTCGTGAAGTTCGCACCTGCGAAATTGGTGTGCGGGCGGAGGCTCGCTTTTTCCGAGCAACGCTAACCGGTTGCGGCACTAGCGCAGCGCGGAGCCAGGACCCTTCCGTGCCTTTCCAACCACTCACCTCAATCACCATCCCAAGCATGTCAGCGCCGCTCATTGTCCGACACACTGAGAAATCGTCAAGCAGCGCTTACTTCAATCTAACTACCCTCATAAATCTTTACGATACACTGGCATCTGGCAGTGTCTCCTCACACCAATTGATTGTCCTCGCCAGTAACAAGTCACTATTTGACCAGGTCTTCAGGCTTCAACATACCGCGCTTCAACATGCCCACCACTGCAGCAGTCGGATCATTGAAGATCGATGACTTTGCCAGCTTGATGCCACCGTCGCTCTGCTTGACATACTGAAAATCGAAAGCAGCAGGAATCACTCCATCCCATTCCTTTCCCTGCCCATCCTTCACTTTGCTCCCCTCGCCAGGCACAGCTAAGTCATAATGCAACATCGCAACACCTAGCATTTCCCACCCGTTCTCTGTCTCCCAGCACACAAGGTACTGCGGATCGTGGAGATGTTCTTTCATAGGTGCGTACACCTGCTCTCTGACGCAGCCCAGGATGCATCGCCACCGGAGACGACCTCGCCAGTCGATTTTTGCAATGTGTGATCGGAGCTCAGCCAGTTTGATGAGGGCTCATTGTTCCAGGCTTTGCGGTCGACGGCTTGTGTATATGTTTCCCTGCTGGCGTCAGAATGGCACTGTGCTTGGTGGGCTTGATATGCTGACATCCACTTCATTGCTGGATGAGTACGAGACTCGTCGTCCCAGCCTCCATAGTGTACAAAGGCTGGCTTGGTAGGGAAAGACATGTCTGGGTTGTTTGTGAATCTTTCTGGAAGGCTTTCCGACCTAGGCTGCTTCTTGGGTGGGTAATAGTGATGTGCAATAGCGCGAGCCAATATCAGAACTTATATGCGCGGCGACATCCAGCTCACAGCTCTCGAACTTGGCAGCTCTCATCGTTATCCACCACCCGCGTAGACTGGTCGACCTGATGGTGCTCTATATGCCTCGTAAGCCCTAGAACTATCCCAAAGCCAACAGAAGTACACGGAGCGCCCGAACGCGCGCTAGTATGTGCCTCTTTAGGCACCTCATTGGCATTCTCAGCGCCTCCGTCGACGCCCTGTTATGCCTCTTTATGTAGATCTCGCTCGAGACTCTTTAGAGGCTTGCGCCAGGCTTGGGGCTGAACTTTACGGTGCGGGGAAGCTGCCACGCTGACGACCAAACGCTCGACAAGGTCTCCGTGTTTACGGTAACATTTCGACGTGACCCCGAACATAAGTGGTCGCAATTGTGGTTGGAGAAGGTAGCTGTGGCAGCGCGAGTGCCGAGCTTGATAAGAATGCGTAGAAGCAACAAAGGGCCGAAATGACGTCATTGGTCTTCAACATGCTTTCACGACTGCGAAGTGCTGATAGAGCTAGCATCTACACTCGCACTTGGATGCTTCGTATAGTAACAAGCCTGCAATTGCTTAATCTGACAACTTCCTATCCTCGTAGAGCATGTCGGTTCAGATCAACAGTGGGCCTATCGCCGTTATCCGGCTTCAATATGTTTCAAATATCCCGTAACCCTCTTCAAGCCATTGAATGCTCCAATGCCACCTTGACCTAGCTGCGCAGTTAATGCCCAGTTGTGCAGCAAGTTTTGCACTAGGCCGATACCCATCACATGTGGGCATGAGAGCCACTCATATACCTTATGAGTGGGTGTCTGCTGATGATTGTTGAGATGGTAGCAGACCAACAGCAATCATGACTCAAAGCAGTTGCATCGTTGCCGACTGGCATAATCGCCCAAGAGCTTGGCAGAGCAGTTTCCATCATTCAGTCCCTGTGCGAGATGTCTGACTATTGGAGGGCCGGTTGCGGCAGGTGTTGACCTCAACAGGACATGGATGGTTGTTGGATTGTGGCGCGGGAGTTTCATCGATGCGAAATCAGTGTAAGCCCGCACATACATTCTTACAACCTCGTAGTGTAAGATTGCACAAACTTATGCGGTTGATGCTCAGACGTCTTATTTTTCCATGATCCCGCTGAATGTGGAGCAAAGCGGCGTTCTTGGCGTTAATTGGCATGTGTAGTGACAAGGTATTTCGCTTTGAAGAGAAAATGCTGCCTTGAAGATGCGTTCGTGCTCACGACAAAAAAGGAACGTTTGTCGTCTTGTCTTATCATCGAACCCTAGGTGAAACAAGCAAATCCTACATCGTTTCTGACATGGTTTCGGCGCATCAGGCATTTTCGGTTGCTGTGGGCAGGTAACAGTTGTACGTTTCGTAGGGAAAATAGCTGGCGAAAAGTCCTAAGCTCGGACCGACTGTGATGTTGTGTCGCTCATCTAGGGAACGCACTAATGGCGGGCCGCTCATGCTGCTGTCGCGAACGGGAAGAGCCCAAGGACGATGCTGCACACGTGGTTCAAAGAATTCGCGTTAGGACAGGGCAGATATCATCCTGGAGGATCTGATGGGAGCATTGACTCAGTTGCGGCGCTACCGTATGTCCGCCCAGTCGTCGGTACAAGATGTCGCGTACCAGTGGATTCGCCAGCTGACAGGACCTGAAGTCGTCCAGGAGAGTGCGCTAGTTGAGATTCCAAGGACCTAAGCAGGGTAACTGGAGTGCGGTCCATGTCGTCGTTGAGGTTCATGATGCGAAGAGACAAATAATGGCGGCCGTGCTTGCGGGAGTTGCCCCACAGAGAATGGCCTATGACTAAGCGCGCTAAAGTAGCGCACTCGATTCGGTCTTGAGCTCACGCACTTAGGTCCTTCCTTGCATTTCATAACCACAAGGTGGCGCGAGGACATCATAGTTCATACAGGTCGATGAACTCAGGGCCATATGGTAGCTTACGGATCATGGCCGATGGCCTCTTCTTCTGGTCCTTTTCATCTGTGCGTCTACAACTCCTTTCCTCCTGGAGACCCGATTCCCAGTGAGGAGTGTCCCGTGTGCTTGGCCCAGGCCAAATCTGCCTTTCCCAAATGGCAGTCCAATCTGCTAGTAGATCGTGCGCCAATCCGCAATGCGGCGTATGGTTGGGCGTTTGCTCTCCCACACTGCTTTCACACCAACAGGCTATAGGTCATCTTGTATGAGCAATCTGACGTTGTGTGGCGACGGTCTCATCTCATTCCTCCTTCACAATAGCCGACCTATGCTGGTACATTCACGTGCACGTGCGTGGCTGCTGACTGCACAGAATCCACCAACCAGGCTGGCCTACCGCAAGCTGTACCCTCAACACTTGGAAAGCTGATGAGTCGTTCGAGAAGTCTAATACGAGTTTCGGGTCGTTGGTGACTGCACAGAATGAGCAATGGAGAAGATTCGCGTTGCTTGGGGCCTGAAAACTTATTTCAGCATAAGTAGGTACGTGTAGTTCCCTGAGCATAGAGCCATTAAGGGTTTTGTGGCGATCCAAAAGCTCAGTTCCTTTTTATTCTTCAGTGGTCACTGTGTCCAGCTGTCATTCGTTTGCCAATCAGCCTCGCTACAATGAAGGCCCCATACTTCACAGCAGCATCGCTGCTTTCGTCCGTCGCTTGCGCGTCCCCGGTCTTTATCGAGGGAACTCACGGGATCGCTTTGCGTCAGGTACCAGGTTCCTATTATCCCATTACCGGAGCCACGGGCGGAGTGTTCGCGCGACTGGAGATTCGGGAGCTAGAAAGAGCTGGTGGAGAGATGTGGAACCTTTTTCTTCTTGCTTTGGCCGAATTTCAGGCTATGGATCAAAACGCCATTGATTCATACTTTCAGATTGCAGGTGTGTCAGTCACGTCGTATGTCACTGCCAAGGTTCTAATCTTTCTTAGGAGTCCACGGAATGCCATGGTGTGCAGTCCCGCTGAAGCTGATTCCGACCCGCACGCAGATATTGACGAAGACAGGACAGCATGGGATGGTGTTGGCGGGCGCTTAGAGGACGATGGAGAAGGTGGACGAAAGCTGCCAGACATGGGTTATTGTCCGCATGGCCAGGTGCTGTTTGGAACGTGGCATCGGCCATATCTCATTTTGTTCGAAGTATGCACTCTTCTCCTTGTGACATTCAGCATACATAATAACGAATGAATAGCAAAAACTGCAAAGCATTGCCAAATCCATTGCGGACAGTTTCCCAACAGCATCGCGAGCAAATTACCAGGATGCTGCGACCAAGCTGAGGCTCCCGTTCTGGGACTGGGCGAAGGCCCTGCCTAATGATCAACCGGTTATTCCACTGGCAGCGTCAAACGAGAAGACACAAGTGACCTTCCCAAATGGCACAGCGGCAAGCATCGACAACCCACTATTCGACTATAACTTCCATCCTCTGGATAATACCCAGATCAATGGGACGGCAAGTCATGTTTCCTTGAGTTCAATGCGTGACTGATGTGCTCAGGGTTGTCCAATCGGCAATGGCCAAGCTGGTCGTCCTCAAATATGTCAAACATACACCCAGACCATCCGTGGTGGCTCCGCCGAGGGTGGAGGCGATCAAGCCAATGTGAACGCAAGATTGCGAAGCGACCTGGCTTCTCAACGCACGAAACTATACGCCATTCTATCTCAATACCAGACCTTCACTCAGATCACCTCAAGCCAAGGCTGTGGTGCGGTCGGGCGGGCTGGGAACCTGGAAAACATTCACAACAATATTCACATCAAGTTTGCGCCAGGACATCTGATGCCCACCAGCGTCGCGGCCTTTGACCCTCTCTTCTGGCTTCATCATGCCAATGTCGATCGTCAAATCGCGCTCCACCAAGCTCTATATCCGAACACATACCTCGAGCAATGCAAAGCTGACGGCGCGACATTTACCATTGGGGATGGAGAATTGCTAGACGCAGGCTCAGGTGAGTGACCTTCCACTGTGGGTGTTGACTTCGGACATAACTTCCTGAATAGCTCTAACACCCTTCCACACAAACTCAGCTGGAGACTTCTGGACTTCCCTTGCGGCTCGCAAAATTCAGGACATGGGCTACACCTATCCCGAATTAGCGAACAACCCTTCCAATGAGACCCTCGTTGCAAGCATCAAAGCGCAATACTCCGGGCCGGCTAATGTCAGTGCACTGGCTGTATCAGCAAAGCGAGCGATCAAGCGACAGAGTTCGAGTAGTATGGAGAAAACCATATACTTGGCTGAGACCAAACTTCCCACCTACGGACTTCAAGATGGCAAGGGAAGCGCATCAGCCTACAGCGTACTTATCTTCCTCGGGGGTGTTGGTACCGATGCGTCGACATGGGCCACTTCAGACTCCTTAGTCAGCACATCTGGTACCTTGGGCGGGCATATGCAGAGCGATCAAGCAGCGGTCTCCACTATCGACTTGTCGCGTGTGCTTGAGAAAGCAATTGATTCTGGTCAGACAACGTTTGAAGAGGCGGAACAGTTTCTAAAAAAGAACTTGAGCTGGCGAATTGAGCTTGTGAGCTTTTCTAGCGGTGCTTGTGTTGTCCAACATGCTAATACTGGGACAGGGTGGTATCGAAATACCGAAAAAAGCGGTGCCGAACATCAAAGTCGCTTTGCTGAGTACAAAGGTCGAAGTCGCTCAATCTGATACAGAGTTCGACCGATGGGTTGATGGGTTCAACGAGCTTGGTGCGATCGACGCCTAATTACCTATGCATCTCTTGTCCTCATTCTCTTCTTGCGCATTCAGCCCGGTTCTCAGTTAGTCTGCCCTTTTGTTATCGTTTGTGTTTCCTGTACCCATACTCTACAGTTTCTATAGATATTTTGGCGCTACACGTAGATCAAACTGGTGCGATCCCTCGCCAACAAATCACAATATCCGCCAAGCACTTTTCATATACGAGCCGAACATCCAGATGATCCCAACGTCGTCACTTTCAATTGATCCCTGTTTCTGACTTTTGTCTGGCCATGTTTCTCACGAGAGCAGAGAATGCACTTTAGGCCTTATGGCGAAGGATGCACGGATACAAGAGCAGACCACGTGCATTGCGCCCTGGATCCTTCTTCCATGACACATCTATACTAATAGACCTCTAAAACCCCTCGAGATGTCCGGTAGTCGCAAAATATTTGCGCAGATGCACCAGTATCATGAAATCCTCTAGTTGCGTGGCGGCGCTCTTGGCGTTGTTCCAGTCCAACCCTGCCTCCGCCATTCCAACACATAACCTCAAGCGCTTCATTCCTAACGTCGGCGATACCGTCAGTACGTACATCTCTAACTACCTTTAAACCACCACTGATAATTGCAGTGGGCGGCGATGCCACCGCCATTGCATCGTGGTCGCTCGCCGCCCTCGCCTACAGCATCACCACCGTCTCAAATAGCACCTCGCAACTAACCTATCTCTGCACGAACTTCCCGGCCCTAACATCCCGCTACTCCCTCGCCTTCCTCAGCACTGATCACGTCACGAAGTTTGCTGAAGACGCTATCTGCGGAGCTTCGCGCTTCACTCCACCGTCCGCACAGCCCGTCGCACAGAACCAGCTGTGGTACATGAAGTCTTACACGGGCGGAATATTCACAGCAATAGGGTACGCTGGAATAAACAAGACGCGAGATACGCAGTACTATATGGACTTGTGCTGGTATGTGGAGAGTACTTTGTTAAGAGGCCTGTGGGTCCCATGTCGAGATACGGACGAGGGTATCGTGGACGCCGAAAGTAGTTATTGTGCTTCGGCTGGGTATTATGGCAAGGACGATTATAGTCGGTATACGACGGAGGAAGTGAGTGTTGAAGTAAAGAGACAGGCGGATATGCTTATGTCGAAATTTATGGGGAATGTGATGAGAGTGCTGTTGGGGAGCGAGGAAGCGGTGGAGTATGTGTGTGGGAGTTGGGGCATATGGACAGCAGGTATTGAGGTGCAAGGGTTGGTGAGTGAAGTGCTGGCGGAAGTGGTGTGTAAGGAGAGGACGGTTGTGGAGGTACAGCAGGCGAAGATGGAAATGCTGACTGTACTAACGGATATGTATATCTTTCAACTTCTGCATGCGGGAAATGCAGCAGACTATCCCGGCTATCTTTGTAAAACGTTCAAACCGGACGGGTTCGTTAAGCTAGGTTTAGATGGGAGCAGGATTGTTCAGGCGGTTTGCGCAGCCGCTGCAACACCAGCGTAGTTCATCATACGCCAAAAAGGGAGCCTTGTATTGCACACGGGTTCGTGGAAATTGTTTTAGCCCGTCACACACTTTTCACGCAACGTGACAAGCATTATATTAGAGGGTTTGGTAAGGTACCAAAGTTTGATAGGCATTCCTCTGCAAGGTATATAAATCTTCAACGGAGTATCTTGCATCTGCCCTGCCTTTTCATGGACACAGTCTGCAGGCCTCCGTCTTTCACGTGATCCTAGTATATCATCATCTCCAGCGCCTGCTAACTCACACCACCCTCCTAGATTTTCTCATTCCTCACACTAGTAACCTCAACGTTCTCATCATCAATAGGCTTCTTGTTGCCAAGGTAAGAGCTCTCCTTGAGGTTGTTCATGGCGTCTTCCTCGCGATCAGCCTTGCGGAAGGTCAGGTAGAAGCCGATACCACCAAACATAGCGATGACAGCGACGGAGCCATAATTCCATACTAGGAGAGGGTCTTCGGACAGGGAGACGAAAGCTTGACCAATAGCGGCGGAGACGGCAGAGGTGGAGAGTGCGATAGCCTGGACGGTCGATTTCATGTTCTGAGGTGCCTTGGTGTATGCATACTCAAGCTTCGTGATCGAGGCGAGGACTTCAGACATACCGATGAGGCCATATGGGAAAACTTGGACCCAGACGGAGATGTCAGCGTTACAGTCCTTCCGAGTCTTGCTAAGCTTGTTGATCTGGTTGCCGCACGCAGACTTTTTATAGATGAAGGCTTGTATTACACAAGCAAGACCATAGCGAACGAAGACAGGGCAAACCCGGCAGTGATCTTCTTGATGGGAGTGAAGTTGACGCCCATCTTGCGGAGACCTGGGTAGACAATGAAGTCCATGAGCGGAATAACGATGATGATGAAGATGGGGTTGAGCTTGGAAACAATGTCGTTGGGAGTGCTTCCGAGGTTCATGGTGTTGGCCTGCGAGACAAGGTTGTTCGTCATCTGATTGTAAGCTAACCAATAGAGCGGATACCACAAGAAGACCTTGCAAGCGAGAAGACCGCGACGGACTTCGTCAACCCAGGCATCGTCAAAGGTCATCCATGCTGGAACAGTCTCGCCGGCTGCACGGAGCGCACTAGGCTTGACGCGAGCCCAAAAGCGGTCGTCCTTGAATGTGTTCTTCTTGGGGCTCTTCTTGCACGCAAAACGGATGAGCTTGTAAGCCTTGCCCATGACAGAGCCGGTCGGAGGCGAAAGCTTGTAGTGCTTCTTGAAGCCGACCAGGATGATAGGACACAGCAAGTAGCAGATAGTGGGCAGCGTGTATGACAGCCAAAAGCCGACTGCGTGGATCAGCCACTGCACTTTGATGAGGCGGAGAGAAGTTTACCAAAATGCTCAGAGTAGACCATAGCCAAAGAACCTGTGAGCGATCCCATGTTGATGAGTAGATAAAAGTAGATGTAGATACGCGCCGTAGTGGTCGCAGGGTCGACAATCTCTTTGTTTCCATTCTTCTTGACACGGACGTAAGCGCGCTGGTCCTTGTACTGTTCTGCGATCAAGGGCGAGATGTTCGACTTGAAGCCTCCAGTACCGATACCCATGATGACGAGTCCAAGCGAGAAAATTCCAATAGCGGTATTCGGTTTGGTGATGACCTGTGGAATGGCGGAGAATATGAGGAGAATATGTCCGATGACAGCCACGATATTAGCATACTGTATGGTGAGGTAGCGGCCAAAATACTCATCGGCAAGCCACGCTCCGCCGAGTGGTGTGATATATGACCAGAACTGGTTGACTGCGCGCTGTGTTAGACGTGAAAAGTGGTGGAAAGATAGTGACATACACATGGTCAAGCCAGTTGAAGCACGCTGGCCCATGCCCAGGGCACCGGATCCGGGCTTCTTGAGGAAACCAGCACCAGTCTTAGAACCCGGCGGAAGATCTTTCTGGATGAAGTTGACGACTGCGCGGGTAATCAGCACGATGTTTAGACCACGATTGATGGTCGCGCTTACAAACAGCGCTTGTGCCGTAGTAACTGAAGCGCTCCACGAACTCAACAACCGCGACAGTCCATGCCTGCCATGGGATGGAACCTGCGACTCTTGGAAGAGTAGCCCATTCCTCCTCGGTAGGGAAGGGTCCCAAAAGGTTGGTGTTCTCATCGTGGAACGAGTTGGTAGAGCTAGCATCGAGAGGCACTGGGTCAAAGACCGTTGCACCTTTGGTGATCTCGAGGCTGGCCTTGACATTGGTAGGAGCAGCCATTATAACGCCTGAGAATGATATGTTGAATTGTCAGGTCGAGCGTAGGAAGTGTAAAGGTGCAGCAGCGCAAAAAAAGGGATGCGGAAATGCCCTCCAACGCAGACGAAGCAAATCGTTTGCACGAAGCGGTGTATCAAACGTCAATTGACGAGCAGCATGAACGCCTAATGTTCCCAAGGTAGATGACGCCCCGCTTCATATACAACCGATGCGAGGGTCCAGACCAGATATTAGACAGGAGCTACGCAATATTCGCGCTTGCCTATCGTTGTGCGTTGGACTACCCATGTTAAAGAACGTTGCTGGCTAGCCTGTAATCGTCGCGCAAAAGGTCGCTGATAGTTCCAAGCCTTGTGCGATCGCGCCTGATTCGGTCGCAGGATTGCGTTACGATGCTTCGGTTCTGCGACCGCAAATAAGCGCGCTCTCAGAGGCTTCCAAGACTGTGGTACAGATGTAGTCCACCGGCGTTAGTATCAGAGAGGGAGGAGACGTGCAGGGCAAACGCCAATCCATGCGCCCAACGTACAGCATGTCGCCACGATGTGCCGCCGAACGTTCAAGAAAGGACTGCCAAGTGAAGAGCTAAGATAGAGAAGATAACGTCTTCGAAGCTTCCATGCAACCGAAGGCGCGGCGGAGACGGTGCCCAGATCTGCCAAGGACGTGTTTCAAAACGGCCTGCCTGTTCGGGAGCGGCGCAAATGGTAGCCAAGGCAGTGGGCAGGATAACAGCGTTCCATCGCGACATTCTCCTTCCTGCAATTGAGTAGGTCTATCGGGACAGTGCGAGCGGCGTGGCTGGGTGGCGTTCACAAAGTTTGAATAAGGGTGCTTCGGTGGTTGGTTGGGCGGAAGAATATGAAGACGCATGTCACGCGACACGATGCACAGACCATAACAATATTCACCGTCTGGCAACCTTCGCGCAAGGCATCACAATGGAGGAAGACATGAGGGTATACTTGAAAGCTTCCAGGAACAGAGTCTACGCATAATATATCTCATCTAATTCCGTACATGCGAGCACACGATGCCCCAAACGTCGCCGGTATCAGCGGAATCCCCATGCACCAGGAATGAAGTCCCTGGCGTCTGGACGCAGGACCGGAGTCTCCAGATCAGATGAGACGCTCGGTGCTACATCCGCTTCAACGTGATGATGAGGGTGGTGCTGAAGATGATTCGAAGGAGTAGGCAACATCTGGAGGCCATTTGGGCCGTTGAGACGAGGCATGACTGGCGGCATATCCCAGGAATCCTCCCCTTGATCCCACCCATACTGAGACTCGAACTGCGAGGCAGTGTGACCGTGAAAGTCCATCATGTCGAACGCATGCTCGAGGCCATGCAGCTCTGAGGAGCCCCCAAGAACTTCAACTTCAGGCACCACACCGTCACAGCCGAACCGAGAGCCGCCAGGGTTTGGCGTAGGCATCTTCCTGACAGGGCCTCCTTGGAGCATGTCATGGGCATGAAGGCTGAGCTTCCCCATGCCGAACCGGTTGTCGTGCTCTTGAGGCAACCTTGGTTTGAGCTCTTGCCGACCCCC
>TARA_R110002003_G_scaffold9_16_pt1 | contig 31217 bp, 35 predicted proteins | sample TARA_R110002003 | Tara Oceans TARA_R110002003 (sample SAMEA4396441) | marine metagenome | biome: Westerlies Biome; feature: [SRF] surface water layer (ENVO:00010504); material: water (ENVO:00002006), including particulate matter (ENVO:01000060) such as... | depth 5 m | reverse complement strand
AAAAAAAATCGTCGTCGGCTTTTTTCTACACTCCCGCCCAGCCCAGTCCAGCCTGGCCCATCTCCACCCTCCCAGCCCGTCCTCGGTTCCCTCGGTCCCATTCCCATCTCACCGGTCGTTTCCCCATTCACTTCACACATTACTGTAGACACACGCCCCATCCATCAGTAGACTATTGACCGGTGTCGCCCAGAAGAAAAATCCCCACAGTGCAGATCCCTCGGCGGAATCTGAGTGTCTGCGGTGGGCTCGGAGCGTCGGCAAGGCGGGTGGCCGAAAAGACTACTTGTCTTGGCTCGGCCGAGGGGGAGGGTATCACGAGGGAGAAATTTGGAGCTTGGGTGGGGCACGTTGAAGCTTGAAAGTTTAGGGCTGTGTTCCGGTTGAGATAGGGCTGTTGTAGTGGCTTGGGTAATTTAGCTCGCTTTTTGAAGGGTGTTTGAGGGGTCTGCAGCGTAGATGGACACGGAGTTGCACATGCAATACGGGAGTACTTGTAGTGGAGGATGGAGTGGTGATCATGTTGTTGGTATTCAAGCAAAACTGGGGGTATATCATATAGAGCCAAAAGTCCAAAAGCCGCCTGATGACCTGATTCGTGTACAGATGAAGAACGCCGTGCTGTCTTTTCCTGATCAGCAAAACCAGTCGTAGCCGGTTGTCCAGAATACGCCATGCCAAATGCCGCTGAAATGCTGCTCTTGTCATAGCGACAAGAGCGTGTGAAATGTTGCGCAACGTTGGAGGTTGCGATGGAATCTCCTCCTCGTACTCATCGATCAACGCAGTGCTCGTGATAGCCATCGCTCCCACCAATTTCGAACACCCAAGATGCTCTCCTTGCCGTCGTTATGACGGCCGCCATCGTGACCGCCTGGATCTCCCAGGATCGATGAGAAGAACCAAAAGCCTGCAGCGGTCCAGGCGGCTATCGCAACACCAAATGCGATGAATGGCGAGAACAAATGGATGACCACTAGCATTGGTGCGCTGTACTCTTGTGAAGCGTTGTGAGAGTAGACGAGGTGCAGCTGCAGGTTCAGCGCAGGCGCGAGAAACGTGGTGAGCTGCGTGGAGAGTGATGGCCGAGTGGTACAAAACTTGAGCGGAGCGAGGGCGAGCGAGACGAGAAGTGCGACGAAGCTCCAGAGGGTGATCACAATGGAAAGCAGAGCACATGGGCCGGATAGGTAGAACTGGGGATCTGTTAGTGGATGCGTCTAACTGTTCCAAGTTTGAGTGATGCTCACCAAGAGCTGCCAGGCCTTCTCTTCGGGCGCACTTTCATGGTATTCGCCCTGGTCGTACACAGCGTCATTCGCTCCTCGGCCAGAGCCGGAATGCCGCTGTGAACCATGTCCTGGCGATGACCCATAACCGTGCTTCTCGGGATCTAGATGTGCTTGTGGAGGATATTTCAGACTCTGGCTTTCATTTGGTGCAGAAAACTGAATCTCCGGAATTGACCGGTGTCGTCGTCCCCCAGCAGAAGAGACGCTGCTCGTTGGGCTTGGCGGGTACGATTGCTTGGGCGAGAAGGGATGCGAAATGACGGAATCATGAGCGCGGCGGCTGGATGCTTTGCTCCCTCGCTCTGTGCGATTGCTTTGCAGTTGCGGATATGAGTCCTTCTCATTGTATGTGTATTCGTACTCGCTGGTCGCAGCGTTCGATGGCGACTGGTGCGGCTGCTGGCTCTGGTGTGCGTATGTGGCCGAAAAGGGCACCGGCGGGTGCTGGGGTTCCATTGCCGGCGAATCGGGGCTATGGCGGTGTCTCGACGTTCATCAGCTGCAGAGGCGAGCCTTGACGACATGCGAAGTTGACGAGGTCGTGGGCATGTTATAGCAGAAGTAGAGGCTTCCCTCAGGAGAGGCAAGACTCTTGTTACATATGACTTACGCTCTCAAGGACTTGGGAGAAGGTCTTGGGCTTGGCTTCCACCGTCGAGCGCGAGAGCCAAGGCTCGGCATCGTCTTGGAGGCAGAGCGCAGACACGGCGTGCGGCCAATCAGGGACAGTCTCATCCGGCCCAGTTGCGTCTGCTCCCAGGAGCTGCTGAGGCCGACAAGACGGGAGACGCGGCAGCAGCACAACTCTGCGCTGTTCGAGCCATGTCCTTGATCATTTTCTCTTCTCTTGGCCGGCGCTGACAATGCTGAGCGACGCTGAGAGGCCTTCCGCTGTGTTCCTGGCCCCGACACGAGCTCCGCGTGCCCGAGATGTGAGGCGCCAAGTGGCAGACATAGGCGCAGCTGCAGTCCGCCCATCGCACCCGCTGGCTTTCCAAGGTTTGCTGTGCATCGAATGCGGTACCTCAAGAATATTGGTCCAGCGGCTCGCCACGGATCTGGTGGCTCTGTGCAAGGGATCCTTTCGGGTCGACCACAGGCACCTAAGGCTGCCCAGACACAAGCTGATCACAAGAGTCGCGGCGGTTTGCTGCAGCGCCGCAGTGCAACCGCCCAGTCGGCCTCTACGTCCTCCGAATCAGCTCACCACAAGGCGCCGCGTACCAAGGACCTTGGAGGCCATCGGAAATATGAGCGGTGTTCGCGGCGGTGACTGCAAAACGACCCCACGCTTGCTCCAATACCAAGCGTGGCTGAAACGGAAGTCGATTTTGCTGATCTTGGTCTTGGCTTTGGCGTCAAGGGAGCGACAATGATGTTTAAGGGCAGCCGGTCGTCCTGGCAGACGATTCCGTTTCAGATCTGCATACCTTCGTTGGTCTGCATGTGTTGACAACAGGTCATCGCCTTCTGTCTCGGCGCTGTTGCTCGGGCTTGTAAACCTCGGTTGGGCAACGAGTGAAGCACCACCCCTCAGCGCGCCACATCGCTGGAATCGCTTCGTTATCCTTCTCCGATTCTACTCATCATGGGAACCATGGGATGAGGCCGGTCTCGTTCACCACAGGCTTCCACGTGGCAGCTGGTGCAGCATCTTCCTGAGCTCAAAAACGAACGTTAGAATACGATCGCATTGGGCTTGCCATGCCGAGAGCACCGAATCCTAAGAGTCACATGGCATGTCACTAGCCTCTGCTTGGTGTAGTTGACTCCGAGGGTTGCGGCAGGCCAAGCAGATCGTATCGACGATTCTCGGATTGCACTCCGGTAGAGCGTAGAGCATGACCCTGCAGCATACGACATTGTGACGATAATGCGAGAGATCAGTGTGGCGCGGGGTCAGTGTGGTGAGTGAGGTGATGAACATCTCGTTTGTTTGTTTGTTTGTTTGCTCGCTCAGTGCGGAAGCGTGAGGTAGTCGCGATGGGGACCAGCTAGCAGGTGCGAAAGAGCAGCCTTGTATCGTAGGTTAAGCACTCGATGACTGCTGTTCTCCTCCTGTTGAACTCTCGTGAATTGTCTAGCTATCCTCGCCTTGCGATTGATCCCTCAACTGCTTCTGCTTAAGATCATTCTGTGTAAGCTCCTTGTTGTCTTCGATATGCATGCCGTCTACACATATTCCATGTTCACCTCAAGCTATACGGCTGAGCGAGCCAGCTTCTAAGCCGTAGGAGCTGGCGGAGGTTGATAACGTGTCGAGGTCGGCTTCGCTACCGTGCAACATCCTTCAACAACTGGCACCGCGTCCTTGCCCTTACCGATAGGCACCACGTTCGAACCGCAATCAGCCGTCTCTCCCATCCAGATCTCGTCGTTGTCCATGTCGAAGACCATATACACGCCTCTCATGAACGAGTCAGCAAGGATGTACGGTATCTGCCCCGTGTCCTGAGGCCCAAGAGTGAAGCCAAAAGTGCACACTCCACTCGTCTCGTCCTTGAACAGGGAGTCCTGGAATGAGACACTGATCGTGTGGTTGCCAAAGGTGTAGTCGAATGTCCCGCTCGGTGCGTCGCATGAGACATTGTAGGCAGGAAAGCCAAGTGGATGCGTGTAGGGTATAGCGTCAGGGTACAGGTTTCCAATCGCAAAGTAGAGGTTGTTTGGGAGGAGATTAGTCGGCGTTCCCGTGTCAAACAAGACTCGCAGGCCGACAGGGTCGATGTTGTTTCCTTTCCAGGTCTCTGTGTCGAAGGTGATGCTGGTCCGGTTGGGCAGTGTCATGCCTACGCCATTGAGGTAGGCGCGAAAGCTGGATTTGTCAATTGTGACTCTCCTTCGGGGTTCACTGACTTACCTGCGACTAGGAACTCTCACCAAACTCTTGTATTTCTTCGTGTCGACGCCGCCAAACACCACCGCGCCTGAGGTTGCGACACGTCAGCGACAACTGTTGCAGAATCAACGACGACTTTTGACTGACCAGTCTCGTTGATCGACTTCAGATCAACACTGAAAGCATGGCTGTTGATCTTCCCTTGAGAAACAAGAGTCTCTAAGACTGTTGGAGGATAGCCCTCTGGACTCTTGCCCGCGCCAAAGATCCCAACTTCATGCTCAGTGGAGGCGGCAGCGACCCCAAATGTCGCACTCTCAGCCACAACGGAGCCAATACGGATATCGTCAGTGAAGTACGAGCCCAATATGCTGCCCCTTCCATAGGTCAAGTTGAGCGCCTGGTTCTGGATCTTCGCGGTATTGGAGGTGAACGGATCATATCGTGGTTGTTTGAGGCAGAACTCCTTCTCACGTGAACGCTCGTCTGGCACCTTGGAGCAGTCAGGATTGACCCAGGTTACAGGAGATCCTGTGTCGAAATTGAGCGTCACGGTCTGGTTATTACTGCCGATTGCGACTATTGAATCTTTTAGCTACACACATGATCAATGCCCAGGATGCACAAACTGTCGATGTGATAGGTCCATCCTAGCTCTTGGGTATCGATCGGGACACTACTCTGTCGCTTGTTCAAAGGCGATTTGGCCTGCCTCCGGTGCAGTGGCAGTTTCACGAAGCCACCATTTGACTGAAGACCCTGACTATTAGGCAAGTACGACTTGGCTGAAGTAGTGAGCACGATTTGTGCGAGAATGAAGAGGAGTGCAAGTTGCAGCATGGTGAACTGGGATAAACAGTTCCGCAATCAGAAGCTGTTGGTATGTGGTGGTGGAGATGTAAGCGCAAAGTGGAAGTGGGTGGAAGTGGGTGGGAGTGGTTGGCCACTTCCACATTGACCAAGAACGTGCCTTCACCATCGAACCAGCGTCAAGGTAAAGGCAGGGAGAGTGCGATGTCCATGTATCTTTTTGTGCATTACTCTCACTACTCTAACGCCCACTTCAAAAGCATCGTGTCAAAGTCATGCACACTCCACTCTCCCGTATCCGTATCCACTGTAACATTCGTTCCTCTAACCTCGCCCTGGCCCCTTTTTGACAGCCCCTGCCTCAACAACGCCACCTCCAATCGGTCTCGCAATGTGATTGGCTCCCGCAGCGACAACATGACCGAGTCAGAGTAGGGGTCACCCTATGATAATTCAGACTTGTCTTGCGATGTTAGCATGTATGCGCACCGAAGCAATACTGGAAGTAAGTTCGACGTCCGATTCGAGGACTTTTGAGCCAAGTCATTTGTGAAGCATGCGCTTCTTAACCTTCCTAGTATCGATCCCAAGTGAAGAATCTCTCGGCGAGGGGCTGCCATAGTGGATATTACCGTCCCAGTTTACTATTGCCCAAGCTTCTATGTTGCAAGAAGCAGCGAATGGACCATCATGCTAGGGTTTCTGAAGGCACGAGGAAAACAGAAAAGGAATGCGTGGTCCACAATTGACAATTATGCTGCATCTGGGAATACTCTTGGTTCAAATCCTTCACTATGTCCGGTATAACTGCGTATCCATCGTTGCCAAGCCCATCCAGCGCCTGAAGTCGTGGGTCTTAAAGATTCGGATAGAAGACCGAACTCAGACAAGGAGATGAAATATGACCAGTGCTCGGACAAGGGCAACGATCCTTACATTGTAACAAATCGAAAGGATGTGACAGCCTCTCCCTACTCCAGATTTGATGCGTTCTCGAGGTCGAGATCAACGAGCCATGGGGCGTTCCATGGCTTGTAGGTCAAAGTCATGATGCTCGCGTTGACCATCAGCGTCTCTTTACCAAATTCGACAGCTGCTTCGCCTGACTGACTAATATCGATTGTTGCCGCTCTCTGCGCAACCATTTGTCTATGGTCGATTTGCACATCTTCGCTTCGCTCCACGTACTCTCCAATTATAGCATCGAGTTCCTCGCCATCTCTCCATTTCACTTTCTGAGCGCCCCAACCTTCATGAATATGCCCGAAGCAATGCAATCGTGGTCTGCATCGTCGTGCTGCACGTAGCAGATGCTGGCAGCCTACGTGCTCCCCGATCCTTACTGCATCAAGGATGCCCATGGGAGGACCGTGGGTCATCATCACGTCTACCGCTCCAAAATCCGGAACAGGATTGTCGGCGATGGGAACTGCGTTGGGCGTACACTGATGAGCCGGATTATAGCGATCCTCATTGCGAAAGTAGGGGAAAGCCCAGTCGCCGAATTCAGGTTGGTACGGTGACGCGTAGACCTTGTGTCGTTAGCTTTAACCTGAGCACAGCGGTCACAGATCTCCTAAGAAAACTTACCCGCAGCTTTGCGCCATTGTCTAGAGTGAAGGCGTGCGTACCCTCCTCAAGGTACGTCACACCTGCTCTTCTTGCGCGTTCGCCTTGCCATATCTCCTTTGCTTTCTTTGGCATTTGCTCGTCATACCCCCGATGTTTGTGCATATACTGGCCTCGTCGAGTGTAGTAGACTTCATCAAGACTTATGTCATGGTTGCCGGCAATGACAAGTTTCAAACCGGCATCGATGCTTTCCAGCATGTCCAGTGTCCTCTCATATTCCTCCAGAAGACCCACCATCGTTAGATCGCCGCAGTGCAACAGCACGTCTGCTTTGGGCAGCGGAGGTCGAAAGGCGACATCATTATTCGCAACGTTTTTTTCAGGCGAGGCGGAGTGCGTGTCGGAGATGATGAGAAAGCGCGTTTTGATGGTATGTGTACTTGATGTCATGTTGGTGGTAGTTTAAAAGGGAAGCATGGTGGGGTCTCGATTTCGTAGCCGCGAGGCAACTACCGCGTTGCAACTGCTCAACGCCATCCTCAATTACCTACAACCTCCCGACGACTAACTACCTCATCGTCGACAGCGGAAGTACTCAATATCCACGCGAAGATTACTGCTACTAGAATACGGGTCCTTACAGGACGCGTTTCACCGCATATCAAGGAGTTGCTGAAGTGGCGCTTCGCGATCTACACTCCACCCTGGATTTACGCCATCGACAAGCAACAAAGTACGGCTAAGCTCTTGTAACATTCCACGGCAAGCTTCCGCAAGCAAGTGACACTGCCTTGGTGACAGCTGCAGCCATGGTGCCGTCGAGTTACGAGCGCTGCTTTGCTGATTGGCGGAACAGCTTCACGACCGTTCCAGGGGAGGTTGCGCACCGAGGTTGATCCACGGCCAACCTTTTCCCAGAATTCCGCAGTAAGGCAAGCCGCACGCCGGTAACTCAGATAATCGCGGGGCCCCGCAGTCGAAGATGCAGTACTAACTAGATTGCAAACGGTCCTGACGATCTCCGGGAAGTGGACTGTTCCGACCAATGATGAATCAGGCATCAACGAGAGGCTAAGCTTCACGTATAAGTGTGTTTTCGATGCTGCATCTTGGCACATATAATCCAAGAGAGATATCTTGGAGAGAAAGGTGCGATGTAGCTGATCATTCTACACATGTCGTTCAGCATGTCAGTCTTGCGAATAACCAAGCTCGCCGCTCTTGCCCTCCTGCCATTAGGCAATGGGCATCCTACTGGACAAGTGCATGATGGCTTACTCGTACATCCGGATCTGTTCGCTGTAAAAGGAGTATTGTGGTCAGATTCGAGCGATGTCCGCTTCTTCGGAGGCGTACCTTACGCTGAATCACCAACTGGCTCAGCACGCTTCCGCCCTCCAATCACTAAGCGTCCTACCAATCAAACCATCGACGCCTCATGGTTTGGACCATCATGTATTCAGTACAACGATGGCCAGGCAACGGTATATTCAGAGTATCTTAAGGGCTTTCTTCTTACTCGTGGTCAAATACAAAGTGAGGATTGTCTGACTTTGAACATCTGGGCTCCTCCAACAGCAGCTGAGAAGTTGCCGGTCATGATTTGGATCCATGGTGGTGGTTTCACTTCTGGGGGAGCTGCGAGTCTATACAAGTACGGCGATCGATTGGCGCAGGATCAGAACGTTATTGTGGTCGCTATCAAGTAATGTTCCTAACACTATACATGTACACGCTGCTGACCGTAATTAGCTATCGACTCAATATCTTCGGGTACCCAAATGCCGCTGCACTAGATGGGAGACATCTCAATCCAGGCTTGCTGGATCACCGTAAAGCTGTAGAGTGGGTCTTCAATCATATCAGCGCTTTTGGCGGAAATCCAGATCGCATGATTCTATTTGGGCAATCAGCAGGGTATGGCTCTTCCAAAATCATGTGCTGTTTCTTGTTGACTGTAGTAGTGCAATGGGTGTCGACAAGTATGCATACGCCTACCCTACTGACCCCATCGTGAAAGGCTTTATTGCCCAATCCGGCACAGCCTCCAGCGGAAACTCGAATGATCCGACCAATTCAAATTTCACCTACGTCGCTTCCCAACTCGGCTGCTTGTCGTCCAAAAAAGACGAAGAATTTGCTTGCATGCAGCAGAAGGACGCGAAAGCCATCATCGAAGTGTACAACAAGTACAACGCATCAGCAAATGGTGGAAGACCGCTCTCGTTCAATCCCTCTCCGGACGGAATCACGAGCTTTGCGAACTACACTGATCGTCAAACTCGTGGTTACTTCGCCAGACTCCCTACTGTCATAGCGCAAGTCGACAATGAAGGCGCCTCGCTGGTCCCTTACAACCCAGCTGGACCGAATCAGACCGCGGTGGATGCCTTCACGCGAAACATAGCCACATGCCCTGGCGCGCAAGGAGCACTGCAAGTCCAAGTCATTCACGTCGCACTGCCCTCAAGTTTGACCTGTCTTCCAGCGCTCGAAAGAATTTTGGTGTCCCAGTTTGGCGCACGCGTTACTTCGGCGAATGGCCCAACCTGAACCCCTTCCCGTGGCTGCATGCATACCACTCCTCGGACATCCCTATGGTATTCGGTACTTCCGACCTACTCGGCCCTGACACGCCCGCAGAAGCTGCCACGTCAAAGTATATTCAAGATGCGTGGGCCGCATTTGCTAGAGATCCAGAGAAAGGATTGGCTTGGCCAACGTATAATCCGACCGCGAATACGCTGATCAAACTAGGCTTTGCGAATAACACGGAAGCTGTGCTGGGTCGGGGGAATGAGTTGGATGGATTGTGCTAGAGCTTGGCTACGGTCTCCTTGGCGATCGACGGCTCATAGGTCATTGACCATTACTACAACTCGGGCACCTGCTATTGCAATGAAGTCAACTGTGTGACTTAGCTCTTGACAAGCGATACAGAATACACGTTATTTGCCCAATCATTAGTCAGATCAAAGACATGAGTTGGTGTCTACCCATCCAGATCGGTCTCTCCACTTTACTCCGAAGCTCAATTCATAATGACAATCATTTCAACCTCTCGCTCGGTCAAGCTGGGTAGCTAGGAATGTCCACAACACCGCTGGTGATAAAGCTATAGCACGATCCAGAGCACCCAATGCTCCCTCCATTAGGTGATGAGAAGCCCATTCGTAGCTCATGTACCGCCGTTAGACGGCATGCCGATGATGCGGAGTTCTCGCGAGTCCGCCGACCACTGACTGATATTGATAGGCTTCCAGCCACCGTGTCCACAGCATCAGTATTGACGAAGATCTCCTCGCGGCTGTTCCCGTTGGCGATGAAGATTCTGCTCGCGCCCTTGGAAACATAGATAAACATAAGGACTTCCAATCGGGTTGAGTTACCATCGTTGGGAATGAATGGTTGTTCGCCGACAGAGCCGAAGTCCAGTGGATTGTCAGTGACCTTGTAGTACACTGTACAGCCGCCAGTAAGTGGGTCGCTACAGCATTCGAAGAAAGTAGATGCCGTAACGACAAAGGCAGTGGCCAGAAGTGCACAGAGGATTTTGGAACCCACTCTTTGGAATTGAAGTCGCGAAAACCTGAGGATGGGCCAATGCCTATTGGAATGCAGGGTGGGAAGTTGGTGGTGTGGTGTGGCGTGAAGAGGTGGCACTCACAGAGCGCTCTTTATAGATTAAGCCCTGATAGCAATGACCTTGGAATACGAAGTTTTGTACGGCCAAAACTAAGCTCGCAGACAGTTCAAGCTACCCCATGGGAAGATGCTGGCCTAAGTTGCCACGCGAATGTGTCTAGTGTAAGTGGCGCTGGTGGAGGTTCGAAGTGCTCTGGGAGAGTGCCAATCATCATGGTTGGATTCCTCTGGATCTGATCAAGGGAGCGACTTTCAATGAAAAGACGGGACCCGATGCCTTTCCTTCCGTTTCGAATTAATTCAGTTCTCATACCGGCTTCGAGCCAGGAGCGCATGAAGATCACCTGTATATAGCGCAGTCGAGGCCGGGACGAAGACCAATAGGAGAAGCGCATTTTCGATACTCAAATCCGGCCGCTTGTGTAGCTCGTCAACCACGTTAGGGCGACCGGCGAAATATTACTCTGCTAAGATATCTCTCTCCAGAAACTCGTGGACACGGTTCAAGGTTGAACCATGTTTGCTGTTCGGCATGGTCACTCTGCACATGGAGCGTGACACTGTGCCCGAAGCTTCTGTGTATTTAAAAATTGCCGAATCCTAGATGTCGTAGGTTCCTGATTGTTCCATATATTGTCTTCTCCAGCATTCTCCGCGCTTCTGGTGTCGACGCATGGCGAATTCGCGTTTGTCTCGGAACTCCCTAAGTGCTGCATCATCTAGTTTTCGAATTCGTTCCATCGTGATCTGCCGACCGAGTCCAGGGATCCTTTTTAGTTGAGTACGATTGAATCATGGTGAAGCATAACGCAAAGACAGTAGCAGCAAAGCACAGACGTGGCAATGCTGAAGGTTGTAGAAAGTGGAAGTATACGAGATGGAAGTGGCTGGAGAGTTCGCTTGCTAATCTTGCCTCCTAGCCTAGTTGGGACGTGTCGGACGAGTATCACGCCAGTATCACGACGCACGCAGCCTGCGGAAAAAACCCACTAACACATGCCGTTAAAATTCCTAAGGCTCGTCGAGCATCTCCATAGATCCGGTCTTTCCTCTCCAGCCTTGTGGGTTGGTGACGGGAACGCCCGCTGCACGGTCTGCTGCCATGATGATTTTGGCATTGTCGAACCATTTCTGCGATAGGGAAAAGGCTCTTCCGCGGGCTTATCATCCATGCCTACACATCTCGAGCATCCAGCGGTCTTCATATTAGTGTCGCGAGGGCGAGGCAAACTCAGAGATCCCGGGAGCACGCTGTATCATTACAAGCGCATTCGATATTGCCTCAGATGCGTGGATTTCACAAAAACCAACCGAAAAAGCGGATGCCATTAACAGTGGACATTGCTGGTTTACTGTACGAGAACGCACTGCGGCTGCATATTCGTCGCATCCTCGGGTCCTTGAGGGACTAACTTCGGGACGCATCCGAAATCACCGAATTCCACTAATGCAACGCAGTCTCGAAGCAGCCCTGGTGGCCGCCCCCCAGCTAATCTAGGCGAACGTTTCTCAAATGGAGACCACGTGGTTACAACAAGAGTTGGCATTGCTGCTGTTTCCCTTAGCCTGCCTAGTCGTAGTTTTTAGCCGAAGACGTGTTTGGCGGAAGCGGGACAATACATCCTTTAGTGTATCACCTCACAATATATGCAAGTATGCATTGTTTGGATGTGTCAGTACACGTCAAGGCTTTCCCCGCGCATAGCCGTTTGACACCGATTACCGCCTCCAGTTCCTGGTGCCGGCCTACCGTATGTAAATCGGTCGGCGACTCGGCACCTTGACGTCGGCGCCCTCCTTCACGCATGTGCAAGAAGAACACGAGCAAGCCGTGTACAACCCTGTTCAGATTGACTGCTGCCCCACCGGACACAGCCGGTGAGCTGTCAATCAGTCCACTTGTACATTTTTCGAGAGCTTTCAGGGTGCTGACTTTGGTACGCAGTTCTTAGTCAATTACGCGAGGGACCGGACCATGCGCATATGCGGCCTCGACGTCGGTAACATAGTTGATATAGATATTCGGTGAAGCGCGTCATTGTTGAGTCAATCTTCCAGCCTGCTAACAGACCGCAAGCATCTTTCCCTAAATTCCACAAGCGAGACGAACAAGGCAGCCATAGTGGAGTTCCCGACATCCGGACGCGAGACGAAGCGTGACTACTTCCATCTTCGATCAGAGTTTCCTCTAGAACCATCGAAACTTCTGCACAGCCTGCTGAATACAATTTCACCGCCTCGGCCTCCAGACCAATTGTTATATTATTCGGCCTCCCTTCGAAGGTTATTATATCAACCGGCACTACAAGTATCATTTTTTGGTTCCTGTGATGCTTTACTCGAGCTTTCCAGAAATTGTCGATCCAGACTCCTCACCATACTCAGACACGCTGGCCTACCACGACAATTTCGAAAAGACGTATTCTGCCGACGCCTACACGAATCTGCCCGACTACTCATTGTCGGGCTTGTTCGACACCGACCCAGTCGTCGGTCAATCCTCCACTTCAACCGACACGATGTCCTCAAATTTCTCAGCAAATCGACCGTTCAATCCTACATTACCTCCAACCGGTATCTCAGCTTCAGAGGACCAGCAAGACTTCCAATCAACGTTCTACCCGGCACCGTTTGGGCAGTTGTCACAATACCAGTCCGGATACGCACTGGATCCCACCTCATTCAACTCCGTTGAGCCGGACATGTTCTCGCCATTGTCACAGCCCTCGAGAACACCTTCGCTGTGCGGCGACGCTCAAGGACAAGATTTACCAACATCTCCACGGGCGTCTCCTCCTCGACCCGTCAAGCGCGAATCCACCATCTCTGTAGCTTCTTTAGAAGACGAAACCACGTCAAATCCACCGCAGCGAAAAAGAGGGCGCCCGAGACGTGAACAAGTAGATACAGGCCCTCAATCATCGGGTTCTTCGCCAACCAAAATGGCCCGCCTTCCGCATAACCAAGTGGAGCGGAAGTATCGCGAAGGCCTCAACGCAGAACTCGAAAGATTACGAAAAGCGGTTCCCACTCTTCCCCAGAGCGAAGACGGGGGAGGAATGGGCCAGCCTAAACCCTCTAAGGCGATGGTACTGTCTGGCGCTATTGACTACATCAAACGGATCGAGAAAGAGCGCGACGCACTGTTAGACGAAGTTGACAGACTGAAGCAACTTCGGCGACAATCGATAGGCTGGACTGGGGGAAACAACTCCATGGACGACTTTTTAATGGACTCTTGAGCGGCGTGCAGGGAAGAATGGTTCGCTGGTATTTACACGCCTTGTCATCAAGTGCTGATGCTAGCAAAGGGATACTTCGTATTAGAGTGGAGTTTCATTATTTGTACGATCTGGGAGCGTTATGACCGATTTGATACCTCGTCGGCCGTAGTTCAGCGACACTAATGCCATCTGTTTCCTTTATTATTGCGCCACTCCTAACCACAATCTGAAAGTCGTAACGGGGTTGGACGATCGTTTCATGTGAAGATCGACGAAGCTACGATGAGCTTCGCGTGAGCCGTTTTGCGGGGTTGCGAACGAGGGTGGGAAAGATAGCCATATCGACACTCGATAGCGCGCCACGCATGCGGGTGCGTCTTACAGGTGCCATTGATCTGGAAGGATAGCTCCGGTGCGCAGGATTCCGGCCCTTCTCCGGGGAAGTTGACACCTTCATCCTTTTGGGAGTTTCTTGCATTATCAGACATATGAGCATGCAGAGACATGCACCGATACGCAAAGGCACGTCGTAATTGCCATTCACGAGTCATGGGGCAGCTAGGCATAACGTAAGATCGAGATTTTGATGCATTGAGATGCATAGCGGCATGGGCAGGCGCGGGGCAAGCCCAAAATGCCATGTTAGAAGTGTTGAGCAATTCTGTAGGTACCGAGATCGGAATCTTCATGGTTCGGACTGGAGGATACGCTCGCATGGACTTACTCATCTAGTTTATCTGCGAGGATATTCCGAGGTCCTGCGGACTGAGGGAGAAGGATGAAAGCAGGTCGGCTTCCTGATCCCATGACTGGAAGTGTTGGTTACTTTCAAGTCGCGGCTGATCGCGCTTTCCTTCCCTGCACGACCTGCCACGGTACAGAAGATGGCAGACTTCTCCGTGGCACTAGGAAATTACTCTTCACAGTGGAGTATCACCTCCGTGCCTCCGTAGTCAGCGACGCACTTACAGAGCTCGTATGAAGTACGCGTATCTAGAAACACTTCCCATCAGCATCGTATCGTAGATAAAACTTCGAGTCACCGGGACTGGAAGATTCATTACTGAGCAGCCTCAAATCCGGTTTTAGAACATCGTCAACGGCGCGCAAGTCAATTGGCCAATCACGCCTGAGTGGCTAGCAGCGGAATCCGCCATGCTCAGCCACGAACGCGCAACGTCTTGGCTCCTCCGCCTCAATCGCCTGCCACCGTGCCTGCCGTGGTGCGGCAAGCCATCCGTTTTGGCTTTGATCTTCATTAACATCAAACCTGCTGCTTCAGGGCGGCGTCATCGAACGAGCGCACCTGTTTCCTTCCTTCCCGACATTCGTTACGCCGCATTTCATGGCGACAGCATTCCTCGGATTCACACCACTTGTTTGGTGACTTTGGACCCCTGACTTGTGCACTTCACGTCGAGCGACCGCGAAACTCGAAACACCGCGGGCCGGAACATAAGCCTCTTGCAGTACCCACGCAGACATCAAAGAAAACACTGGCCTACCTCAGAAATCACTCTTTAGCCGTGACGTTTCTACTTCACAAATATGCCATACCTATATGCGCGCCAGAACCCGCTCGACGATGCGCGGAACACTCTTTCGTCATGGGATAACTGCATGGCTAAGAACTACTGCAAGTCAGTGATTAGCGACCCTAGTATCCCGACGAATGCTCATGCAAGACAGGTGGCCAGTCATTGTCGCAATCATTGTCGGATCACTCATCGTCATATCCATCGTAGTATGCATAGCGCGCTGCATTTGCTGTGGTGCCGAATGCGCCATATGTTGCTGCAAATGCTGCACATGCTGTTGTGGCAGCAGTGGGCGATCGGGACACAAGCGCATGAAGAGCGAACCTACGCCTTCATACCCACCATACGCCGGTGCCGCCGCACCGAACCCATACGCACAAGCGCATGTCGCTGCTCCACCAGCACCAATTGATACGCGACCTGTACAGCAACAGTATCGCTCACATGCTGCGCCAGCATTCGCCCCTGCGCCCGCACCTCCACAATTCGCGACCTTTGAGAGCTCGAGCAAACCCGTAAACGAAGATGCGTTGCCTGCCATGCCGAGCTGGAGCGATGCGCGCGATACACACGTGCAAGTTGAGGAGCCAGCAGTCGTTCCTCCGCGGCGAGGAGATATGGAGCTTGACCGGCTGAATCACAATGGGAGCGCAGCGAGCGGGCCCATTACGGGCATGGCTGCCGTAGGCGCAAGAAGGAGCCCAGCACCAGCCAGGTCCCCGATATCCCCGGTCGGGACCGACTACGGTTACAATCACGGTTTCGAGAACGAGCCTCTCGTGGGCGCGGCATCACAGCGAAGCCCACATGCCAGCCCAAGCCCATATGGTAGGCCATACGGACAGCAGGATGACTATAGGAGGGGCTCTCCAGCTCAGAACCTGTCGCCAGTATACGGTGCCGGAGATGGATACGCCAGGAACGAACCTTACGGACGTCATTCACCAGCACAGGCACAGTCATACGACCACTATGACCAGCGCGATCAGTATGATCACCACGATGCTTACAGTACAGCACCACCAACATACCGTTCGGCATCGCCACCACAACACAACACGTATAATGCCAACCCATACCATGATCACGCCCCCTCGCCAGTTCAACATGAACTGCCATCATCATTGGCGGCAGGGTATACACAGCCGTCGACGGCTTCCGAGCCTTCAGAATTATCGCCAGCTCCAGTGAGCGCATACCCAGGGCAGCGGTCGTATACACCCCAAACTTCGAATCCGGGCCAGTCGACGTATCAGGCTTTCAACCCGGGGCAGACAGGCCAGCAGTTCTCAGGAGTGCAAAGAAAGGGAGTTGAGGGATCATATAGGGACATCTAGACGGCACAAGCCTGATTGACTGGTTGCATACTGGATATGTTCCAAGGTGTTTGTTGTTTCGTGCATAGCGACGGCGTTACCACGTCCATAAGGCGTCATTGGAAACGGGCCGAATTTCTCCAAGATCTTGTGCGATCTGTCGCGAACCTCTTATGATATCTCCTGGTTGAGTTCGGATGTGATCAAGCGTGCTATAGGACTTGGTGGCCATATAGCAGATGCTGCGAGAACAAAACGCAAGGGTCTCTTGCGACTATCTTCCTTATTGCAAGATTTGATCGTGAACATCAAGTAATTTCTGGTGTTATGAATGATCGACGTGACTGTAAAGTGAAGTGGTTCGCGCTGGCGCCCCTCCTTTGACTTTGAAGATGGAGCTCAAGCACAAGCGAGGCACACAATCGGCACTTCCGGTGAGTTTCTCCGACCCGCTCGACGCCCGCATCACTTTCAACACCTCACCAACGACAACCGCCCACGGTCCGCTATTTAGGTGCGTATACTCGATCCGACCGCCCGCCGATCCTGCCTAGTCACCTACAAATTTTGCGAGCCTCTTAACTGACCATTCTGCTGCTACAGCTTATTCAAACGAATCTCGTCCACCCTCTCTACCGCAAATATGGATCAGGCCAAGTTGGCGCGCATGCAGGCGTCGGTGCGCATTGGTACGTTAACCCGGAAAGATACACATCTGTGTCTTTATACAGGCTCTGCCGAGCTTGTACAGTTGATCAATTGGCTAACTTACACGTACAGGGTAAGCAAAACACTTTCTTCACCTTCGACAACCCCGCTATCATGTCTTCGAGATCCAGAACGTGCCGATGGAATACATACCTCCACATATCTAGAAGGGATGAAGAACAATGGAGAGCAAGCTGACTGGGCAATACAGAGGCAAGGGTACTCCGCGCAGGAAGGTCAAGAAGGTCCACAAGAGCTCCGGCACCGACGACAAGAAGCTCCAGACTGCGCTTAAGAAGCTCAACGTTCAGCCCATCCAGGCCATCGAGGAGGTCAACATGTTCAAGAGCGACGGAAACGTCATCCACTTCTCCGCACCAAAGGGTACGTCTGCCGATCTTCAATTCTAGAGCAATCTAGGGCTATCCTCAAGTTTTGTAGCGCTGCGGCGCCTTAAACTTGGGGTGCTTGGAAGGCTACAAATTCTCACATTGCGCACTACTGACACAATCGTTCAGTCCACGCCTCGGTACCGTCAAACACCTTCGCCATCTACGGCAATGGTGAGGACAAGGAGCTCACAGAGCTCGTCCCCGGCATCCTGAACCAGCTCGGCCCCGACTCGCTCGCGTCGCTGCGTAAACTTGCTGAGAGCTACCAGAGCATGCAGAAGGAGAAGGGCGAGGACGGCGACAAGAAGGACGATGATGACGATGACGATGACATCCCAGATCTCGTCGCCGGAGACAACTTCGAGTCAAAGGCCGAGGTCGAGTAAGCCATTACTCTTGAAGTGGTTGAGGGCACATCACGCGTAGCACCTCTAGCATATGTACAATGATTAGCGGGGAAGGCTAGTTGGACGTGGAGGATCTTACGCTTCATGCATCGATGACTTTTCACCATGGCAGTCGCAACGGGCCTTACATGCAGGCACCGGACTGGCGTTAGGCCAAAAAGATATGGAATGAGAAATGTCCAAATGTATCAGCATGCACCTTACTCCACCCCTATGTTGTAATCCCGTGCAGCACACAATACCTATGTCAAATCTGGCAGTTTTTGGCGGGAAATGAAGACGGAAAGGCTCCGCACGTCGCAGGCGAAGAATGTTCTTCGCATTCCGCCATCAGAAGTCCATGATGTTAAAGCTCATGCTCCTTTCGTAAGCATTCAATTGTCAGCGCTCGGATCGGTTGCAGAGAGCTCCGATATTGCCCCAAGCCTAGTTGGGCCTAGGTCGGAGCGCCATAGCTCCAACTCCGGAAGCCTCCACCTTCATTGACACGCACAAGTGCCTGAAACATGCATAAGCATTCGCCCTGCAGTAAGGAAAGGGCCCGAAAGGGGTCTGTATATATACAGCAAGTAGGTATCCGTTCTCGTTAGATCTATCGTTTCAATCTGCTCGTCTATCCTTCAAGTGCAATCGTCCGACATTTTCGGTCCCCCACCGGAAGTGTGAACGCTTGAGATCTGAATCGCGCCGCAACTTTATTGCAAGCGTGTCGCACAATTCTACCTCTTAGGACTTCTCGTTCCTCTCTTGTTCCTCCCCCCATCTTGTTTAAATCGTTCCTGGACACCCTCAGTACACAATGGCAGCAACCATGAGCACGGAAACCATCCTCATCCTCGGTGGCTCCTTCGCGGGTCTTGGTGCAGCGCATTTCTGCCTCAAACATGTCCTGCCCACGCTACCAAAGAAGGAGGGCGTCACATACAGTGTCACGCTTGTGAATCCATCCAAGGACTTCTATTGGCGAATTGCCGCGCCCAGAGCAAGCGCATCCAAGGAAATGATGCCGGCGAAGAAGCTCTTTTTTTCGATTGAACCAGCTTTTACCTACGCATCCACGAATTTCAAGTTTGTTCAGGGCACCGCTACACATGTTGACCCAGCTGGTCAGACTGTGTCGGTTGCGACCGCCGGAGGAGAGCAGCAGATGATCCCATATGCAGCCTTGGTTATTGCAACTGGTGTCACCACACCGAGTCCACTCTTCACACAGACAACCGACGCCGCTGCGATCGAGAACGTTTACGATGCCTTCCAGGCCGGCTTGAAGAACGCAAAGACTGTTGTTATTGGTGGTGGTGGGCCAGTCGGTGTTGAGACAGCTGGTGAGATCGCTGAAATTCTCAACGGCAAGCCTGGCTTCTTCCAATCGGTGCCCAAGAACCCGAAAGCCAAGGTCACTCTCGTGTCCGGCGACAAGAAGCTGCTCCCTATCCTCCGCGAAGCGATCAGCCAGCAAGCACAACAGCTGCTCAAGCGTGTTGGATGCGACGTGGTATTCAATACAAAGGTTGTGTCGACGACCAAGGAGGGCGAGAAGACGAAGGTCGAGCTATCGAATGGCGAAACGATCGAAGCGGACATCTACATTGATGCGACTGGCGTGCGACCGAATACTGGCTTCTTGCCGAAGGAATGGCTCGACAATCGCAACAAGGTCGCCTGCAACAGCAAGACTCTTCGTGTCGAGCATGAGTCCGCCGGCCCACGTGTCTACGTTGTTGGAGATGCAGGATCATACACCCGCGGAGGAGTGATGGACATGGCAGATGCCATACCTGTCGCCATGACAAACCTCAAGACCGATTTGATCGCGCATTTGACCGGGAATGCGCCAAGCGGTGATCGCCACTACAACCCGAACCTGAAGGAGTCTCAAGTCGTTCCAATTGGCACACAAAAAGGTGTGGGTGCATTCAATGGAAACAAATTGCCTAGTTTGATGGTCTGGGCCATCAAGGGCAGAGACTATATGATCGGCCAATTGGCTGAGCCCACGGTCCGGGGTGATGGGTTCAAGAAGGATCCGAAGTGGACACCGGTGCAAGCGGCAACGAGCAAGGCTGGTTTGAGTTCGGGATAGACGTAAGATGAGAGGAAGATCAGCTCCAGACTAGGCTTGTTACGGGTGCGGAGCGTTGGCGTTGTTTAGCATTTGATGCGTTCTAATACCCCGGAGTGGTCGAATAGTTGATAGTAATGTAATTTCGTCGAGGACCTTCAACGATTCATGAATGAAATCTACTAGCCTTTGTCACACGGACCAGGACCAGAAAGTTAATGCATCGTTGGTGATCTCACGATGCCCCACCCAACTTAAGCTTAAACTTAGCGTGTCGTCGGTTGCAGCTCAAGCTCCAAAATTTCCAACACCAAACAACCCAGTCCCAATTCGAAGCTCACAACTCCAACACAACACACGTATCTCGATATGGCGACCGCATCACCCCGACAACCTCCCTCCCTAACCTTCCCGCGCCCAATCTTCGCCGCCGTCTCCCCCCACCCATTTCTCCAAGCCCACCTCTCCGCGAACAAAAAAGCCGCCATACGCGCCAACGGCCGCACCGCACACGAATTCCGCAAACCAGGCATCAACACCAGCAGCCTGACCCACGCCAACGGCAGCGCCGTCGTGCGACTCGGAAACACCAGCGTAGTCTGCGGAGTGCGCGCCGAAATACTCAAAGAAGAAGACATACCCGGCACCAACGACTTCCCCATTTCCGCCAACCCCGATGACGAGGGGCAGGACGAGGAGGATGACAAGGATGAGATCGACGTCCTAAGACTCGTTGTGCCGAACGTGGAATTGTCAACAGGAAGCACACCCTCACACATGCCCGGCAACGCGCCCTCGACGCACCAACAAAGCCTGATCACGCGCATCCGCTCGCTCATCCTCTCGACGCGGCTCCTGCGCGCAGCCGATCTGCGCATCTTGTACACGCCGAGCGCGAATGCGGACGATGTGGGCGAGGAGGCAGAGGTGCGGGTCAAGGCGTACTGGGTGCTGTATGTGGATGTTTTCTTCATCAGTATCGACGGCAGCGCGTTTGATGCGGCGTGGTTGAGCTTGCTGGCTGCGCTGAGGGATACGCGGCTCCCGCGCGCGTGGTATGATGAGGAGTACGAGGGCGTATTGTGTTCGGACGAGCCTGGTGAGGCGAGGAAGTTGAGACTGCGGGGGCTGCCGGTTGCGGCGACGTTTGCGGTGTTTGAGGGCGCGGGCGAGGATGGTGGCGAGGAGGCGGTGGAGTGGGTGTTGAGTGATCCGGATGCGTTTGAGGAGGGCGTGTGCAGGGAGAGTGTTTGTGTGGTTGTGGATGGGGAGTGGGAGAACGGCGGGAAGGGAGCGATGGTGAGGAGGATTGAGAAGAATGGTGGAGGTGTGCTGGGGAGAGAGGGCGTGGAGGGGATGAAAATGCTGGTTAGGAGGGCGGCGACGAGGTGGAGGGAAGTTAAGGAGGCGCTGGAAGGGCAATGAGCACCGCATTCGGCAGAGAAGCACAGCAAGAGGTCCAGAAGAGATGATACCCTAGACGAGACGAACTCAGCATCACCGTCGTCACACATCATAATGAGCGGCCGAGGCACACGGATGTGAAGATGGTAGTAACATTCGTACAAGAGATAAGTACAATAACAGACCTGTCCATGGGACTCGATCCGTCGCTCCCTCCATAACGCCTATCCTGCCTATATGTTCGCCGAAAGATGCTAGTATGTTGGCTGAAATGCGCCATTGAACAAGGGCAAGAGATGCAGAGTAACAAAGGGAAGAAATGGTAGACAGGACGCAAGACATCGCTGCGCAACGCCCGCTAGTTGCCTCAACACCAGACACCCATCGCGTATCCAATACCCAGTTCCCTCGTCGGTCATCCATCGTCTGTCGTCGCACGTATGCATAGTTCGACACCGCTGTGGCACGTGTCTCGTTGTGGTCATGATAGTCGTCACCTAGGCGTCGCTGCCTTACTTGACCATCTTCCTGCTTCGTACGAGAAAAGGACTGGGCATTTCGAGCTCCTCGTCTGGATCCCACCGTGCTGGCGAAGGCGCACGAGCACTCTTGGTCTTCACTGGCGACTTCTTTCCACCAAAGCCGAAGCCCTTCTTTCCTTCGTCCTCGCTCATAGCTTGAACAGGAATACCACGGGCTTGTTGGAGCTCGACCAAGGTCCGACCTTGAATGCCGCCGTTATTGCGCATCGCTTGTATGCGGATAGCCTCGTTGCCACGCTTGGTCGGAAGACCGCCCGTAGGCGCTGACTTGGAGGGCAGACCAGTTTTGCGGGGTGATGTTGAGAGTGTCTCGGCCGAGCGTGACTTCGGTCGGGTCGGTGATGTGGCTACGATAGGCACCGCTGATGCTGGCCTTGACTTGATGCCATTTGGTGCAAGGACCGGTGCGCTTCCGAGTCGTTGAGTTGGCTTGACGAGAGGCTTCTGTGCGTTTGCTAGGACCTTGAATGGATCGTCCATCACCCGACCACCTGAAGCACTACGAGCTCGGGTTGGCGAGGGAAGGACGGGCAGATCATCGTCATCATCGAAGTCGCCATTCCACTCTGCCTCAGTTGGAGAAGGGGGGATCTCGGCCTCCCATTTCTTCGCATTCTCTTTTGCTGCGGCAAAGATGTTCTGTCGCGGTTGGGGGTTACGGCGCGGTGACAGCGAGAGGCCAGCCAGCGAGGCCGGCGCTGGAGAGGGATCTGCCATCTGAATATCCATTGGCGACGCTGGTGCTGCCGCTCCCGACGGCTGAGCAAACATAGTCTGCGCACGAGCAAGAGAAGCACGAGGGCGTCGTGCAGGCTTCGCCGTCTTTACTGGCTTGATTTCCTTTACTGTGTCCTCTGTCGAGTCCTCTAATGACAGCGAAGAGATGTCGGTGCCGCTGCCAACGTCTAGCGTGCTCGTTGAGCCATTGGCCACAGTAGACTCGGCATCTTGAGGAAACAGAATACCTTGCTCTGTCGCTGGCATGAGCGGAGTATTCGATCGAGGCGCCAGCTTCGGTGATGTGCTGAGCCGGTTGGGATATTTTTTGAGGGCCGCCTCGACCCGCTTGTTGACCTCCTCTTCGAATTTTGCCTGGAGAAGGGCTAGCTCCCTTTGAATCCGCGTCTCGGTCTGCAGCTTCACCTGTCGTTCGATCTCCAGCTGCGCCTTCACCTCCCATTCTCGACGCAGCTGATCATCCAACTCTTTACGTATCCTGCCAATGGCTTCGGCAGCCTCCTTCTCTCGCCTTGCAGCTAGCTGCTTTTGTTCCCGAAGATCGTGTCCTAGTTTCACGACTTCTTGCTCCTTGCGCATAAGTTTGACAATAGGGAGGTTCAGCAACGCCGCCGTGTCCGGACGGTGGTCAGGAATTGTCTGCAGACAACTTGCGATAACCTTTCGTAGCTCTGCCGAGTAGCATGCCGGTATATCGGGGTATCGACCAGACTTGATCTTCTGGATCAAGTCGAAGTGCGTCTTTGCGTTGAAAGGCGGCGCTTTAGCACACATCTCGTATATGATGCATCCCAAAGCCCAGATATCCGAGTGCGGCCCGTATTGCTCTGCTTTACAGATCTCCGGAGACATGTAAAACGGTGTGCCGACGTAGGTCGACGCGAAGTCATGGCTCTGGAGGATTTTGGAAAGGCCGAAGTCGCCGAGCTTGACGCTATTGTCGTCGCCGAGGAAGACTGACGATGTTAGAAGATACAATGAGGCGGAGGGAACAAGACTGCAACTGACTATTCTCAGGCTTGAGATCCCTGTGCAGGATCATAGGCTTCCTAGGATCACGGGCGGGTTTCGCATTCGCACCCAGTCCCATGACATTGCGTCCAGCTGCCGGCGGGTCCTCACCGAAGTGACACCGGTACAGCGCGCTGACGATCTGGCTGAAGATGCTCCATACGAACTCCTCCTCGCACACCTGGTTCTTGTTCTTGAGGTCACGAATGACGCGCCCGAGGTCGCCATTGCCGCAGTATTCCATATACAAGTGCAGGTCCTGCGATGCCTTGATGTGGTCGCGCTCGAAGTAGGCTACGATGTTTGGGTGGCGGAGTTCCTTGAGAATTGAGAGTTCGGCTTGCAGTTGTTCGCGTTCCTTCTGAGACATCTTTTGGTAGCTGATTTCCTTCCGGCAGAGGATCTATGCGATGGTTAGCAACCACAACGCGCAACACAACAATGCCGCATACATAGCCATCCGACTTGCGCTTGACCTTGCGAATGATCCCAAAGGAGCCATGGCCTATCAGCATTAGCATGACCAATCTGCAGTGTATGGAGCAGTATTTGCGCACCAATCTTCTCGAGCACGTCGTACTTGTCGTCTTCTGGCATGATTAATTAGGGCTATTGTGCAGTATACATGCAACGAAGGTATGCTTTTGGGTGGGATGCTGTAATTAGTGGGTGGTGCGAGTGTATGCAATGCTTAGGTAGGCGGGATGAAATGGCGGGTTCGGGCGTGTTTGGGCCTTGTTTTCGGCTGCGCGTTGAACCAGCAACCACGGCGCAAGGCTGCACGAGCCGCCGCGGTCAAGGGTCCGCGCTTATCGATTGCTAACTCCGATCTCCGCCGCCACCGTCATAATGGAGAAATCGCAGCAGAAGTTTGATTTGGTCTGTTGCTACCGCCACTATGGAAGTCAAGAAGAAGTACGAGATTGAGGCTGCTCTGGCGACAGAGGCGCGGGCCATTTCGTCGGGCCAGTTGAAGGAGGAGAACCCATTGGATCTCTCAGAGGACTTTAGAGCGTTCTGTGAAGCTTGTCGGCGGGGAGACTTGAAGGTGTGTCAGGAGAAGATCTCCGACGGCGTCAACATCAACGCGAGAGACAAGTTTGACTACACGCCTCTCATTCTAGTAGGTCGTCCTGCCTCCACACACTCGTGCGCGGTGCTGACCGCTGTGCATGAAGGCTAGTCTTTGCGGCCACTACGAAGTCATCCGCCTGCTCCTCGAGAACGGCGCACTATGCGAGCGCGACACCTTCCAGGGCGAGCGATGCCTGTATAATGCTCTCAACGACCGAATCCGGAATCTCCTACTATCCTACGACTACGCGAAGTCGACGAACCCGCTGCAGCCACTCGCTGCCCACATCACCTCCCTTCTCACCCGCACTACACCGAAGACGGCTGACATTACTATTACCGCCTACGGACAGAGCTTCGAGCTGCACAAGTTTATACTTGCCGCGCGATCACCGTATTTTGCGAAGAAGCTGGCGGCTGCACCGTCGACGACGAGCTGGAAACTTCCAAACAATATACCAGCAGAATCATTAGGCGTGGCATTGCAATATTTATACTTCCAAGAGGTCTCGGTACGGAGAGCGCTGTTTGGTCTTAGTGACGAGCAGGAGTTGGTTGTTCTAAACGGCATAGACAAGATCGGAAAGCAATTAGAGATCGAACGGCTGTTCGAAGATATTACAGAAGTGTCGGATCGTCGGTTACTACGGCAGCGACGTGGCGAAGAGCTGGAAAGAGGGAGGGATCAGCTTGAGAGCTGGTTTAAGAACAATGTGCTAAAATTCAAGACGGTTGTGGACACGGACAAGGTCGACAACATAAAATGGGATCGAGACAACTCGATATTTGCCGACATACTGCTGCGTGCGGATGACGACGACGGGCATGACGCTGACGGCTCAGATCAGACGGAGCGCTCACCTGGACCTTCAGGCTCATCGACGCCTCTGGTGCGAAACACAGCAGGCGCACTGCTAGGAATACCTGTGGGACCGGTGCGATCTCGGTCGCCATCACGGCAGAGGAAGCCGATGCGTTCGACTGTGTACCCAGCACATCGCGCTATGCTGTTGCGGTCAGAGTACTTCTTGACCATGTTCAGCTCACAGTTCAAGGAAGCTCAGGACACACCACATCTGCAAATAATCACAATTGATTGCTCGCCAGCAGTACTGGAGACGATCCTGACCTTCATGTACACCGAACGTGCAGACTTTGGCTTAGACACTGCTATCGACGTACTCTTTGCGGCAGATCAGCTCTTTATCGAGAAGCTTAAACAACGAGCCGCAATCACCATCTCAGCCCTTGGTAACGGCTCCACGTCGGCAGTTGAATCCGATAACCCACGTGGAGAGACGGATGCGGATGAGGCAGTCGATATCTACGAGGTCATTCGAGCTGGCTGGGACACGCGGGTGCAACGACTGGAAGAGTTCGCAGCGCGGTATATCGCATACCGACTGGAGAACTATATCGATCAGCCGGAGTTTGCTGAGCTTGTGCAGGAGTCGGCCAACAGGGTCAAAGCACGCCAAGAGACCGATACAGTCGAGTTGGTGGACGACATCAGGTTTTACCTGAGTGAAAGATTCAGGCTTCGATTTGAAGATAGTGGGTTGGATGAGATGATGGACGAAAATGCAGCGCTCAAGGCCAGCCAGGGAGACATCGTGGACGCCATGGGAGACTTTGCATTGGAGGATAAAATACAGGCACAAGAAGAGGTCGTTCAGGCGGCAGTAGAGCAACAGATGGCTGCTGGTGTCATACGGAATCTGGATGGTGAAGAGGTCGGAGATGAGTTTGCGCAGGACGCGATGAATTATCAGATCTTGCTGGGCAAGATTGACACACTGTTGGAGAGGCTGAATCTGGATGCATAGATAGGAATGAAGGTACAGTATGATGGGCTAAGCTCTAAGCGTACATTACAACGAGCGAGTAAGAACACCTGATGTTGCACCTGGCGAATGCAAGCATCCCTAAGAAGCTTTGAAGTGGATCAGATGGCATTGCTTGGCTATATTTGACGAACGACATGCAAGCTTCATGCATGCTGTACCGCATATCAGAACCGGCAATCTGCTTCGACGGCGGCATCGACAGATCTCACGTGGAAGCTTTCCTTCAGTGATGCACATGGTGACATCATGAGGGCGGGGTAGTTCCTGTGGCCGATTCGGTAGCTTCCCTCAAATGGCGCCCCACAATACCCGAGCAATGAGCAGCTTGACAAATACCCAAATGACCACATAATGCGCCCTGTTGCCCGGCAGACTTCAATTCTTCGAACCACACTTACGCGACCACCAAAGTCGAGTATACCACAAGCACGGCTAATTGCATCACTACCACGAGCTTCAATTGCACATAGCGAGGCCCCAGTCCCATTCGGATTCCGCAAGGTAGCAAGGATGTCTACACAATCTACACAGTCGCAAGCCTGCTGCAACACTCCCGCTGTTGTGAGCAAGGGTTATCAGGCCAAGGGCGATTACATCGAGGTAGATGGATTAAAAACATGTAAGTCGTATACCGTTTCCCTGCACACTATAGCTAGCCAACACAATCCCAGATGCCACCGGGTCGAAAGACGCCAAACTCGGCATCCTCGTCGTCTACGACATCTTCGGCTTCTTCAGCCAGACACTCCAAGGCGCCGATATCCTCGCCTATACTGATAAGGATCGGCAATACCAGGTATTCATGCCCGACTTCTTCGAGGGTAGCCCAGCCGATATCTCGTGGTACCCGCCAGACAACAAGGAGAAGGAGAAGAAGCTAGGCGAGTTCTTCCAGACCAAGGCTGCGCCGCCCAAGACGCTGCCACGCATCCCGAAGATCGTGCAGGAGTTGGGAAAGAGTCGAGGAATTGAGAAGTGGGCTATTATTGGGTACTGCTGGGGTGGCAAGGTAAGCTGCGACATCACTGACTTTTATTGAGCGGCCCTGACACGAGTAGATCGTCAACCTCTCCTCTCAAGACGGCACACCCTTCAAAGCTGCGGCCGCATGCCACCCCGCCATGGTCGCTGCCGATGATGCGCCCGGCGTCACGATCCCGTACATCATGTTGCCATCGAAAGATGAGCCCAAGGACGATGTAGAGAAGTGGCAGAAGGGCATCAAGACGCCTAATGTTGTGGAGTGGTTCAATGACCAGGTCCACGGTTGGATGGCGGCCCGTGGCGATCTAGAGGACGAGAAGGTGAAGAAGGAGTACGAGAGGGGATATAAGCTGGTGTTGGATTTCTTCCACAAGCATTTGTGAGTGATCTGATGGTGTTTAGCCGAGGTGGATGCTGAAGGTTGTTAGGGATTCGGGTTCGAAGCTGTGAAGAGTGGCCAGATAATTGCCTGTCTCTCTGAGAGAAAATGGACAAAGAAGGGAAAAGTCAAATGATCAGAGGACTGCTACAATGCGTAGAAGTAGCTATACATTCTTGTGGGTCCCTGGTTCCACGTGCCGTGCCCAGCGCTAGATATGTAGAACACCGTGCCAACCGCCTCGTAGCATCTTTCCTTCCCAAACCATCCCATAATCTCCTTCCCATAATTGCTTCGGTCATCTAAACAACTGCACACGAGAGTCGACCGCGGGTACAACACGATTACACTGCCCAGTCAAGGTCATCTTTGACAAGGAGAATGTTGATTTTCCATCAAACCGATGCAGCTCGTGATGTTCGCAAGGCTGGCGAACGAGGCTGAGCAGAACGCGCAAGTTGTGCGCATGTGCGCGAAACCTCAGCCGCGCTGCATAACCCTTCAACCTCGTGCATACCGGTCATTCAAACACCAGCGTGAAGAACAACTAGACATCTTCAGGAGCCTTCATCCTCGTGCGACTTCTCGATATCAACCACAGCTACGCCAGACGCAATGTCGCTGTTCAGCCAGGTCGCCGAGACATTGCGCTTAGACGGCCAGCCGTCTACACATTCTGCGCCAACGCTCTCTCCAAAAACGACCTCGGCGGGTCGCCAATCCGATGACATTGTCAAAGTGAAGGCGCGACTCGAGAAACCATCCAGAAGCATTAGGTCGGTATCCAACATACGCTCGCGGAGGGAGCGGCCGTGCGATGCTTGTAGGAGGAGGAAAAGCCGATGTGTGATTCATGAAGGGGCTGCGTTGTGCGTGCTGTGCGAGTTTCACAAACAGGAATGCACCTTCGAGGTTAGCCCGTTGCCGAGAAAGAGAAAGAGGCTGTTATCACTGTCCGGTGGCAAAAATATGACCGAGAAACCACACTATTCTCTCGAATCCAATAATACCAACACGAATGAGGTGCCACATGAGCGACATACGGGATTCAACTTCAAGGGTGAGCGTGTGCCACTTGAAGAAACATTTGCCCCGGTACCACCAAATTCGCCAGAGTTGGCAACCACACATACACATTCCCAAGGGGATGGAGTTACCCACTTGTCTATGGCCGATGCACAGACCCGAGGAAGTTCATCAACGCCGCAATCCTCGGACACGGAGACGTCGAGTACTCTAGACCATACCTCGGACGATTATGATGTTGATTCACCTGTGACTGTCCAGGCACGAAAGGAATGTATCGTCGATCGGCTGATGGTTCGCGTACATGATATCTTTGCTTACACCAATTTCTCTACTTCCCACGGCTACGAAACCGCCGGATCGAAAAAGCGCGGACAGGATTTTGATAGGTCAACGAAGGCAGACACGAAACAAAGTGGCAAGAAGCGCAAAATGACCGGGAAGGAGGAAGACAACGCTCGTGACGATCGTGACGAAGAGGATGATGACGAGTCCAGAAAGCGTCGTCCTGGGGAGTCCGCAGGATCCAAACCGGCTATGGGCACTCAACGACGGCTTGCATGCCCATACTACCAACACAACCCACGTAAATGTTTTCCATCGAGGGCATGTCGCGGACCCGGTTGGCACACAATCCATAGGATAAAGTACAGAATCCTTGATAAGCAATCTTTCATATGAAGACACTAAACTGTTTCAGGGAGCATATCTACAGAGAGCACGCCATGCCCATTCATTGCCGAAGGTGTAACGTCATTTTCGAGAGTGACTCAGACTTAATGGAGCATTCGCGTTCCGTTATTGGCTGCGAAACGACGGATGCTGCACCGCCAGAAGGCTTCAACCAGGACCAAGAAAAGGCGCTAAAGGGCAGAAAAAACATGTTCCGAGCTGGGGATGAAGAAGAGAAATGGAAGATTGTATATCTGATTCTCTTTCCAGATACACCACTTGGAGAACTTCCGTCACCGTGTAAGTCATCATGATCATCCTGAGATTACTTTAGCTGACTCTTGTAAAGACTATGAGACCCAAAATGATACGGCAAATGAGCAAGCAGAGAACCAGTCTCCTAAGCCACCAGAACTGAAAGAGTTCGATGCATTCCTGAGACGGGAATTGCCAAGGAAGGTCAGAAAAGAGTTAGAAGCCACCTTGAAATCTATCATTGGGCCGATTGAAGAGACACTAAAGAGTGAACTCGAAACCATTGTCCGCCTCTGCCAGGAGACCCTAACTACGGACTATTTTAACAACACGAAAGCTTCAGCGCCTGTACCCATGGCTCCAGTCGGTTCTACGGCGCAGGACCTGCCGAAGTCATCATCCTCCACCCCCAACAGTAATGAACCCACAGTAACCGATTTCGCAACTATCGCCCCGGGCCACTTATCTCAATACCTTGTAGAGCCAGAATCAGCACCGGACCTATTGAGCGAACTTTCCGAACCAACCGAAAAGCACACTGGAAGCAATGACCATGTCATGTGGTCCGACTTAGCCCCTTTTCTTTTCGACGATCAATATAATGAGACAAATCTCTGGCCCAGCTCAGAGCCAGGAGAATCATCCCTAGCAACATGTATGACCTGCGGGCTAGATCGAAAGATACATTCCTTCCCCGATCCCTGCCCGTTCAGAGCCGATCCCGTATTTTGGAAGTGGGGGCCAAAGCACATCGAAGACCTATTCATGTAACGAAAAAGTCGAGTCGCTAGTAGCCGTATTCTCTCCGACCTGTCTTTATTGCGTTCAGGGTATGGGTTTACGAATACATCATCAACCCCTTGCACTCGTGCCAGCCTTGTCTGCTTCCCAACTCCATTCTGCCCGTCAGACCAGTCCTCTGGTCCACGTCACCGCGCTCTATTCAGATGTCTTTCTCCCCAACGACTCCGCCGCCGTCGCCATCGTGCTCCAAGCGCGATCCGCGCGCCGAGTCGACACGGAAGCCAGTGCTGTCGTTCCATCATGCTCGACTCTCCCCGGCTGCCAGGGCTCTGACGTGAGTGATTGATCCAGCCACCGTAGCATAGGCGTGACTTCGCACAGCCGTGTTTTTGTCGGTTCTAGGTGCTTCCTCAGTAAGGATGCAATGTCTTGTGATGTTATATCGTGTTGTTTGACTTGATGTGGTGTGAGCTCGGCCGAGTCTCGTCGTTGTGTAGACAACACTGTATCCCATCGGCGAAGATCGTCCGACGTCCAGGCTCCAACATGCGCGTGAAAATGTGTAGATGTCTTATTGGCCGAAGAAGTCATGGTGCGGTGCAGTGCTGGATGATGTCTTGTCGTTTGAACTCTCGTATGAAGTAGCTTTCGCTATATAGTAGACTGCAGTGCATAATGAACGGATTTGCAAACCGCGAGCTTAAGTATACCCGAATCGTTGAGAAAAGCGCTTCGA
>TARA_R110002003_G_scaffold62_3_pt1 | contig 31281 bp, 30 predicted proteins | sample TARA_R110002003 | Tara Oceans TARA_R110002003 (sample SAMEA4396441) | marine metagenome | biome: Westerlies Biome; feature: [SRF] surface water layer (ENVO:00010504); material: water (ENVO:00002006), including particulate matter (ENVO:01000060) such as... | depth 5 m | reverse complement strand
GCACGCCACGATGTACGTGTTGGACATCCAGTTGTAGGTCGCGGGCGGGACGAAGAGGTTGGCTATGTATTCGGCGACGACGTCGGGGAAGTAGAGGAGGGAGGAGCCCGAGTCGATGATCATGTTGGCCCTGGATTGCGAGTAGTCTTGGCGGGTTTGGCGCTTGGTCTTTTCTGCGTTTGGGGACGGGGTTTTGGTGCTGGGAGGGTTGGTGCTGGGGCGGCTGAGCGGGGTCGAGGGAATTTGGCTTTGGGGCGAAAGGCTTGGAAGTCGGGACGAGATGCTTTGGGGTTTGGACGAGAGCGTGGACGCGAAGCTTTGAGGTCTGGTGGAGAGCGTGGACGTGAAGCTTTGGGGTCTGGACGAGAGCGTGGACGTGAAGCTTTTGGGTCTGGACGAGAGCGTGGAAGAGGAGCTTTGAGGTCTGGACGAGAGCGTGGACGTGAAGCTTTGGGGGTTAGGCGAGACGCTTCGGGGTTTGGTCGAGAGGCTCTGGGGTTTGTTCAAGAGGTTTTGGAATCCGGCCAAGGGCGTGGGCGTCGGTGTACCTTGGGGATTGGCGGAAGTAGATGGCGACGGTGACGAAGGCGGTATAATGTCGAAGCCATCGATATTGATTGAATACCAAGCGTAAATGTCTCTGACAACCGGTTGAAGCGGGACTTGAACCCACATCCCATCAGTCTTCACATCTGGTATACCGCCGATTGCTAGCTGTCCACCAGCTCTCGGACTCTGATAGGTTGGTCGGCGCAACGCGAGGCTGAATATTGGCGGGATGCCGGGATCCTGGAATCTGACGACGCACTTAACACGGTGGAAGCAGCAAGCGTAGAAGACTTACAAAGTGAAGAGAACACTGGTGTAATTTAGCTCGTTTGAATTGATTCCCACAGCCAACGCCGGAAACCCCAGGCCCATCAAGCCAGATGTAATCCCGTCGCCGAACCAATATCCCTCGTCCACCACGCCAATCGTCTGTCGCACAGTCGCGCTCGGACTCCCACCCTTGCTTATACCACCAATGCCGAACGTGTCCGTGCCCATCTGACCTCGTAGGAACTCTCCGCCTGTATAATTGACGGAGAAGTCAAAATCAATGGGTCTGAAAGTGCTCGATGTGGCAGCGTCATACAGCGCACCAAAGCCGCAGTATTGTGCGCTAAGCGGCATCGACCAGCTCGGGCTGTCGCACTGAAAGAGCGAGGATGCGACCCACGTGTCTGATGAGCCCGTGTCGATGACGAGGGAGTATGTTTGTCCGGCTATTGTGGCGTTGGTGATGTATATCCTGCCACCGAGAGTGAGGAGATCTTCTTGCACCATCGAAGCCGGTCCAATGCCATTCTGTCGGCGCCTAAGACCTTTCGATCGGGCCTCGTTGCGACGTTTAGCAAGATGTCTAGACGAGGGAAGAAAGTGATCGTGTGCGCTTGAGACGCTGTCAAGTTCGAGGACATTGTTTGTCACTGTTCAAGTCAGCGCTGTTGAGTATGTCGAAATCGATGAACCTTCCTGTAATATGCGTAGGGGCTCTATTTGTCCAGGCGATTGCGTTAATGTTCAGGGTGCTAACGACAAGAGAAGTGAACCTGAGTGAATGCATGATGCAGTGAAAGTGCAAATGAGGGCGAAGAGCAAATGGGAAATGGAGACTCGAAGGATATATAGCATTGTAAATGCTGTAATGATATTGTGATTTCGCCTCTAGAAAGGGAGAATTGACGAGTCTCAAACATCTGACGTAGACAAGGTGGCGTATCCCCGAGGCCACGATGCATTCCTGCGCTACACAACGCGGGTTTGAGCTTGTGCGACCTGCGTGAATCAAAGGCGCCTCGGAAGTGCCTAAAGAGGTTCGTTTCTCCCTTTCCTTCGGACGTAGGCGCGGTGTTTGTGCATAGCGTTTTATCATCCTTGGTTGAGCGCATATGGTTTGTCGAGCATAACGCGTCCTGACTTACATTGATCTTACATTTATTGTAGATGCCACCGGTTACTGGATGCGGAGACTGCTGTGGTCATCACGAAGCAATGATACTTCACGGCGTGTCACAACAAGAATGCAGAGATGAATGGGTTATGTAAACTTACCTGCGGATTCGACTACACCAAGAAGAATCTGCATCGCAGCCAAGCTCTAAGACCTCGGCGGTCGCACTCAGGTCCTTTCAAAAGATTAGAAGCATATCAGGTGCCTTGTGGAGAAAGCGTACATGTTTTGATTGGACTAGGCGGGAAGCTCAGTGCCCCAAAGTGGCCTCCAAGATGGTTTTGTGTTGTACAAGTACTGCTGCATAGATGGGTTGAGTGAATATCCGCAGAAATGCTGTGGTGAGTCGCGCCTTTTGGGAATCGTCATAGACACACCTTGAACGCCAAACCGAACAATTATCACCATCCACCTCTTCGACCACCTCTGCCACGGCGACCTCCTCGGCCACCGCCAAATCCGCCACCGCCGAAGCCGCCACCCCATCCTCCCTGGCCGCCACGGTCGCCATTCATATCGCCTCCCGACGGAGCATAAGCGTCGCGAGGGGGTGCACGGCCCTTGAGGTCTTTCTGTAGGATCTCATAGGATTTGCGCATCTGAGCGTAGCCGAGATGCATCTTGCCGTAGAAGTGGTCTGCTAGACGACGATCATTGTCAAGGCGACTGAGATACGCACCACATACGTCGCACACTTGGAGCTTCTGATGGCCCGAAGGCCCTCCCGTGTCCGACAGCGCTCGCAGTTCGCGCTCGCGTTCTTCCTTCTCAACCTTCTTCGTGCGGAGCTTGGTGAACTCCTGGACGGCCATGTTGACCATGCCCTCTTCGCCCATGATCTGGATCTCGAGCATGCCAGCTTCGATCGACTTGGTGAGTTCGTTTATCGCTTTGAGCTGTGGGTTGTAAGCCTGCTCAGCGCGTGATGGGCAGAGCGTTACTCACCAGAGCATTAGTCTGCCTGATCTCTTCAGGCGTCTTCTCCAGTCTTCGCTGAGCAGAGTCAATCTTGCGATTGCAGCTGTCAATGTGGTGTTGCATGTCCCTCATGTAGTCAAACTCGAAACCCCACCTGCGCTTCTGGTCGGCATCTGCCTCCTGGTACTCGGTCTTGAGCGCCTCATTGTGCACCTTTGGACAGGGACCCAATTCGTTCTTTGTGTTGGTGAAGAGATCGTGGGGACAGTGGCCGACAAGGTATGAGCGGCAAACCTTGGGGTCGGTGATGCTGAGCTGCGGCGCGCGCTGGTCGCTGCCAGACATGAGCTGCTCGCCCATGAGCTGCTCTGCGGTATGTCAGTAAGCTGTCACGTGTGTCGCACGTCATGTGTACGTACCAAGCAGCCTGCGCGTCTCTGCTGCGGCCATGATGTCTACTGTTTGGTGTTGTTGCCGTGATGGAAGTCGTTAGAGCTGGTAGCCTTTGAGGAAATCACCACCGCGGCAATGCCAAGCTTGCGCCTTCCAGATTGAAAGCTGCCAGCCAATCACATGCAAGGCGACCCTGAACCCTCCGCAGCACTCAACGTGCATTACCAGCTGCTTCTCTTCGCGTGTAGAAGCGCAGGGCGATGCTGCAATGCTTTCATTCATTCCTCTCTTGCTGCTCAATGCCTTCATAACATGCGTTGCGGCGAGCGCTGACTATCACGAGCGCCTCCTACTTCGCCCACTGCCACACGGCACCCTTCTGGCTTCCTTCAACTTTCTCAGTAACGAGAGCCAGACAGCATTCGACCAGCAGAACTTCCGCTACTTCCCGAGGTCTTTCGGCCAGATACTGCAGCATGCCCACGCCAAGGAGCTGCATCTGAGGTTCAGCGTTGGCAGGTGGGATGCGGAGAGTTGGGGGCAGCGACCGTGGCACGGCGCAAGAGAAGGAGGCACAGGTGTCGAGCTGTGGGCATGGGTAGAGGCAGACAGTGAGGAACAGTACGATTACCTTAGTCAGCACATGAGCAACCACTGACTTCACTAGAGCATTCGCGCGATGGTTAACGCTTACGAACGCCCTCTCTGGCCTCTTCTGCGCGTCCATGAACTTCATCGATGCCACCAAAACTATACGGCCTGTCGCGGCATTCGCCCCTGAAGGCCAACACGCCAATGTCTCCAACCTCCACCTGCTCCATGGTACCCTCCCCCACGAAGTTGTATGCACTGAGAACTTGACACCTTTCCTCAAGCTGCTGCCCTGCAAGGGCAAGGCGGGCGTGTCTAGCTTGCTGGACGGCCACAAGTTGTTTGACGCCTCATATCAGACTATGGCCATCGATGTGCGACCGTTGTGCGAGAGCGATGGCAGCACTTGCACCGTAGAGATGGAGCAAACCGTGGACATGGTGCTGGATGTTGCACGATCGAAGCGGCCGCGAGACAACCCAATCCCACGGCCTCTACCCATTGAGGAGATTGAGTGCGACACATCCAAGGGATACAACGGGGATGATACATGCTATCCGTTGAACAAGGGCACCGAGCCGGCCTGGACACTGGAGGAAGTGTTTGGCAGGCCACTTAAGGGTGCCTGCCCGTTGATAGAGGGAAGTGTCGATGCCGCAAATACCGTCTGCATCAACGCGCCACCGGAGCGCACTATTGAAGCAAACACGACTGGTCAATACGTTGAGTCTAAGCTGGCGTTTGATACCTTGCGGTGCTACACGCTTCCTAGTGGCGCTGACTTTGACCTGGTTCTCCCGGAGCAACAAATGGCCACTGGTCTGGTGCGCTCCGACCCTCCCATCTTTGCGGCTAGAACCATCAACGGTCACGGCCAGGAGCGAGGTAGCACTCAATCCGTCCTCCGCAATCCATCCACGACTGAAGCTATCGAGATCGTCTACCTCGAGTCTTTGCCGTGGTTCATGAAGCCGTATTTACACACCCTGCGTGCTCATCTTGATACCACCCCCGAGAGCCCGATCAAGGAGACATACTACCGTCCGGCTATTGACCGGAAGCGAGGCACACACCTCGAGCTGCGCATGGTCATACCACCAAGCTCCACTCTTACACTGACTTATGACTTTGAGAAGGCTATTCTTCGCTACACAGAGTATCCACCTGACGCCAACCGTGGATTTGACGCTGCACCCGCCGTCATTCGCATCCTGTCGCCAAACGTAGGGGACCACAAGGGTGTCTATGTTCGAACGACTTCCCTGCTGCTACCTCTGCCCACCCCCGATTTCAGCATGCCATACAACGTCATCATTCTCACAAGTACAGTTATGGCTCTCGGATTTGGCAACATCTTCAACCTGCTCGTGCGTCGCTTTGTAGGCGTTGATGAGGTCCCGGCGGGCGCTGCGGGAGGATTGAAGGGTTTCTTGCTGGGCAAGGTGAACAGGTTGAAAGCTTTGTTGGGGAAAGCATGAGCAGCAACATTCTACCAATGAAATCATGAACAAATCAAGTATAGATGCCAGCTTGACCACTCTCACTATGCTGATCATAAGCAAGCAACGGACAACAGACCAGTCAAAAGGTTCTCGGTGAAACATACGACGCTGAATGAAAGATCCTCACCTTTCGACATCCCACACGCTATCGGTCCAACCCGCGCTCGCCTCAGGCCCCTTGGTCTATCTATTTCCTACTGGCCGCGTCTCCCTCTCACCTTCCAACCTCGTCTTGTCCTCCTCCTTATCGTTCCTACCTACATATCCATTCCACCAGAAGACACCACCAAGACCACAGCGCTGATGGGTACAGCGACAACAAAGAAGATGCAGACGTTGCGGCTACCTTCCTCGAACGGAACCCTTCCAGCGATCCCCGTCGAGGGAGTTCATGCCGCAGAAGGAGGTGACGAAGGCTGCGGGAAGGAAGCTCAACGTCACGACAGCTATGCGCGCATCGATCGTGCGGCCGTCGTGGCCGGGCTTGAGCATGATTTTCGTCTGACAATCCTAACGCTCGGCGTCCAGCTCCTGTCGCCTTTCGACTCTCTCCTGCTCGCTGTTGATTAAGACACCTGATTTCGGCAAGGCAAGTTCTCGCGGACAGACCACCGGGCCCAGTCTGCAGAAAGCTGTGTAACTCACGTTCGAATTGGAATTTATTATCATAGGGTCCTTCGTCGACGGTCCACCGTGCATAGCAAAGGAGCCACTCTCCAGTCGCCTTGGCAACAAAATGCAAAGAGGAAGGGTTGAGGCTCGTCCTTGAGGCGCGCTTGAAATTGCTGGGTGTCGGCTCCAACTCACCCAGGGCTGCTAAACAACACTGACAGATGGAACGGGCTAGGCCGTCGGAGATGCAAGGCTGGATTATTGGAGTTCTTATGAAAGCGGACTCGGTTGGGAAAAGTGCGCATATGCAAGACGCCTGGACTTGCATGACCCATGAGCGTACTCAGCCTCGTCGATGACCTGCTTGTTCGGTTGCTTTTTACCCCAGTTATGCTCGAAAACTCGTGGGGATCAGCAATCATCAACAAGGGCCGAAGCTAAGACTTCGCACATCAAGCCTAGAAGTCAAAATTGCAGTATACAGCTAACAAGTAAGTCTGGACCTTTAGTACAGCACGTAGGCGAATGGGTAAAGAAGAGGCTTCCAATCAGCATTCGATTACACGACCAGGAATCTTGTTCAATCACTGCCAACGAATTTCCCAAAAATGAACTGGTCAGTCGCACACACCACACTCACATCCACACCCCCTCCATGCACCCACCTACACCATCGCCAACCCTCCCAAAACCGCAGCAACCAAGACACTCCCCTCCACCCTCCTCCCCATCCCCCCACTTGTCGTTGACGTCGACGTCGACGTCGACTGCGACCCCGACCCATGATTCTGCGTATCCCCGCTGCTATTCTTACACGACTTGTCACTCCCACACAGCGGATTGCCCGCACTATCCGGCGGACAGCAGTACGGATGCGACACGGGGCAGACGAAGGGATAGGTTCCGGAGCCGTCGATGGCGATGCGTTGACAGCAGACCTCTGCGGCGGCCATGCACATTGTGTCGCCGTTGACGGCGCTGCAGGTGTAGGGGTAGGCGGAGGAGCAGGATTGGCGCTTGCCCAGCAGGGGATTGGTGCTTTGGCGCGCGTCGAGATGGGTTTCTGCGGCGAGGGAGAGGAGGGGGAGGAGGAGGGCTGTGAAGAGCATTTTGGGACGGGTGGTGTTGTGAGAGTGGTTGGTGAAGGTAGGGTTTGTGTTTTGACTTCTTTGGAAGTATTATAAGAAAGCCTTGTACACTCGGGTATACCGAGGATTCAAATGTCTTTGATTTGGAGTGCGTTGCAATATCTCGTCCAACATGCGCAATCCAGCGAAATTATATACCCCGTACCACCCTTTCAGCTGACATTTCCGGTGAAGAACATAAACGCCGTGGATACTCCTTTGCGATACCCATGTAAAATTGTTTTACTCGTTTCCGGACCATTCGTCCAATCACCGTTGGCGTGGCGTCGACTGTGGGATCCGAATACGGTGTTGAAGTTCAGCTTGGCTGAACTCAGCCTCACCACTTTCTCCGATAGGTAAACATAAGCCTTATCTGGTACGACAACTAAGTCGCAGAGCCGCAGCTGAAGAGACTCGGTAATATGCGCCGGATATGGTCATGCTTGGGCGCCGAATGAACTTTGGTTGCAAGCGACGAAAGGAGAGATGTGGAAGCACCGCCTCTTGCCTAAAGGTTAGCCGAGAGGATGTGGCAGTGCATACATGGGATTCGACAATCCTATGAGGGGGTCCGAGATATGATTGGCACATGAGAGTCATGTGTAGTACCTAAGCCCAGTACAGACTGAAGTACTTTTGCTGGAAGGCCGTCTTGATCATGTGGTGGACCGCACGAATCATACCCAAAGGACACTCCCAACCCACTGACCATATCTCTGCTACTAAGGAATTATGCCGACCTCGGAGCTTCTTGAATATGCGTCGGACACATGGCATGCTTTGCCAGACACCCCAATCTACTTCGCCTCGTCCATCTCCTTTTTCGCAAAGCCCTTGAAGTACGCATCTAGCCTGTCATAATGCTCACCCAACTTGACCTCGAACTTCTCGCGCAGCGCCGACGCAGTTGAGCCATCACCATCCACACCAGGCACCTGCAGCGCCCTTACATCACCATCGTTCAGCGCCCCCTCCGCATCCTTGATGATCTTGTCAAAGTCCACCGGCATGTCACCCTCGGCCTCCAACACTTCCGTGAGCTTCGCTGTGAGCCTGAGCTGCTTCTCCGTATTGTCTTGGTCGGCTTTCAGTGCGTTGGCCAATCGCTCGAGCGGACCGGTGAGGTTATTGCTATGCGTCTTCTTCGGCGTCACGCCCTTGACCTTTGGCACAGAGACGTTCTTGAACTTCTTGATCAACTTTTCCAACGCGTCGATGAGCATCTGCTCGTGATCGTGGCGGGAAGTGTAATAGCGATGTCGCATTAGATTCACACTCTTGCGCGCATCCACGTACGCCTGATACGCTTGTTCTTTTGCGTCGACCAGCTGCAAGCGCAGCTCAGTCTCTTCCTTGTACGCTTTCGCCATTTCTTCCTTGGCGATCTGCCATTCCTTCTTGTACCGCGTCAGTCGTGCGCCCGCCACCTTCACCGTGTAGGCTGCTTTGCTAACTTGGGGGTCTCTCTTCGAATCGACGGGCACGGAGAAGGCGCCGTGTCGCTCGAGGAAGTTCCTGCCCTGGGTCAAGCGCAAGAGATACAAATCGGCGGTAGCGCTGACGTAGAGTATGGTGAGGACGGGAACAAGGAAGCTGGCGGACAGGAGCTTGGAAGATGGCTGGAGTACAACGCGATGGAGCAGAGCGTATAAGAGGGGCAGCCATATCGATAGGGGAAGGAAACAGTGCTCTCCGTGGTATGCCGGATTTGCTTTATGACTCTCGTCGGAATTGAGCTCTTTCGACGGCGTGGTTGCATTGTTAGGGCTACATTTGTCGTGTTCCTCCATCTCTGTGTCGACAAACTCCTCGACCTCTTCGTACATCTTGTTGTACTTGGCTTCCAGCTCCTCCTTCTTCTTCGCCAGTTTGGCGCGCATCTCGACAATCGAGGTAGTATCGCCGCTGAGTTGAGACATATTGGTTGAGGATCCGTGATAGCTGTTGCGAACGGTAGCAAGAGGCGGGGAACTATATTTATACTAGTTGTGGGTCGCCTTGGCATTGCTAAAGTTGTAGTGAATGCGAATGAAAACACATTTTAGCTGCCGGATATCAAACAACTTGTACGAAGTGCGCACAAAAACACCTGCTACGCTATTGTTCAATCCGCATCGAAGCCCAATCCGTCCATCGGTCCCAGGAACTCCATATTGCCCTCGCCAGCCATAAGCGCCTCCACATCGATGCCACCGCTTGTAAGGTATCGCGCGCTAACTCCAGTGTTGATCCTCTGACTTAACAGTCCTCGCAACTCGGCCCTCAGAGCCTGTTGTTCGCCTTTGGTCATCTCGCTGGCTTCCTTCTCCTTCTTCTTCCTGCCACTTCCACGTCCTCGCTTTCCCTTAGCCTCCTTCTCGAACTCCTCGCTATCGTAGTCGATGCCCAGATCTTCGGCGGCTTGTCGCATAACATCATCTTCACTGTGCTTCTTCTCTTTAGCAATGACCGTGTCAGCCAGCTGCTTAGCTATTGTAGCGCGTTCCTTCAAACGAGATACAATGCGCCGATCGATGTCTAGCGTGCGTATGAAGTAGGCTGTCTTCTTTGACTTGGGAGCATCGTCGGCACGGGCGTGAACCTTCGCTATCAGTCTCCTTACTCCAGCGACTTCTTCTGGTGCGCAAATAAGAATGCTCGCGCCCGACGCGTCGGCACGGGCTGTACGTCCGGATCGATGTACATAGGTGTCTGCTGCTCGAGGCAAGTGGTAGTGAATAACCAACTCCACCTTCGGGATGTCGAGACCACGAGCAGCAACATCTGTAGCGACTAGAATAGATCCAGGACGCTCTTTGAAGCGCTCTATAGACCGTAGACGGGCCTTTTGGGCCATGCTAGAGTGTAGTGGGAGGGCCGGCAATTGCAGATTCTGAAGGTAAGGTGTGATGCGTCGCACCGCCGAGATCGAGTTCGTGAAGATGAGGGCGCGCTTCTTAGGATAGAACATTAGCAGCGAGTAGAGGTACAGATCTTTCTCTGTGCCAGCACACTCGATCAGCCCTTCTTTCAGCTTACTGGCCATCTGTGACTCCGGATTGGCGTCAATGAACTTTGGTTTCTCTTCGCGGAACTTGAGCTTCTTCAGTAGGTACTCCATGGACTGCTGTTTGGTCAAGATATCCCCTCCAGCCTTCGCTTTGCCGGCAAGCTTTTGCTGTAAGCTTTTCTGAAAAGTCGCAGAGAAGACGAGAGTCTGTCGTTCCGACTCAGAAGAAGCATTTACGTCTGTAGACTCTTCGGCGGACTCGTCCTTCTCCAATATCTTAAGGATCTCCCCGAGCTCCTTGAAGTTGCCATGGCTCAACAGGCGGTCAGCCTCATCAATCACGAGGAAGCGAATCTGCTTAAACTTCTCTAGTAGGCCTTGCCCGCTACTGATGACCTCCCACAATCGCCCGGGCGTACCTACGACGATGTCCGCTGTCTCGAGTTGTCGTCGCTGCTTCTGTACGGCCAAACCACCGGTGACAGCAGCGATTTTCGGTGAGTCAAAAGACCCTTTCGCACACAGAGCGGTCAGATGAGCCGTGATCTGATGCGCCAACTCTCGAGTAGGCGCAATGATAAGAGCCAGTGGAACCTTGCTCTTTGTATCTTTTGAGGCCGATTTCGAGTTAAGAAAAGCTTCAATAATTGGGATACCAAATGCAAGCGTCTTGCCGGAACCTGTGGAGGCCTTTCCGATGACGTCGCGGCCTGCCATGATCTCCGGTATAGTGGACTCTTGAATCGCTGTCGGTGTAGAGAACTTGAGACCGGCCAGTGCGTCTAGAAGTTTTGGTGACAACTCCAACTTCTCCCAATCGGACACATCCACCTCGTCGTCTTCGTCATCTGCGCGGTCTGCCAGGATGCTGAAAGCGCTTGGACCAGAGATCTCGTCTTCGGCGGCGTCGTCGTCCGAGATATCTTCGTCATCCTGAGCGCTCCCATTCTTCGCCGCGGCAAGTTGTTTCGCCTTCTCCGCAGCCTTGTCCTTTTGCGCCTTTTTGTCTGCCTTCTTCTTCTCGGCCTTCTCTTGTGCCGTAGACGTCGCGTGCCCGTTCACTACCGGTGGTGACTCTTTCGTGTCTGCTTCGGGGCCATCAATCGGTTGTGGCTCGTGTTCTGCCGTCTCCTCGTCACTGAAGCCCTCCCACGAGTCCCCGTCGTCTTCAACGTCTGCCTTCTCCTCCCCAACATCGCTCTCTTCTTGCGGAATCTCCCCATTGCCAAATGTTATTTCCTCGAGATGCTTCGCCTCTTCTTCTTCGCGTTGCCACGCTTGCTCAATGTCCTGCTCAATTTGCTCGTCTGTCTTTGTTGTCTCAAACGAGACGTGTCCAGTGGCTACATCTTTGACTACTGACACGTCTTCAATCTCTTCCAGCCCATAGAAGCCCTCAAAGTCCTCCAATCGGTCTGGCATGGACACCTGCTTCCATCCTAGATCATCGAGTCGGATCTTGCGCTTGGGTATGGCGATTTCGGGTCGCGGCGTCTTCTCGAGCTTCTGGCGCTTGTGCGCTTTATGCGCCACTTTGGGGGCACCATGAGGGCGCTTCATTGTATGTGCGGTGAAACGGCGATGTTGCGACTGCGAAAGACGAATTGCATTTTTTGACATCTGAGACTTTTGGTCGGTGTTCGGGAGTCCGATCGTCCCCGCTCGGCTAAACCTGCCTTGTAAGGTACTTCACACACTCCACGCGAAATACTTCCCCTTCAGAATCTGGTATACAATCTTGTCGAAACATACTTGGTTACGACTCATCTCAATCCGAGCATATCGGCCACATTACAAGACATCTCAAACTCTAGCCAATTGATCCTTACAATACTGAAGGACCGCGGCCTGTATCTGGTTGCAATAGTGGGAAAAGATGGGCAAGTCTTCAAAGGACAAGCGTGACGCATACTATCGCCTGGCCAAAGAAGAGGGCTGGCGCGCAAGATCCGCGTACAAGCTCCTTCAGATAGACGAAGAATTCAACTTGTTCGAAGGCGTCACTCGAGTGGTCGACTTGTGCGCAGCGCCGGGGAGTTGGAGTCAAGTATTGTCAAGAGTGCTCATCAAGGGCGAGACATTTGGCAGAGCAGGATGGCAGGAGAAGCAAGCAGCGACACGGAACTATGTGCTCGGACTGAAGAGTGAGAAGCCAGTGGAAGAACAGCTGGCGAAGCTTGAGGTCAAGGAGGAGAAGCCGAAACCGCGAGGAGTGAGAATCGTGGCTATTGATCTACAACCCATGAGTCCACTGGAGGGCGTTACCACATTGCGCGCCGATATCACGCATCCATCGACAATACCGCTCATGCTGAAAGCACTGGAACCAGACACATATGACCCGACATCAACCACTGCTTCTTCGCCAGTCGACCTCGTCATCTCGGACGGCGCACCCGACGTCACTGGCCTCCACGATCTCGACATCTACGTCCAGAGCCAGCTTCTTTGGGCCGCGCTCAATCTCGCGCTTTGCGTGCTGAAGCCCGGCGGAAAGTTCGTCGCGAAAATCTTTCGCGGCAAAGACGTCGACTTGCTGTTCGCACAGCTCAAGATCGTCTTCGACCGCGTCCGCGTAGCCAAGCCCCGCAGCAGTCGCGCAAGCAGCATCGAAGCATTCGTCGTTTGCGAAGGTTTCTGCCCACCTTCAGGTTTCAAACCAAGTCTCGATCAGCCATTGGGCGCCGGCACCCAGATTCCCGCACCGCCTGAGGCACCAAAGCCAAAGCGACAAACAACGCAACGAGTGCGGGAAGACGGGTGTATCGAGCTGGACCTGAGTTCCGAAAGCGAAGATGAAGATGACGTCGAAGAAGGCGGAAAGCGCTGGATAGCACCATTCCTCGCATGCGGTGATCTCTCAGCATACGATTCAGATGCAACCTACCAGCTCCCCAAAGACAGAGTGAGTCTGGACCCCATCCAACCGCCCACGGCACCACCGTACAGACGCGCGTTGGAGATGCGCAAGTTAGCCGGCGGAGCGTATGGCAAGACGAAGTTGAGATCCGGACAATAGCGAGGCACAATAGAAGGAGGTGAAGGAGGGATGCTATTGTCACAATACTGCCATCTTCATCTGAAGGGCTACTAGCAATGCACAATAGCATAATAGTACATCCCATACCATATAACCCCCCATTCCCTCCAACTTCAGCTCGCCAGCTCACCTACTCACGAACTTCCTCACACCGCATCAACCCACCAAACACCACATATCCACACCAACGTATCCACCACACTACCCCAACACCCCCTCAAACACCACGATGCCCACCGTCGAAAACCTCTACGAGCCCTCCGCCAACCTCTCTCTTCCCGGCCTCCGAGTCGTGTACACGCCAGCCGGCCTGGCGTATACCTTCTCCACACCACTGCTCCACAGCTTCACCATACTCCGCGCCCAGTTTTCCTGCTACTTTCCGCCACTAATCCACCTCCTCGTATTCTGCAGCATCGTTTTCTGGCTGCACTCGCGCCTATGCGCCCTCGAAACGGCATCGACATCCCACCGCCAACACACCACCCACACGCTGAAAACTGTGTCTGACATCCTGCGCACCATTCTCCGCCTGCACACCGCCACGCAAGCCGACACCGCAGAGCATCTCCGGTATCTGACGTGCTTCGTCGAAACCGCGATTGAGATGTGCGGCGCCGACGTCGATAGATTGGCGGCGTTGTGCGATGCTGATCTGGGCCTGGTGGATGCACGCATCAATCTGCAAGGCAGGATGATCCTTGCGGTTGAGAACAACGTCGATCAGGCGCGCTGTATTCTCGCTGGGATGGTGTCGGATGATGTTAGGAGTGATGGCGTCTTGGAGATGGGTGATGATGTTGAGAAGTTCTGGCCTGCTGAGGATGATGAGGCTGGGAGTGACTTGGGTGCAGAGGTTGAGGGGGTTGAGATTGATGTGGAGGCTTGTAACCAGCAGGTCTGGATATGGTTGGCAACAGGATGTGCGTGGCCCGAGGAGTGTGAGGATATCTTCGAGGAAGTTTGAGCAGGCCTCGCTTCCGCGTGGAATCTTCAAGGACATTCTGGCAGTTGTTTTGGGTTGTTGCGTGACCGGTGTTGATCTGGTGAGGATATTCAACATGGTATTTTAGGTTTATGAAAAGCAAACTTTTATTCCCTGACATCTATTCCACATCAAGAGAATTCAAGAAGCAAATGCACCACCCATGCCTTTCACCTATGCTCGAGTGACATTCTAGCCCGTCACACCCTCTAGTGCTAACCAGCACCTCGTGCACAAACGCCGCGCTAAACCATCACCTGCAACGCGCTCAATCGCTGGATTTCGTGGCGACTGTAGACCTACTTCCTGCCGCCGTTGCCACCCTTGGAAATGATGTCAAGAATCATTTGGCGCGCCTGCTCGCATCCTTCCTTAGTACCGACGATCTCGATAGCCTCGTCCTTTGCCTGGTCGCGGGGAACCTGGATCTTGGTCCCAGTCTTCTTGCGAAGGTCATTGATAGTGCTACCACCGGATCCGACGACGAGCCTGCGTAAAATGTTAGCCAATGCCATTTACTTTAATGTAATTATAGCCAGAATAGTCCCACAATCGATAATTATGGCGCAGAATTGCCGCCAAGCATGAAACATATATGTGATGTTGGATGAAACTTACCTGTAGCTTCGCGGGTCCGGCAGGATAAGGTAGCCGGTCGATGACGGCTTTGAAGCCGCTTCAATAGCAGCCTCAAGCCTCTGGCGAGCCTTGGGCAGATTCTCGGCAGGGCCGCGAAGGACCCAAGGAATGGTAGCATCACGATCGACGCCCTCCTCAGCCACGTTGTTATCGATGATCTCCCAAGAGTGCTCGTCAGCTCCGCCGGTAGCGTCATCGGTGATCAAAGGCAAAGCACCGTTCGCACCCTTGCGCGAACGACCGGCGGCCTCTGAAGAGGCAGGCTTGGCTGGCGGCTGCTGGCCAGCATGGTCGACGGTGATCTTGTGCTGGTTGCGGAGCTGGCGGAAGAATTGGCCATTGTCTGCGATGGTGTGGTGAAGGTACACAGGCACATGGATTGTCTCGCCCTCTTGGCCCTTCACGAGCTCGAGGATGTGCTCCTTGGCCTTCTCAACATGCTCAGGTGCACCTGTAATCTTGACCTGGCTGCGAGCTGCCCCAGTTGTGGTTTGCTTGGGAATGTCCAGCTGAATGTTGAGCTGCGACTCAAGCGAGCGGCGAGTCTCGCCACCACGACCGATAAGAAGGCGATGCTTGTCGGGAGACACTTCAATGGTCTCGGTAGTCTGGTTCTCCAGCGACGAGACCTGAGCCTTGAGTGATTCAATTATCTTCTGCACGACAGTCTTGGGACCTTCGACGCGGATGGTGGATTCGTCAGACTCCGCACGCGGGAAGCGCACCATGCGTGCCAAATCACGAGCGTTGTCTGGTCCACCGGCAGCGGTAACGATCGAGCGGATGTTAGCTCCACTACCACCGATCAGATTCCGATGGTGCTTCCTGTCGACCTCCAGAGTTTCCACAGTGGTATCGTCGAAAACCTTCGCACGCTGTTGGAGGATCTTCTTGGCCTCCTCGACCTGCTTCTTTGTACCCTTGAGCTTGATCTCAGCACGACCTGAAGGATCGGCGCCCTCGCGAGCACCTGGCACATCAATCTGGCAACCCGTCTCGAGACGGAGTTGCTCCATCTCACGACCTCCGGACCCGATCAACTGTGGGACCTGGCTCTGGGCCACGGAAACAGTGTCACTGTGCGAGTTGTCCATGATGTACTGGAGTAGGTTGAGAACCTCGTCACGAGCTTCATCTGCACCCTTCTTGGGGCCTCGAATTACGACCTCGTCCGGGTTCTGGCCTCGAGTGTTGCGCTGAGAAGACGCGTCGGCATCGTCGTCGTTGTTCTGCCTCCTGGGGAAGTTGATGCGGACGCCATAGCGGGTCTGCAGACGCTCAACCTGCTTGCCACCGGCGCCAATGAGGTCACGATGATATTGCGGCTTGACCTTGAGTGTATGAGTGGCTTCATCCTCAAGCTTCTTGGCCATATCCAGGATATCCTTCTTGCATTGCTGAGCTTTAGCAGACGGACCCTTCAGCTCGACCTTGCCGTCGTTGATTTGGACATCCACGTCGTACTTCTGGCGCAAACGCTGAATGTTCTCGCCTCCCTTGCCAACCAAGTGGCTTGCATACTTCTGTGGGTAGTCGAAAGTGGTGACGTGATTACGCTCAAGCTCATCCTTCTCGGCCTGCTCAATGAAGGCAAGGATCTTTGCATTGAGCTCGTCCACGGCGCTCGAAGGTCCGCGAATGGCAAAGCTATTGTTTGACCGGCTGTGGGCCTCCGGGCGGCGCTGCCCAAACAGGGACTGCACCGGGACTTGATGATGAGGAAGACCCTCTTGTTCATCGTTGATGTACTGCTCGATCTTGCGGTGGAACTTGGGGTTAGACTCCAGGCCGCGAGTATCGATCTGGGGTTGATTGCTAGTCAAGCCCTGGATATATTGTTGGGCCTTCTGCAGGGCCTGCTTGTATGCCTGCACTTCGGCCGGAGAGGGTGCTCCGCGGGGAATGCTGTATTCGTCAGACGGAGAGTCACCCTCGTAGACCAGGATTAGCTGCGGCGAGTTATCGAGTCCATTTGGGAAGACGATGTGAACACCCGTTTCCTCTCGCAACTTTGGTGCATTGCGCTGTTGCAGGAAGGAGTGATAGAATGGATCGACGTCGACCGTAGCGAACCTGCTTGGCGGATGACTAGCGAAGACGTTCATAATGTCGCCGCGAGCTTTCATGCTGTTTTTGCCGTTGCGAGCATAGATTTCCCATCCAGTTGGGCCCTCGCGGTCGGTTGGCGCCACGATGCTGGCCTCGTGCAAGCGCTCCAATTCGGCCAATGCCTGACGCTGACGGAGGTATTGTGTCAAATTGTGGGCATGTGCTTGGGCATTAGCGCCCTTGTGCTCGCGAGCGGCATCGGCAGTGGCCATGGTCATGCTGGCAGCGAGGTCCTCGAGCTTGTTGATACCCTGCTCGATCTTGTTAGGGGGACCAACAATGTACACGGTCTCGCTGTCATCAGAGCTAGGAGGCAAGACAATGCTGCAGCCAGTCTCCTCGAGGAAGTCATGTAGGGAGCCACCCCGCTCGCCAACGATGAACTGGTGTCGGCCACGCTCAATAGATCGCTGCTCGAGAGCCAGCTGTTGTCGGAGCTGCTGAGCACGACGCTCAAGCTCGGCCTGAACCTGCTGGGCAGCAACTCGCTCACCGGAGATCTGGATAGGAAAGTTGGCTTGTGGAGCGAACGGCACGGGCTGGTTGCGCGCGGCCTGAGGCGGAGCCTGAGAACGCCAAGTGTGGTATTGTGGGATCTGAACATTGACATCCTTGCCCTGAGAAAGCTTGTCGACATGGACATTATGGGGACCGGCGAGGAAGGGGTAGAACTCGGCGGGAATATCCTTGAGGCGCAGGTTGACGGTTGAGGTGCGCTCGTTTACGATGGCTTCAATCTCGCGACGTGCCATCTCGGCGGTGAGCGCATTGCCCTCGATATGGACATTGACAACGGTATCATCATCCTCGCCAGGCTCTGCCTTGGGGACCTGAATGCGAGCACCAGTGCGCTTGCTGATCTCCTGGATCTTGGAACCCTGACGACCGATGATGTGGGCACGAACGGAGGCAGGAACGGGCACATCGACGGCTTGCTGTCTATTGTTAGCGGTGACATCATGCGTCTCAGTCTCGAGTTTACTGACCTTGGAGCCGACCTCGTTGGCAATCTCCTTGAGGTTCTGCCTCACAGCCTCGACGGGGCCGGTAGACTCAAAGATGAGGGTTCCGCCGGGTCCAGACTTGTACTCGAGCTTGGCCTTGGAGCGCCTGTTGATGTCGCGAATGATGTCGTTGATCGGCTTCTTGAGCTGCTGACGTGGAGTGAGCTGCTTGGGGGAGAAGTAGATGCGCTCCGTGTGCTTGCCAGGGATGTTCATGGTAGGGAGCGCAGGGCCGCGACCAATAGCCAGAGAGGCCGGCGCACCAGAGGCGGGAGTGGAAGCACGGGAAGAGCCATTGGTGGAGGCATTGCCATTAGGGCCGTTGGAAGTTGTGACAGCAGCGGGCTTGTTGCCCCAGGTGGGTGCAACCGCGGCCTGGGCGCGAGGCTTGACAGGACCAAGGGCAGGGAAGGCTTCTTCCGACGATGTGTTGAGGGCGGGCTTCTTGGGAGCAGGGGCATCGTCGACCTTCTGCTTGCCGGCGGCCTTCTCGCTCAGAGGCGCATCAGCGGGCTTGCCAGACGGAGGAGGGTGAGCGAGGTCTTCCTCATCCGGGACGTCCTCGACCGTGACATGGTGGTCGTGCTCTTGCATCAGCTTCTGCGCCGGGGTGAGGCCCTCGGTGGCGGAGCTGGTAGTAGCCTCGGATGCCATAGTATAAACCGTTTCGAGTTGACCAAAGGGTGTTGCGTAGACGGTGGGTGGGAGGAGTTAAAGTTGCGAAGCCACTTTAACGTTTGAGGGGTGGCGTTTGCAGGAGCCGGTGACGGGATCTGGTAGGTAAAGGCGTCAGCAAACTGGTGTGTAGTTTTGTGACAACTGCTCAGGAGTTGCCTTTACTGTGAGCTCTGCTTCATTTCAGGCCGTTGCTCGGCGCACGGACATAAAATCAGCTCATAGGACTTGGGGGCGTTCTTACTCGTTCAGCAAGCTTTACAGCAGCTGAGATGAAGTTAAGGTGCGATTGACTATGGGGACGACTGCTAGAAATGCAGAAGTCGTGAGATGCGTGCGGTGACGATGGATGGGAGCTGTTCGTGTCCAGAAGGCCCTCGAATGTCCGGCGTCCGGCATCCCTACATTTTAGTGGGGCTGCTAGCTTAGCTCGCTAACCTATACGCTCTCCCGCCCGGCCCCATCCCCACTTCACATCAACGGTCCATCGTCTGCATTACCAACTAGTTCCCTTGAAACTTGCTGGACTCTGCACTCTCGCAGTTGCGTTCGACGACATCAAGTTGTCATGAAGATATCTGCTCCCTGAAGTCGGCTCATGCAGCATGTACCGATTTAAGCCAATACCGAAGTCATTCCATGGCTCCACGAACAGCTTCTGCTGTTTGGTGACCCAGCTACCCACCACAGCATGGCTACAATCGATTCCAGGGCCCGAGGTGATTCAGCAATCCACGTATCAGAATTACTACCATCAAATCTTCTCCGGAGCTAATTTTAGACTAAGGCTCTATAAACCATGAACCGTACACCATTGCAGTCCGAATGCCGAATTCCTCAACAGAAAAAGGACTTTGCCTATGCCCATTCCCATCGCCCACATCTCACCCAAACCCATCTTCTCGCAAAGCGCTCCCCTCCCCCAAAACAGCACCCCATTATGCATGTGCCACCAAAAGCCCAAAGAAAGGTCGCAACAAAACAAACGAGCTCCCCGCTTCAAGCAGAAGAAACACCTCCTCCCCGCCCCTAAATACCAACCCAAAAGAACACCAAACCCCCTACCCCCTCATCCCCACCCTCACCCCTCCCTCCTCCTCGTCTCAAACACCAACCTCGCCCGCCCCGCAACCCCCCCATACTCCCCAAACACCTTCCCGCCCAACACCAACACGCGTCCCTGCCCACTCATCCCGTCCACCCCACCTCTTCCCCCAAACCCATCCCCACCAGTCCCATCGACAACACAATATCCCTTACCCAGCATGCCCCCACCCGGCTGCTCCAAGAACTCGCGGAACTTCTCCTCACAGCCGCCCTGGTCGACGGGCAGGATGGCCGCAACGGGCTTAGTGTCGTCGTCGACAGCGATCTTGTAGATCCATTTGACGACAGTGCCGGCGTCGTCTTTGAGGTCGAGGGTTGCGACGAGGGGTTCGGATTCGAGGATGTTGTGTGGCGTGCCGTCGGGTTTGGGCGCGAGGTAGGTGGCGCAGAATTGGCGGTAGCCGAGCGTGTAGTCGGCTTCGGTGGGGAAGTTGGATGCAGTGCAGGAGCCGGGGAGGGGGTCTGTGGCGCGGGGGTGCAGGGCGAGGGTGCTGGTGAGGAGGGTGGAGGGAGTTATGGAGGGAATGTACATTGTGATGTGTATGCGTATGCGTATGTGTATGTGTAGAGTGGTAATAGTACGATAGCTGAAGAAATGGAAATTCGAATTGCGATATGATAGGGTGAATATGAAGACGAGCATTGTTGTGCATGCTCGAGTCTTTGAGACCGCCGGCACAAAGGCGCAGAAGACGCAGCCACACCTCAGAGCCTCACGACCTTTGTTCTCACTAGCCAATCTTTGACGATGCGCATGAACAAGGCCTTTGTGTGTTGGTGGAGCATGCTACATAGTGTCCTGCTGACTTCAAGATAACGGCCTCCAGCGGTCACGCACCTTTCTGGTTGGAATACAGTATGATTGACAGACGACATGTTTCCATTATCACGCTGATGCATATTTACAAATGAGCCACCCTGCTCAAACAAGCCATGTCCAAGGCCGATTCTACCGGTAGAATCCTTCATCCCCTCCAACTGGCGGTGCGCTCGGTGCTTGACCTGGTGGTCGATACGGAAGGTAGCCTTGTGCCGGCGGTGCTGGGCTTGTCGATGCACCAGGTGGCGCAGGAGGTGCATGACCAGGTTGCTGTGGAGGGTACCCGAAACCTGTCTGAGGCGGCGGTTGCGAATAAGGGTCGGAAGGCGGTTGTTGCGATGGAGGGGGGGATGATAATTGGTCGTATGCATTCTGATGCCCTTGTGGAGGCCCTACTTGTTGAGGAGGATAACCTGACTGCTGTGGAGGAAAGTCATAATTTTGTGGTGCAGATGGGCCGCCCACTGGTATATTTGGTGCGATAAAAGATTGGCGATTATCAACAGGCGAGTCGTAGTGTCCAGTGGATAGCTCTTGAGGTGCGTAGCTCAAGGGTCGCCCACCGACAGGTACCCGCCCCTGGCCTTGAGGTTGTGAATATGGATCTGAGGCAGGGGCTAGCTTCGGTGTCTGTTGCTGTGGTTGCTGCTCGCCAGCCGGAGGTACCATAAAGAAAGCCGGATTCGAGCCTGCAGGTGGGAACTGAGGACCGCCTTGCGGTGGTGGAGCTCCCCCACCATATCCATAGCGCGGGTCTTGCTGAGGAGGGGGAGGTGACGAAGGGGCATAGCCTGTGTAGTTGGATGGTGGCGGCGCATTGTAGCCGCCATATGGAGGACGTCCGCCGTAGGTAGGTTGAGGTGGCTGGGACATTGATGCTTCAAGTAACGATTCGTAGTCTCGGCGAGCTTTGATGAACTTCTCGTTCAATTGTGTGAAGTCATCTTGATGTTGTTAGCGTTGCAATCACGTCGGGTATGTTTTGACTTACCCTTCTTCTGCGAGTACTTTCCAATGAGCTCAATCAGCTTAGGACGAATAGCCAGCGTCGAGTGGTAGAGCTCGGTAATCTCCTCGTTGTCGCGATCGTTGCCACCTCCAGCCTGCGTGTTCGTGCTCAACAATGCGAGCAACTTTTCCACGTTTCGTATTTGCGCAAACACCTCCGCCTCTGTCTGTGCTTCCTTCTCGAGTTCTTCTCGTGTCGGATCCTGGAGCTTCTCGACATAGTTGAGGGGGAATATGCCTGTCTGGCCACGGAGTGAGCCTTTCCACCAGTCCTTGTACACTGACTCCAGGACTGCAATGATGTCGCCCTTTTTGAACTGCAACTCGCCGGGTTCGGAGGGCTGAAAATCGAACAACGCTCTAACGCGAGAAACGGTCGCCGCTGTCGTGCCTGATTGCACCGGCTGCGAGGCTTGAGCGGGTTGCGCACTAGGCCCAGAGCTCGAGTCCTGTGGCGCATTCGCTTTTGCAGCTGTAGGAGTGCCGCCCTTGGACTCCTTGATCGACATGGCAAGCGCCATTTGAAGCTCTTCCTCCTCCTTCTGGCGGTCGAGATCCGAGATCTGGGTCTTCTGGGGTTTGGATGGCGCTCGTAGGTTAGGATCTACGTCATGTCAGTCAGCGGTTGGACACAAGTGACTTGCGATATGACCTACTCTGTGTCTTCAACTTCATGTATGCGCCCGACATGATGCCAAGGTCTGGATCGCGCGAGAACATCTCGGTCCACTCGGCCATGCGCTCCAGGATCTTGGCCTTGACAGCCTGATGTGTGTTCCGATCGTTTGCGAGCCGAAGCATGGCGTCTGTGAAGCTTCTCGACGCAAGTTCCTTGTGCATTTGTATTCCGCAATTCTGGCTGAGGGCGTTCGCAAGCTCAAGTGTGTAGAGTTGCACGTTCGCGTTGCGGTGCGCCAACCGCTTGATCATGGCGGCGACTACATCTTTGGCGCCTGTGTCGGACGAGCCGACTTTGTCGCACACATCCTTGAGTATTCAGTCAGCCAAGTTCTCATTCAGGGAGCCATGTTGCCAGTGCTAGCAACGACCTCTGGGTTGCCATCTCATGAAGCGTATGTTCGTGAGTTGCGACCAACCACGAGGACACGGGGGTTCGTTGGTGAGGATTTGCGTACAAGTATGTATTCCCAGTTCTCGCTCGTCAGATTCTCGTCTGTCGCTTTCGTAACCACATCGTCGAAAATGTTCGACTGTGCCCGGAACATGCTGTGTGCCTAGGCAAGCCTCAGCGGGGAAGCTTCGAGGTCGTGGGGGCGAGTTGGCGACGGCGTATAGACAGGTGTTGCTGCAGGAACGAACGGGAAGCGGTTGAGGCTTTGGAGACAGAGATGGGGGTGGTCTGTTTGTTGTAGGTGAAAGCAGGCCAGCGAAGGCTGCGTAAACTCGAAGCCTCGAAGCTCTTGCCTAAGGTAGTGAGATGACGAAGCCGCAGCGCCGCATTGGTCCGTGCACGAACCGGGCACAGCCACGAGCTAGCCACGCAAGGCTGTGGTGGCTGTCTCAATACGAAGTCTCACGCTTCACTGGAGAAAACCTTCAGCTTGGATCGCGCAGGGAACACACCTTTCGAAGTGCTTTTGAAGCATTATAGAAGATGCATTAGAGAGGCCCACGTTCTATTAACTATCCTCGTTTTTCGACACCCCCACTGTATCCTCGCTGCCGCTTACATACTGCTCTATGACTGATATGATGTGTACCAGGTAAGCAAGGGAACAAGGAAGAATATCCATGTGGCGCGAATACAAGAGTTTAGACATGATGAAGTCGCAAGTCGCCCAAAGTAGGTACCGAATCATGTCATCTGCGGCCGGCTCAGTATGCTAGCCATACCGCGGATTCGATGATTGTCAGAGGAGTTGTTGACACCACGATATTTGCCTTGGACCTCAGGACTTTGCCCCTGTTCGAAATCGGCCACCAGATGTGAGATCTGACTTCCCTCGCGGGGAGAATGCGTGGAGGGTGTGGGAACAATACCACTTGCTGTAAGGGTCGCCATCATTGAGTCAACCTCGACCCAGCCTATCGCCAACGGAGCTTGACAATCTCTTTGAGTCTCTCTTACGGCCCGCCACAGCGGCAGCTGACTGAAGTCACCTTTCGAGCTAGATTTGACTTATTTGCCGCGAGTAGTAGCTTGCCTACTGTCGGAAGATGTGAGCAACATCGGGGTTTTGGTATCAGTACATCACTTCTCTCCACGATCGCAGTTTTCAGTGAGTTACATGCTGCATTATATAAGTAGAATTGAATCGGGGCCTGCCCGCATGGCCTATATAATTGTGATGGTGCATTTCTTCTTGAACATATTATTCCAACAAGAGTTCACAGGCAACTCTGCAATCCCAACTCTTTGATATTGATCCTCCAAGCGGTCCTTCTTAAGAAGAACCAGAACACAGAAGGTTGATAAATGTACCTGGTGACCGATTTTGAGACCATATACGGTGTAGCTGGATGCATAAAAGGCAGCCATATCATCATAAAGAGCATCCGGATAGAACTCGTTTTCCATGCCCTGAACTCGAAAGGTAGGCGAGGTATCATTCGATGGGATGACTGCTTTTCCCTGTAGGAGAAAGCCTGAGAGACGAATGAACCCTGAAGAGACTGCCCCAGTAGGATCGCTTGTAGACGGCGTACAGCTTACTTCTCGAACAGTTAGAACATCGCCACTAATTTTTGGAACATAGGCGCTGTTAGCCCGTCCAAATACAGAGCACCAAGACCAGGAAGGAGCCAGATATTTCCTTGGTCTTCTTCCACCTTCTTTCACCATCCAGCACAGATCTTTAATGAGGTTGTCTTCCCAAAGTCCGGCAAGATACTGGCCATCACGAACTGATTGGAATCTCTTTACAATGCCCGATAGTGCCGGTAGTCGGTCTTCTTCTTTGGTAATGCTTTTGTCGGAGTACGAGCGAACAATCTGTTCCCAGCACCGAAGTATGTCTAAGCTCGGTTTCGTACTTCTTGTTGTTCCCGTATCCAGGGCATGTGCAATTGTGTGTTTTATTCCGTGTTGGACCAGGTAAGGAGAACAGCAGCACCATGACGTTACGTTGCATTGCCAGAATATCTCATGATGGCCAAAAAAGATCACTCGCGGTGATAGGACTTGCTCTTGGTACGCCCACGCACGTGCTAGTAGAGGATACTGCGAGTCCCACTCCTGGCATTCAGTATGCCATACAGAAGGCATCAAATTATCGAATTGATGATGTGATATCACGCTCCTGACAAATACCCCCGTGGACTCTTTGAGATTGACATGGTGCGGGACTTCAATATGCCCAGCATTGTGGGGGATGCGTTTGAAGATGCCGCCATGGGCGTCCTCCGAGACAGTCGCAGACATAGTTAGGAACGATTTTCCATATATGTTGGCCATCTGAGCTGACTGTGTGACCCAATCATCATTATCATCTTGGACTATGCATAAGGAATCAATCCAGAGGAACCGAACGCCTAGGTAGCGCGTGATCTTAACGGCATCTCGGAATGTTAGAGGCAGTGCCATCAACGGGATACCGGCGATGTGGTCTGCTATATTGTCCTGAGATGTCTGTATAGGTTTGGATGTACCCCACATATGGCTTAGACAGATGTACCTTTCCGATTTTTCTGCAGCTTGGGTTTCCAGAAGTCGTACCTGGCTTTCATCGTCGCCGCCAACATCAAGCACGCGCCTAGGAATGAATGATTCGTGGTCATTGCGACAGATGGGATGTTCCGCAGCACATGTCTTAGTCCATGGCAAAAGGTAATCAAGGTATACCTTTGAGCCTGTGTACGTCTGGCGAAAATGACCTATCGGGACCTTTGGCCACGCGGATTTTACGCCTAAGACATGATATGTCAGCATTGTACTTCCTATAGTTGAGATAGAGCCTTGCCTGGGAGAGTGAATATTTCACACGTTTTAATTGGGAGAAGTCCTCTTTCTGAATCGGGTAGATACGGCCAAAGTACCCATAAGCAGTTCTCTCCGCTCATTATCCGGCCTTTTTGTAAGTTGCTTCGCTCAGAAGCACTCAAAAAGATATCGAATGCCTTCATTATAATTGAGCAGGACTGACAGCCATTCGCGGAGCCTTCTTTCAGTCGTTCAATGCTGAACTCAACGAATACAGTTCTTTGACCCGATTGCGAGCTATTTGTAATCTTCTGGCAAAGAAGACATTCAGACCTGCCAGATTGTAGGGTCCCTTTACTTGATCAGCAATCAGGTAGGAGATCGCAGTAATCAGCTCTTGGGATTTACCATGGCTCTGTCGTCGCAACGTTCGTTTCTTCTCGTTCGATGGCGCCGTCTCATCTTGGGCTTCTCGCTTCACATCCATGTGAGCTTTACTCTTACTAGACCAAGTCTACCAGAGTTATGTGTTGATGTTCAGAGTTTCAATAAATTAATAGACGTTCACAGACGGCTGGCTTGCACAGCCCCGACGTGCTGAGGGGCACCAAGGAATTGACTATTCCCAAAATAGACTAGTGCTAATTTGATCACTTGTGTTCTACGAGCTATTCACGTGCTCCTTTACTAGTCCACCACGTGTGGAGCATGTAGCAAGCTTCGTTGTATACCAACTCATTGCGCAGGACTGCATACAGCACAGCCGTGAAAGTGACAAGAACATTATGTTGCAAGGTTGCTATTATACATTGGGACAGGCAGCTCAAGATGATGTGTATATTTCGACTCGACTTTTCTGATATGCCGTTATGCCGTTCAGATTCATAAATCCTTGCCCATGTCTAATAATTATGAGAATCGACGAAGATATACCAGCACCATTGTGCCTGTCGGTTGCTCCCGTATGCCAGCGTCTAAGGAAACACAATGTATGCATCTTTTGCGTGTCGAGAGTCACCACTCCCCGCTTGGTACGGTGTTGGGGTAGCGAAAGATGCCAGTTCCGCACTCCTTGTGACGCTTGCTCGTCGTACGACTGCTGTGATCGAAGAGCAGAGTATGAGCGCCAGAATATGCTGTGTCCCGCTGATTGTAGTCATTATAACCACCCTTTTCTCACAGGCCGCGAACTCTTCAATGAGGTGGCAGCTCATGCCAAATATCCAGTCCAAAGCGTCCGGACCAATCGCACTACAGTCAGGACGCCCACACCAAGGCGTCATTCCACGTGGAGCCGGACTCAGCCCTCACGTCTTGCAATTCCACTCAGCATACGACTCTGTAGTTGGATCCATCGAGTCAAAGCCGCGACTTTGCGTTGTGCTCAATCCTATGTTCCTACGATGAGACATCCTAGAAACAATATAGGAAAGAAAATCACACACCACCCTTCTTTCGACGCTCTTCTGCTCTTGCTTTCCTCGCGGACAAGACGAGTGGCGCTAGTGTGTTCAATGGTTCAGCAGTGTTGATAAATGGATGCTGGACCTTTGTAAGCAGTATATCGCGACTGACGGGCATAGGAAGCTTACCACTAGCAGATCATGGGCACTGGCCCGCTTGTCCGGATCTACTTTGAGAGAAAAGCCTAGGAAGTCGCGGAACATTTGCGACAAAGCATGCTCTTCCTTGATCGTGGGGGTTCCGTTCGTTGCAATGAGCCAAAGTGCACGGAGGGGGCTTTCATTGAGGTAAGGTGGCTCGCCCTCGATCATCTCGATAGCCATAATGCCTAGTGACCAAATGTCGACTTTGCGACCGTACTCCTTCCGAGTCACGACCTCGGGCGCCATCCAATACGGCGTGCCGACCATGGTAGTTCGCTTGTTGTGGTTCTCGTTGATTTGCGCGCAGAAACCGAAATCAGCTGTTCAATTTGTTAGAGTTATCCCATGGCGTACTGCAGTCCACTTACTGAGCTTAATGTTGCCTTCCAGAGAGAGCAGGATATTGTCCGACTTGATGTCTCGATGTATGACGCCTTTCGAGTGTAGATGCTGTAGGCCGTGCAGAGTCTACATTGTCAGCAACTTCTCTGAAGGTGTGCGATCCCAAACTCACTTCTCTGCATACAGCGGCTATTTGACCTTCGGACATGATGTTGAAAGTGACCACGTCTGTCAGACTGCCGCCCTCCATGTATTCCATGACAACCCACAAGTCGCCCCTCACGAGGAAGCTGTCCATGAAATTTACAATGTTCTTGTGCTTGCTGTCTTTCATGACCAGGATTTCGTTGATGATCAGATCCTTCTTCGGTTGCTGCTCTAGATTCATTTGCTTGATGGCCACGCATTTGTTGGTGCCGACCTCATAGGCAGTGAAGACGCCTCCAGAGGCACCCTGGCCAATTTTGTTGAACTGCTTGTATTTCAGGGTTGGGTCGGCATTAGTGCAAATGGCGTTGAGCTTGGCAACAATATCGGTTCCTTGGCTTTGACGAGGCCGCTGTCGTGGTCGAGGTGCTGGGCCTACTCGCGCTTGCTGCGACGGGAGAGGAATATTCTGGGGGTCTGACTGTTGTGCGAATTGCTGCTGTGGCGAAGGCTGCGATGGCGCAGGAACAGAAGGCGCAAGATGAGCAGGCTGTGGTGTCCTCGCACTGACGCTCCGGCTGAGGGCAGGCGGCTGTTTTGCAGCCATGGCTTGTTGTGCAGCGTGGACAGCCTGCTGCTGTTGCAGTTGGTACTGGTGTGCCGGAGAAACTGCGGTCGCACTTGACGGGGAATCAAAGCGCGGAGGAGTTCCGCCAGTGGTGTTCGCTCGGCTTCGAGGAGCTGATGATGTTCCTACCGGGCTATCTGTTATAGTGGGTGGCGCGTACGCGACCTGGGGGTATTCGTTCTCCTGTCGATACGCAGGTTGCTGCGTTACGATCGGACTCGGGACGGGAGGTGCCTGCCGACTGGGCACAATATTGGCTGAGCCTTGAGCAACGCCCGGAGGTCGTGGTGCCGGTCGGTTTGGCACGAGCGAAGAGCCGTTGATTTGAGGCGAATTAGGGACAGGCGAGGTGTGGCTGCGCGGAATCGGAGGGGGCGCGCGGGGGTTCTCGAAGCTATCTTCGCCGTTTCGTGGAAACCGTGGGCTCTGCGGCGGACTAAGGAGGGGCTGCACCGCGCCATACGTGGGCGCGAGGTTTGCCTGGTACCCATAGCTCTGCGGATGGACGGCGCCCATCTTGTCCCACACAGCATCGTCCTCGCCCTTCTCAGCGTTGTCCTTGTAGAAGTTCACGACGTCGACAGCGGCCTGGGGGTGCTGCTTCTGCTCTTGCTCTGTGATGCCGTTGCTGGTCAACATGCGCTGCCATTCCTTAGGGAGCCCCTAGACATTGTTAGCGAGCGACGCGGACCAAAGCCACCATGGCGGGGTAAGGGCTGATGAGATGGACAGCGAAACAGCACACGCGTGCAAAGCAGGAAGTAGGGGATAGGACAGTGCGGGCCGTGCCAGCATGCCACGTACCGTGAACTCGCCCGTCTCGTTGTCGATGCTGACGTGGGTGACGTGCATGGGATTGGTGGGCGTCGAGATGGTCGGCCGTCGCGGCGAGCTCACGAGATTGCTCATGAACGACGAGAATGTGCCCTTCTTCTTGCCGCCGCCCGAGTGGCGCTTCTTGGACGCCTCCCCCGTCTCATCGCTGTAGCGATTGGTGTTGCTGCGCGGGCTTTTGGTGCCCGGCGGGGTGTCCATCTTGGTGCGAGCGAGCGCGGTGAAGGACGAGGACTGTCGGAGCTTCGGTGATGCGTACTTGGTGGGCTGGACTGTGTATGCGTGCTGCGGGCCAGCAGGACGACGTGTCCCGGCGGGATTGTTGGCGAGCGCTTCCTCGACCGCGGTGGCTGTGAATGGCGCACCGACCGATGCTGGCGGCAGCGCGAACGAGGATGCCGAGGTGGTGTAGGCCGAGCTCACAGCGTGCTGCTCATGGACGGGGTTCAGCAGCGAGGGGGACCGGCGGAGGAGTGGGCTTTGCGAAGGCGCGGAGGAAGTTGGCCCAGCTGCGCCAAGGCTCTGATTAGAGAAGGGACGACCTGGCGCTGAGGGAGACCTCCGCAGAAGATTGCTGCCCTTTTGGCTGTTCAGATAGGCCACCGGGGGAGGTCCCTTTTTGAGTCTGCGCGCAGTCCTCTGCTCCTCCATATTGGTTTACAGCTGGCGGAGTCTCACAGCCACTCGTTCCCACGTCGCACGCCCGGCTAACGTGCAAGCTGCAGGTGAGGGGTGGAATTACGGCGATTACAACGGGCGCAACAGGGCTGACGACAGAGGACGCAGAGGGAAAACCGAGCAGGATGACAGCCGAGCCGAACTGCGATAAGAGCGAATTGCGACAGCGAGTTGGGCTCGGGATGATGGCATTGATCGAACTGGCAGCAGAAGAATAGATCTTGCAAGCACGGACCGGGGCACTCTGGCTTAACGACCTTCATCTCCCACAACATGGGTACAGGAAAAATTGTTTCAGGCCGTCAGCTCTGTCTCCTTAATCTCGACAGTGCACGCTGTCGTCAAAACGCCGTCTGCGCATTGCTTCTACAAGCTCCATGGCACGCCGTTGAGCTGTCAGAAGCGCCTTGCGCATACAACTAGCTCGACGACTTGCGTTTTAACGTCTCAACACAGCCAATCAAACTCAACTGCCTTGCTACAAACTTCTACCCGACCATCACTGCAGCGCGTCCACGAAACGTCAATGTTTTGCCCGGTGCTGCCCTTCGAAGCCATCGTTTCCAGAAATCGAGTCCGGTGATCACGCAGTGGAAAGCCTCAAGCTACTAAACTATCAATGACGGCACCAGAGCCTCACAACGATTGCCTGGTGGCTCGCAGTTTCCTGGTTCGGCCTTAGGCTCTTTCCCGATTTCACATGTGTGCCCACCGATACCCCCACAACCACAACACATCCCATCATTAACACTACAGCTGCGTTGTCACTCATCGCCTCGCATTGAACAACGACCGCAACACTGAGCAATGTGGCTCCACAGCAGTAAGCTGATACCGCCTGCGAATCGTCGAAGACGTACTCTAGCCCTTGCCATTTTCAGGACCTCACCGTGAGCTTCACGGAAGCGCGGCTGGACGTATGTAGTCGATCTGAAGCTTCTTGAGCACCACCCGAAGCGGCAGCCTCCTGCAAGGCACGACAGGAACAGCCGTGAGACCCTCAACGTTCGCCAATATGAAACACGCTATGCAAAAGCCCGTGGACGACCAATGCATGCCACAGTCGCACAGCTTCCTCTTCAAGCCCACGAGAGGCTGCAGGTCATTTCGACATCGATCGAACACGTCAAGGACGCAGACGCTTCCCAACTCGCTGAACACAACATTGCCAACAACATGAAGCCGTCACCCGAGGCTGCCTGTGGCATTCTCCAAGCAATCCGGCAGGCCTTGTTCAGCTTGTTCTCGGAAGTCTCCTTACCACGATGGTTGAGTTCCAAGCTAATGTCGACGACTAGCATGATCCCTTCCGCGGCAACGGTCCATCTCCACGCGCTACGGATGCACCACGACATGCTCCGTGAACCGTCGTGCCGGAAATTTGTAATGCTGATCAGCGCTAGAAAGCGACAAAACACAGCGTCGAAGATGCTAGAGCGCCGATCCTTCGGTCTGCGTAGGCCTAGACAGGTCGCAGGTTACTCGAAAATGCGAAACCACACAATGTAGAAAGTCTCACGGCGGACTCGTGCCCTCTTCATGACATGTGTTTGACGGACCGACGTCATACAGTCGGATAGGGGATGTCGCCAAGTCGAGCATACATGTGTACGTCGCCATTGGCTGGGACGTTAGCCGCGGTTGCTCCAT
>TARA_R110002003_G_scaffold214_21_pt1 | contig 31296 bp, 27 predicted proteins | sample TARA_R110002003 | Tara Oceans TARA_R110002003 (sample SAMEA4396441) | marine metagenome | biome: Westerlies Biome; feature: [SRF] surface water layer (ENVO:00010504); material: water (ENVO:00002006), including particulate matter (ENVO:01000060) such as... | depth 5 m | reverse complement strand
TGTGCAACGATGCCAATCGTCATTGCATATAGCGTACAGTATTTCATCATGGACACATGGTTTCCGCTCGGTATCGCGCTGTTTCATGCTTCTAACCTGCGCTTCCTCCACGTCGCCAAGTTGCAGAAGAAATTTGCTCGTCCCGAGTTGCAAAGAGATAAAAGCGAAGACGTGGCACCCTCGTTGGGGCCTGGTAGGTTTCGCAACATGGAGTGTACTTCCAAGGTCATGGCCTTGATCATTGCTGGCATGATTGTTCAACTAAGACTACCGATCATCCTGCGGGAAACTTATCGCGTCTAATCTCACTGTATAAGCTGTGCTTACTGTTGGCATATGGTTGGCGTGCAAGAAGTACCATCCAGGGTTCGGAATTTCTGACACTGAAATCAAAGGGACGGCCCTCCCGGAGCAGCTCATCGATCTCGGGAGAGGATGGGAGTGGCGGGCGTCAGTTGTGTGGCAGTCTATCTGGACCTGGGGTGTTGCTTCGGTACTGATATGGCGTGCTTGGGGTATTCGCGATACCATGGGTTGGCGGACTCAAACGATCGGGGCCTGTTTGTCCGGGTACGTCCCAAGCGCAAACCACCTTCACCTTCACTTTACTTACGCCTATCACAGTCTTCACGCAACGCCAATGTTTCTCCTCGCATCGTATTGTCCTGCATTCTACCCCATCAACACCTACTTCCATCCAAGTCAATGGTAAGTATCAGCCTTATATCTTGAAATGGCTCCCCACGCTCAACATCGCAGGATTCACCTCAACACCATGTTCATCGAGGTCTTCACAGTCTTTGTCCCAGCCTACCAAGTCATCAAATCGTGGTACACACGCCAGCGCGTCGCCCTCTCCAACGACCAATGGGAGACGTCTTCGCAATCAACCACCATGCGAATCCTCAATGCCTCCGAAAAAGGCTCAAACATTGAACTCGTCGAGGAAGACCAAATCTTCGGCTACGTCGCCTCCATTCGCGGAGACCGTCTCCTAACCATGTCCGCGCTCAACCGCGTCCTCGACGAACATCCCGTCCCACTTCAAGAGTTCTCGGCGTACCACGACTTCTCAGGCGAAAACATCGCATTCCTGACAAGCGTGGCCAAGTGGAAAGACACCTGGGCCAACAACACTGATCTTGATCGAGAGCAGCGCATCGACATGTACAACACCGCACTGCATATCTACATCAACTTCATCAGTCCCCGCGACGCCGAATTTCCCCTCAATCTATCCTCCTCACATCTCAAAGATCTAGAATCCATCTTCGAAGCTTCCGCCCGTCTCATATGTGGTGAAGCTCGTATGGATCCTGCATTACCATTCGTATTTGAGGTCCCAGCTTCACGACATAGCGAGAAGCCACAAACGGCGCTGTATGCGCGGTATACGGGCGACGTTCCAGGACCGTTTGGAGTGGATGTGTTTGACGAGGTGCAGAGGCACATCAAAGATTTGGTGCTGACGAATACGTGGCCGAAATTTGTGAGGGAGATGCAGAGGAGGCGGGAGAGTACGGAGTCACTCGAGTGTGGAGGGTCGAATGAGAGTGAGAAGAGTGTGAAGAGTAGGATTGGGAGGTTTGTTCGACGGTTGGTGCAGGAAGCCCCCAAATCACATGTAGGCGTTGATGTAGAATGAGATGAAGTGGCTATGATACGTTGATGGTCTGAGTCTATCCTCGCACCCGTTTGGCCTTGAATGCACCCTCCCAGCACTCTCTCCTCAATCCGCGAATAATTCATCTCGCCCTTCAAGCAGCAGGATTGTAATACTTCCTCCAATCATGCTCTTCCTTGAACCCAAGCACATCCCTAATCTTCTTATTACTCAACGGCGCCTCCCACTCCCCCATCTCCCTCGTCACCTTTGTATTCCCACACCACTGCTGCAAGAACTTCTTCGTCGGCACCGTCGTCGTGATCGTATCGTTCGTCGCGTTAAACACCTGGAACCCCAGCCCGTCCTTCTTCACACACAAATCACATATCTGCCCTAAATCTCTTGCATCGATGTAGCTCCACGCGTTCCGTTTCCGGCACGCGGGGTCCGCGACGTACTTGGGGAAGTCGCGGGCGTATTCGTGCGGCTCGATGACGTTGCCGATACGCAGCGCGTAGATGTCTGCGTTGAAGCGGCGGGCAAAACCGCGGGCGACGCGCTCGCCGCAGAGCTTGGAGATGGCGTACGTGTCCATGGGGTTGACGTCGAGGGTTTCTTCCAAGGGGAAGGACTCGTAGTCGAGATCGCCTTGCGCGAAACAGACTCCGTAGGTAGTTTCGCTGGATGCGATGACTATTTTCTTGACGCCGAGTTTGCAGGCCGCTTCGATGACGTTGTAGGTCGACGTGACGTTGCCGCGGTAGCATTCGTTGTCCTGAAGTTATCAGTATGCGTGTTTGAGGAACTATGGGAGGGTATAACACTGACCGGTACCAGCATGTTGCGTGCGTATGCAGCGAAGTGGATGACTGCATCGGGGGGCCCAGCGTTCTCGGGCTTCTCATAGTCACTGAAGCTGAAGTGCGATGTCAAGGCGTTGAAGACTTGTCCACTGTCGGTGAGATCGGTCTTGAGGGTGAGGACTCCGGCATTCTTGTCTGGGAACTCGGTGAGATCCACGTTTAGAACCTCATAGCCGCGCTTGATGAGCTCGGGAATGACATGTCGTCCAGCTTTTCCAGAACCGCCAGTAAACACGATTCGTTTTCCGTTGCTCGCCATTGTGTCTGTACAGCTATGGTGCGGAGTATGGGGCAATGGAGCAAAAGTGTGTAAGAATCAAAGGAACGGTTCGGCAACCGTTTTCATAAAGACGTTCCATCGTCTTCGATGTCATCATGTATACCTTTAGCATGGATTAGAATATCCCACCGGGACATCTCCATGCGCGCGGAGCAGTTTGTCGAGGGGAAACTCGCTAACGCCCTACGTCACCCAGCAAGACCGCAGTCGCAGCCATGGACCCACCCAATTCTTTCTCCGCTGGCCGGCTAGCGCACCGCATCTCTCCCCATCTTATCGTGCACTCCTCCTACGCCCAATCGCATTCTCTATGGTTGCACATTGGTATCCTGATAGATGACCACCGGTCTCATGCGGCGGTTCTCGAGTTCAGCCCGCACTCAAGTCCCCTCGCCCGCAGCGCGGTCTATTACAGCTCCCCGACTCCTCGGTCTAAGGCAGTATCAGCGCACTATCACGGACATACGACCGCGGCAGGCGTCAGTGTCGCGGAGTTGGTTCACCAGCTCGTCACCATGCCTCTACCCGGAGCTCGATGAGCGCGAGCGGCAGCGTCTTGCAGAGCGCAACTTGAAGTTGGGCACCAGTACGCTTCCTTGCGAATTTGTGTAGGTGTGAATCAACCGCTGACGCAATCGCAGCCATTCGAATCTTGCACGACCGCCTCCCTACGCTATTAGTATCGCCGCTTCCGCAAGACATTCTCTCGCCCCAGATTAGCCTCCATCTGTTTCCCTCGACACACCCACATCTGCCCACCGTGAGCGGCAAGATCGCATATACGGCAGCATTATGGACAGCACCGGTTGCGTGGGGAAGAGTGCCGGTAGTGGGCAATGTGAAGCTTAAGATATTGTCTGAGCGCATGGTAAAGAACGGAGGATCGTCCACCCCAGCACAACTTTGCAACGAAAAACTGATCGTCAAGTGGGAGACATGTGGCAAGTCAGAGAAAGCTCATGGTCAGGTTAGTGACGTGGTCGAGAAAATCACCAGTGTCGTCGCGGGCTCCAGACGTGCCAACGAGGAGTTTACTGGCTTGTTCGTCTTTGAGTTCGACGAAGAGGGCCGCATTGTGAATCACACCATTGAGCACACAGAGGAAGGCCAGCATTGGGACAGGACCGCGAAAGTAATCAGCGTAACCGATTGGCTGTTGGGGCGGGCGTGGGGCAGGCGCGAGGATGGCAGCCCCAGTCTGGCATTCGCGAGATGCTCAAGAGGAGGGACAAGGCACCGCGACAAACGACGAGGATGACATGACTGGGCCGACCTTGAAATGGAGGAACCTAAAGATACCAGGCTCGCATCGGCGCATGCGAAGTTATTGCATTCTCGTCCTGTATACCACGAAACCACTCAACTCTTTGCAGCAATACCCCTTCAGTCGAAGATTGCAGAGCGTTGAAGCTGTGCAACTACCGCAGCCCAAGTGGCGCGCCGCCGAAAGGCTTGTCACAGCCATGTACAAAACATGTAGCCACGAAGTCATGATGTTTCTGTAGTATAGCAAATGACCTGATCACTTCCGTAGCACTGAGACAGCTTGAACGGTCCGTGGAACGCAGGCATACACCGAGTTCGCTGGCACCTTATGCATGACAGGGATCCCAAGAACTCCGGATGAGGGTGCAACTGTTCGAATGGCATGGCCGCTGAATGCGCTGGCCCCACGATGTCGCGAGCGGGGACGCGTCAAGCCATGCAGGCAGCGATCATGTGCCGACATGCGACTGGATGGCGTGCAGAGCCCGCGGGATGTGGTGCAGGAAGACTGGCAAACAGCGTGTCGGCGTTGTGCAACGAGGATGACAGCTGCTGCGTACCCGTAGCACTAGCGAATGGGCCCGGTCAAGGACGCCAAGCGGCTACAGGGCAGCAACGACGAGGATAGTGCTCTGGAAGGGTCTCACTGCCGCCAGCCTGTTCCAACACCATTGCTATCTAACCCCCATCCGCACTCTCTGCCTGGAGCCGCGACTGTTCAACGCGCTCGTCGAGAAGCTGTGTGCCGTCTTGCCGCCGCCAGCCTCCCGACTTTCCTGCGGGCCGCCTGGGAACCCGCAGCTTCCCCGCGCTATTACACGACAGCTCGGAGCTTCAGCCTCATTGCTCGTTGCAGGCGTCAACCATCACCACCACGAGCTCCACCATCTGGAGTTGCACAGCCATGGCGGACCTCTCAGCAAGCGGCGAATTGAGTATGTTGTTGCACCGCCCCTCGTCGTTTCCTCCAGGGCTCGAGCTAAGCACGCGCAGACCAGCCCATCCTCAACCTCACACCAGAAGAGAAGCGCATCTTCCAGTATCTCTTCCAGCAGGCCGACACAGAGAAGCTCGGCGTAGTAACAGGCGAGATTGCCGTCAAATTCTTCGAGCGCACCAAGCTCGCGCCGGCAGTACTGGGCGAAATATGGCAGATTGCAGACACGGAGAACCGCGGCCTGTTGACCATGGCCGGCTTCTGCCAGGTGCTGCGTCTCATCGGCCACTACCAGGCGGGCAGAGACCCCGCCCCGGAGCTTGCCTTTCGGCGTATGTGTCTCCACGGCTCTTGAAGTACTGGGGGCTAATGTTTGTTTAGCTGCGCCGCTGCCCAAGTTTGAGGGCTTGTCCATCCCATCTGCACCCGCCTCAGCCCCGAGCTTCTCTCCCCAGGCCACAGGGTCAATACAACCTCAGATCAGCGGGAGCGGCCCCATCCGCGTTCCTCCACTGGTTCCTGCTAAAGCCGCCGAGTATGCAGGTCTCTTCGAAAAGTCAGGGGCTGTCAACGGCGTGCTTTCAGGTAGGACACACATATGCAGATGCGAACATGTTACTTACCTTTCTCAGGCGAAAATGCAAAGGAAATCTTTGAGAAAGCGCGGTTACCCAACGAAGTCCTCGGTCGCATCTGGAATCTATCAGACACGGAGCAGCGCGGAGCTCTTAACGTCACAGAGTTCATCATCGCGATGCATTTGCTTGCATCATACCGCACTGGCAACATGAAGGCGCTGCCAAACGCACTGCCACCGGGCCTGTACGAAGCTGCGTCGCGGAGAGGGCAACTTCCGCCTCCTCCAGGGCGCCCAGACCAGTCCGCCACGATTCCTCGCCAATTCAGCGGACAGAATGCTCCACGAACACAAAGCCCACTCTCCCGACCTCCCTTCGGCGCACCGCCACAGTCAACGCAGGCAACTGGCAGCGACTGGCTGATCAGCCCACAAGAGAAGTCCTCGTACGACAATTTGTTCAAGGGGGTCGATACGATGGGCCGTGGTTTCATCACTGGAGACCAAGCGGTACGATTCTTCAGTGATTCGGGCCTGCCTGAAGATGTGCTGGCTGGGATCTGGGACCTGGCAGACATCAACTCCGAGGGACAACTCTCGAGAGACGAATTCGCGGTGGCCATGTACCTGATCCGGCAGCAGCGCAAGGGAGACCAGCTACCTACAACACTACCACCGAGCCTGATTCCACCGAGCCTGCGCACAGCAGCAAACCAGTCTGTTGTTGTTCCTCCACCGTCAGCGCCTCCTGTAGCGCAACCCAAATCTGCTGCAGAGGATCTGTTCGGACTGGATGCTTTTACGGCTCCTGTGCCTGCTCCTCAACAGGCTGCGCAGTCCACCGGTGGTTCTGCTTCATTCAGCCGTCCCTTCGACAATGATCCTTTCTCGAGCAAGGCAGCCTCTCCGACATCTCCGCATCCGTTCCAACCAACCCCTCGCAATCCTGCCTCTACGTTCAAGCCGTTCATGCCGAGTTCATCCTTCGGTCAGACTTTGACATCGCACTCCACCGGCCAATCCGGCACTTCTGTTCAAAATCGCAACCAACCTCCATCAGCTATGGATGATCTGCTCGGAGGCGAGAATGATGCAGAGATGAACAAAAGGCTAACACAGGATGCGACCGAGCTAGCCAACATGTCGAACCAGATGACCACTTTGAGGAACCAAATGCAAGATGTGCAGAACAAGAAGGTCACCACCGCAAGCGATCTGAACAGCGTCAACACTCAGAAACGAGATCTCGAGCTCCGTCTGACACAGTTTAAGACTCAGTATGAGCAGGAGGTCAAGGCAGTAAAGGAGCTAGAGGATCGACTAGCGGGATCGCGCAGCGAAACTCGCAAGCTGCAACAGGATCTTGCCTCAATTGAGAGCACTATACAGGAGCTCCAGAACCAGCACCGCCAGGTCGGTGGGGCGCTTGAAGCAGACCAGCGCGAGAACAACAATCTCAAAGAACGTATCCGTCAGATCAATGCCGAGATTGGACAATTACGACCACAGCTCGATAAAATGAGGAATGATGCTCGACAGCAAAAGGGCATGGTGGCAATCAATAAGAAGCAGCTGGCTACGAATGAGGGGGAGCGCGATAAGATCAAGAATGAGATGAACGATCTCAGTAAGGCAGCAGAAGAAGGGTACCGGAGTCCACATGGCCAGACACCGAGCGTTGTCAGCCCTGCTATATCGACAGCCAGCCGGGACACCAACCCATTCTTCCGCAAGTCACCCCAACCATCGACTGAGAATACGATGTCACCATCCGGCTTCGCACGCGACGGGCCTCACAAGGACTTTGACAGTGTCTTTGGCTCATTCGCATCTCCACAAAACAACGCGCCGCCGGTTTCTTTCCGCTCCGAGTCGCAGAATCAAGGCCCGTCGTTTTCTGCGCCTTCCGGCCAATCCGTCCGCTCGTCAGAAGGTCCTGATGTCCCAACGCCATCGACCTCGCCTCCTCTCTCCTCCTACCAAGAATCTCCAAGAGGTGCAGAACCACCAGCTCCTCCGGAGTCCCGCCAATTTGCCTCATCCTTCCTACCCCTCAGGGACGTCGTTCCTCGCTCTGACTCCTTCAGCTCGTCCGTCAAGGTCTCTGCTCCCGCAAGTAGATATGGCGGCCCGAGTGCTCCTGGCAATGAGACTCCCACGATCTCCAAGGCTTCACCCGCAAGTACTCCCGTGCCGGAAAAACCGAACGTGGAGCGAAGCGATACCACTCGCACGGAGACTGACAACTTTAACCCGTCGCTCTTTGATCGGAACATCTCCACTGCTTCGCCAGTAGCAAGTGTCACTAGCGATGCTCAACGATCCACCAGGAATGAAGAGCGCAAGGATCCTTACTCCAGCTTCGGACCACCCTCCCAGATGGCCCAGGATGTACCTGGCGCCTTCCCACGCGAGACCGCCTCGCCATTGCAACAGATGCAGACCGGAGAAAGCAATTTGAGTGGCCAGAGCAAGAACAACAATCGCGCTGATCCATTCGGGCCTGCTGCTGGCGACCAGTCTCGTACGGGCGGCAAGGTAGATTTCGATGCTGCCTTTGCTGGCTTTGGTCCCAGTCGCCAAAACACTGCGAGCGCAGCTGGGTCGAACGCTGCGACCGACAACTCGCACAAATTCAACAAGGAGTTTCCTCCGATCGAGGACCTTGCCCATGACGATGATAGTGATAGCAATGATGGACGGGGCTTCGATGATAACTTCACCTCCGCCTCTCCACAGCAGAAGCGTACCAGCACAGGTTTGGAACAACAGTCTCAGCAGCAACGACCAGGCACCGCGTCGACCACAGATGACTTGTACTCCAGGCCTGCACCTGCCTCTCGTCTAGACTCGACCTTGAGTGACCTCCCCACACCAAATGCGCAGAAGTCGCCGCCGTCTTATGAGTCGACAGTTCCCAAAAGAACTGGTTCGAACCAGTTCCCACCGGAGTTTGGTGGCCTTCTCCCATCACGCGAAGTCCCAGCTTCGCCACCTACTGCGCAGGGCCCTGAGATCTCTTATAACCCTGCGGGTGGCCATGGTGCTGCTCTGTTCGGAGGTTCAGCGTCCAAAACCACAACAACGTCGCCTCCTCCTCTCGACACCCCTTCGTCGACTGTACCATCTGATGCATACCACTCTGCCGTTTCATATGGAACCAGTGACACGAATAAGGGTCCTTCGCCTCCCAGCAACGTCCCTCAGCTTGGCCGATCCGCGTTCAATGACGACTTTGATGCTGGTTTTGACGACTTGACCGACGCGAAGGAAGACGACAAAGTAGATGACGACTTCTTGTTCTCGTCGCAGCGTACGGATGGACTGGACGAATTTAACCCAGTCTTTGACTCGCCAGCTGCATCTAAGTCGAACACGATGGCCTCGCAGCAGACACCGACAGGCAAACAGCGCGGTGATGATAGCTTCAGCGACTTTGAGCACCTATCACATAGCTTCGGCCAACCACAAGCACCGCAGCCTGCAGCCTCAAATCAGGACTGGGATGCTATTTTCTCCAATCTGGAATCCTCTCAGACCGATCAAAACTCGCAACACGCCTCGACTGAGTTTGGCAAGTCTTCTGTGTTTGACACGTTAGACAAGGAGGAAGCCGCAGCTTCATCTTCAAAAGCAAACCTCTCGCCCCAGTCAGCTCAGATGCCCCCGCTCGGGCGCGCGATCAGCACTGGGACGGAGCACGATGATCCAATCCTGAAGAAGTTGACAGGAATGGGTTATGAGCGCAACGACGCACTCTCCGCTCTGGAGCGCTTCGATTACGACATTAACAAGGTGAGCTAGATGGTCGCTTTCGCCGCGCGACCTTGGCTGACCTTGGGACAGGCTGCGGATTACTTGACATCTGGGCAGCGTTAAGCGAGCATCGTCTCATAGTATCTACGGTCAAACGCAGCAGTCTGTGATGATCTGTACGAGTACATCTTTTAGCATGGCCTGCTTGTCTTCTATACTCTTGAGCGTTTGGTTGGTTCCTCACATCAGGCTGCACAGTGCGCCAATACTAGCGACGCTTTCTTTTGTCATCTGCGCTTCTTGTATCTTGCATTCATTTGAAGCGATTGTTCGGCTGACGGTGGACATATTTGGCGACGTTTGCCTTTGCACATACTTCGCACTTAATCAATCAAACCTTCTCTTCTTGCCTCAAAGGTCGCTAGCACATGCAACGATGCGGGACTCATTGCAGCGTTACGATGAAGCTCGTATTTCTCGAGTTTGCAGTTCCTGAATATCCTCAGCAACCTTTGTAGTCAGCAAAGAGACTACAAAATGGGTGAGGATAGCCAGGCTCTAGTAAGTCTAACAATTGGTAGTGTGGGCTAAGTAGTAGCCAACTCGAAATAGAGCACAGACATCTGCCACGCCTGCCTACGCTAAACCTCAAAAAATACGAGCTGTTCCTCCGGTTTTCCAGAATTGTGGCTGAGCGACCAGCACGTGGAGACTGACGTGTCGCCACAATGACGCGCGCACGCAACCGAACTCCAGTTCGCGCATGCCTCGTTAGCTCATGAGCTCACCATCACCCCGCTACAATAGCCATCAACTTACTACAACTTTACCAGAGGTTGTATTCTCGATCGCAAACTTAGATTTACACAATCTACGTGGTTTCTTCGGGATTACAAAACATGACAGACTTCGCGCCCCCAACGGTAGGATCACAAGCTCGAAGCGGAGTAAGCGGCATCAAGCAGCTAATGCCACACAGGGCCCGCCTCCGCCTAAAGTTCCAGAAGGTTGGAAGGCCGTTTGGAACGACCAGTACAGCGAGTGGTTCTTTGTCAACATCTACACGAAGCGATCGCAGTGGGACAAGCCGACCGAGCCAGTCTATCCACCCGGCGAAGGGCCGCCCGACCACCCACCACCTTCGTACATCCCAGGCGGACCAGGCGCAGTAGGCAGTAACGTGACCGGTACGAGCGACAAATCGACCTTCAGCTCGAACAATCCCTACGCAGGCCATCTCGGTGCTAACATAACCGAAGACGAGAAGCTCGCGAGAAAGCTGCAAGAAGAGGAGGAAGCGCGCGCAAGGTCACACGGCCAGGGTAATGCAGCGTCGAACGATTACTACGGACAGCCTGGCCAAGCGCAACAGGGTCAGGGTCAATACGGCAGTTACCCGCCGCAGGGCGCGAGTCCATATGCGCAATCGCAGTCTCCGTACGATAGCCAGACACAAGATAAAGGCAAGAGCAAAGGTGGTTTGCTCGGTAAGCTATTGAGCAAAGCTTCAGGTCATGGCTCCACAAGCTCTGCGCATACCTATCCGCAGCAGTCGCAGTACGGGCAGACAGGCTACGGTGCGCAGCCAGGGTACTATCAACAACCAGGTCGTCCGATGATGGGCGGCATGGGCGGCATGGGCGGCATGGGTGGCATGGGAGGAGGGAGACGCCCTGGTGGTGGCATGGGCGCGGGTGGTGCGATGGCCCTAGGTGCCGGTGGAGGTCTACTCGGTGGCGCGCTGCTCGGGTCAGCTATGGCCGATGCCGGGGATGGCGGAGGAGATGGAGGCGGTTACGGCGGAGGAGATGGAGGCGATTACGGCGGAGGAGATGGAGGCGACTATGGTGGTGGTGATGGAGGCGGCGATTTTGGCGGTGACATGGGCGGCGGCGATATGGGGGGTGGTGATTTCTAGATGCGTTTCTGCATCATTGGGCGGTGCTTAATCATGGGGTCTACGCACATTCGGGTGGTTTCCTAGTATTGCGCTTGTAGAGGAGCAGCTCACGCAGATGATCCGGCCTATGACGTCGTCGGTCTAATCTCTTACCGACGAACAGTCAACTTTCAACACCAATTCATAACGCCACACTTCAGTTCCAACTTGACTTATGCTCAAAACATCCTCGCGTCTAACTAGCATCATGGCGTCGGACTACCAAAAGCGCAATATTGTTATTATTGGTATTTACTCTTACGACGTTTGCTTATCGTGTATCTGCTTGGACTAATCAGCTCAGGTGGCGGGATAATTGGATCGACTACTGCATATTTCTTGTCACATCATGAGAAGTTTGACAAGGAAAGAGACACTATAACGCTGCTGGAAGCTACCAAGATTGCAGGTGGCGCGTCAGGTAAAGCTGGCGGTTTACTTGCGCTCTGGGCGTACCCGGCATGTATTGTACCGCTGAGTTACAAACTTCACCAAGAGCTAGCTGAGAAACATGGGGGTGCTGAACGATGGGGCTACCGTGCCGTGCACTGTGGGCAGATTGACATGAAAGGAGTGTTGGCAAAGAAGAAAGACTCTAATGCCGTCGATGGAGACTCTATATCTCTTCAAAAACGAACACAAAAGGCAATTGGCCTGCTCCGCGCCGCCGGTGTCCCAAAAGATCTCGACTGGGTAGCGGCAGAAGGCATCAAAAGCTACGAAGAAATGGGCACACCACTCACCACCGCCCAAGTCCACCCCTACCAATTCACCACCTCCATGGCCGAACTCGCACAAGAGCGCGGCGTCAAGATCATATACGGTTCCGCAACATCCATCAACCAGTCCAACGGCGCCGTGCAATCCGTAACATATACGTCCAAAGACACCCACGAACACCACACCCTCGACGCAACCACCGTCATCCTCACCGCAGGCCCCTGGACAAAAACAATCTGGAAGCCCGCGCCAATCTCCGCCCTCCGCGCCCACAGCGTCACCATCCGCCCTTCCAAACCAGTCAGTGCCTACGCCCTCTTCACCTCCATCGACCTCGCGCGCACCAGCGCACGCAGAGCAGAAACAGTCACCCCGGAGATCTACGCGCGTCCCAACAACGAAGTCTACGCCTGCGGCGAAGGCGACCATCTCATTCCCTTGCCTACCTCCAGCGATCTGGTGCAATGTGACGAGCGCCGGTGCCAGGACATTGTCGACCAAGTTGGCTCCATCTCAGCGGAGCTGAGAGATGGCGAGGTCACGGCGAGACAGGCGTGCTATTTGCCGAACGTGGAGGGACGCGGTGGGGGGCCGTTGGTGGGCGAGACGAGTGTGAGGGGCTTGTTGATGGGCGCGGGACATACGTGTTGGGGCATTCAGAATGCGCCGGCGACGGGTAAGGTGTTGAGCGAGATGGTGTATGATGGAGGGGCGAGGAGTGCGATGGTGGGGAGCTTGGATCCGAGGAAGTTTGGCCTGTGAGGTTCTTGCGGGCCCGTGTAGTTGCATAGCCATTGAGCATAGCACAATGCCAACCACATGCAGTAGTGATTCGTGTTTGATCAAGGTTGGCCCTGGAGGTCTCCAATAGTTGCGTAGCCATCACAATGATCACCGTAACTACCTGAGGTAGTTCTCGCTACCTTATACGCCTACATGTTAACCTTCATTCATTATGTGAACTACGTCGGGATTTCAGAGAGGTTGAAAACAATTTGATAAGTGATTAGGAACACTTGCAGCAATTGGTATGCCTTATAAGTTTGGTTGGTCGACTTTGGCATAAGTCAAAGCACAAGAGCCCTTGCACGAATTGCTCATCGTTGTTTGTGGCCGCTTCAAAACGAAAAATGCGAAGAGCTTCCTAGTAGTGGGATTAAAAGACGTGCTAAGTATTCAAAGTCGCTGTAGTAGTATTATGCTCAAGAAAGCGTCCGCACAGCGTCCATATATACAAGAAAACTCGGGTTAAAGAAAGTATGTACACTATAAACCTCGCAAAACCTTATTTCAGTTCTCCTCGTCAATATAATTCCCGCCATCTAGAACCTCAGTGCAACACCCGCCGTGCCCACAGCCGCCGCTTTGGACGCGCTCGCAGCTAACAGGTTTGTTACAGTATACGGCGCCTTCGTCAGCGTACTGGTCAAAGCAGTGTTCTCGCTGGTTCCAAAGGCATTGATGGTCGCAACAGCATACCCACTGTCAGTGCTGCACAGTGCCTTCGGGAGTTCGAGAAGACGTTGTTCTGCACGAGGAATTGCGCGCACTGCCGGGTGTTGATACTATCAGACACATCCTCATAGTGGTTATTGTAGATGTACTGGTGCCGAAGCGCAAGGTAGAGCCGCGCAAGTTGATGACATTCTAGTAGTAGTAGTTGTTGTATGTAACGGTCATATATCGAAACACGACAGTAGCCTCAAAAGGCGTTTTCGAAACCGAGGGTCGTGGAGCGTGCTTCGGGTGGAGATGTTCCTAAGCGTTTCTCCGATGCTGTGGAGTTGACAGAACGTTGAACAAAACTAGCCATTGCAATGAAGCGCCCTCCTCTTCGAGATCAGCAAGTACGAAGGCGCTCGTGCTTGTTGAGTTAGCAATCGCGATAAAGCTACCGATTGATAAGCCTGTATATCCTCAGTAACTTTTGTAATTAACAAAGGGAAAATTCAAGATCGTTTGAGGATAGCTAGGCTCTATTAAACCCTAAGTGCTAGTAATAGGCCAAGTGGCGGCCAGGCCAGCTCAAAGTAAAGCACAGGTTCGTGCCACACCTAGTGCTGGCGCTGAAACTTCAAGAAATACCAGCTCCTTCGTAATATGCTAGAGGTGTTATTGCATGGTTGATGGTGCAGATTGCGGAGACAAATTTAGGATTGTGACAGTGGAAAGCTGGCAGCGCATACAGTATGCTCGAACAGCGATGTTAAATATTGGTAACATGAAGTAATGCCTATATTGCATATGGATTGGGGTAATTGCTAGAGGCTTGATGATACAAATGAAAGTAGCTACACGTGCAGGTGTGACATCATCGCTCGAAGCGGCAATCACCTCTGAAAGGACAGACAGAAGAGGACAGCGCAACGCATTACACAAGGCAACAACGAAAGCCCTACCCAGCGCATATATCACCCGCCTTGCAATACCCAACCAAGAACTTCCTTCTTGTCCACAAACCTGCTACCACCTTTCGGCGTGCAATAGCCCTTGCTTTCACAAACAGCTTCACCAAAGCTTCAACGCCTTCACACACAACCACGATGCCGCCTATTCCAATTCACAAAAACGCCCCCATAAAGCCCGACGGCATCACGCCCTCCACCGCTACTCAAGACGAATCCAATCCCCCACCGACACGCACAACACCTGCCTCCGCCCCCGCAACCACCACCGCCGACTCCAGCGGCCCACCACCACCCCAACCCGGCGCACGCCCTGTACCACCCACAGCAGCCGCTCAAGCACCCTACGATGCATCCTCACCCGCTCCACCCCAACCCGGCTACACAGCGCACCACATCACGACTGAGACGCGACGAGCCGGCCCACCACCACAATTCACACATCCACCACCTACAGACTCTGCGCTGGCGGGACGGTCGACGACGACGAGTACAGTGGCGAGTAAGCTGGGGCCTACGACGCTGAATCTGGGTCTTGCGGCGTCGCCGTTCCAGAGCGCAGATACAGCGGGTCCGGCGCCAACGAGGACGAGCTTGGAACATCCGCCTGGGTATCAGCAAGCGCCGGATAATGCGCCGTATACGGCTGGAGGAGGCATTGGGGGGCACAATGGTGGTGGTCAGAGCAGCGAGAGCTCAGGCGAGGGCGTTGGGGCTGCGGCGTGGAATGTGTTGAGTAAGGCGGGCGAAGCACTGAAGAAGGGAGAGGAAGCTGCTTGGAGGGCGGTGAGGAATAAGTAGAGACTGTGTGAGCCACGGCTGTCACATGCGGGAATGGACGCATCATATCACATGGAGGACTTCACAAATATCACGCATTGAGTGGGACTGATATGCAATGAAACCCAAAACTTTCTATAGACCACTATTTTCCCTGGCACCAGCGATGGAACGAGAAAATACAGCTAGAAAAGGGGAAACAAACAACGCATGCAAGCCGGATATGACGTGTAATACAGATGGCTGTGAGGGAGAAAGTGTCCGGCAAGGTAAAGTACAGGGTGTGTTACCACCAGGTCGTGCTTTCGTTACCAAGAACACCCTTCAGCCCAACGGGCTTGTGAATGCTCTATTCATCTACCACCACACGCACCTCCACCTCTCACTCGCAACTAGCTCCTTTCTTCCACCACATGAACTCGGATTGGGGTATCGAAGAGAAGGAAGGCGCTTAACCAGATCCACCCTTGAACTTCTTGCCGAACATGATGAGCTGGGCCTGGTCGTAGATGGACAGCACACCGGCACCGGCAACACCACGGAGAATGTTGGCACCAGCACCCTTGAAGAGCGACCGGACACCCTCAGCGGCAACGATCTGGCGGGCAGCATCGAGAGTGGACTTGTACTTGACGGCCTCACCGGAGGTCATCATCATACGACGACGGATGGTATCAAGAGGGTACGAGGCAATACCGGCACCGGTGGTGACACCCCAGCCGAGAGCGAACGAAGCCAAGAAGTTGCCCTCGAGGGTACCGGTGAGAAGGACAGGCTTGAGCGAATCGTACATGCCGAAGTACAGACCACGGTAGACGACGATACCAGCAACGGAGGGCATGAAACCACGGTAGAGACCGGCAATACCGTCGGAAGCGAGGGTCTTCTTGTAGACATCTACGAGACCGTTGAACTGGCGCTCACCACCCTTCTTGGCGGACTTGGCGTCGTTGGCAAGACGGGTACGGGCGTAGTCGAGGGAGTAGACGAAGAGGAGGGAAGTGGCACCAGCAGCCTATTGTGGTCAGCGAATGCGCAGGAAATTGACGTTCAGTCTGACTTACACCACCGGAGGCCAAGTTACCGGCCATCCACTTGGCGTAACCGTCACGCTCCTTCTTGTAGGCGAACATGGACTTGTAGGTGTCGCGGAAAGCGAAGTTCAGCGCCTGGGTGGGGAAGTAACGGATGACGTTGGCAGTGTTACCACGCCACAGGGAGAGAATACCCTCAGCCTGCGATGTGCGCTTGAAGCAGTCGGCAATACCGTCGTACTTGCGGTCGAGACGTCCGGACTTGAGCATCTCATCCTGGCCGAGTTGTCAGCATTCAGCCCCGCGCAAGGATCACATCTTGATGCGCCATACCTGGTTCTGGATGAGGAGCTTGACACGCTCGATGGGAGCGGCGGCGGTCTTCGAGACGGCGGCGGAGACACCACCCACTGTAGATAAGGCATCAGCAACTGCAACGTGCGTAATTTGTCGGATTCATCCAATGCATGTCGCTCACTAAGCCAATTGGACTTGTGATTGATGGTCATTGATGAGCATGAGAGACGTACTCAAGAAGTCCACCACGAAGCCCTGTCATCATAATTAGCACATGCTGAGGCAATTCAAGTGAGGTTGCCAGCCGCGCCGCCAGGCCACAAGCGCATCGCCAGCAAAGGCAAGTCCATCTGGGAATACCATCGCCTCACTCGGGAAGGCTCGATCGATGGCATTGAGATGGTTGCTTGCGCATTGCTGGCTCGAGAGCCGCGGAACTGGACAGCTTGCGGTGAGGCTTGGGAGTGACGTACAGGCATCCCCATGAAGCTCTTATCCTGCTGTTGTGCCATCGTGACGGAATACGAGGACGAGATTGAGTGGAGAGGTGGTTGCAGAGGCTGTCGCTGCAGATGGAGGGAGAAGGTATTTGTACGGAAGCTGCGACAAAATCTGCCAAAAGTTGGCCCAAGCGCGCTAAGCCCAGCAAGCGGCTAGCGCTGTCGCCCGCTCTCCCGAAGGCAATTCGATGCCTCGGGGTTGCGGATTTCGATACGGCATATAAAAACAACACTGCCACTTCAAAGAGCCTCGCAGACGATCTTTTGAGCCTCAATTGCTGCAGGAGGATGCTATTACAGAAGGTGCTGCATGTCGCACACGACATGCACAACCTCTGACTTCTATCATCTCCACGGGGCGCCGCCCCACGAACGTTGCCGTAGCAGCCAGAACGGATATCCTTTGGCGCTGGCGCACGCGCAGCACTCCCTTCCTGTCTTGTACCATGGATCAAAAATTGGGACATGACACTGTCAAGTGTCCAGATGCCCCTTCTAGCACAAGTGTACCGCTGTCAAGTCCACGTTCAGAACCAGCCTTCCTTCTCAGGGTTCAGTGTGAGCCTTTTTCGGTCGGGTAATCTCGGAGAGGGAGGATGGCTCGGGCCAACAATGCAGCGGTCGAGGGCCCGGAACACGAATTTTCCATTGCGGCGAAAGCGATTGGAAGAGCCGTCGTTCGCGAAGCGTTCTGGGCTGCCAAGTGTGGCTAGAATTATGATGCTGGTTCCTGGTTCCGTCATCTCAGTGAGCGGATGTCGCTCGGGTAAGGCTGGATGACTTTACGACTCTCACTAGAACACATCGTCTCGTAACAAATGCCACCTTATTTAAATGCAGTCCGAAGGTATACAGATCCTACTACAAGCTTGACTGCATACACGACGTAGTCTCTAAAAGGTCTTCAGCGCTTTGCATACTTGTGACGTAATCCTCAGATTTCTGCGAGGGCCTTCACGAGTAGCTCTCCGGACGTTTCTTGGTTGATCATATTAATCAATGTTCTATGAGGCCTATAACGTTTGTAGACGGCTAAGCTATGGACTTAAGACAGTCACGTGCTGCCTGGGTCAATCTGTTTATATATACGGGGCACATGTAATGCGGGTTGAAGAGATGCTTTATAGGTATTGCTATTTTCGGACTAGAAAAGCATTCGGTACAAGTTGATAGTCAGGGTTGTTCAGAGAGTCCCGTCTCCAAGTCTAGCCAGCACGAAACGACATCCCTACGGATGCACTTCGCCGACGTACAATGCGATAGACACGCAGCAAATCAAGGAATACCACAGATCTGACTACCTGTCATTACATCCTTTCGATAGGCAAGCCTGAAGCTGTACACAGTGCTATCAGCTACGCACTATCACGCTCAATATCACACGAAGATATCCAGGCTCAACTCACGGCTTTTCCATGGTGCTAGACTGTCGCTAGGTGTCAAGATAAGGTCGCCTGGTTTCTATGCTATTAAAGTTCTGGGTATGCAGATGCAGACGTCAGCTACACTGCGATAGAATCACGAAAGGTTGAAAGAGAATCCTGAACTTCGAGATCACTGGCCGACCTCGGACTGGACGTGGGACGGGCTTCTGCTCCGTATGTTGTACTTCACCTGCAACGGCATCCTCTGCAAGCACATTAAATGGGCCTCCTCTCCACTCATTTGTGCCCCCTTAATCCATCATTACAATACATCTGCTCGTAGGTTTCAAAAATACAGCTTTTGCTACTAATTCCACACGTTGAATGAAAGTGTCGACGTAGGGCTGAATATCATGACATCTCTTCACAACCACAACTTGCTCTTTATATCCATGATGGAAAAGCGCTCCCACGTCACGTCTAACATCATAAGGCTAAATTCGCATTCCGCTAACATCTTCATATCTTACAAACTAAACATTAACTATGGACGTGCGTCTTCAATCTCTATGATAGCGCTCCATCCCTTTTGGAACATGGATGCCCGTCTTCAACCGCCTAAAAGCAGTAGCGCTGCATCCTTTTTTCCCCTGAACCTTGGTATCAAAAGTGATGTACGTCTTCAACCGACCAAGCGGTAGCGTGCCACCCAAACCTTCACGCGCATACAAAATTACAATAGTGAGAACATGACACACTAGATGCACGTCTTCAACCAGACCCAGCTGGGCTGATAGCGTTTCATCTCCACTACAAGACAAGATGAGATGGGATGCACGTCGTCAATCCGATCCAGATCGCACCGAATAGCGTTCCATCCTACCTCTTGCCCGGTACCGCCGTCTAATAAACGTACGGGATAATTCTGTACGGGACGTGTTTCTCGTACCGATCCCAGTCCTTGCCATACTTGCGTCTGCACTTCTCCTCGTCACGGCGCTCGCGGTGGACAAGCAGGACGGCGAAATACACCATGAAGAAGTACGTAAAGATCATGCCCCAGCCCTTTGCGTGCACGGGAACGACATATTTCCCGTAACTGTCCTTGAAGAAATACGCGTCGGACTGCGTGGCGGTGATGGGATGTTCGGCGGCGTTGCGGATGACGTAGCCGGAGAGCGCGGTGGGCAGGACGTACGACCAGCTCATGAACCAATCGCCCAGATAGTTGACATGGCGCGCCATGCCCCACCATCCGGAGACGAGTAGGCGCGAGCCGGACTCTGTTTCGATGTACTTGAGGTGCGAGACGCGTGGGTCGTCGGGGTTGGTGCGGAAGCGGTTTTTCTCGTTGTTGACGGAGCGGAACACGTAGTATCCGAAACTCTGCACAGCGAGGACGGCAAGCACGCCCTTGACGCCGAGATCGACGGGATAGACGGAGAGGTAGCGTGTTTGAATGCTGTATGTGAAGGGCACCCAGACGAGATCACCAAAGGACAACATCATGCCGAAGCCGTCTTGGATGATGTCCATGGTGGTGAGGATCGCGGGCTCCATGAAGAGTGAGTCGAGCGAGTAAACGGTCTGCGCGATGGTAATGAGAATGATGGAGTCGGTCACGCGGCCGAAATTGCGGTATTGCTTCATGATGAAGGCGATATCAACAATGATCCAGCCGAGCATGCCGGGGCGCAACTCGCACCAGGCTTTGATGTCAACTTCACCGAAGATGGGCAGGGTAACGCGAGGGTTCAATTCGCGGCCAATGAACCAGTCGTACAGCATATTGCCGGTGCGGCCACCAGCGGCGAGCTCGCGACCATCAGGGTCGTTGGGGTACTTGACGCTGAAGGAGCGAACATAGCTGAAGGTGGCAAGGAAGTAGGAGATGAGAATGTTGGTGGTGAGAATGCCAACATAGTTATCGGTGATGAAGGTCCAGACGGGAAACTCGGCGCCATGTGTGATGGTTCCAGCGGCGAGCAGGGTCAGGATGAATAAGGCCGAGTGCCAAGCTGAGCAAAGTTAGCAATGTGTGACTGTCGTGGCATGTGATTGTGTGCATACCATTGAAGCGATACTTGAGACGTTGGCCATGTGCCAATTTGACACCTTCGACCTTCTCAGCCGGTAGGAAAGCGTACAAAGCGAGACTGAGGAGGTAGTAGCCAAGGGTACCGACAAAAGCTTGCCAGTTCAGCAAGCTGCCAAAACCGGTCCAGCCAACCTCAGCCTTCAACTGGTCCCAATCAAGCTTCGATGGGTGGAGCAGCGAAGGTGCAGGACATCCTGAGATGTCGTTGCAAAAGAAAGTGAGAACATATACAAGGACTGGTAGTCCGAATGATATAATGAAGGCGCCAGGACTGTACCAGGTTAGCGGGTCGATCTCGCAGACTCGGCGAATGCGATCTGACTTACGGTCCTAGAAACTCGTAGCCATGCACTTCCTCTGTATGTGCATGTACCGCTTTTCCATTCACGCGCCCATTGGCCTTCACCTTGCCGTTCGCTGCCATCTCAGCGATTTTGAGATTCTCTTGTTCCTACTCTTGAAATCTTCGCGTAACCCAAACAAAAGGCCTGCCGAAAAAGGGGTGCAACCGTCTCTTGTCTCACAGTAATTCCCACAACAAGCCCGGATCGTCGAATTGAATGCGCCCACACAGTAAAAGAAACTATATGGCACACAGATGGTGTTTATATAAATCTCCAGCTGAGAAAATGAGACGATGAGTGCTGCGCCGGACTGCAGAGTTCCCGTTATGACGCGCACATACCACCAAGACGTGCTAGCCACATCGGGCCTGGGCAGGCGCCAGGGACCTGCAGCTGCCACTGACGATGGTTGGGGCGCGGCTTCCGGTAGGAAACGTGTTGCGTAAGATACGAGCGACGCGACGACAAACAGCACCAGCAGGCCTGTCTGCTTTCCATTCTCTTATTCGCTGCTGCCTTTGCAAAGATGAAGTCGCTGCTGTATTCATTATTGTTGCTGGCGAGCTCGCGGTATGCCGCCGCAGCTTCGGACAAAGTGCTCAAGCCGTGTACCATCGTCTCTCCCACCACTGAGCGCTTCTTCGACCTCAACCCCATACGGCGCTTACCGGCGGAGGAGGGCAAGAAGAAGGGCGATTCGGAAGGGAGCTGGCATGCACGAGGATACGACTATGGCGCCAACTTCACGCTGAACTTCTGCGGGCCGGTGGTCGAAGAGCTACACGATGTCCAAGATTTGGAGAAGACGCTATGGAAGAATGTGAGCGCGTTCTATGAAGTTGGGAAGAAGGTCTATGCTATTGGGTGAGTCTCCCAAGATTGGAGTGCATATGGAGTGTGCTCGACTGTATGCATGGCAATATACCGCCTAGCGGGTAGCAAACACATCGAGGCAGGTAGCTGACAAGACATACTAGCCTCGAGAACACTGAGCCCATTTTCCGTGGCCGCAAACTCATCGTCAACTACACCGGCGGCTCGCTATGCCCCTCGAGTTCCTCCAAGTCTAAGCGCCAGCTCGAACCCGTCTCCCTCCCCAGCGCACCCCGCGAAATCATAGATGGCGACGATGACGAAGACGAGGACAAGCCCAAGAAGAAGCCTTCTTCGGACAAGGACAAGGAAGACAAGAATGCGCGCCGCAAGACCACTGTTATTTCGCTTCTCTGCGATTCGGATCCGCTGGCTAAGACTAGCGTATCGTTCGTTGCGGCGGTAGATGAATGCACGTACTTCTTCGAAGGGCGATCTCCGTTTGCATGCGGAGGCGTACACCAAGCGACACAAGCGCTAGGCCCTAGCGGCGTCTTCAGCGTCATCATCCTGATTGCGGTACTGGTGTACTTTGTGGGTGGTTGCGTGTACCAGCGGACTGTCATGCACCAACGAGGATGGAGACAACTGCCCAATTACGCCATGTGGGCGGGGATATACCGTTTCATTGCAGTAAGTGCATTCAATCATTATCCCAATTGGTTCAAATCGCTAACAGCAATAGGACATGTTCATCATCCTCACCTCCTCATGCGCACGCTTCATGCCATCCCGCCGAGGCTACAGCCGCGTTTCGCTCGGCCACGAAAATGGACGAAGAGGGCGGCGAAACGAAGATGAGAATCGGCTAATAGACAACTTGGACGAGGAATGGGATGACTAGATGCTTCTAAGCTGGAGGAACCGACATAAGCATTACATTCAGGCGTTGGGAAACACTTTGGTATATGATACACAGGCTACCATTGCCGCCTTTGAAGGCATTGCAGCTCATCTTGCGATGCATTTGCATCGATCGTGCCAGGTGAATCGTACAATCGATCAGGTGCCGTCACTACACATCCATTAACATCGTGAAAATTACAGTATCGCCATGTCTCCATCCTCATCCTCGCTGTCTGTCATTCTTTAGTACTCTCGCATAACCATTCTAGACAGCTGCGACGACACAGTCGGTCCCGTTCGTGCACGACTACAGAGCCAGACCCATGTTCGTCGCCATAGCTGGCTTGACACCACTTCTCACACTGTCCGCGAGCCTTGCTAAGATGGATCGCCTTTTGCTTGTAGTATGCACAATGGGTTTGTGCCCCATGACAGCGAAGTGATTGTTACCCACATACCTCCAAAGCAACGATTTGGTGCGCTGGACGAGTAGACTCTGTTTTGGTCGTATAGCCACGCTGACAATCTCGTGTGTACTCCTTTCAGAGCTGCAGAGCTCGAAGAGGGCCGGAGGGTTTGCTGCTTTACTGTACTGGTATCAGACACGTGGTGAGTGCAGCTGGGAAAGTTGAAGCGCCGTGCGATGTGTTCGTGACTGACTAGTGAAGTCCTGGTAGTGATGTGATCTGACATGTTTGCCTAGATATCATGTATGTAGCTCGATGGACCTTATTCCTTTTTCACGTTTTACCTTCTTGTGGACAGTTGTCGATTCCGTCATGGATTCGACAAGCCTCTTTCGCGAGGCATTAGCTGGGGTGTCTGCTTCTTGCACAGTCACCTTGGTGTTTGCAGTAACCACCTGGGTTGTTTTCAGTTTTCGCGTCTTCGTAGACGCGATGCGCGGTCTCCGATACATGCGAGATGGTGTTGGGACGTTTGACTTTTGCAGAGCGCGTGCGGTCTGCGGACGCAGAAGAATTCTACTACAATTCGACACTGGCAAGCCGTTGGCGCCGAGCTTGCGGCTTTGCTGTCTCCATTGTTGATGGAGGGCGAGGATGTCCCGTCTGATATTAATAGAGTTGGCGGATACTATCCAAGCGCCATGCTTGTGTGATGATTGAATCTTGAAATGAACGATGGGCAGCCGTATAGCGCGTGGACCCCGGGATGCAATGATGTCCCATGTCTCGTTGCGGAACCATTGCGCAATGTACGACATTGACACATCTGAGTACTCCTTACCTCCTGCCTCCTCGGCTACTTTGGTATCTGCCCAGACTTTTCGCATGAGTAGGTGTGTACCCGGCCGTGTTCGATCTTGCGGATTGATTATGCACCCAAACATGAAGTGCTCCCATGCATAACCCCATTCTGTGTCTGGATGTTCAGCTCGGATGCGCGGCTCGATGAGATTTCCACGTCGCATGACGCCTACAGCATGGACGATCTCGTGAACAAGAGTCGACGCAAGGAGAAAGTCATGGCGGAACTGAGCGCAGCGAGAGCTCGCCGCGTAGCCCTCTTCGCTCTTGTAGAAGTGTAGGAAACGGTCCGCAATTTCGATCCTTGCTGTTAGTCTACGCTGAAAGACGCTGCTGCAATTTGATGCATGTACTCGGCTCGATGAATTCGTCAAAGTTCGAGCATATACCCGCTTCTCCGGTACCATGAAGCGAAATTCTATGCTGTGAGCTAAGCAGTGCAATGCCTGACGTACCCCATCAATAAGGTCATCACGCTTAGCACGAGATGCAGACGCCATCGGGTCAGAGAGGTAGGTCATTTGTGCTTTGCCATCGTTGGTCGTCAACTCGCGTCCATATAATAGAGGCACGAAGAATGTAAGGACAGTATCGTGGGTGAGGAAATGCGAAGCAAGTCGGAGCATCTGCTGTAGAGGGCCATCGCAGTCGAACCACCAAAAGATGGGATGTATGGGGTTATCCAAGTTCGCTGGTAGCACGTTTTGATCTTCAAGGAGGTGGAAGCGATCATGTTTGTTTGCTGCAGCAATGAGGCTATTGATGCCGGAGCTGGTCCCCGGAGCCATGCGCTTTTCGGGAGAAAGGTCTTCAGTCGTCATGTGTGAGGGCCTCTGAGGCTGCATCTGACAGATCGTACTCCATATCGCTCTGGAGAGTATCCATGCTGAGGACAACAGCATTGTGGGTGGGCGGGTACGAGACAATGGGACAAAGGGTCGAATTGAAATTGTTCCACCTCCAGATCACTGTGCAGTATTGAGGGAAGTCAAATAAAAGTTAGCGGTGACAATAGCATTGTGTCTGTCGAGCTATTTTTGGGTGAGTTCGCTGTTCTTTACAAGCACAGGTTGGAATTTGTAGGTACGATCGCTGCCGGATGATCAGAGTGGTTGAGCGCGTTATAAAATTGTGTACAATTTGTTGCTGCGAAGCAGCTTGAGCCGATTTCCGCGTAAGCTAATGAATACAACAGTATTCGTTTAACGACACTGGGAGAAGATCAGCTCGGGATTTCAGACAGTACTGGTGGTGGCCACGATGGAACTTGTGCTTTGGTTTGCTTTGAACAATAGGAGAACGCACGACACTCCCAGATTTTGACGGACGCAAATACCCAGCCGAGCTGTTTTTGCAGACATCAGAGATCTCGTGGAGGCTGTGATGATGAGCCTCTCATGTAGGCCGGTATCGTGGTGATCATGCCACGAGCCTTGCATCCGAAGTGGTCTCAGCCTCACCGGACCATGCGAGCGCGATACCAGATAGAGAATAAGACACAAGTCGTTCATGTTCCAGAGCCCAAGCACTCACAATATGCCCATACGAACAAAGGACAGTGGTGTATGTGTTTGTTGGTGTGAATGGTGGCCAATCGGAAAATAGTGTGACAGCCTTGGCATCACGTGTCGTCGCGTTTGTGGGGAAGTTACGGCGCAATGGGCCCGCCTGCTGGTTCGCGTCACCCACAACTTCCAGCAACCCCCCTTCACCGCGACTCGACCAGTCGCTCGAGCTGGCCGTAGCTCGCCTTGTCTGAACACAACCCATCCCCATCATATTTACTTATATCGCTACCTTCTTCTTATCGCTCTCTGTGTATGTCGCGTCCAGTTGTCGACGCGTATCGGAGCGCGCGCTGGCTTGCTTGAATATCTATCTGTATGACGACAGCGATCCGGGATTACAACAATGACCTGGGACGACTTGAAAGCAAGGGCGAGGAGTGTAGTTCCTGCGCAAGAGCTCAAAGCAAAGCGATGTTGGGTTGGCGTTTTGTGCCATAACAAGGCTCCGCAAGACCACTTTGAGGAGCTGGATTTCGTCTGGATGATTGGCCACGGCGTAAGTACTTCCATCTTGTCGCGCGCGAATTTCGGACAGCTCGTGGATGTTCTACATCTTTCTGCAGCGGCCGTCCCACAAAACTGACTATTGACCAGAAAGTATCGATTCAGAAAATATATGAAACCTACCAGAAGAGACATCCGGGTCTCAAGTTCCAGCTACAGTTTATGGACACCATCGTTGATAGAAGCGACACTATCAAGTCCTTCTTGGTCCCTGGAGAAGACTTCGTGCTCTTTCTCGCCCGTGTGTCCGAGCCCCTCCAAGCTCCAGCTCACGCCCAGTCGCTAACTCCGGAACTGCAACTTGCGGAAAGCCTCAATAACGCTAGACCTATGAGTTGGACCTTCGATGGATCTTCGAAGAGGACTGTTCAGGCTACCCATACGAAGAATGGACCCGTGGACGATGATGTTCTTCCCAGTGCAGAGCCGTCTCTCGCGCGGGCTGCAAGCACAGGAGCCCCAACGACGCCTTTATTGGCGAGTAACAAGTCCCCAATTGCACCATCTTTCGCGCGGGCGCCGACTACAGTACCCCAAGCGACGACTTTGTCGGCGAACAACCAGACTTCAAATGCACCGTTCTCGGACATATTGCGGGATGTCGAGCGGTCGCCTACATGTCATTCAGTCCCGAGAACCCAAGAGCATGCATCATCTCGATCGGCGAATATAATTGCGACGCCACCACTTTCTGCTAGCGAAGTACTTCCGGAAGCTCTCAACGCGCCACAAGTAGACGCTCTCGGACCTACCTCTCTTGCACCGAACGCAACAGCGCAAGGCGAAGCTTCTCATCAGGGCAATATTTCTTTGGCGACTCCAAGTCATGCTGTAGTTAAGGATGAGACGCCTCCATCTCCTGTCTTTCATCACATGGATCAAGAAAGTCAAGTTGACTTCAACCCAGAAAATTTCTTCAACCGCGAACCATCGCCAGAACAAGAGGATCAGCAGGATTCACAGCCCACGGACCTGTATATTCGCGACGTCATTGCTCAGCAGGATCCAAAAATGCTTGAGGCTGGTGTCTCGCAGTCTCTCAAGATTCTGCAGAATCTCAAACAAATCTTCTCCCGATATGCTGAAGACAGCCCAGATGCACTAGCATGGACTGTTGCTATCGAAAAACTGATACCTCAAGCTCAGCGGAAGCGGACAGTAGTTGGCGTGGTTGGCAACACTGGCGCGGGAAAATCGAGCGTCATCAATGCCATGCTTGACGAAGAGCGGCTTGTACCCACAAACTGCATGCGAGCTTGTACTGCGGTCGTCACTGAGATGAGCTGGAACGATAGTACGGATCCGTTCTCTAAGTATCGCGCGCAGATCGAATTCATTGCTCGCGCTGATTGGGAGAAGGAAGTGGGGATCTTGATGAAAGAATTCATGACTGAATCTGGCGGCGTCTCAAGGGAGATCGCAGACGAGAACAGCGATGCTGGCATAGCATGGGCCAAGTTCCACAGCGTCTACCCCAAAATCACTCGCGACAGCTTGAATGATTGCACGGTCGAGAGCCTCATGTCAGAGAAGTCGGTGTTGGCGGTACTCGGCACCACCAAGAAGATCAACACAGCTACGCCATACACATTCTACCAGCAGCTGCAGAGATACGTCGACAGCAAAGAGAAGGTTAGCAAGAAGGGCAAGGACAAGGAAAAAGATACAGGCAAAGCCAAGAAGTCCTTCGGGCTTGAGTTTTGGCCGCTGATCAAGGTCGTGAAGATATACGTGAAAGCTCCGGCCCTGTCCACCGGCGCTGTGATTGTGGATCTTCCAGGTGTTCACGACTCCAATGCTGCCCGTGCGGCTGTTGCACAAGGCTACATGAAGCAGTGCACAGGACTTTGGATTGTCGCCCCCATAAACCGCGCAGTAGACGACAAAGCTGCCAAGACTCTTCTCGGCGATTCCTTCAAGCGACAGCTGAAGTACGATGGAGGCTTTTCGAGCGTTACCTTCATCTGTTCGAAGACAGACGATATCTCCATTACTGAGGCCATTGACACTTTGGAGCTTGAGGACGAAGTACAGGAGCTATACGAGCAACAACAGAGACTCGAAGACCAGATCAAGGATGCCAAAGGAAAGATAGACGATCTAAAAGAAGAACAAGATGTGTATCGAATCGCTCAAAACGAAGCAGCATCGGAGATCGAAGTCTGGGAACAGCTCAAGGATAGCTTGGACGATGGGGAGACGGTATATGCTCCCACCGCGAAGAGCAAGAAACGTAAAAATTCAAGGCGGGATAGTGCTCGCAAGCGGCGTCAAGGCCACGATGACGGCGATGATGTTTTCATCGTCTCGGATGAAGAAGACCCTTCCACGGAGAGTGACTGTGACTCAGACACTGCGGATGTCCAGCCGCCCTTGACCCCGCTCACAGAAGGCGACATCAAGACCAAGATCAGGGAATTGCGAGATACAAAGAAGACATCTCGTCGCGAAGGAATACTAAGAACGGAGAAGATCAAAGAGCTCAGACATCAGATTCCTGAGTACGAAAAGAATATCAAAAAGATCAAAGCAGACATCAGTCATATTTGCATCGCTGGCCGGAACGACTACTCGAAACGCGCTATTCAGCAGGATTTTGCGGCTGGGATCAAGGAGCTTGATCAAGAGAACGCCGCGGAAGAAGACGAGGAGAATTTCAATCCGGATGAGGAGCTCCGAGACTATGACGAGGTTGCTCGCTCGCTTCCTGTCTTTTGCGTCAGTAGCCGAGCGTATCAAAAGCTGTGCGGGCGTATGCAGAAGGACGGTAGCGTGCCGGGATTTAAGACTCCTGAGGAGACTGAGGTAAGTGCCTTCGTGACTAGACTGACACCAGGTGCAGCAATGGTTTAAGTCCGATTCGCTATACAGAGCGTGTAGGTCAGCCTCGTGACCATGAGCATAGGACCGCCATGCATATGTCCACGTGTCCTGTCTTATCTAGATTATGCTCTCTCGACGGCGTTGAAGGCACATAGGCTGTTCTTCCGGCTGCTTTGTCTGCGAGCCATCGGGCTTAAACCATTGTCGTGCATGGTGCTGATTCCCGAGACGATTACTGACGGCGAGTCCTTGTAGATGCCGCAACTTCAAGCCCACTGTATGAAGCTTACAGAAGCCGGTCGAATCCAGACAGCTCGCACTTTCCTTCTGTGTCTATGTCAGCAGCTCACGACATTCTCCCTGTGGGCATCCAACGATGGTACTGGTCTGAAGATGACCGATGACGACAAACGGAAGCAGGTCAAGTATCTTGAGAAAAGACTAAGGGAGTTGGAGAGGGGACTGGAAGAGTCTGTTCGAGCTTGTTTGAACGTCATGAAGAAGGAGATGAACGATCAAATTTTCGATAAGTACCCGGACCTCATCAACGAAGCTATCAATGCAGCACCAGTCACCGCGCAAAGTTGGGGTGCGCACAGGTCTGATGGTGGTCTTGGTGAGCAGAATGCGCGAGATTATGTAAATGATGTACTGACGAAAAATAGCCTGGGCAACTTACAAGGCCGTTGTTCGACGAGATGGTTCGTATCATTCGTCTTCGGCAGGCCATCGAGACTTCAACTCTGATCTCGTCGGCCCGATCGTGAAGAAATTGGCGACGAGCTGGGAGCGCGCATTCCAGAACAGGCTGCCAAAGGCCTTTGACGCCTTCATCAAGGATTCTGGAAAGCTGTTGCACAATTTCCATCAAGCCATCGAGGAGCGAGCTCGCAACAATGGCATAGGCCTCGCTAGTCTGTCCGCGCTCAAGAGTCAGATCTACACTTACGAACAACTCTTCGCCGACCTCAATCAGGTCCTAATGACCACGATGACGGAGCTTCAGCGTGAAGCCAACCGCGACTTTACCCCAACCATCGCAAACATCATGCACACTGTCTACGACATTTGCACCAATGAATGCGGCAAAGGAAGCTTCATGCGCATGAAGGAGCATATGACCCGCGAAGTCGATCGTAATCGGCATCATATGTTCAATGACGCAACGCTCACAGTCAAGCGCCACCTCGACTCCATGTGCAAAGCACTCGAGGACGTGATGGAGGCGAGAGCCGACGAGATCTACATCAAAATGAAAGCTGACTATATGCGGGTGCTCGGAGGAGTTCAGATCAACCAAGCTGAAATCATGTCGAAGGTGGACAGAGCGCTGCGTGCCGATATCATGAGCATTCTTCGTGACGTGGATGCGCAATTCGAGCCCATCGCACGGGGCGAGCTTGGAGAGCAGGAGCCTAATGAAGGTGGTACGGACGCTCCGACTGACGAACCTGAGGTCATTCAGGATAATGAGGAGAGTGCGTTCGAATCGCCACCGGGATCAGTCAAGGGCGATGTAAACGACGAATCGATCGTGGATGGCGACGATACCTTGATCACCGAGCCGACACCTTCCAAGCATCGCAACAATGTCGACGGAGAGTTCAGTGACAAGGAGAACTGCGGACTGCCTACTCTGAGCGATGATGGCATGGACGAGGAGGTGCTATAGATGGAATCTCCATCCCATGCACCCAAGGCGCGGGCACTAATCCAGTATTGCTTCGATCGTTTCTGGACATTTTCATTGATACCCAATGTTTCTACTTGCTGTTCGTCAGGCGTTTCAGAGGCAATGTCTGGGTTGAAGGTAGCGTGTAGTAGTAGTCCCAGGCTTGGGAAGGTTATTATTGAATGGACTCAACGCGCCCAACAGCTAGAGTAACATGAGTTCCAGCAAAGACAGTCTTGGACATCCTGGACCTCTTTGCAGAATTACAACCAGATCACAAACATGTGGCTGTGGTGACTTCGCGATTGTCATCGTAGATGCATGAGGCTTGGAACCCAGTGTCGCCACCTCGAACTACACACAGCTTGCAACCACACCCAATTGCACTCACCTTCATCCATCAAACATTGCAACATCGCACCCTTCTTCAGAATTTCGTTATGCATCTTTTCCTATTCTTGTCGTCCTGCCGCATTAATCGTTCCGGGCCGCGGGATGCGTCTGACAGGCTTTGCACTGCCACTGCCACCTGCACCACGCTCCCACCTAGATTCTTTGCTGCATATCTGCACTACGACACCATGTTGCTGATCCTCCAGTCCGCACTGATAGGCGCAATTGTCGGAGCAGTGTCCGCTTGAGGGGAGATGAGTGTGAGGTGTTGCGATGGGGGTGACATTGCTGAGCGGCGCCGTCACGAACGCCTTGCATGATTTGCCACTTTGTCTGTCTTGAAGTACTACGCTGATGTAGGTCGCATATTTGGCCCCTGCGTTTGGCTCGATGTATTGACCAGGAAGACTCGACTTGCCGTACCGGGTCGAGGTGGCTGATCGACGTGCGGAGCGGAAGTGTGGGAGATGGTTGATGCCCTGTTGTGGAACGGCGTCCGCTCAGGCTAAGCTTTCCGCCCCCAAATGTCCCCGCGCTGCGTCTTGACGGGACGGGTTACGTCTTACATGCGTGCTTTGCAGTT
>TARA_R110002003_G_scaffold228_1_pt1 | contig 31416 bp, 30 predicted proteins | sample TARA_R110002003 | Tara Oceans TARA_R110002003 (sample SAMEA4396441) | marine metagenome | biome: Westerlies Biome; feature: [SRF] surface water layer (ENVO:00010504); material: water (ENVO:00002006), including particulate matter (ENVO:01000060) such as... | depth 5 m | reverse complement strand
GACGAGGCCGTCGATGTCGACGATGATGGCGATGCCGAGTCGTTGACGGTGCACTGCTCCTCGTCGGCAATCATCTGCACCAGTCGCGAAATGTCGCGGACGTGCGTCGAGCTGCACTGCATGCGTGCGCTCGACTGACGCTGCATCCTGAGTAGCGAAGCCGATACGCGTGAGTACGTCGGCTGCGGGGCTGCGTGCGCGAGTGAGTGACTGGCATAGTCGTCGCCGGGCGAAGTGCGTGGTCCAGGCGAACGGCTGCCCTGGCGGGGATCGATGCGCAGGCTCTGCTGGTTGAGCTTCGCTGCGAGGTCGCCTATCGAGCATGGTGGCGTGGGCGGGCGACTGTAGTAGTAGTCGCGCGAGTCGGGCTTCGATGTCGGGGAGACGTTCATGGCAGCTCGGTCGGCCTCGTAGTCGGAGTAGGACGGTGGCGAGGCCGGGTCGAAGGAGAAGTTGCGGAACATGGAGGCCATTGTGCGTCGACGCGATTTGTGTGTTGCGAGCGCAGGGTGTACGGGACGCGAGATGCGAAGTCAGTCTCAGCGCAGTGTCGATGGCCCTCTCTGCAGCTGGCCCCAAGGTGCGGGCGGCGAGGTGTTTAAGGAAGGCGCATGCTCGGCGCCTTCCTCGAGGGAGCTTAGCGGGGCCAAGGCTGGGGCGCTCAGTTCCGCAGCGCTGGTTGGAAGCCTGGGTGGGTCCACGCTGCATCCGGCAAAGATCGCACAGCAGGCGTTCCTCAACTGCTGCGACCACCGTCACCAGCCAGTACCGTACCAGCACGGACTGCCACCACGGACTGCTCGGACCTGCGAAGAGCCTCCTGCTCCTGGTCTTCAGCTCCCATTGCCTGCCACGATGCGACGCAGAGGGGGAAAGGAGAGAGTAGAAGCGTCAGCTGCACTCCAGACTGTCCACGCTGCTGGGAGCGCTCATGGTCCCGGCTGCCCAACGGCAAAAAGACGGGCTGAATGCCAGCTGGGAGCCAATCTGCGCGGCACGCAGCCCTGTCTAACGGTCCCAGGTAACCTTCCAGAATATTGCCTCCCAGGGACAGGCATGCACAGCCGGGAGGATCTGGTTGGCTTCGTCCACGCACGATAATCTGGAGAGACGCTCCACTCGCGTGCATCTCTGCTCACACCCCTCCACAGGCCCACTGTAAAGTCCCATAATTCCGCAGTCTTTTGCGTCCAGACGTTGCAAACTTGCCGCTCGTGAGCCACAGGCACAAGGAAGATCGCCCAGAACCCGCCAAACTGCCCATGCTAAGGAGGGAAGGTGATGGACCTATTTCCACCCCTCGTATCTTCACGCTGCAGGAGTGATTTTCGCGCCCACCAATTGCGCAATATTGCGAGACAGCCCAGCTTGCGGCAACTTCCAGATCGTCGCCTGCTAAGGCAAACTTCAGCCTGGGTGCCACGGGAGGCACGCAGCCACCCCACGTCTTGCAACCAAATTACCGTACAGTATTGTCCCATTTACAAGACTCGGGCAGGGGTTATTGCCGAGCCCCCGCTCCAATGAACAAATGACTGGCGACAGCGGACGCTTATGTAAACGTTAAGCGAGCTCCAGCTTAGTCTGCTATTGGCTAAAACACACCCCTGCCCGAGTCTTGTAAATGAGACAATACCGTATGGGTCCCCGTGGGAGTGAGGCAGCATCACGGAACATGTCGCTGCGTGAAACAGTGGCGAGTACCGGTACCTTCGCGAGGCCTTTTAGCCACATGGATTGCGGCTGTGGTGCCATGGCAATTTCGTCTTCCATGTCCAGCATTCCATCTCTCATGTTCGGGGGGGGCAATTTCTTGGGTCACGGGGCATTTCCATCTTGGGTGCCCCCGGAGCTTTTAGGTGACATCCGACCTCAGGTTGCATCTGAGCGGCTGCTTCATTTCGCCTCTACTTTCTCGGCGCTGCTGCCGCGGAGCGCGTGTTGGCCCCGGGCCCCAGGATCTGTTCCAGGCATCCCGCCCACAGACGTGGCTGACTCCTGCATGAACGCCACAGTTTGAGCCGTCCATCTCAACGTCTTATTGGCAGGCATCCCACCAATTACCGAGCACGACGCCCTCGACGATGCTTCTACCGGGATAACCATCTTCGCAGGGCTGACGAACGAGCTTCAAATGCTCGCTCACAACCTACAACATGTTGCTCTGCCCTCGCTATGCCCGGCGTAGTGACGACCAAGTGTTGCGACCCTCACTCGCGAGCTGGACCATGGACCGCCGAGGTGGGGTCAGGCTCGCAGCAAACCAGGCACACTGAGAGGCATGGTGCACCTCGATGACGCACAACACTTGGTCACTTCTGCCGCTGCGGGCTGTCCTTTCTGCGACCTGATTGTGTGCGCCGGGTTGCAGCACAATAGCGCCGTCAACGTCGTCACCAACAGCACCTGGACGCCCACAGGCCACATCGAGCGAGACGTGTGCCAGCTTGAAGATGCGCTGGCACCACAGCCAATGTACCTGCAAACCAACTATGCCCCTTCCCAGCCAAGCCCTCGAGGATGGCACAACGGGAAACTGGCATATCAGGGGACTGGAGGTATTCGTCCCTGTCGATTGCGGAAATGATTCGGCTCTTTGTGCCAGCAAGTGAATAATCTCAGGGCCCCGACATACCAGCTCTCGAGCTGCGAACCGACACATAGTCCGGCTGGTGCTAGCTGCGACATCACCGTACGTCCACCGCTGTCCTCATCACAGTCACCAGACGCCTCCAATCTCATCGAGCGCTGGATGAGCACCTGTCTCGCCAAACACCCACCATGTCCAGAATCATTATCTCGCACTGCTATCGACAACCTGTCAATCCCGCCCCTCTTATCCACACGTGATATACACCGGCAAGCCCGATCATGCATCATTAATACAACCCTCCGAACGAATAACCATCGAGGACACTACGTTGCTCTTTCGCCTTGCCGGGGCATGGTCTTTTGGTGACCACTCGTTCTACCTTGGCCGACCGTCAAGCCGGCGTACCCTGGGCGAATATGCCCCGAACACAACCAGGACGCGATAACAGCCACGAGGCGCCGAGGTTTCGGATACAGGCGGACTGATGGCTCATAGATACAAGAGGGTGGGCGTGAGTTGCTCGTCTGTGTAGTACTACTCGCCAACTCACCAAGCGGAGTGATTGCCTCATCAACCTTAGATTATGTCGACGAGTACTGCTTGGTCTCTGGATGGACAGCATGCCTGACCGGTCGCCCTGGTATTGTGTCAAGCCTGCGAAGAGGTTCAGGCGTGAGCTTGATTTGCCGATGTGGACTTGGGCGAGTGCGTTCGATCGCGTACGGTTCTTTGATATCAAGTGTGCGAAGAAGCGGGTGATGGGTCCCGGTGTGATGAAGCGGCGAAGATGCTGTATATGCAGCGCTTTGGAAGAGATTCTGGTTTGCCTCCGATTGCCGTGGCCGTAGCCGTAGCCGAAAAGACTATCTCAGTCTATGCGGATGCACCGCACAATGTGCTTTCCTGCCGACGTGTTCTACGCCCTTCATCGAGACAGCTGCAAATTCATCGGCTGGTGTGTGCTGGACGAACGGCCGCACCGAAACGCAATGGGTACTGTGTCTACAACTGATTAGTAAAGACAACGAAATCACAAGCTGGCGGCGTAGAAAGCAAAACTTACGGCGCATGGGCCATGATGCTACGAAGAGCGCAAAGCTGTATCGATGCATTCGTGCATCGTGGTGTGGGCCAGCCTGCTACATCAAGTCCATGGTTCAAGGGGTGCCGCGCGATGCACGTCGGTATCAAAAGCTGTAGGCAAGAACAACAATCGCCTCCTCCATCATTGGGAAGAGAATACTGCGAATTCGATCGCCTCGCAACATTATGCGGCAACAATGCGGCAAATCATCGCTACACAGCCTTTGTGTCTCACAAAACAAACGCTGGCTTCCCGCGTGCACGTCCCAGCCCGATCGTGACTTCAGCCACCTGTCCAGCGAGATGTCGCTGGATCGCCATTGCATGATCATTTAGGAGCATCCGATTCTGCTGAGGGCTCTCGTCGCCTCGTGTCCCACAAAAGCTGGACTCCTAGCGAGCACGACGCAGCGACATCACCGTCGTTCTTCATGTCTCTTATAAGCAAAGTACTTTCTGTAAATGAGACATGTCTAAGGCAACAAGTTTTAACAGCACACGGAGGGAAAAACCAAATATGTCGGTCCTAAACCGCAGCGCACCGCAGAGTATGTGCTTCGCGTCCCAGCTCGCCATGACAATTCGACAGCATCGCTATGTCTAACACAATCAGCAGCGTCGGCCAACCTCCAATCAATATATTTGACTTTGCAAAGAGAGTGCGCATCGCGAACGTAACATGCGATTGCGACCAGTGCCAGCCGCAGAGATACTACAGCGGAGCCTGTGGCAATGCTCACGAGACTATTCCTCAACGCCACTGGCTCATCAGTTGGATCCGCGGTCCATTTCAACCCAAGCTGAAGCACAACCATGTCTACGAGGCACTACATCTTGCCCGCGCATCGATGCAATATTTCACCAAGGCGACCAAGGACATGACTCCTATGCAACAAGACGCCCTCAAACGATTCGAACGGCTCAAGTCCAGCCGCGAAAGCACATTGAGCAAGCTGGGCTGGAAAGACGGAGCAAGAGCACTAGCCTGCCACCGCGTCTTATCCATTATCAACATCTACAACGATTTGTTCTTCTTCGGCGCCGTAAAAATGGACTTCCAATGGCGGGAACTGGAGCCCAATTTGCTAGCTTGGTATTTACCCGACGATGGCCTCATCGAATTGTCCCCATGGGCAACCGACACGGGCACACTCAGCTGCACCACGAACGGCACGACCACTTGCGAAGCCCGCACCATCGACCGCCTCGGCATCTTACTCCACGAAGTCGTGCACGCGTACCTCAGCCAATTCGCATGTGGACAGTGTCCTACCGATGATGTAAACCTAAGCAATGCGGCTGGCCACGGACGAGCGTTCCAGCTCATTGCGAGCGCGCTAGAGCAGGTGTCGCAGGCGATGTTTGGCATGCAGCTCAATGCTTCCAGCGTGTCCGATTACATAGCTAATTGGCATGATGTACGACATCTGCCCAGCATGCATGATGCATCACAGTGGAAGTGGTTCGTTGATAAACGCCCCGAGTTGTGAGCCTGGCGTGTTCGCAGTCTTGGTCCTTGGGCGGGATACGTCATGGCCTAACGTGTTTACATTAGGGTTGGGAAAGCGAATTTTGGTTTTCCTGCCGGTTCATTCCACGTAGCGGATGAGGCAGTGGTAACCAGTCTCGGTGTGCATAGTCTCCGGCTGATGAGCAAAATCACGAAGTCAGAAACGCCCAGCCGAACGAGTATACACTACAGCGAGTGGATGCTACTGCTAAGACGAATCGGGGACGGTCCTGATGCATTTGGACGTGTTAGAGTTGGCTGGATGACCATAACATGCCCATGGTTCAGCAATTGCGGTTCCATTTATGTTCTCATTCGACAAAATAGCGCGCAGCATCTGCACGCTTGTTCTTCTATATGCAATATGCATCTACGCTACACCAGACCGCACAAGTAGCCCTAGAAGTCTCGAGTCGCTACCTGCGAATCCACTTATATTCCGGCATGCACTTTCATGGCCTACTCCTTCCACTTTTCATACTTCTCCTCTGCCAGGGCCAGACGCGCAGCAACAACTTGAGGAATCCAGTGCTTCGTATCATACCAATGGCACTGAATAGCATTGAACCTGCCCAGTTTGAGCGGCACACCAATAACACCGAGAGCCATTTTCTCCACGATGCTTGCTATTCGCTACCAAGCTGCTCCATGCCCGCCCGCATCTTCTACTGCCACGTACGACGGTTCACATATCTTGCAGGCGTAGACTAACAGGTGTGCATGCACTACTTCGTGTAGAAGCGTGCTCAACCGGCCCATGGCGCGCGCGCTAAACCGCGGGTAGTCGGGCAGGCTTTTGCACTGTGTAGGATGCAACCGTACTTGTACTGCTGGCACGGCCGAGGAGCCTAACTGCGGCTCATGAGCCCACGATCCAACCGCTCCGGGATTGGAGTTCCAGGCGAAAACGAAGTCTGTGCAAGCGCCTGGGAAGAAGATGCGGTTGAAGCATCTAAGTAGGTCTTGTATCTCAGGAATACTGACGAGGCTCTGCATATTCTCTTGGCCCAGCCGGGCACGCAAGCTGGTCGGCGCAGTGTCGCTTGCTAATTTGTGGAAGTCCAGACATGCCGCGGCTGATTGTTGGTGAACGTGCTCATATCTACCTCAGCGTTGCTCGTGCCCCATCGGTCTTCAATTTCCTGGGCTAACTGACTTGCGTTGTGGTGCTGAGGGTGGAAAGCCTTGGCGTCAGGACTGCGCGGTCGAATATGTTCGTGTGTGTTTCGCGTTGCACAGTGACTTTTGAGCACCACTCGCAGCTTGTCTCGCGGGTTTCTTTCGGCGGTCGTCCCCTCTTTTTGCGCTGTCCATGCTCCTTCACGAGAGCTTGGATTGCATCTACCGTCTCTGGCTTGCGTAGTTTGCATGGCTTCAGGCATTGGTCGGGCTTGTTGTATGGCCCCGGCCTTTGAGTTTTGGTCTTGTTGGGTTGCAGAGGCGCCATTTTGTCGCTGCTTATGTACTGGGAAAGTTTGAATCTACGAATCTCTTTTCGCTCTTGTATGTTCCTACTTTCTTTCCATTGTCGTCCAGATCCTTCTGCAGCTAACATGTCTTAGATCCCGTCCAATCCCCAGACATGCTTTCGGTTCGCTGGAAGTATCTATGCAGGTGCTCACGATGTGCGTTTTTCCACTGTGTATACATACTGGAGACACGATGGGTACAGTTATTACAGCCTCTGAGAGCTGCAGAGACTGAATATCTCCGCTCTATCTGCTACAGAGGCGTACTCTTAGCGCACGTGGCGGGCCAAAATAATCACTTTCGACGGTGCTGCTGCATCTCGTTCACGCAGGGCTAGTTTCAGCGCCGCAAAGCCCGTGCTATCGTAATGGATGGTTAAGGAAGTTTCCATACCTTGAACATGGGAATCTTGAAGAGCATTGGTGTAGAACACCGCAGTGTCTTGCCTGCCAAGGAACGACCGAGACATTTCCATGAAGATTGCGCTACAAGTCATGATCGACATAAGAGGAGTAACTCTTCCATCACCCAAGTGCCAAAGACCACACTAGCGGGACGATGCGACAAGCACACTAGCGGACGGTAAGAGCCGCTGGTCGCTACATATCCACACCCGAGAGCGAGATGAACGACGAGCGAAAGTCAGCACTACAGGACTTCCGCAACCTCTCTCTCCTTCGTTTTGGGTGGCGAGATGGTTCCAAAGGCGTACCAACATATCGAGTCAGGGAAGTGCTGGAGCTTTATAGCCGTATATTCTTCTTCGGCGCTCTGAAGACAGACTTCCAGTGCCGTGATCTCCCCTCAGACAGACTCGCGCAATGCCACGAAAATAGCCTATTTGAGGTAGATCCTATCAATCTCGGATGGGAGACAGATACGATCGATGCGCAAGGTAGGAGACTAAGAAGGTTGGGCTCATTGCTGCACGAAGCCACGCACGCCTTCTTTTATCACTTCGCGTGCCGAGCGTATCCGACGCACGCAGACAATCTCTTGAATGCTGCCGGACATGGTCGAGCATTTCAATTGGTTGGCACTGCTCTCCAGGAAGCTATGCAGCGACTGCTGCATCTTGATGTGTCCATTTTCGGTTCGAGAGCTGACGGGGCTGCTGGGGACACGTCTTGTACTTGCCGAGCGTGCACGACTTGGAGGAGTGGGGATGGATCAAGCAGAAGACACGATGTAAAGTTAGCGCAAGACTTGGACAGTAATCGCGGACTGCTGCGGATGTGGTCGTCGATTCCGTGGTACATGTGCCGATACGTACGGTTGTACTTCGGAGGTCTCGAAGCGTGAGCGTGTCTTATAGATCGATCATCTGGTCACTCAAACCGAGCGAAATTTTGAAGCTTCTTCAAGCTTCACCATCTCCTCGTATGCCTCCCACTCATTAGCTCCATACGCTCTTCCCATTCTACCCTTTGAATACAACAATTCACCCTTAGCCTTAACAAGCGGACTGACCCACTCCTTCCTCCCATCCTTCCCCGTGACCTCCTTCGTCGTCGACCCAAGACCTGCGCCATCATTAGCCCCTTGAGATTTCTCATAACACAGTGCAGATTTGACTTGCCAGTCGGATGATAATTCAAATACACGCCCTCCCACCCCTTCCTCGGACAGGCAAACACCTCATGCATGATCCCCACATGCTTAAGTCTATCCGCCGTCTTATGCCACCACCTCATCGTGTCCGTATGCATCGGCCCATGCGCGTACGCATGCATATACTGCTCATTTTCAAAATACATGATATTCGCAAGCTCATTGCCCGACGTGCGCTGACTCGCATTCACCCAGTTGCTCGCGCCCAGAAACCCGTACCGCGTCGCATCGGCGCCGAGTTCTGCGACCATGGCGTCAAATCGGTCGCCGACTTCTTTGAAGCCCGGGCCCAGCAGGCCGAGGGGGTGGTTGGAGATTGTGCTGAGCATGATGGCGCACATGGTTTGGTCGCCGGGCTTTTCTTGCACGCCCTGCGAGTCCGGGAAGATTATGCCGGTGCGGTAGGGGAGCACGTCTTTCATGTACGCATTGGTGAGGACGCCGGTTAGGACGAGCAAGACGTTGATGACTTTGTAGAGGAGGAAGAGAAGGACGGGCAGGATCAGGACGATGTTGCGGTAGGGGAGGAGGAGGTGTGCGATTCCTTGAAGGAAGGCGCCCAAGACGAGCCATGTTGAGATGGGGAACTGGTCACGGATGAGCTGAGGTTGTTAGCTGTTGGAGGAGTAATCAAAGTGGCGTTGGCTGCCGTACTGCATGTTTAGAAATAAGTGGGTTCTTCACGATCGCGGTTTTGGGCCGCGTCGCGAAGCGGTTGAAAACTGGTTCGATTGCCATCCTGAAGGCCTAGCTGTCAATGTGAAGAAGCCGAAGGTACCACAGTTACAGATGTTGTGCGACGTGCGGCGAGTCTTTAGGTCTGGATAAAAGGCCAATCTTGACGTCCAGAGCTATCCGCGCCATGCTTTTAAGAGCAGTGTGCGGGGTCGTGAGCAATCGCGCTACATCAATCCGGGCGTTGCTGAGCTTCTTAAGGCTGGGTATAGCATCCTGCTGGCTCCAGATATCTTCAGCTCTTAGCAACTGTCATGGTTATGATTGGCCTCGCATTGGTGTACTACTTTCAACTTGGGATCGTGGCTGGCGCATCAGGCTAGCGTTTCAGCCCCGCCAACCTTCCGCTTACTCTGGTGCAAACCAACTAGATCACATCCAATTGCAAAGCTGATATTAGTAGGAATTGAAGTGAGGACTGATCGAAGTACGAGCAGCCATCGCACGCGCTGGTCCGTCAGCTGAAGCGAACATGGCCAATATGCACTATGTGACGTCATTGTGAATGTACGACTTGCAAAGATAAACGAGGTGGCAGCTAAAGGACTTCAAGCACCATTGATGGAGGGTTACTTATAGAAGAGGATGGCGTGCAATGAAGCCGTCCTAATCTTATGTAAATTGATCGATTCGTAACATCCAATTTCAGCCACCAATCCTCTATCTCAGCTCAGATCTCAGCTTCCTTGTCAGCATAAAATCTTGACAAAACTGCGGACTTTACATACCCGGATCATAAGCAAAGCCGCCATCGCGTCAACGGCGGTCGAACAATGCATCCGAGATATTCAGCTACCAACCGTCTTTTGCTCAAGTCATTCTTATGCACTCTGGTCACTCCTCTGGACCAATGTAATCAACTGCTTTCGTCGTGATCCAAAGCGCCACCCACGTCTTCACGATGCTCTTCAGCTTCTCGCTCACTTCCTTCTCTTTCGCGGCCTCCTTGTCCTCTTGCTTAATCAGCTCATCCCAATCGGCCTTCAGGTTACTTGTGTTTGTTTTCTCCTCGTGCGCTTGCGATGCCCATATTCCAGGTGTGTAGTTCAACCCAGGCCGCCAGAAGTGACCTCGGGCACGCTTGTGCTCTGCGCTTGAGTGTTCGCTGTGGGACTGGATTGTCGGCTCAGCGCGCACTGGGATCAGTACTGAAGCGTCACTAACGTTGAGATGGGCGGGAGAAACGATGACGGTGTCGGTGATGCGGATACGCTTACTCTGGACCGACGAGACCGAAGACAGACTGTTTCGACGTTTGAGAATCGACTTCCTCGGCGTCGGAGGGATGGGAACGGGTTGCGATACCGGTGCAACCATAGGAGGGGGCTGCGGCTGGCGCATGGTCATTGTGACTCTCTGCTCAGCCGTGCGTTGTCGCCAGGGCTTCGCTGGCGCCTCTACGGTGGTCATCGAGGCCCGTTGTGCTGAATATTCCTTGTCTTCCGCCTCCATCTCTTTGTCCAGCACCTTCTTCGGAAGATCCATTATGAGTCTTGCAACTTCCTGATGCTCTTCAGTCGGTCCATCCTCCTCAGCGTCTTCAACGTACTCCAGGCCCGGCACTCTTGCCAGTGCCGCCTTTCTCTTCTCGTAAGCTTCAAGTGCCAGCTGTATCTTGGCTTTGTCATCTTCGGGGACCTGCGCATCGTCTAGGAGCCTCTCAAAAAGCAGGATGTTTGTCATCAGGCCAACCTTCGCTCTTCGCCATTGCTGCTTAAGTACTTTGTGGTATTCGTCTTTCTCTTTCGACAAGAAGGCGCCGCCACGGTTAACGAGCTGGCATTGGACGTCCTGAATCTCTTCAATAGGGCCAAATATGACGCAAGTCGGACAATGTCTGGGAACTGGAAGACGCCTAACTGGGGTCTTTGTTTTCTTGTGAGGACATGATGCAGGCGGCATAAGCGCCGCTATAGGCTGCGTCTTGGGTAGGCGCGACTTTGCTGGCGATGTGACCATATGCGATTGCTCCGGAAAGGCAGCCGCGAAAGCCTCCGCAACCTTGCGCGCGAGGTCTTCAACGTCTATCGGTAACTTACTCATGTTGAGGTTGATTTGTTACGGTGTGATTGCTTGGGTTTTGTGCAGACTCTCAAGTGAAAGCGACGTGAGTGAGCAGGTGCCGTGGTGAAGGTCGGTCAGTGGGCTCTAGCTTTTGACGTCATTTGCCGGCTTCAAAGCCATTCACATGTCACAGTTGCTGCATGAATTTCACTTGAGAGAATGTGGGCTCGTGGGAGTTACTCCGAATAGCTGGCGATATGCTTGTAGAGGTCGTTCCTAGTCTCGGGAAGGAACGGCGCACTAACTGGGCGCAGCTCGTAGATGACCCTGCGATCCGCACTTTGACGCACAAAGGCCATTGCTCTTCCAACAATACGGCGCGGGATCTCGTGAACCACGATGTTGGCTCAGCTAGAATAGGTTATGGCTCAATCCACCTGCGGAGTGAGGCACATTCATCTCAGCCAGCACCAAGACCCTGAGAAGATGATCTTGCACCAGAAATGTAGGCCAAGGCCACAGGGTAGTTTAGCACCTCATTTGAACCACATACCCTTTAGATGTGCTGATAGCTTGTTCAAAAGCAAATAGACCAAAAGAAGAACTGCACGAGAAGGAGAAGGAGAAAGACAAATACTGCTTGCTCTACCTGCGCGGTGAGGCCTGGCATATGAGATAAAGTCACGAAATCACTCCACTGTCCTTTTCCGATGCTTCAGCAGCAATGTGGAGCAAAACAAAGCAAAATAGAATCACAATGGATACGGCGCGCCTCGAACCCGCATCTTCCTCGGTCACTAATTCTGTGACCTTGCTGAGGACGTCTTGCCAATTTAGACCACATACCCTTCAGATGTTTTGTTGGTCTCTTTGTAGTTCAAATATGCTAAATAGAAGCAGTAAGAAGAATGGAACGAGATGAGAAGATACGAGCTTGTCGTGCTCAAGCTGAAATATTGCGACACATCATCTGGGGATAGAGACGAGGTGGTAACACTGTACTTTCGCCAGGAGCCCCGGATGTGAGCAGAGAGAGGTGCTTCTACATAGCTAGTCCGTAGAGTGCGGAGAGAACAAGACATGGCGTCGTGGCTACCTTCTGTGCCTTGACTTCAAGCACTTTTCTTTATTTGTGTTCAGAACGCGAATTCACTCGCTCCAAGAACCGCCCCCGGCCACACTCTCGCCGCGTCTTCCGTGCCCAAGTATACCAAATACGGCACCTTTGCAAGTGGCCCCTTCGCAACCTCAACGTCCTCATCATCATACTCTCCGTGTCGCCCAAGTCGAGAATACGTGAACGAGCCCCATAGCCTCGACGTATGCACTTGACTGATTCTGAAATGATAGTCATCGGCCATCCAGTACCACTTGTCATCGTTATACCACGGGAAATCGCTTTTTGGGCGGGGAATCATGTGGTGCTGGTCGTAGGCCCAAGGTATACAGTCGAGACTGATAGTGCGGATGCTTCGGCCAAGTTGTACTTCAGCTTCTAGGCGCTTGAGGCGCTCATACGAGAGACAGCGTTTGCGAAGCGCGAATTCGAATTTGCAGATGTACTCGCGCTCCACACCAGATCATGTTGCGGATGAGATTGCGGTTGCAAGGCGCATCTTGTGAGGTAGGGATAGACCATTGCTGTATGAATGGCGATGCGCCGATGTGGAGGATGTACCAGTTGAGCCATGAACATCCTTGTGAAATGTCGTGAATGATGGAGGATGAACTCACTTGTGGAACGTTCACGTTATGAGGCCAGTGTTGCTCTTTGCCTTGTGCAGGCGCACTTCCGTCAGGTCTTCGGTAAGGACGAAATGTCCACAGAAGGAGGCGCCAGAGGTACACGTAGCTGAGAAGGTCCTGGTTCGGTAGTTGATTGATGAACGCAAGTCTCTTCTCTAAAATGATGGCCTCTCTGCTCCGGATGCGTTCGATAGGATGGCCTTCTCTGATTTCAGCGCAATCCTTCCGTGGTCGTGCTTCGAATGCGTGCTTCATGCCGTGTTCGGTGCATCCTGGGTACGGACACGATATCGCCTGCCAGAATCTACTGCTCCGTACGCCGCCACTAGCTCTTCTTAGGGCATTCGGCCGCTTGAGTTCATCGTCGCTGTTTGCATACACCTCTCTCGAGATCAAATAGAGTGATCTCAAAACTCGCCATCCATTCGCGACACTGGAGCGCCAATGGTTCGCCTCTGCACAGTCGCTCTCGCTTGGGATGCCATATGGAAATCCAGAATTAATGTAAGGGAACCGACGCAATTTGTCTTTGTCTAAGGTGATGCTTGCCAACTGCGCTGGGACGAGGCTACGTAGCCACTTTAGACTGTATCCTTCTTCAGGTGGTGTGAGAAGGACTTCACAGCTAGGGTATGTGTTGCGTGCGGCTTTTGGTGCAATGGTCTTGATGTAGGCAGAAATCACAGTGCAAAATGGTGTGCAAGTCAGTCGCGCCGCAAAGACGGTGTCAAGTTTGCAACATGCGAAGATAGTGATGAGAATGTCATCGGGAAGTTCGTGCAACCGTCCCATCTCGAGCTCAACGGACTCGTCGTGTCGCGTCGTCTAATGTTAAATGTGTCCAATTTGGTTCGCAATCGAAGTGCCGGGGGAAAAGTCGTTCAAAAAGTGTGTAGAGTGTAGAGCGCATTGGGAATCGCGAAGGTGGGACAATTCAAATACTAAGCGGGCTGATCGTACGACCCACTTTTAGCCGAAGTTCTCGACCCTTTTCGCACCGCATGTGCACTTCTCTTGGCGTGCTCTAGGCAGCTTGGGCTTAGCGCCGAGAAGCTGGTCAAGGGTCCTATGAATGCGTTCGCATTTCAATCGAAGTCCTACACAACGTGGCAAATTGCACGTGCTAGGTCTCGGAGTTTCTACGCCGAGACTGACAGGAAACACCCTCCAGTTCTCATTGTGGTGCAGGCATGGCCAGAGTCACATCGTCTCAGAGGGCTAGCAAGCACAATATGAGTTGCAGTAGTTCAATGACATGAAATAGCTATATAAAAGACTGCGATGCCTGGACAAAGTGGGTGCCAGTGTGGGTATGATGTAATGTAGGAAAACAGCAACAATATCTTCAGCAACAACACATATTACAGTCTATTTCTCCATCAACCTACTCCTGCTTCGTCTGAAGCTCCGCCTGACCAACATGATCCTGCGAACTTCCTGTGCTCACATGCGCCAACTTAGTATTAATGCCACTAATAGCCGCCTCAACTGCAGCAGGTACGTCGATGTGGAAGAAAGGACGATTCTGGCCGTGTACAGTTGTGACTTTGCCAGTCGGGAAACCCTTCTGAGAATTCTGAACCTCATTCTGGGCCTCAGCATCACCGAGCTTGGGCGCCGGTGTGTCGAGAGGTGCATAGCTGTAAACCGGGTTCCAATGCGCACGAGAAGCGAAGCGCTCGCGATCAATGTAGCCAAAGCCAGCCGTGGTCAACGCACGCTTAGTCCAGCGGGAGTTGATCGAAGCGAAATGCCACTCGACGCTCTCGGGTGCGGCATATCGATCAAGTTGTGCGCGGACATCGATGAGACCTTGAATAGAAGTGACGTCAACATTGTTGACGGCGCTGAAGTCGAGGACGATGGCGCGAAGGATGGGGCGGTTGTCGTCGGTGTTGACTGGCTTTCCGCGGCGTGGGCCCGGGTCGTTCCATGGGCGATCACCAAGGCGGGCATAGCGGTCTAGGGTAGTGGGACGAGCGATCGTCTGCGCATAGTGGACAAGCTCATCCATATACCCTTGTTGGTTGAGGTACGTGAAGCCTTCAGTGAAGCGGTAGATGAGGACACCAGGGAATGGTGACTCAATGTCGATCTGCGGATTGGAGCCATCTTTGCGGCTGATGGGAATATAGGCTTCACGAGCAGCCTTCTCAGCGCCTGGAGCGTAGGCGCCGTCGTCCTTGTGTGCAATAGTGTCGGGTGTGGCACGATAGATGGAAACCTTGCCAAGGAGAGCGCCATGTGTGAAGAGCTGACGCCACAGCAGCAGCGCAAATGAAGCGGCGATGGTGACGTAAATGCCGTTCTCAATGTTGGTGAAGACGGTGACAAAGACACCTGCGAAGAAGATGACGACTTCCAGTGGGCTGGTCTCCCAGAATTGAAAGACAACATTGGGAGGCGTGATGAGATCTCCGACAGCGTGGATGATGATGGCTGCAAGTGTGGCCATGGGAATGTAGAAGAAGACGGCAGTCAAAGCGTATAGAGCCAGGAGGACGATGATGGCAGTGAAGATACCAGCAAGAGGTGTTCGGACACCAGCCTTCGACTTGATAGCAGTACGCGAAAAAGAGCCAGTTGCAGGGTATGCGCCCAAGAAGGGACCAATCAGGTTGGTGAAGCCAACTGCAACCAACTCCTGGGAAGGATTGATCACGTAGTTGTTGATGCGGCCAAAGGACTTGGAGATGGCGATGTGCTCAAGAATCAAGACAATGATCGTGACGGGTAGATCGGGTGCAATCGCAGAGAGCAGCTCAGAGTCCATCTTGGGAGCTCCTGCGTGCTGGAAGCCACGGGGAACCTTGCCGAGAATCTTGAACTTAGCCTTGTTCATATTAGGCTTCGCGCCCTTCAGAGCCTTAATGTCCTTGTTCGCGAGCCAGCTGATGAGAATGTACAGGAGGATGACGAAAGCCATGCGCAGGGTGCTCAGCTGGGGAGGTGTCAGCGACCTTGAATGCAAATCGTGCAAATCTACTTACGAAGAACCACATCTTCTTCTTGGATGGTTGCTTCTTCGTCATGAAAGAGCAGAAAATGCGAATGGCGTAGAGCAGAAACAGAGCTGTAAGTCCCATAGCCGCATCAAGCTTGGTTCGGGGAAGGCCCTTCAAGGTGTCGATAATCACCAAGTAAGTGGGTCCACGGTTGTTGACACCAGAGATACCCATGAGCGCGGGAACTTGGCCGGCACCGATACTGATAGCCGCACCAGTCATGAAAGATGTAATGGCGACCAGCGGAATGAGTTCCACAATACGCCCGAGACGAGTGAGACCGATGAAAAGCAGGACAGCGCCGGCAATGACGGAAAGGGCACGGGCGATATCTGGAGCCTGCAGTTTGGGATGATGTTTTTGGACCTTTATTACAATATTTCCTACGATGGTGGACATGACAGCGACGGTTCCGATGGTGATGTCTTTGGAAGTCGCAAAGGCCCAGTAGAGGATGAACCCGACGAAACTCGTGTAGAGACCGTACTCAGCAGGAAGTTTGGCGAGGAGAGCATATGCCATTCCCTGAGGAATGACGACGAAGCCGACCGTGACACCGGCGATGATGTCTCCGAAAAGCCATGTCAGATTGTAGTGGAAGATCCAGTTCCAGAAAGGGAAGAGACTCTTAATGTAGCGCTTTATCGCACTTCCGGAGGGCTTGAATTTGGAGAGATACTCCGCCGCGGTGGGCTCGTGCTCCACATCTGGTTGCTGTTAGTGAGGCTTGGGCAAAGAGGGTCACATTCTTACAGGTTTCTACGGACGAGATGGATGCAGCGCCAGAGACTGGCTCCTCTTTGCGGTAATCAAGGTTGATACCAAGGACCTTGGCTGCGGTTCGCCCAGCTGCGGCCATGTTGGCGATGCTCGACGATACGAAGCAATTCTTGTCGAAGCTTTTCTATGACAAGTCAAGAAGTCAAGAAGTTGCTTGAATGCCGCGTTCCTCCTCGGGCCAGCTGATGACTGTCGTGTCGGAACAAACAAAGTGACAACGAAGCAAGCCTTGGGTTCTGTTCCAAGAAGCTGGGCTAGGGCGCAGATAAGTACACTCTTATATCAATTTACTAGGGCAATGACCCGTGGAGAAATAGCGACAGATCCTTCAATGTCGAATGTCAAAGCCAGCTGCAAGGTTCCAGATGCAGGTCGGGACGACCGCCGCATACGCTTGGGCTCGGTGGAATTCCAAGAGAAGCGGCGTTCATCAAAGCGGCACACTTGACTTGGCGTGGGCAGAGTGTGGAAGCACCAAGATTCCGTTCAATCACATTGCAGGATTGCCATCACAGACATGCGCCCGATCATGACGTGCTTGCCTCAAACGAGGTGTTTTGGTGATTAAGAGCGGAGGACAAGAACGCTGGCAGCCTGGGCTGAAGGAACTACTGAGCTTGTGAAGTCTGGGCTGACCAGAGGGCTTTTTGGCGTCGGTAAATAGCGTGGGAGATCCGAGGTTGCTGGTTGGCTGACCACAGTGAACTTGCAACGTCGTGCTCCATACTTGCCTGCAATTCTTGTTACGCAGCTTGACCATTGTCAACTCCTTTTCTATATTTTTTGCGCTCTCTTTCCTATGGTGGAGACCCTGACAGATACTAGAAAGTGGTGGTTTCCGCCGCTCGCTGACAGACTGCCAGGGTTGTGGGGTGGAATCTATGATGGGATTCGCCTAGCGGATATCGCAATCGCATGGGTAAGATGGCGTATTCAAGCCCTCTCGGTTCGCATGGCTTGGCACCCAATCGTTATGCTTAGCTGTCACGAAGTGCATAGTAGCCGGGCCCTAGCACTACAATGCATACAATCATCTCTAATGTAGTGAGACACCGATTTCGAGAACCGATCGATGAGATGTTAAACCTCCCAAAGCGCATTGAAGATGATTGTGTGCTGGAAGAGTTTCTGGAGCAGCCTCGAGGGGAAGATTCCGATGACCATGTGTTGTAGGAAGTTGGACGAAATACAGCGACCGTGGATATCATCGTACCTCATTTGCTGAAGCAACACTCTAATCCATGGCCTTCAGCCGTAACCCGACGACCCGGACGCCGCTGCGCCTTTTCAATGGACTGCACCGCCAGACGCGCGTTGTCAACCCAACCTTCGAAGTTTTGCTTTTGGAAGGCACAGAGACGTTTGAGTAATAGCTCATGCATCGCGTGAGCTGTCGTCATTTCAGATCGACAATGTCGCCTAGTATTTCCTGAAGCACAGTTGATGCTTGAAGACACCAGGGGGTCTTGCGACAATTGCTGCCCTGCTAGTCGTAGTCTCGGTAGTCCTTCGGCCTCCGCACTGTCTATAGTGGGTGCCGACCTGATCAGGGACCAGGTGCATCATAGGGCTACTAGGCACATCAGAATCGCGTGCGCCGGATAGTCTAGAGGCAAAGGACGCTCCGACGTGCCGTGCCTGGACTGCAATGGTCCCTTTCCAAATCATCTCAGACTCCTCGCTGTCTCGATCGAGCACGACATCCTTTCATCTCCACCATCTAGACCAGTGTAGCTGACTATGGTACACCATAACATGGGATCCATATGTCTCCAGTCATCCCGTCGGGGCCGCCTTTGAGCTGTTGGTGCAGATCCTTCGGGAGACTGCTGAGGCTCGATGAATCCCGATCGCGGGTTCGGGGCGACGATTGTGTGCAACCTGAGGTGATGCCGCTTTGGACTTCATATTTGTGCTGACAGCATCATCGCGAAATGGCGCTGCGGACGAGCAGATCATGACACCACAGATCTAACATTCGATGTGTCGTAAACGAGGATCCCAACTACGTGGTTGCAAACATGCTTCAGTCGTCAGTGAACCGCAAATAGCGAGAGCTCTCACTTGTCCAACACGCGAATGCCATTCTCAGGACATCTCATAGACCCATATATCGAGATGCGCGATCGTATTCTGTTGTTTGAATAAGGTTGGGGCGGAAGGAGCAAGCACCACGGGTGCGACTGAGGGAGACACGCGTGACTGCAAGCACGGAGCTTGGCCTATGACGTCATTGCACCTTCTCCTGCCATCTTATGTTCCTCTTACCAACGTGTTTTCATGCTAGGCAGACTTCTTCTTCTAGCTAATTTAATTGTGTGCAGGGCGCCGTGCAAAGACGCTGTGATGCAAATTCGCAGTCCACCACGGAACTTGTCCGCATGTCCGGGAACTCCGCTCCCAGCTCCGCATGATTTACGGCTTGTACTACTCTTAACAGCGAACGCGGTCTCACGACTTTGGCTTGTCGGCTCCAGCACACACCGGAATCGCCACCGTAGTACATCTCATGACCCACTGGATCCAGGCGCACTGCCACGGATGAGCATTTAGGCCAATGGTACGGCTTGTTGTACGAGCCTCTGCGAATATTACACGGCACGAGATTAAACAGTTGTACATGCCACTCTGGACTATCTGTCAGCAGTGTGGTGTACGTCTACCTAATTACGACGCTGAGGTATGCTCCTCGGGCGCTGACATAAGCCCCCGACTGCAGCCCCGGGCGTTAAGTGACAATTCGCACGCATGCGTATACCTCATTTGATACCGACGCCGAAGGGGCAGCAGGAACCGGCATGATTCGTGTCCGTTTCGGATGGACTTTTTGTGAAACGGTAAATCATGAGTGATGCTTCAGTCGACTAAACCAAATAATCGAGGTGAGATTGCACTGATCAGATAATCAGGATATTCGAGTCGGACAGTAGTTGAGAGGGCGCCCGCTCGTACGACCTTGACGAGAACTATATATTGAACTAATCGCGAAGTCAATATAGAACACAAAGTAGCAACCCGCCGGACTTACAGCGCACAAGATGTCTTCCAACACTATCCTACTAAAGAACGGCACCGTCCTCATTCACGACGCCAACGACCATGTTATCCCGACCGCCACCAATATCCTCATCGAGGACGGCAGAATTGTGAAGATTGCGCAGGATGTTGAAGCACCCAAGGACGCAGAGACCATCGACTGCACAGACAAGCTCATCAGTCCTGGGTTTGTGGACACGCACCACCACGGATGGCAGACACAATTAAGAGGCAGACACGCGAACGAGCTACTTCTATCGTACATGGTTACTGGTGAGTGTTCCCTGTGACGGATCCTCAGAAGCTGTGTCGCTGACTGTACTAAGGTAATGCAATCTCCGTCCAGTATTCGGCGGAAGACGCCTACTATGGCCAGCTCGCTGGCATGCTCGAGGGTATTGCTTCAGGCACAACTACAGTCGTCGATCACGCACACATTACACAGTCTCCAGAGCATGCCAGGCTCGCAATCTCTGCGACAGCATCATCAGGCATTCGATCCGTGTTCTGCTATACCCCCATAATGCGCGTGAAGCATTTCAACTCTCTCGAATTCCACCCGAATCCCTTCGAAGACTGGGTGATGCAGACCTTCAACGAGCTCGCAGACGAAGGCCCGTTTGGCGAAGGACGTGTTACCCTCGGATTCGCATTTGATCTCTTTTTTCTGCCTGGCGAAATGGTCAAGGGACTGTTCGCAGGCGTCAAGGCAAAGGGAGTCAAGACAATCACAGTCCATGGCTCAGGAGCATTGAATCTACCCGCAATCAATAGTCTCAACGACCTGGACTTATTGGACGAGCACATCATCGTGTCTCACGGCGGCACAGTCAAACGTGCCGACGCCGAACTTCTCAAATCCAAAGGCGCACATCTCAGCTCCACTCCCAGCACAGAACTGCAATGCGCAATGGGCCGACCCTACTGCTTCGACGCCGCCTTCCTCGACGGTGGCAGCAGTGGCGATTCGATCGGTGTACAGTCGCATGCAAGTCTCGGCGTCGACTGCCACTCGTGCACGGCTGGTTCCATCGTCTCGGAAGCGCGACTCGGTCTGCAGAATGCCCGGAACTTCTTCAACGAGTATTACCTCAAGCAAGACAAGGTTCCGCGCGCACTTCCAGAGAGTCTCAGCGTAGAGGCTGCGTTCAATCTCGCAACCATCAAGGGGGCACAAGCTGCGCATCTGGATGATCAGATCGGCCGTGTTGCCGAGGGATATAGAGCTGATCTCGTCATCTTCGATGCGCTCAGTCCGAGCATGGTGGCTGGGGCTCAGCATGATCCTGTCGCGGCTATCATCATGAACTCGAGTCCCGGGGATATCGATACGGTCATTGTTGATGGCGTGGTCAGGAAGCGTAATGGGAAGGTGCTATCCGTGACTGTTGACGCCGCTGCGAAGAAGGCGATTGGGAAAGAGACCTTGGAATGGGGTACTGTTGCGAAGGAGATTGTGGCGAGTAGGGAGAAGATGCAGAGTGAAATCGAGAAGATCGACTTCGAAGAGGCGTTGGCGTCAATGTTGCAGATGTGGCATATTGACACGAGTAAGTTGGTGGATGTTTGATGTAGATGTTGATCAAGTTGCGATGGTGGTCGAAGATACAAATTGCTGGGGTGCGGCGATGTAATACTTGATTAGTATAGTTGAGCATTGTAATATTGTAGGTTTCCACTTAGAATTTGCTACCTCGGAACCAGTGTTCGTTTTATATTGATAAGATCACTGGGGCATATCCCACGACTGAGGATTTTGTGTTCGAGCGTAGCGACTGCACTTCGAGTGGCACGCACTGTATGATACGGTATGTTCTCACCGTCCCATGGGACATTTCACCATGTGCTGAAGATATTCGCGGACTTCTACTGGTTGACACGAAATTTGACACATCCCCAAAACTCTTGGGCCAATGCAACTTGAGCGGTTGGGTCCTTAAAAAGATGTGCATATACTCACGGAACGCTCGAAGTATACAAAACACAGTAAGAAGAAAACGCGGCGCTATCTCGATTATGAACAACCACATAAATGACATCATGATCACTGCACCCTCCTCACGCCCACAACCCTACTCAACCTCCCCTCAACCCCCTCCAAACTTCCCCTCAAATCCTCCAAATCCCGCCCAATATCACATACCATTCCCAACATCTCGCCCACCTCATGCGCCGTTCGTCTCGTCTCCACACGACTTAGAATTACATTCAGATTTGTGACCGCCGCCTTCCTCCTCACCCACAGCCAGCGCTCCTTGAATCCGCAATTTCGATACTCGTGCCCAAGCCGGTTAGTTGAGTGCATGTGCGATACATGCGGTGAATCGTCGTCCGAGTGCGGATACGGTGATGCCGACGCTCGCTTTTCGGGATAGTATGATTGTGTTGGTGCACTGGTGGACCAATGTGCTGAGTCTTGGGACTGGAATTCTGGTTTGAGGAAGGGCTGTTCAAGGGTGCGGAAGGAGCGGATCAGGTCACGGATTGTGATGCGCATCACGCGGAGGGCTTCGTCTTCGCCGGAAGAGCGCATGGATTGAATGGCGCGTTCGAAGTGCATTTGGTTTTTCTTTCTTCGACCTCGATTTCGTTGCTTTCCGCCGTGGCTGCTGTAGTCTCGGACATAGTCGTCTTCGGAGCCGCTTTTCGCTCCTGGCCCGTGACTTTGGTCTCGTCGGATGTTCTTGAGGTGACGACGAGATCTTCGTAGGTGTCGGCGTTCTTCTAGTAAGCCTTGTTTCAGGCTGGAGAGGTAGTCGTTTATTTCTGTTGGTGCGGCACCGAAAGTACCGAGGTTTGACCAAAAGACTTTAAAGAAGGTGCCGAGGGTGAAGGCAAATGAGATGAAGCCTATCAGTGTTGAGACCAGTGATATTGGGGCATAATTTGTGTGCGAGATTGTAATGCCCATTGCTCGATGGTCTTGATTTTCTGGTTACCTGAAGCGAAAACGTAAATATAGGCGAGCCCAAGAGGAGGGAGTCTGGCTGCTTGTGGTTGGTGGTTTGTTCTGGGTACCTGAGGTAGCACAATGCGCCTTCCACACAACCACCCAATCGTAGCGCAGGTGTCGTACTCGCAAAGTACACCACTGTCAAAGACAAGATGGGGTCAAGAAAAGCTTCGAACGGTTCCTACGTCATGAGTCGCCCTTTGATTCCTCTGAAAGGCGCGCTAGCCGTGGTGCTCCGAGCCAATCGTCGGTCAGCAACCCACACATTTGGCTTTAACTTGATCAGCACCGCGATGCCAGATGGAGTATGGTTCGTCGCATCATAAATCAGCGTTCACAGGAGTCTACAGCTTTCTATCCTGATCACAATGTCCTACTTTAGGTCGTTCTTTGTCGCTGTACCCGACGAACTTGCGGAGACTACAATGCACTTGTCGTGTGTTATGTTGGCGATGATGCAGCTCGCTACAATGTCAGCACCATCACAATGCACAACTCGAATCCAACCTATAAGTGACTGTCCCTAGCCTCCGACCTTCTGGTCTTCGTCTCAACCCTTCTGTTCCAGGGTTCTGCCAGCTTAGCACTTCAACTCCGATTTAACATTGATCCTGGTGGTCAAATTCGAAGCGGAACTTTGAAGTCTAAAATCACGCAGGACCTTGACACTTGGAGCCATAGCAGGAACAATGGATGCCATCACGCTTGCGGAGCGTAGCGCTGGCCGTCAATATACGCCTCGCAGCATCTCGGCTCTCCCAGCGTCAACGAGTGAGCCTATTTTGCCACTCTGGACGGAGAAGGATGCGGCTTACTTGACCATGGCAAAGTCTGAGGATGAGCTCCTGGAGTTGTACGCGGAGGAATGGTTCGTCACTGACCAGTTCCCTGCAGAGGACGATGTTGAGAAGCTCGACGTGGTCGACAAGTTCAAGGGTCTCGATCGCATCGTCCTTGGTGAGCAGCGTGGCTTCGTGACGCATGAAGTTGCTCCACAGGCAATGTCAGCGCCGGTGCATGAGGAGCAGCAGCCCTATCGTCCTTTCAAAAAGGACTATACGCTACTATTCGACATTGCGATACCGGAGAAGACTAATGTAGAGCTTGCATTGCTCACCCTCTTCGACCCTGACGAGCTGCCTGCTCTTTTCATGTGCCCGGTGAAGCAACAACTGCAACCTACCATTGCAGGTCCTTTGCGCGACACCGTATCTCAGATGCTGGACTTCGATGTCTGCAACATTGAAGCTCAAGAGACCGCATGTGAGTACGCACCTAAGCGCGAAGGTCGCTGGCTCATGCGCTCGCAACCAGCGTGCACTTTTCTACCTGGTCTCGAGCACTTAACCAACATCGAAAGCCGTTCCGCATTTGTCACCTACGATAGCGATTTTCAGGTGCTGCAGCAAGCCACCGCAGAATTTGTCGCTAATCGTCACGATGGCGAGTGTACGTGCTTGGATGACAAGGTAAGTATCGTCTTGATGCCGGGTGACAATTTCTTGCTTGCCGAGAACGATACAGCTCTGGGTCTGTCAGTTGAAAACCCGACGGCTGCGTCGCTCTTGGACCAAATTGACGCTGTTGTCGACGATGAGCTTCTCGAGGAATCGCCTTGTCTAGGTGCTTTCTTCAATGCCGCTCAGCAACAGTACACGACCTTCACAGCTCTGGATCAGCTTCTTCAATACCCACAGCACGTGTCTAGCATTATCTGTGCGCAGTCTGATGCCGCCGACGATGTCCCAGACATGTCTGAGGAGGATATAGATGAGCTGCGAATGATGCAAGCGTCCGAGCTGCATTACTTCGACGCTGACAAACAACAACACGTTACTTATACTGCCTTCAACCAGCTTCTTATGGATCCGGACGAGGATACCGTTTCGCGCATCCATCGAATGGACGACGTTTTCGACGACGACCCAGACCTAGAGGCAGTACTTCTGGAGATTGGTCAACCTCCCAGCAACGACGAAGCTGCAGAGTGTGAAGTTGTGTCGCCGCCTGCATCTGCTTTCGAAGACTTTGGTTTTGAGCTCGAAGTCCTCCAGAATCAGCCGGAGCTAAACACCAACAATCTTATGCAATTTCGGTCCATCGACAGCCTGCAGTCCTTCTGGCGGAGTAAGTCAGTCAAACGCCCAAAGCTGACAGTTGTTACGCAGCTTGAGACAATCACAGAAGTTCCGTCTGATGGGTATGTTGGATCCGCCAGCTGCAGCACTCCTTCATCGGACGCTTCGATCGACTTTGCCGATCACCGAGGCTTCGTTCAGGCTTTACCGACACGTCGTGCAGATTTCTTAGACGACGAAGACTCTGGAGATGAGCTAGAAGGCCCACAGTCGGTGAGCTGTCCAGTTGATCCCGATGAACTCTTTCTCTCCGTCCCAACGTCGTCAACCGACCTTGTTGAGGACTTTTACGAGGTCTTCAGCGACGCCATCTGGCATTGCGAGCCTGACCTCTACCTCAGCTTCCCCGTCAATGGACCTGCGGAGTCAACTGACCACTTCCCCCATCCAGACCTTCTCGAGGAGTTCGAGATCGAGATCAATGTCCTGATTGCTTTCATTTTCGAGTGCATCAACGATGGTCGGTCTGACCAATTACCAACTCTGGGCAGTGATCTCCACTGGGCCCTAGGCGCGCTCGCTGGCGAGTATCTAGGCTTTGCCCTAGTTGAGCGGTTGGGTGCAGCGGTTGAGATTCTGCTAGAGCGGACAGCAGCCTCAGGCAGTAATTGACCTTGCATCAGCATTCCATCAGTCGTATTGCTGCGACCGTTATGGAGATGTCCATTCCTCATCGTGTCGTGTTACGATCTATGACGTCCAAAGGTGGAGCCATGGTGGAGTATTTTATCCCAGTAGTGTCTGTAGAAGCTCAAATCTAAGAGTATTATGTATTCAATACGAATATGCGCGTGAAAAGTTAACGCATAACGAATGAATTCTGAGTCGTGACGATGTGTGATCGTAGTCGTCCGCCCTTCGTTTAGTCAAAACGGCTGCTGATGCTAACACGTGCTTGCGAAGGGATACCTCAATGGGATAAAGTCCTGATGTGAGCTATTAATGGTCGGCTGGTGGCGAGATTCGATCACGCCGGAGATCACGCCGCTGGCAGCGCAGCTGCTTGGTTTTCGAGCAAGAAATGAGTAGGCTAGTAATACCGACAGTGCTGGAATTAACCAATCTCGCCTTGGAATGATGATGAGAGGCTCCTCGATACCGTCCTGAAGTTTCACCACGATTTAACCAAGCGTGCGTCTAAGATATGCAATCACTGTCCTCTAAGGTTAGTAGAATCCACAAGAGCTTGCATGCTGGATATATTCACAAAAGATCTGGGCCGAGCGGTCGGTGGCACTTGAGGCCATACTTTGATGATAGTGATGCGTCATAAGTTTGCACCAATTAAGCTTCACCCATCCGAGTCCGCCGGTGCTGTTGGATGATGTGGGGTGAAATGTCGTTGGCTGGGAGGTTCTCGAGGACGGCAGACGAATGACCGCGTACTGGCTCGTAATACGATGGACAACCCACCATACCCACCTCTCTCGTAACAAGAGACAGCGGCGTGCATTCACGAGGTCCTGCCAGCGAGGCAATATTGATCTTCCTTTGAGGTATGCTGATTCGTCCAAGTTGACACAGCGATCGCATTGTCGTGCGTTCGCGTCGCTACCAACGCAGTCGCACCCGCCGGAGATGCGATGGACTGAGGACGAGGCTGCTTTGACGATGTTTAGAAATGACCAGCAATCCGACAGGGCCCCCGGTCCCAGCAGTGTAACGTTTATGTCAACCCAGGCGACAATCACCCTTCCTGGAATGGCACGTTGCTTGTTTTCCGCGTAAAACCCCCTATACGGTCAAGGTGAGATCTCGTGAACGCAGGTCAGCATAAGTGGCGCAAGTATGAAAATTTCGATATTTGAGAAAACGAGCAGGATCTCGTCAAAAGCGCGCCGAGGTTGCGCTGCTATCATCCACCGTTTTGAGAATAGACTTGAGCATGCGAGCGCATCCGAGATAGGCCAGTGGAAGAAGTGGGGATGAGGCCGAGTAAACGACGGCGACAGATCGTCAGGCACGGCTGTTGTCGTCATGCTTAGCAACACTTCAGCTGTACGGCGATGGTGTATGGCCATGGCGGATGTGTACCCAAAAGTGTTCACGGCCGCTATTGCGCGCGTTGGGTGAGGAGCTGGATTGCTACGGTACCGTGAGGTGTGAGTGGTTTTCCAGGTGGCACGTGCGGCGCAGCGTGTCATCCGCTTTCTACCCGCCGCCCAAAATTAGCATCCGCGCGCCACCAGTCCAGTTTTCGAAGCACCGAGCTGTAGGGCTGTGCCACACCGTTCCACCGTTGCCTGCCAAGCGTGCTGAACCTGCCTACTCGATCTGGGCACTTGTGGACATCGCCGCTATCGACTCACCGTATTCCAACATGGATCTCGTACGGGCAGGTTCCCTCGCAAGGATGGCACGACAAAGCATTGGCTGCAACGACGTCAGCATCATGGAAGACTGTAGATGCTCACCAGATTCAGGCTCGTAGACACTCGTATCAGTAGACATATAATACCTAGGCCGCCTTCCCACATGGCCATCATCACCAGCAAACAACAGTTTCTTTACTACTCTCGCTTTTATTACTCTTCCCACCATCGACATTCGCTTGAGTGCCATCTCTGGGAACCCTAATAGATAATCCATCTGATCGAACTCAACCATAACATCAAATCGAATCATCAACCAAGTCAAGATGCGTTACGCATTCGTTGCTGCGACCTTTGCCAGTTTGGTTGTCGCCAATCCCCTTGGCTACGGCTACGGCAACGAGTACAATCCCTACCCAACGGGTGGACAGCCTTCTCCCAGCTCGTCCAAAGTCGTGCCTTCGCCCAGCTCTACTCCCGGATACCCAGCCAACACGCCTTCGAGCTCGGCCGGCTATCCCGTCAACACGCCTTCTAGCTCGGTCGGCTACCCTGCCTCATCACTTTCGAGCTCTCCCGGATACCCAGTACATACTCCTTCTAGCTCTGCCGGCTATCCCGTCCAATCCCCGTCTATCTCGGTTGTCCACTCCTCGTTGACCCATCCGGGCTACAGTTCGTCGGTCCCAGTGCCATCAAGCAGCAAGGGCTACAGTGCCTCGACGCCTGTTCCATCGAGCAGCAAGGGGTACAGTGCCTCGACCCCAATTCCATCAAGCAGCAAGGGCTACAGTGCTTCAACCCCGATCCCTTCGAGTAGCAAGCCTCATCCAACTGGGTACTCGACTGTGACACCCCCGCCGACGACCGAGACTTACACCACCTACACCACCACCACGGTCTGCCCGATCACCAGGACCTCCGGCACTGCTATCATCACCACCTCAACTACATCGACAATCACCATCACGTCTTGCAAGGGCGGCTGCCATCACCCCACTCCCCAGCCGACGCCTACGCCCGCTCCAAGCCCTGTTGAGCCTCCGCACGACATCACCACCACCATCACCCAGACGACCTACACCTGGGTACCGTGCAGCACACCAGTCGGCCACAACGGCCCCTCCACCATCTACTCAACCTACCTGACGCCGTCCTACATCACCCAAACCCTCACCTCGACCATCTACGGGTGCAACGGAAAGTCCTGCGGCCACCCTACTCCCGCCTCTCCCGCTCCAACCCCCGACGTGCCAGTCTACCCCGACAACTGCCCCGCGCTCGTCACCACCACCATCACGCGCGACAACTGCCCCGCAGGTGCCACCCAGACCGTCACTGAGTACGCCACGATCACCGCCCCGGCCTGCAACGACTGCGCAATCAAGACCATCACCGTGACCGAGGGCGGCCAGCCGCAAACATACACTGTCACTGTTCCTGGCCCCAAGCCGAGCGACTACTCTGAGGGCCCCAAACCCAGCAGCAAGCCGGCGCCCAGCTCGAGCAAGGGACACCCGTCGAGCGGATATTCGCACCCCACGCCATCTGCTAGCTCAGTGCCTTATCCGACTACCAAGGTGCATCCGTCGAGCAGCGTGAAGCCGAGTAGCTCTGGATACTCGGTTCAGACTCCCAGCAGCTCTGTCAAGCCAAGCAGCAGCAAGCCGACGCCGAGCCCGACTGGGTATCCTAGCTATGGACAGTACTAAGCTTCGCGCTTGAGGAGTGACGAATTTTTAGAGTGAGAAGACTCACGGTAGTATATGGGCACGCATAGGTTGTATTTATTAATTCCCAGTGAAGTATTCGCTGCAATTTGCTTTTCTCGTCGAAACACGGGGATGAGAGGCATGTCCGTTCCTTGACTATTTGCATAGCCGAGGCGTTACTTCTTTTCCTATTGGCCTTTCTGCTGTACATAGCTTAGCTCGATTGGACCGCGATGGGATTTTAATCTATAGAAGAATAAGATATTGAAATTAGTCACTCCTTTACAATCTGCACCCATCCATCGTCCTGGACTGCTTTTGCGATGTTGATGTCTGAGTGTGATGGCCATGTCATGCAAGAAGGCGCACTGATCAGCTGGACACGACCACTTTCGTATCCGTATATTCCGCCTAGGGGACTCCCAAAGCGGGATAATGTGCCAGCAGCGACTCTGCTGACGCACCTTGAGACCGCAGTCGAATCGATAGTTTGAAGCGGGTCTGGTTTCGTATTCACTCGCACGCAACGCACCCACTCAATCGGCATGTCTCACTGCCGCGCAATCGACATCAGCAACGCCACAGCCACTGACGCCGTCCCGCACATTATCCTATACGAGTAGTAAACATCGTGGAGAACGTCCTGAGAGGAAGAAGTGGTTGCGTGTACTGTCTCGCTGCCTTCCGCAGCGCTCCGGTCAGCAAGTTCCTCGTACTTGGATCTCGCTGGGATGACTTGGTCACCATGCATCGACTTTTGTATGCTTGATCTCACGGAACAGTCGCAGGTAGGCCATTAACAGGGATATAGTGATAGGCTGTGCTAGGAGAATGGGTTGCGATCCACCACGGCTTTCTGGACTGATCCTACAGTGAGTGCCTGCATGGAGTCGATACCCAGTGAGTAATCTTGCCCGACTCTTGTTGTTATTGTATGCGTCATGAATCTAGATCTAGGTTGACGTATCGTACAACGCTTCCTTCTACAACTAGAACTTGTAAACCTGATCCTTGCTGTAACCAAGGTCCTTCAGGTAACCCTCAAGTTCGCCCTGATCGCTCGGGCTCTTCTTGCCACCACTGATGGCCTTGTACATGCCTGGCGGTCCGCAGACGAAGATCTTGATCTTCTCGCCCTCCTTGGGTTCCGGGAGTACCGTCTTCAAAAGCTCCTTGGTGACGAAGCCCTTGCCACCCTGCCATTGCTCGGGTGGGTTGTCCAGGACGTAAAAAGCACTATTAAAGACGTTAGTTCCACGGAATAAACCTCATCGGAACGGTCTTCCGAATTGATATGCGTACCGGAACCGCTGCGGGTATGTGTTTTCCAATTCTTCCCACTCCTTCTTCAACAGAATGTCCTCTTCTGAGATGTTGCCAAACACTAGCGTAACCTTGGTCTTGTCCTCGGGGTTCTTGAAGATGGCGCGCGCGGTCTGCCACATGGGTGTGATGCCGGTTCCTCCTGCGATCAGGGCAATATGCTCGTGTTTATTCGGTGTCCATTGGTATTTCGGAATGGGTCCCTTGATGTCTAGGCGCTGCCCGGGCTTCATGTCGTGCATGTGGCTCGACATTGGACCCTTCTCATACTTCTTGATGATGAAGTCGACGGTGCCTTGCTGGTCGACATCGCTGACGGGCGTGTACGGTCGGATGACGGGCTTCTCCATCTCTGGGCCCTTGTACTTGGTGATTACGGCGGCTGTACTTCTGTTAGCTTGGCCTGACAGTGCAATGATGGTTGGACGTACACGCAACGGGCAGACCAGACTCCATATCAGGCTCTGGAAGCTTGAAGGTAAGTTTCTTGGTGTTGTGGTTCACAATCTCAGATTTGTCCAGCAGCAGGGAAATAAAGCCCTGCTCGCCGCCAGTGAAAGCCTTCTTCCCAGACGCGCCGGACTGTGCGGGGATGGTCTTCGCGTCGCCCGATGGTGGCGCACTGCCCTGCTGCCCCGAAGGCGAGTCTCCTCCCCTCAGGTAGAAGTATGCACCCGTGAGACCAGCGGCGCCGATTCCAGCGTATAGTACAGCATTGCTGCCGCCACTTTGGGGTGCCTCCGATGCATAACGGCGGACTTGCTGTGATTTTGTTAGCTGTGTCCCTAGGCTCCATGGGATTTGTCATGTCGCAAATCAATGTAAAGAGAGCCCATACCTGTTGCAATGTCCTGGCCGGACGGAGAATCTGTCTGGCAAACATCACGAAAGAAATTGATGTTTGATCGGGTGCGCTGGTGGTGCGATGGGAGGAAGATTACTGTCGCCGGGTAATCGCGAGCTACAAAGCTCGTTCCTCGTGCCAAGGAAAACGTCATCGATGCGGCCCGAGACAGATCCGACTATACACTAATGCTCTACACTACTACGGCTAGAAGTCGTGTAATTTACACTGCTTTTATACTAAATAAATTACCTAGTAGCTTATTCTCTATAACTTTAGTAAAAAATAATAATAAAAAGTTTATTTTATATAGACTTATTTATAAACAATAAACTACTTTATATTTTTAATAAAAATAGAATAGTATAATTTTATACTACTAACGTAAACTATTAGTAAGTAGTCTAACTTACTAAGTAGTCTAAAGCTTCTTAGTATAACTAATATATATTATATATCTTTAATTTTATTAATATTAAATAAGAAGCTAGTCTATACTATACTTATATCTAATTTAGAAAATAACTCTATATTAACTTTATATATTTACGCGTTATATCT
>TARA_R110002003_G_scaffold42_3_pt1 | contig 31436 bp, 45 predicted proteins | sample TARA_R110002003 | Tara Oceans TARA_R110002003 (sample SAMEA4396441) | marine metagenome | biome: Westerlies Biome; feature: [SRF] surface water layer (ENVO:00010504); material: water (ENVO:00002006), including particulate matter (ENVO:01000060) such as... | depth 5 m | reverse complement strand
AAAAGCACGGTCGGAACTGCTTTGTTTGGGGGCCGCCAACTTTTCGAGAGATCTGGCGGCGGCGCGTCGTGTACGCAGATCCCAACCGAACTCAAACAAAAGAGAGGAGCTGCAGATGATACGCGCTTTAGCGATCTCCTGGTGGAGTGGCTCAGCGAAGAGCAGCGTATGGCTTACATCTGGGAGCACATCCTCCGATGGACCGAAGTTTATCCCGGCACTCAGAATGCTCAACCAAGTTCCGAAGACGACACAAACATGGAAGACGATACCAGCGAATCTGAAACTGAGCAAGATACTCAGCAACGTCCCAAGCAAGGCAAGGTGCCAAAGGCACAGCGTGGCGCGTTCACCGCCAACGAATTCTTCAAAACTATTTTCAATGTTGATGGAGACCCAGTCGCTAAGAAAGAGCTTGAGCACCGACTTTATCATACGGATATTCGGCAAGGCAGCTTTGAAGGGCTCTGTCTCCAGAAGGTCACTGAACGTTTCGAGCAGCTGCGCACAGAGCTTAACATCAAGGACAATGTGTCAGAATTCCGCGATGTTCACGACCGAGAGCTCCCGAGAAAGAGAAGTTTGATCAAGAAGTTGTGGCCTTTCGTGAAAGTCTTCACGATCGCAACTGGTCACATATTACTTCGTTATGGAATATGCTTCTACGATCTGCCAGGTAAGATCTTTTGCATTTCCCACCCATTGAAAATCGCTAAGAGAGACCAGGTTTCGGTGATCCCAACCAGATACGTGCAGCACACATCAACAACTTCCGTTGGCAGGCCGATCTGGAGTTGATCGTGGCCGAGTGTTCACGCATTCGAACAAGCGAGACGCTTGAAGGACATCTCAGACAGTCAATTCACTTGAAGGGTGCGAACAGAACTGTTCTTATCATGAACAAATCGGATGTCAGTCAGATTGTTCGTTCTCAATTGCACTCATAACTAATCTGACGTGTCAGGAATTGCTCGACTCCCAGGTGTTCGGCGAACAGATCCGCGACATCGATGAGGACCCATTCCACAGCTTGCGTGCGCGCTTAGCTGAAGTCGAGACGAGGACCGAAAACCTCTTTGGCAGGATGGAAGAGGAAGACTACGTCGAGAATGAAGATAACGATTCGGAGAGGTGCTATCTCAAAGATGAACTCGACCTTCTGTTTAAAGAATCCACCTTGGCTTACATCGAATACGAAACCCGACTTGTCAAAGAGCAGATGCAAGACAAGGGAATCGCGATTTACTCCGCCTCCGCACAGTCTTATCTAGAGTGGATGAATCGTATGCGCGAGGATGATCCTGTGCTAGACCCGGCCTCCTCTGGCATTCCCGCGATCATACGCTTTTTTCTTGGTGTTCCAGCTGCCACAAACCTCAGGAATTATCGAGATCATGTTACAAAAGTTCTGCCTGCCTGGCGAAAGCGTGCTGCGCGGGTGATTCAGAAGCACACAGAAGACAAGCAGTATGCCAAGATGCGACAAGACCTGGCACGAAATATTCCATTGCTACGGAACCAACTTGAACAAGCTGTAGATTTGCAGCTACAACACGCCATTGTAGAGCCATGGAACGACTGTGGGAAGCCAAAGATTGCAGAAGGTATCAAAGATTTATTCGAAACACAATGGGTACACCCTCACATCAAGTACAACGGATTTGCCAAAATGCTCCAGGAGAATGGGATCCCCGTCAACGGCAAGTACTTTGGTCGCAACCTGAACGAAGACGTGCTCGGCCCTGTGGCGCCACCCATAAATGACTGGGCCGACACGATGAAGCAGCGTGCCGAAACGCTTGCAATATCGGTCAACCAACCAGTTCAAGAGTTTCTGGACACGATTCGAGCATGTATCGACACGTGTACCGCTGAACCTTTGCTCAAGGACGCTGCTGTGGAGGCACTGAAATACACGAGAGATGACATCGAATCGGCGTATGGTACTTTCCTAGAGAGAGCACAACGCAGCCTTGATGAGAACCATCTGCGATACACAACAGAAATGGACGTCGAATGTCCCATCGCGAGAGCGATGAAGCCAAGGTACCAGCGCGCAAGGGAGCCAAGGTTCACAGGTACTGGCAAGGGTATCTACAACAGGCAGCGAAAGTTTCTCAGCGAATCCATGTTGAAGCCCTCTTATCACTATCCGAAACTGAGTAGAGACGAAGAGCGCATCAAACCTCTTATCGATGACCTGAAGGAGCAGCTCGTGAACCGACAGCGCGATCTCTGGAAGTCCGACTGCATGAAATTCATCCAGGAAGCGATTGAACATCTCGAAGTATTCTCAGGGACCACCGAGGAGCTACTCATGGACGAGGAATTCATGTCCGAAGCATACAAGGAGGCACGCGAGGTGTTGGGCAAACTGCTTGTCCAGTTCGACCGGAACTTGGCTGAGATCCGGGCGGAGTTCGACGAGCTTGAATCGCAGCATCCAGCCAAGAAGATCAAGGTCGAGGAATCTGAAGACAATGGCCCTTCTGCTACGCCAGCTGAACCTTTGCGGCAAGACCCGGACCCAGCTACGGTTCAGGAAGAGGCATCGGTGCCTATCGATCAGGGAATTGGTTGGCATCATTTCCTCGCCACCATGTACCCCTTGAGGTCAGGCTAACGTTGACTGCTAGGACTTCGTGATTAGTCGGCAGAATTGTACGGGTTCGATGTATTGCCACCGCCAGAGATTCAGTTTGAATTTCTTCAAGGTGCACTCCCGGTTTCTTGGTTCACTCTCTTACGTCTTGATGCATCGGTGTATTTCATGAGCAGCTTCAACAGAGCTGCGTGGTTTAGTGCACATCGAGTACAGCTCCTCATCCTTCGCAGACAGAAGATTCTGGGGACCAAGAGGACACCAGGAAGAAAATTTGGCAATCTCAGACACAAATGTCCTTTTCATAGTGAATGACAGCAGATTGGCTCGGAATTTCTCCTTGGCCAAGTAGCTCCCGGTGATGCCTCGAATCAAGCACGCCAAGGTCGATTGCGCAGACCCTGGTCGTCATAGCTCCGCGTCCCGCAGCTTAGCACCAATAGCTCTCCACCAACGTCCCACGCCAACCCTCTTCCACCACAATGCGCCTCGCGAGGTAGTCGCTCGTGCATGTCCTTACATTTCTTATAATTTATACATTATATCCCACATGCACTAATATCTGTCATCGTTACTGCTCCCACCACTATCCCCGACCACCACGTTGCTCCTACCAAAACTAAGCTCTGAAAGCAGTTGCCGCCATGGTCGGCCCACGCAAAGCTGCGCTCGCGGAGGAGAGCGCGGAGGTTGAGGTCCTCTTCGCCAATATGGACAAGATGAAGAACCTCACCAAGAAGATACAGGCCAGCGTCAACAGGCTGGATGCGAGTGGAAAGGCAGTCCAGGAGGCTATCAGTCCCATATACGGCAATACGCAGAAGCTCCAGATCGCCAACACGAACATAGATCGGGTCATCGAGGCGATTGAAAGGCTAAGGGCGCCGCGCGAACAGACAGACCGGGAAGAGAGAGTCATACGAGCAGGCCCTGGCAGCGGAGACCTCAGAGATTACATCGCGTCCCTCGATCGCACCACAATGGCGCTCGCAGATCTGAAGCGCACGAACCTTCGTTCGAATGAGAAAGCAATTGCCCAGCTGAGCGGCCTCATCAAGATCGGAAATAAGCAGTTGGAAGACAAGTTTCGAGGTATCCTGCAGGACTGCTCGCGCAAGAAGGTGCAGCCGCTGGAATACGTCGCGAAACGTGAGTTGAGCTCTGATTATGCTGTACTTATTCTAACAAGCCATAGAGAATCCATTCCCGCTTATTCCTCAGGAAGACCTCTCGCAATTACGCGCAATCAACGCCCACATCTCAAAGTCATTTGCCCTACTCTCGCAAAGCGACGTCTCCCAGACGCCCACACAACGGATATACGCGGATGTACGTGGAGGATACCTGGAAAGCTCACTCGCCAGTCTTGCGCAAGCGTCCATCAGCACGGCCCGGAAGCTACAGGCAGATGCACTATACAAGAAAGGCACAAACGGAATTGGCACTTACGTAGCAGCGATAGAAGGCATATTCGTGGCCGAGTACGACAACATCACAAACATCTTTCCACGGGAGGAGTGGAGCTTGGTCTGCGAGGCAGCATGCCAACCACCATTGGCCGAGTTCAACAAGACTTTGCGTGAGCTCAACGGCCACATCCAGAAGAATCTGTTGACGGACTGCTTTCTGGGTTACGAGATATGTGGAATGGTACGCACATTGTCGATACGTCTCCAAGATACCACGGGAGCACTCAAGGGCCAAATATACGACAGCGTGAAGCCAGTCCGGGAAACCTCAAAGACATCCATGGGCAAGCTACTCGAGGACGTCAGAGCAAAGACGAACAGCCTCATCGCCCTCCCGATAGATGGCGGAGCTGTCCCGATCACGACAGAGACGATGCGACGATTGCAGGAGATGACGAACTACTTGGACCCGTTGTCTTCGATCTTGGCGTCACTAGGCGATGGCGGCTGGAACTCTGGCTCGACAAACAACTCTTCCACAACATTGGACGTTGGTCCTGACTCGTTGAAGCTGTTTGGGCAGTATGCAGCCGATACAGTCGATACACTAATACAGAACCTCGCTGGGAAGGCAAGAGTGCTGCTGAAGGGGAAGAACTTGCAAGGCATCTTCATCGCCAACAACGTTGCCATTGTCACACGCATGATCCGCTCATCGGAGCTGGCACCACTCATGGAGGGCTACTCGAAAAAGCTGAACGACTGGCGGAAACAGGGTACAGCAATGTATCTCGAAGCATGGAGGGAACCGTCAGGACATCTGCTTGATGTGCAGTACACAAACCGCAGTAAAGAACGACCGCAGTCCGGCGGCTTGGACTCTGCTGCCATCGTCAAGGCTCTTGGCTCAAAGGACAAGGACGCGATCAAGGAGAAGTTCAAGAGCTTCAACACAAGCTTTGACGGACTAGTCGCGAGCCACAAAGGGTACGCGATGGAGCCGGAAGTCCGAAATCAGTTGGGCAAGGAGGTACAGAACATCATCGAGCCGCTGTACAACCGCTTCTTCGACCGGTATCGCGAGATTGACAAGGGTAAGGGCAAGTACGTCAAGTACGACAAGAGCGAGCTCAACAGAGCACTGGCGAGCTTTTCATGATCTATTAGTCGAGGCGTTGGTTTGGAGTTTACGCGGATACCCACTGGCTTGTATTGCTTGGACGTAAAGCACTGGATGAACGCGCGCAGCTCTGTGCTGTTGGACGCGTTGTGATTGGATAAGATATGCATCATGACAGCTACACATTCCTTGCCGAAAGCTTTGCGTCTCATGTAAAGTACGAGACACCATGATCTCTACCATACTCAAGACATGCGTAAAACCTGTTACAAGAGACATCCCGCTCGTGCTTGCCCACCAAGGTGCCGCAGGAGGCACGAGGCAGGTGGCGCACGTGACAACTTCCACTTCTGGAGCAGCTGCAACGGTCGCGAGTACCTCAGCAAGCACAGCCTGCGCACAGAAACTCCTGCATCCAATCTGCAACCTGTCAATTGCGCTCTACACACAGTCCCCTAGCTCGAGAACCTCACCGGCTGCATTCTCAGCGCTCGAATTCACCAAGCAAGCAAGTGGTCGTGGCCTGGGGGTTTTTGGTCTAGCGCGCATTTCCTCGACGTTGCCCTCCAATCCCTGCGTAGACCCCTTTCCTCCAGCAAGACGAAGCGCACCACCACTTCCTCCCCTACGCCGCTGCCTCCACCCGCACCACGCCATTCTCACTTACAGCACCTGCACCACCTGCATCCCATTGCTTTGAGAGCATCCATCGCCCGAAAGCATCCATACTGCTGACTGGTACGCCGGCTTTCCTACCGCCTTGTCTCACTATTTCTCCAGGTTTTGGCCCGGTCGCGTCTCCATATTGTTGGCAGCCACCTCGGCCAGCACCGTCACGCTTTGGACGCTCCCGCTGACATCGCACCCGTCCTACAGGAGTCTCTCACTTGACAACACATTGTCTGCATCTGCGGCTCTATTCACATCATGGGTAAGGAGCATCCCCGGCCCCATTCCCGACGGCGATGGTACCACCGAACTGCGAGCCGGTAGACACCTGAGGCACCATTTTGCAGCAGGCGCGTGCCGCAGCGCGATACAACTTTGACACTGGCTGCTGTTGCCGTGACTACTGGTGCGCACTTATTTGGCAGGGCAGGGCTGACGATTTGACACAGAAGCGAACGGCGCATCCCCCATGGCTCCCACGCGTGCGTCCCCATCGCCTCCGACGTCCTCAAACGGCCCCTACGCCATGGACGAAACGCTTTCCCGGGCTAACGGCCACTCTCCAGCACCACAGACCGTCTCTGCGAAGAACCCAAAGGCCGCGGCTGCCATGGCGAACGACATGAACATTGTGCGCAGGAAGCTGACAGGCTACGTCGGCTTTGCAAACCTGCCGAACCAATGGCACCGTAAGAGTGTGCGCAAGGGGTTCAACTTCAACGTTATGGTTGTTGGTATGTTTATGTGCACGTCATCGTCCGGCGCAGTACTAATGTGCCCCAGGCGAGTCTGGCCTCGGAAAGTCGACCCTAGTGAACACTCTCTTCAACACCTCCCTCTACCCGCCCAAGGAGCGCAAGCCTCCGAGTCTCGAGATCTCTAAGACTGTCTCAGTACAGTCGATTAGTGCCGACATCGAGGAGAACGGTGTCCGTCTACGCTTGACTGTGGTCGATACACCTGGCTTCGGTGACTTCATCAACAATGACGAATCATGGGATCCTATTGTCAAGAATATCGAGCAGCGCTTCGATGCCTACTTGGAGGCTGAGAACAAGGTCAACCGGATGAACGTTGTCGACAACCGCATCCATGCTGTCGTCTACTTCATCCAGCCCACTGGCCACTCGCTCAAGCCCCTCGACATTGAGGTGATGAAGAAGCTCCACACCAAGGTCAACTTGATCCCCGTCATTGCCAAGGCCGATACTGTCACAGACGACGATCTTGACAACTACAAGAAGAGGGTGAGTGCGTCGTATCGCATGCTTTGCGCTCGCTAACAATGGCAGATTCTTGCCGACATCGCCTACCACAAGATTCAGATCTTCGAGGGGCCGCGGTACGAGCTTGACGATGAGGAGACCATTGCAGAGAACCAGGAGATTATGAGCAAGGTGCCCTTTGCTGTTGTTGGCTCGAACACCGAGGTCATCACGCCAGACGGCCGCAAGGTCAGGGGTCGACAGCTGCCGTGGGGTGTCGTCGAAGTCGACAACGAAGAGCACTGCGACTTCGTCAAGCTGCGACAGATGCTTATCCGCACCCACATGGAGGAGCTAAAGGAAAACACCAACAACGTCCTATACGAGAACTACCGGTCCGAAAAGCTTACCTCTATGGGCGTTCAGCAAGACTCGACCGTGTTCAAGGAGGTCAACCCTGCGGTCAAGCAGGAAGAGGAGCGCTCGTTGCACGAGCAGAAGCTCCAGAAGATGGAGATGGAAATGAAGATGGTCTTCCAACAGAAGGTGCAGGAGAAGGAAAGCAAACTGCGGCAGAGCGAGGAGGAGCTCTACGCTCGTCACAAGGAGATGAAGGACCAGCTGGACCGACAACGACAGGAGCTCGAGGAGAAGAAGTCACGCATCGAATCAGGACGACCGATAGAAGAGAAGGGCAAGAGGAAGGGCTTCTCGCTCCGCTAAGCACCGGCGGCGTAGCGGTGGCAGCTAGCCTTTTCCACACGTGGTTTGGGCGACTCGACCAGTACAAAAGCCTCTTCTCCTTCTCAGCTCCTCTTACAAGACCTTGTTTAATTTAATGCCGCTTGACGATGTCACTGGGTGCTATCGGCAAATGGGATAATACCACGGTGGTGCGATTTTGGGGAGGTAGGACAGCGGTGTCGTCTCTTGGTCCAGTTGTCCGGGTCGTTGATTGATACCAACATCATTGCGCTCTCTTCGGGTTCCCTTAGTTTCTCTTCGATTTCTTATTTTTTAGTAGCTGGGCAGCTGTGCTTCGGAGGGCGGAGAGGGGATGTGAGGGACAGCTTCTTTTCATGTATTCTACACATCATCCTAGTAGCGAATTTCGTTTGTGGGCAGCGGCACGGCTTGAGGCATGTGATGATAAGGTCTCAGACTATATACCGTGAAGCGCATATGACGTGACCATGCTTCCCACGCAACGCGTACGCCATGGTGAACAGGTGCTGCTCCAGACCGCGGTGCTGGCGGCTGATGGAGATCGCCAGGGTTGCCGTCGTGGACGGAGCGCAATGGGGCTGATGCGCGCCGACCAGCGCCAGCGTCAAGGCATTTCGTCACCACCCAAACACCCGTTTTTCTGGTTTACGTGCCCGCTTCTGCCCACTTCAAAGACATTCCTGCGCCCGTTCCTCCTCTGCACTTACTCCACGACCAACTGACTGTGCTGTATCGAGAGATTCTGCTTCAATTCGGACCTATTGACCTCATCGGTAAGTCCACTCCCTCGGTCATGCACACCGAGCATCATGAGCGGGTCCCAGGTGCCGCCCGGTCAAAGACCAGGTCCCAGCCACCGCTCCTGCCAGATTGCAACTTCACCCCTCCCGCAAGGCAGCAGGCAAAGCAACCAAGCTTCGAGTCTCAACTGCACCCTTATCGAGAGCTCTACCGTCTCTCTGACACCCCGCTGACAGCCCCCAAGCTACCCATTACGTAGCCCACACGACAGCTCCGAAATCCCACAATGGCCCCTCCACCGCCCGCAAACCTCCCGCTGGGCCAGCGCCTGGCAGCACTCGCGCAAACGCTGCAGTTTGCCTGGTTTGCCGGCCACGTTACGCTCCTGCTCACTACCCTGCGCTACAGCTTGAGCTACATCACCTTCAACTACTACTCGAGATGGGCTAGCTTCTCGTACCGCGTCGCTTTCCTTTCGGCGTGCGTCACATACGGCATCGTTGTCTACAAGGCGTACCGCGCCCGCATGAGGTCAGGAAAGCAGGGCGGCATCCTCACGCTGGCTACCGACGAGAATGTGCAGTATCTGCGTAAGTTTTTGCTTCCGACGAGCTTCCCCGCAAAAATCACGGGCTGACACATCGGCAGTTATGGCACTTGTCTGGCTCTTCTCGCGCCAGATCCCGCTTGCCGTTACACCCTTTGCTGTCTACTCCGTGTTCCATGTCGCTACCTACGTGCGCTCCAACTTGCTGCCTACCATCCAGGCGCCCGCCGCCGGTGCAGCTCCCGGCTCCAAGCCCGCGGCTTCTGGTGCCTCCGAGGCTATTGGCAAGTTCGTCAAGGAGTACTATGACGGCTCCATGACGCTCGTCGCCCTTCTCGAGATTGCTCTTTGGTTCCGCGTCGTCGGCTCTGCACTCCTGTTCCAGAAGGGCTCGTGGATCCTGCTCGGCATCTACACCGTCTTCTTCCGCGCCCGCGTTGCGCAGAGCAGCTTCGTCCAGGACGCTATCTACCAGTTGACTGCAAGGATTGATGCGCAGCTCGCTAACCAGAGCACCCCGCCTGCTGCTCGCAACGCGTGGGCTACCTTCAAGGGCATCATCCGCCAGGCTGCTGACGCGACTGATATCCGCAAGTATGTCGGTGGCCAGCAACAGGGTGCCCCCAAGAAGGCGCAGTAAGCGTCGAGATATGGCAATGTCTATGACCTGTCTCCAGCGGCGAGCGGTGAATCAGCTGTTGGAGATCCCATGGTACGAATCTTGACGACGTTACGGCAGTCATGAGGGAATATGAAGTTTAGTGTGTAGTAGACTGGAGGGGAGCATGGGCAGAAATTGGTCGAAGGATATCCAGGTGGTATGCACGATTCAGATCAGATATGGAGGACAGGCGTGGCGGACGAAAACAAGGTGCCCAAGGAAAGCGGTGGCGGTGCAGTGGGACAGTGTTTATCAGCTATAGAGAAGCAACGGTGTTTCAGGGTTTACTCTGGTAGTCGCAATTGGCAATATTCTATCTTTGTTTCTTCGTTACGCAAATATCCCACTTGCACATGCGAAATTCGGATTGTGGAGCTGTTGGCGTGCTTTTCAGCTGTGGCTGCGTAGCTCATCTCCACACACACTATTGTCTCACCACACACGCCTCGAGTCAAAATTCAGCCCCAGTTGTCGCGCCTGGGTCAACCTTGCACCGCTGGATGGCGATGTCGCCATAGGCTACTGTAATGCTCGTGCCAGACGGCCTTGGGTGAATTTGCATCTGTGTAGATTTGGCGAGGTTGATGCCTCGTCAAGCTCTGGTGTGAATGTTTCTTCGGTGCCCATGGAAGACATGATGATGCTTGAGCGCGAGCTGGATGGACACCACTGTCCGTCCGTTCTAGAGTATTCTCCTCTCCTCAGAGCTGGAGTTTCGATACTGTACTTGCACAACAGCGAGAGCGGAAGGGGCCATGTATACTGTTATTGACCATGTTGCTCGGGTTGGGCCAAAGTGCCTCTCGAGCGGGTGCTGTTCTTCGCAAGCACAACGTGCGGTGATGCGATCGATGTGTGCGTACTGTAGAAAAGCAACGCATCGCACCGCACCGCACGACTCGGAGTTGCACGACACGTAGACATACAGACACCGACAAAATGCACGTTCACATTTCCACAAAAAAATCAATAGTCTAGTCCAGTATTCTCGAAACCCACCTCCACAACAGCGTATCCGCGAGTCCCGAAAACCAGCACAACGGCACAAATTTCCGCGCCCGAAGAAATGCCTGCCACACGTACACGCTGGAAAAGGAGTGGAGTGGAGCGGCACTGCGGGTGTTCGGCTCTCGCGTCCTTCCGAGCCAGCGTGGACATGTGGGGTTGGATGCGGCTTGGGAGACGGGTGAGATGCTGTTCCTGGCTTGGTTATGCGTGGGTGCGGAAGAAGCGAGTACGGTGGAAGGAGGGAGATGGCGGTGTGTGAGGATTGTGTGTGCTGCTTCTGCTGGATGGGTGTGGCGTGAGACTACAGTGGACTATGCTGCAGGGCAAAGACCAAAGAGCACACGTTGCCATGAGATGATTGTGCTTGCAGCTGGAGATGGCTCGGAGCAGAGCCAATGCATAGCGTACAGTAGCCTTAGGCACGCATCGGGACTTTTCGTGGTGGAATTGAAGAGAGCACTTTACTTTGGATCACTTCGTCCAGACTCTGTCGGTGGCGCGACGGAACGAGTTCGCGTAGTGACAAGCTTTTTGGCTACGTGGGTGCGAGATGAACGGAAGAAACCTTGTAGATGGGCATGCACACTTGCGAATACCTAGACTGCCGCATCTGGGGGACGAGGTGCTGATCTGGGGTTGTGTAGATTGCAGATTGGATTGCGTACTTTGTGAGTGATCTCGCGATATCGCAGCGCGGTAGTGCTTGCGCTGCATCTGGAACATGCACTGCGAACGAAAGTAGTAGGAGCGACGTGACTTCACAATGACTACTGCGTCTGGCTTTCTCCACTGCCAACAATTACAGTTTCATACTCCGCAGTGTACGCACAAACAACTCGCAGCACGCCATCCTTTTCGACCGCATAGCGTGACGCCGCCAAGTCGCGAGCTGGCGTTAGCGGTGCGCCTTGGAGGAGGTGGTGGCACGGCAGGGGTAAAGCGACCACGGCGGGCTGGGGACTAGACTAGCGAGGAACGTCAGCCGCTTCACCGTTTCGATATTTTGGGAGTGGAGTTGTATATAGGGCTGGAAGCCCCCCAGTGTTTGAGCTCTTCTCCCCTTTAACGAACTTTTGGAGTGTACTGTTTGGTCGCCATACCTTCACGAGCCGGATTGTACTGGATTTTATGAGAAATTGCGACTACGACGCTTTTGTATGAGTCTCGTTTGACGAATCGAATCGAATCGACGGGCTGCAAGGACAACAACTACGAAGAGTAAACCTCGGGGAAGATTTCAGGAGATGGATTACTCTCCAGCACTCTCGACCACGAGCGATATGACAGACGAAGAATTGGACAAGTACTTCGCAACCTACGTTCCGCTGTCGAACCTACCCACGCCTCCACCAGCAAAGGAAAAAATACCCGCAGTACCGAGCTCAGCATCAACACCAACCTCATCTCAAACCCAGCAATTATTTTCCCCCGAAATCCAAGGTCAGTCTCTCCATTCCTTCGCATGTCATATTACTGCATCCGTCCTCGTCGCACAAGATGTTGGAAGTTCAGGGTGCCCACGGGCCGCCGCCTCGCATCCTGCCCCTGCATGACCCGGTCTGGTCCCACGTCATATTCGCTCAACGTCCAAACCTCCTTTTCCTTCCAGCTCCACAAAAGCACTGCGTTCCTGTCAATCTGTCCGCATTCCTTGCCACCGGACAATAAACAATGACACACACTCATACTAACGTCTAAACTTAGTATATGCGACACACCTTGCAAACTTGGTTCCGAACAACGTCTCCGCTCACCGACCGCACAGCCATGTCATCTGCAGGTTCTTGGAATGCGCAAATCTGCCAGACGAGGTCGTTGCGTTTGCGGCGTGCGTGCTGGATGCGTTGAGTGCGAGGTTCGCTGGCATGTGGAGGGATGCGCTTGTGCCGGCTGAGTTTGAGCGCGATCTGAGGAATTTCTTGAAGACGGACTCGCGGCGGCGTGAGGAGCTGAGCCCAGACATCATTGTTCTCGCTGCACTGTCGCTTGCACATGGCTTTCTGGTTGACCGTTTGCGCTCGTCGCGGCATTGGTCGGTCAAAGAGAGCGGTGGCGTGTTCACTGTGCAGGAGATCGAGGCGACGAAGCGCGCGATGCTGCAGGATATGGACTACGGTCTTTCTCGCATCTCGAACGAAATGGTGCAAAGGACGCTGAAGGATATGCAACGACCGAAGACCACGTCTGCTGCGACCTCGTTGCGAGAGGACTCGGTATCGAAACATGCCCGCCGAGGGACATTATCGCTCAACCTTTCTGGCACGGCAATCTGGAGCCATGGTGTACAGACACCCGAGCCAAGTCCGTGAGAAATGCAGAAGTGGGTTGCTTTCTCAACCGTCCAGCGTCGCGACATTGCACACCATCCTTACGACATCCATCTCGGCATTCTTCGCGGCGTCCAAGCATTCCTGAGCGTTTCAGATTTTCATTCGGTTTCATGGGACGCACGCCCGGAACAGGCGGATACTTTGGCGGCCTGGGCCACACAGCGCAGCAGCTGTTTGATTGCTTTGCTTGCATGATACCCAGTTCAGAACACGGGCTTCTCCCATCTGAACAGCACAGACACACATACACCCGTCATACAGGCGGTGAAGTAGCATATCGCATTGCACATGGCGCTAATCTCAATACACACACATACCTTCATCCTTCCCCTCCATCCTCCCACGCCAACCTCTTTCCGCCCGTGATTCATCCCGCATGTGAAAAGGTGTGGAGGGGCAGCGCCAAGGCCCAGGCACCTCGACGTCACTGCACCTCGCAACGGTCTGGCCGCGCCATAAGTCACGCTGCTGCGCGCAAACACCCCAGCTAGCCCAGCCGTCGTGCGCAAGCGTATTGGATGAATTTGCTGTCAACGGGCTCTCGTGGTGTTGTGAGTATTGGAGTGGTGCGTGCCTACCCCACCATCGCCATGCCGCTTTGGTGCGTGGCGCATGAAGCTTGCATGTCGCGGAGCTCAACAGCTTGGAATCGAGCGTTCAGCTTGCAGCTTTCCCCGCGCTGGGTGTACCACAGTAATGTACGTTGTCAGTGCTGGAGAGTGATTGTTGTGTGGTGTGCATGTATGTGGCTGTGAGATCGTGATCGTGGTCTGAGAGCATTCAAGACGCTTGCGGTTTCTGCAGAGTAAACACGCCGTTGCCGTGTGCGAGCGAGCTTGGTCAATAACCTACATGGCGCGAGTCTGATCTGATACGCGCTTTATAAGCCTTGTGCACGCCCGCGACTCGTTCTCCTGATCTGATCTGACCCTTCCTCCTCCCTCTTCTCTCCATTGCGAGCGTCCCTTCCTCTCGCTCCATCGTTCGTCCTACTACCCCGCCCACCGACACTACACCAGCACTCCGCGCTTCTCAGCAATCGACGTGCGCAATATGGCGGCTGCTGCTCCCTCGCCCCGCGAGCGCCGTCCCTCGACGAGCGCGCCGCTGGCAGACTTGAAAGGTCCAGTTGGCCCAGAGAACTTCACCCGCCCAAAGCACAAGCGCACTGTGACTGGCTTTGGGCCGAGTGAGATCAAGAGCGTCGAAGCCAGCATTCCAGAGCCGCAGCGCGAGGCATGGAGGAAGTTTGTAAGTTCAATTACCTTTCGTGATGCGCGAACTTCTCGCGTGGCGGGGTAGCTTCATGGTGTGGCGTGGGGTTATGATGCTAATGACGAAGTAGATGCCCAAGCCGTTTACGACGCCCGAGGAGTTTGAGAAGGAGACTGTCAGACATATTGAGACGACGCTGGCACGCTCGCTGTTCAATTGCGATGAGTCTGCAGCGTATGCCGGGACGGCGCTGGCGTTTCGAGATCGTCTGGTCTTGGACTGGAATAAGACGCAGCAGAGCCAGACCTTTGCGGATCAGAAGCGCATATACTGTGAGATTGATGGGTACTGGGATCGCAGGGGAGTGGCTGACGAAAGACAGATCTGTCCCTTGAGTTCTTGATGGGACGGGCGCTGGACAATGCCATGCTCAACGTTGAGCAAAAGGATGTCGCCGTCAGTACGTACTGTCCACCCATATTCTGCCATTGACTCTTCTAATGCAGTCCAGAGGGTCTTTCCGACCTTGGCTTCCGCATGGAAGATGTCATCTCACAAGAGCACGATGCCGCGCTCGGCAACGGCGGTCTCGGGCGTCTCGCCGCCTGCTTCCTCGACTCGATGGCCTCGCTCAACTACCCGGCCTGGGGCTACGGCCTGCGCTATCGATACGGTATCTTTAAGCAGGAGATTGTAGACGGATATCAGGTCGAAGTCCCAGACTACTGGCTCGACTTCAACCCATGGGAGTTCCAGCGTCACGATATTGTGGTTGATATTCAGTTCTATGGACACGTCAATCGCTGGCAGGATGATGAGGGCAAGGCGCAGAGCTCGTGGGAGGGCGGCGAGTTTGTGAAGGCTGTTGCGTTTGATGTACCAGGTAGGTCATGGAAACTACAGAGAGGGAAGACGCATGCTGACTTGGGCAGTTCCCGGATACAAGACTGGCACCTGCAATAACCTCCGACTCTGGGGCAGCAAGGCTGCTAGTGGCGAGTTTGACTTCCAGAAGTTCAACTCCGGCGAGTACGAGAGCTCAGTTGCAGATCAGCAGCGCGCAGAGACTATCTCAGCTGTGTTGTACCCGAACGACAACCTCGAGCGCGGCAAGGAGCTCCGCTTGAAGCAGCAGTACTTCTGGTGCGCAGCGTCGCTCTACGACATTGTCAGGCGCTTCAAGAAGAGCAAGAAGGCATGGAAGGAGTTCCCCAACTCTGTCGCTATCCAGCTCAACGATACACATCCGACGCTTGCCATTCCGGAGCTCATGCGGATATTGATCGATATTGAGGGCTTGGACTGGGATGATGCGTGGAACAGTAAGGACATTCATGTTTGCAGAGAGAATGAGGCTAACATTGTAAAGTTGTCCAGAAGACGTTCGGGTACACCAACCACACTGTGCTCCCGGAAGCACTGGAGAAGTGGAGTGTGCCGCTTATGCAGCATTTGCTGCCGCGTCACCTTCAGGTATGTGAATCCTTGATCTGGACTGTTTCAGCAACTGACTATCTCTAAGATCATATACGATATCAATTTGAACTTCCTCCAATTCGTCGAACGCAATTTCCCGAAAGAGCGCGAGATGCTCGGCCGCGTCTCGATTATCGAAGAGTCTCAGCCGAAGATGGTTCGCATGGCATACCTGGCTTTGATCGGCTCGCACAAGGTCAATGGTGTAGCTGAGCTGCACTCTGACCTGATCAAGACAACCATCTTCAAGGACTTCGTCAAGATTTACGGACCCGACAAGTTCACGAACGTAACCAACGGCATCACACCCCGAAGATGGCTACACCAGGCCAACCCGAGGCTTTCTGCTTTGATTGCGTCGAAGCTCGGTGGGCACGAGTTCCTGAAGGACTTGACACTGCTGCACAAGCTGGAGGCATATGTTGACGACAAGGAGTTCCGCAAGGAGTTCCGGGAGATCAAGTACGCCAACAAGGTCCGACTGGCGCAGCACATCAAGGAAAACCAGGGGGTCACCGTGAACCCGGCTGCGCTTTTCGATGTCCAAGTCAAGCGTATTCACGAGTACAAGCGCCAGCAGCTCAACATCTTCGGTGTCATTCACCGCTACCTCCAGATCAAGGCTATGTCGCCAGAAGAGAGGAAGAAGCTCGTTCCCCGCGTGTCGATCTTCGGTGGCAAGGCCGCACCCGGATACTGGATGGCGAAGACCGTTATTCACCTCATCAACAAGGTCGGAGACGTCGTCAACAACGACAAGGATGTTGGGGACGCGCTTAAGGTCGTCTTCCTGGAGGACTACAACGTTAGCAAGGCTGAGATCATCTGCCCTGCTAGCGACATCAGCGAGCACATCTCAACCGCCGGTACGGAGGCGTCTGGTACATCGAACATGAAGTTCTGCCTCAACGGTGGCTTGATCATCGGTACCTGCGACGGTGCAAACGTAAGCTACTAATTGCGCATATCTAACGTCCGTCGACTAATTTTCACAGATTGAAATCACCCGTGAAATCGGCGAGCACAATATCTTCCTCTTCGGCAACCTCGCAGAAGATGTCGAGGACCTCCGACACGCCCATCTCTACGGCGACTACCAGCTCGATCCCCAGCTCGCCGTTGTCTTCGACCACATCCACAACGGCACCTTTGGCGACGCTGAGAAATTCTCTGCTCTCATCAACGGCATCGTTGAACACGGCGACTACTACCTCGTTTCTGATGACTTTGCGTCGTACGTCAAGACGCAAGAGCTCATCGACGAGAGCTACAAGGACACGGAGGAGTGGACGACAAAGGCTATCACTACGGTGGCGAGGATGGGCTTCTTCTCGAGTGATAGGTGTATTGATGAGTATGCTGAGGCGATCTGGAATGTGGAGCCTCTGATTCCGAAGGATGAGCCTGCGCCGTAGAGGACTGAGGGAGCGGGTGGTATCGTCTAGATGGCTTCAAGACCTGTACACCCTTAGATCGTTAATGAGCATATAATTGAACGGTTCATTTCACAGTTTGCTTTCTGATGACTGGAGCACTCTTGTAAGATGGGCTTATGTTTACCTGACTGTGTGGTTGAGTTCATGTGATGCATCGTGGTACACTCTCGTCCATCTGTAGACGCTGCCTGGATATGGGCGGTACTGTACAGTCACCTTTATGTATATTACGATGTTCCATGTGGAATCATGACGGATCTAGTCTTCCTACTTGCTCAAACCAGGGCGCTTCTTTTAGAGCTCGTCTTGCTTTCATAGTAGCAACCAATCAGGCGTTGGACCCTGAGCCCACTTTTAGAAGGCACGGACGCGCGACGCGACGTCAACCGCAATCTGGCCGCACAAGCGCAAGCAAGCCCCATCACCAAGAGCTTCCAACATCACCATCATGGCAAACAGAGGCTACGATGTCGTTGTTGACGTCGACCAAGAAGTAAGTTCCTTCTCGCGAACTTCTTGAAGCTTAAAAGGGCGCAACGCTGATACTCCAACAGGGCGACTTAGGCCACACCGATCTCCAGGAAGACCTCGAATTCCACAGCTCCAGTACATCTCCGCCACCTCCCCTGCATTCACCCAGCTATTAACTCCCCCTCAGACTTCGACTCACAACCCAACCCGCGCGCCGCCAAAATCCAACCCGACAACAGCTCCTTCCTGCCCGGCCCAGCAACCGCCTCCACAAACACGCGCAAACACTTCCTCTGGACGCTCTCCTTCTACGCGCAAGCCTTCGACGTCGACACCAACGAAGTCCTGCGCCGCTGCCAATCCGCCATCTACCCGCGCGCCAACTTCCTCGACGTGCTGGAGGGCAATCCCGATCTGTACGGCCCCGTGTGGATCGCGACGACGGTCGTGGTTATCTTGTTTCTCACGGGCACGATCAACCAGTACCTGAGTCGGCAGGGCGTGGGCAAGTTTGAATACGATTTCAAGCTGCTGTCGGGCGCCGCGGGGCTGGTGTACGGGTACACGGCGTGCGTGCCGGTCGGGTTGTGGGCGGTGCTGAAGTGGTATGGCAGTGAGAGTGCGAATCTGCTCGAGTGTGCGTGCTTGTATGGGTATGCGAATTTGGTGTGGATTGGGGTCGCGTGTGTTAGTTGGAGTCCCGTGTCGAGTACGTTTACCACCCCCGCCTTCCCTTTTCAATTCCTTGAGATTCCGGTGTGATATAGACTGCGGCTTGCTGACACTGATGTGATAGTCCTGAATTACGTCTTCGTCGCACTGGGTCTGGCGTTCTCGGCCTTCTTCCTGTTGAGGAACTTGTACCCTGTGCTGAGCACGACGGAAGCAAAGACGAGTAAGATACTGCTGATTGTGGTATTGGCGCTGCATGCGGGGTTTGCGATTGCGATTAAAGTGCTGTTCTTTGCGAGCACGAGCCCGATTGGAAATCCGAAGGGTGGGGAGGATAAGGGCGATGGGAAGGGGGATATGATGATGAGGATGTTCAGGTGATCAATAAAGAGGGCGAGACGAGACAGTCGTTTGATACATTGAGACAAGTGTTCGGCGACAGAGGGGCGGGTTGCCTGGCCCGCATAGTTGCAGTATAGATACCATATGTTTGAGATTCGAGAGCTGAACTTACCTACGTCAACGAGAATGTTTCTACGCGTATGTGGTGGTAAATCATGTACACAAGTTCGTCCAAGTCACGAGCTAGTTTGTGTGTATGTTCCATGCCAATCTCCATGTCTGATGAAATGTGGGGGTTGGTACTGTTCATGTATAAATCCGTACATTCCCTCAAAACACCAAGTGAGAAGAAAAATAACCACGACACGACCACCCAGGCGAAAGTCACCAAATTCGGGCAATCTAATGCCAGAGATCTCAGTTACTGATATATCGCATCATAAGCATGATTTATCGAGTTCGAAAATACCCGAGTCACTATCTGTTGTAGATAGATGCCTGTTTTGGATGAGCCGAGGCTAAACCACCTATCGATAGCTCAGCGCATTCGCGACATCGCGTCATTCAGAGCAGGCAACTCTTTGCTCTTTGTATCTCACTATGCCTGTCTCAATACTCATCGTTGGCGCTGGCGCTATCGGTGCGTTCTATGCCTCCCGTCTTGCCCTTGTTCCTGGTGTCTCAGTCTCGGTAATCTGTCGCTCAAACTACAAGGCCGTCAAGTCGAACGGCTTCAAGATAACCTCCCCGCAATACGGCGATTACACATTCACACCCTCCAACACCTTTGCAAATCCTGAGGAAGCACGAAAGAGTGGGATACAATGGGACTACATCGTGGTGAGCACCAAAGCGCTGCCAGATGTGAGCGATGATTCGGCGATATTAGAGGGCTTGGTGGGAGACAAGACAGCCATTGTCCTCATACAAAACGGCCTCGGAGTAGAAGAACCCTACGCAAAGCGCTTCCCACACGCCGCAATCTGCTCCGCCGTCACAATCGCCACCTGCGCGCAACCCTCGCACGGCCTCATAAAGCACAACCGCTGGACGCGCATAAACTCGGGCCCCTACCTCCCCCACCTCGACACAGGCAAGCCCAAGGCCACAGACGCGCGCATCACAGAACAAAACGCCGCCTTCATCGCCCTGCTAGTCGAAGGCGGCATCAAAGACGCCTCGGCCTACACCCACGCCAAACTCCAGCTCGTGCGCTGGCACAAGATCGCCATCAACGCGTCCATGAACCCGTCCTCGGTGCTCACACTCTGCTCCTCCAACCACGCCATGGCGCACGACGCCGAAGTCCGCACCCACCTGCTCGCCGTCATGCACGAGATCCTGGCCACGGCGCCGAAAATCCTGGGCGTGCCGATGCCGGCCGAGTTTGCGACGCCCGAGCAGATCATCCGCAGCACGCAGCGCAATACGAGCGGCAGCAAGCCGAGCATGGCACTCGATTGGGAGGCGGGCAAACGCATGGAGATTGAGGTCATTTTGGGCAATCCGATTCGCATGGCGAGGGAGAGGGGCTTGGAGATGCCGCGGTTGCAGAGCTTGTATGCGCTGGTGCGCATGGCGCAGGCGGTCAGGGATGGGAGGCGGGAGAGTAAGTTGTGAGTTTGTGTAGAAGGGCTGGGAAATTGGAGGGGGTGGTGAATGGCATGTTGGGGCTCGGGGAGGGTTGATGAGAAGGTGTTGAGCTTGTTGATGTACAAAGACGGGAAGTATATACCAAGGCCCGAGAAGCTGGAGAGCAGAGTACACGGCGGATCTGCGAAGCATGGTTATGTCGACTAGCTTCGTTGTTGTGCTCACGCGACAGACATATCGTGCCTTCACCAAGACCTCCCATACCTCCCATAAAAAAAGCCCCTCCGGAAGTAAAACAAGCAACAATCGCGCAAAGCGTCTCTCGATACTACACAACGCACACCCACGTCGAATCGCCCTTTCCTGATCTGCCGTGCTCGTGCCTGCATCCTTCGTAATGCGCCTGAACACCATGGCCTATTCCGTCCTAGCGCCAATCCAGTGTCAACGTCACCCGTCATCTCTCCCACCAACACACTTCATTGACACACTTCACAACCCCGCCCAAAGTGCTTCGAAGGGCAATCGAGTGGCGCGCGCATTGCGAGGCTGCATGTAGACTCGGCTGCGGCTTCGAGGATCCCCTATACTCGTGATTCAATTCAATTCGATTCGGACGCGTTGGAAGTGGTGTGCGTGGAGCGGGATGATATATCGTGAAGTCACGGACGCACGCACAGAGATTCTGGAATCCAACGGTGTCTACACTGGATTGATAGGATAGAGTAAGAGATAGGACGGGATGGAGCATTGCGAGGCCGGTCGTTACTCTTCATGGTGTCTGGATACTGCAAGGACAGGTTGCGGTTTGATGGAGGGCTTCATCGCTTCTTGAAAAGAAAGAGTTGGATTGTCATCTAGCTTGGTCATGCATCTGGGGGTGTGGGTAGGTGAAGGTTCACTATCGGTGCAACGTCCGGTCTTATTACGGCATGAAGGGCTACGGTATTTCTTGACTGCGCCTTTGACTTTGACCGGTATGAGATGGATGGCGCCGGTCGCAGTGTGATGGGACGGGTACTTGGACGGTAGGTTCACCATCTTGCACTTCTTGCTTTTTGCGGTCATTTTCTCTCACTTCTTGCCTTACCTTGAAATCATAATGAGGTCCTTTTCGTCCCATCCGCTATCACCCGGTTCTATTACTTCCTTCATTTGTCTCTCACTTCTCGCCTTCCCATGAAATTATAAAGAGGTCCTTTTCGTCCCATCCGCTATCGCCCGCTACTATTACTTCCTTCATTCGTCTCTCACTCGTTGCGATTGCCGCACAAGTCTTGGGATGGCCGTTTGTCCAAAACTTCTTCCCTTCTCTCCGTCTTTGTCTCTGATACTTCAGACTCATATGGGTCTGTCCGTCTTGATTATTTTCATGCTCCTGAAAGCACGGTGACCAAACTGAGAAGCCAACAAGGGCAGTTGCAATGATGGGTCCATGAGGCATGCGACTTCGCGGCAAGAGGCGGGCGGCTTGTGGATGCGGCAATGAACAGACACGTCATGTTCACTTTCACCCTCCCGTCCTGCCCGACTCGTGATAGCGTTGACAGTCCTATGACTCAACTTTCACGAACTTCTAACGCTCAGTGGAACTCTGGTTCGCATACTTGTTCGTATCCTCCGATACAACATCACGCCCAACATCATGCCCAACACCATGCCCGACATCATGCCAGTGATCAAGAGAGAGGAAAGCCTGGAGGGGACGGCCGCATCCGTTGCGCCCATGGTACCTTTCCAGCCAGGTACAGCAGATCGCGACCTTAGCGGACTGCCCCCAGCGGCATATGGTCCTCACGATGTCAGGCTCACGATGCCACTGCCGGCAAAACCCTACTTCACTGCTTCGCATACACGCCTCACTGAGGACCGATACCATGGCAGCTCGCCTCGCAAGTACAAGCTGGCCGCGTCCTAGTTTGCCAGCCCCGCAGGCCGTGTTGTTGTTGTTCGAGCGCCGCCGTTTGCTCGCCTTCCATCTCGACTTGGTTCTGCCGTGGCAACCGCTGGACGCGTCAACAAAACAACTTCGACGCGAGCTCCCAACACCTCCACCACCACCAACACACACACATTACCACACATCACTAACATCACGAAACTTTTGCATCGCAAACGTAACCTCACTGACAAGAACAAAGACAGAATGGACGACGTTTTCGGAAACGTCGGCGACGTTGACCGTGAGTACGATGATGGTGTTGGCTTTGCGCGGATGCGCAACAACGGTATGTCACTCAACAGGCGTGAGCAAATCAATCACTGACAAGCATAGATGAAGAAGAAGACGACCAGATGGTCGAGATTCCGCAAGCAGATCTTGCCAACCTGAGGCATCAGGTGCAGCTGCTGGAGGCCAGGAGCGCGGCCAGTGAGGCGAAAGGTTAGTTCAATATCCACATGGCGGTCGTGCATGTCTTCGTACATCTCCAAGCCCTCTCCCAGAGCGACAGCAACTAGCGACGTAGCTATGCAGTTTGATTGAGTAGCTTTTACTGACTTCGGCGACAGTGCAAGACCAGGATGGTCTAATTCGTGAGCTGCTCACTTTCAACAAGCACATGCACACGAGTATGGAGAACCTCAACGCGCGCCTGACCAGCGTTGAGTCCGCGAACACGTCCAGAGACCTGCAAGAGCAATTTGTCGAGCCCCCCTCCACGCCAGCGGTGCGCTCTGCTCGTGGCTATCGCAGCATCCCCGACGGCCGCTCACGCAGCCCCTCGCCTAGTGCTATGACTTATCGAGAGCGCGATGGTGTTAAGAAGAGTAGGAAACAGCTGCAAATCAGCGTGCCCGGTAAACTTTACGTACCCCCCGGTGCCGGTCTGCCTACCCCACACACGTCTTTCATTGTAAGTTGTACCCACTGCATGTCCTTGTAGCACTGACTAACACGGCCATTCAGGAGGCCTCCAGGACTGCTCGTACGCCCAAGACACCGCTGACCCCAGGACGAATTGGCCCTCCAACCAGCGCCAAGAAGCCAAACACTTTGATCAGCAAGCGCGGATATCATAACCTCGACAAGATGGTGCCCCCGCCTTACGCTCAGATTCCGCTGGTGCCCCTTACAGATACTGAGATCATTGTGTTCTTCTTCAACGCCCTCGCCCGTCCGATGGTGTCTCTGCGCCTCTATGCTCGAGGGTGGGGTCCAGCCTCAATCTGCGATGTGATCAACTCTCACCGGATCATCGAGCCCGAATACCTTCGCAACACCGTCTCTGTCAAGTGTACCACCGCCATCAAGCTTGGCCGTCGCAAATATGGCGACAAGTGGGAGGACACCAACCGCGCTCTCTTCACGGACCTGACCGATGATAGGGCTACCGACAACATCCGTCTGCTTCCTGACGAGCGTCTACTCGAGACAGACTATGACGTCCGCGCGTTGTGCACCGGCCTTCGCAAGTACCCGAACGAGAATGACGGCGGTATCTTCACGGACAGTGTCAAGTGGTGCAAGGACAACAACGCGGCATACAAGCTATCGAACATTTGGGAGGTTGCCTCGGAGCTACATGCCGGTGCCACCCCTCGTGTCATCTCGTCCCAGTCGCCAGAACCGTCGATGCAGGATGACTCTTTGACGCCCAAGCATGAAGAGGCGGCGATGCATGGAGACGGCGACGATGCGCAGAGCGTAGCCTGGGAGGATAGCGTGTTTGGAAACACCATCCAGCCTGAGAACCAGGAGTTCTTCTAAGTTCATGAAGAGGTATCAGTGCTGACTGTTGGTCTTGAGCACTTTGACGCCGTTGGCGCTTGTATACTCGATCGGTCCTGTTTGTTTGCCTGTACACGAGAGATCGTTGGTCACACTACTTGCATGTGCGAGTATAGACGGCGGGAATAATGGAGACTGGGGCTGGTGGAGTTTCATGGTGGTGGAAGATAATGTGGCATCGACGAGCTTTTCCTTTACTACTTGACCAACGATTGTGGACCTGAGACCGACGAGAATACAAGGAACAACTTTAGACTGAACCTGCCCTTTCGTGCTTCAGTGATGCTTTGATGACTTTGTGCATGTTGCATTCCATAATTGTGAGCGCTACATGCCATTTTCTCGTGTCGGGGTGAAAGTGCCGTGCTGCGCCTCGCAACGGGCGGGCTAATATTGAGGTGAGAGAGAGAGGGTCTGCTATTGTCACGCGCGATAAAGTCCCCAGCCTCCGACAAAAACCCGTTCGACTTTCTCACCCCCCTTCTATCTACTCTGCTCATCAGCTCTATCTTTCTGTCGCTCTGGACTCGACTTTCTTACTCCACGCTACCTGAGCTTTTTCTCATCGCCGGCACCTCAGCGCTTGAGATCCTCTAGTACACTGAGCTCTCCGGCACCAAAGACCCTGCATAACCCAGCTCCAACACCCAAGTAGCTCTTCAACCGCGCTCTCTGCCATTCCTCACCTCAACATCTAACATCATGGCCGCTGGCACCAACAACCAGAGCGGATGGGCGCAGCGATTGAAGCCGCCCGCCTCATTCACCGGCTACAACCAGTTCAGCGGCTTTCAACAGCAACAGCAGATGCAGCAATCTGCTATGAGCAACGGTCGCGACCCTACTGCAGGTCGTCCCCTGTCAAACATGATGTTGCCAGTCACGTTTCCAAACATGCAGAACGGCTATGCGTACTCTATGTCGACACTGAATTCTGGAGTCAACCAGCTCCAAGGACAATCTCAGCGCCAGCCGACAGCGCAAGCGCAATTCACACCTCGCATGACCGCGACTGCACCTTCGCTCCTGCAGCAGCGCATGTTCGCGCAGAACATGGCCCAACAACAGCAGCTGCGAAATGGTCAAGCGCAGTCCATGCAAGAGCACCAGGCCGGCGACCTTAACTTCGCTGCCTTCAATGCCACACCAGGTCTCGCTCAGCAGTATTCATTACCAGTGTCGCCATACGCTACACCACCAGTATCATTCAACAATACGCCTACACAACGTCCGATGGCCATCGATCCAAAGGTCGCACCGAGCTCTCACCAACTGGCTGAGCAGCGCGCTCGTCAACATGTACGAAACCATGTCCAAGCCCAGCAGACACAGGGACAGGGACAGAAGCAGCCCGTGTCGCAGCAAAATGCCCAAGATAAACGATATTTTCTGCCAAACGACCCTCGTCTCAAGGCCAACACGCAACGACAGGCTCACCAGCAGCCCCCACAACAACAGCAGTCCCTGGCTATCGACCCTCGTCTCATGGCCAACATCCAACAACAGGTTCAGCAGCAGCCGCCTCCACAACAACAGCATATTTCACAACAGCAGTCCCTGGCTATCGACCCTCGTCTCACTGGCAGCCCGCAGCGGCATCACGCTCGTCAGCAAGGCCAACAACCTCAGATCCAGACTCAGATCCAGACTCAACAGCAACTTCAAGGCCAGCAGCAGCTACAATCTCAGCAAAATGCCCGTCAAAGCTCACTGTCTAGCGCTAAGGCCCCACACGAAGCCCAGAAGGCATCTAGGAATCAGACGCCGTACGCGACGCCGCAAGACACGCCGCAGATGTCTAGCGCGTCTCTTCCGGGAAGTCGACCTGCTGTGAGCCCTGTCCAGCGTAGGCCAAACGGTGCACCCGTGATGCATGCGCCGATGTCATCTGGAAATAGTCAGACGGCCGGATCATCCCCAGGCCGTTCACCACCGTCCACAGGTCTGGGTCAGGGCACAAAGCGACGTGCTGATGTTTCACCCACGGACTCACCACATGGACAGGCACGCAAGCGAGTGGCTGTAGCAGATAAAATCGGTCGCCCATCCTCGCCCGACGTCGAAATCCTATTCTCTAGGCAGGCGCAGGCATCTCCAGCACAGCTGGCGGCCGCATATCAACAACTTCAGCAGCAGCAACAGCAGCAACAGCAGCAACAGCAACAGCAACAGCAGCAGCCACAGGCTAAGATTCAGCACGCATCATCTTCAAAGGCACGAGCTATCCAACTCGCTCGCCAGAATCAGTACAGGACACCATTGCAAGCTCCTCAGAACGGTCAACTAGACGCTGCGCAACGTCTTCAGCTCCAGCAGCCCAAGGGCAACCCAATGCAAGGTTCAAACGGACATATGCCCACCCTCAATTACCAAGCCCACATGGAGAAGCGACAACGAGAGGCCGCACAAAACAAGGCAGCAGCAGAGAGGGCCGCCGAGCAACAACGCTCGCAGCAGCAGCAAGCCATTCTTAGGGCTGAGCAAAAACGCCTCGCAGAGGAGCGCAATGCCTATGAGCTTGAGAACGCCGAGCGCTGGCGCATCCAAGAGGAGCAGCGTTTCGAGCGCGAGCGCAAGCGCATCCGCAAGCAGCAGCTAAAGACGGACGAGAGCGCCCTAGCCCGCCACTACAACGAGTACCTAGAGCACTTTCCCCTCGGCCGCGGCGAATACAGGAACCAATACTACGTCAACCTCCTCGCCAACCGTCGCATGCCAGATGATCCCAAGAGCGATCTCGCCCTCGCGATCCAGTACGCGAAGGACCATTGGCATTATTACACTGAGTACCGCCTGAAGGAAGTCGAGCATTGCGCAAAACTGCAGCGGAAGATTTTGGCTGACAGGGAGCTGTCGACGAAGCAAGGTGAGCGCTAGGAGCCTCGTGTGGTGAAGAGGAGGACCGGGCTGCTACCATGGTGCGAGGAGAATTTGATGGCTTTGCTCTTGGGCGAATATGTTCGGGAAAGGGACGCAGCGCCGGTAATGGTAAAACCGTCGTTGGTGCTTGAGGAGCAATGTATAGCGGCGCAGAAATTGGCGAGTGCAGCGCTTGCGATGGACGTTGCGATGGAGAGTGTCAAGGATACTATCCCTTTGGAATTTAGAAAGCGGCCTTGAGATTCGGTGCACATGCGTATTGGCAAGCGAAGCAGAGCATCTTGAGCTTGGATACGCGACATTTCAGCAGCAGAGTCTGGTGGATAAAAGCAGTGATTCTTTCCGCGTAATATCAATGAAAATTCTAATTATCAATACTGTCCTCTACATTGTGCTGCCCTTGCATGATGGTCCCAAATGCGTGTTAGACTATGTCTCTGAGTTTCAGGCTGATCAAATGTTACAATGTTTGTTTGCATATGTTGATGCACCTTATGAGCAGGGACTTAGTTCGCGTACGAGAGTGATGCACTTTGACTCTTCTCATGTACTCGTCACAACACAATGTTCGTGGTTTAAGGACATTGTAAAGGAGGACGAGGGCTGAGTGTGGGTCACTTGGACAGTGGGATAAACAGGTCAGACGGGGGATCTAGGACACTTCTGGGGAGTACACTGCTTGGGGTACATATCCGTCGTTTGAAGGGTTCGTAAGGACGTCAGTCCTAGCAAGCCTTTAGATGCGTAGTCTACAGGAGGTTGTGATTGAAAGGGGCGGGGTCTTGGCACTTTAGGTGATTAGATGTAAGTATGGCGGCTCGAGATTGAATGAAGTCGGGCTTAGTATACTGGCGAATGACTCTCTTCGCAAAGAGGTTGCATGAATGACAAACGTATGAAAGGTGAAATTGGCGACTGGAGTGACGCGCGTTGACATGGCGACTGCATCGTTGCGCGCCAGCTTGGCAAGCAGTGACCGGAAGCGCCCCATTGTGTATGAACTCGCCTCTCCCCAAACAGTATTTCTACTCTCAACACCCAAGATCTTCGGCATCAACCATCAACCATCCTTTTCAACTAGTACTTCGACAGCCTCGACACACTGCTCAACTACCTAGCTCCAACAACCGAAATTACATCACGACCATGAGCACACCGAGCCAGGACCATGATCCAGCGCATAGCGACCATGCATCATTCGAGCCAATTGTTGCTTTTGACTCGGAAGATGCTGGATGGCTATCCTCATCGCAGTATGTGCCCGACCCGGCTGAGCTCCCATTGCAGATGAGTGAGGACACTGGATGGCTCTCTCCTTCGCAAATCGCAAACGAACCATACGAGCATGCCTCTATCAAGGATTCCGAATGGCTCAACCCCTCTCAAGCGAGCGCAGGTTTGTTCCAGCCTGTGGCTTCAAGTCATGAACAGGGCTCATCATCTTCGCGAGCGGCAGCCGAGCCAAACGAGGCCTCGAACCTCGATGGCGTTGGTTGGCAATCCCCTCCAAAGTCTTCCGAAGCTGCCACTCAAGAGGGCGTGAATGTGGCGAGCCAAACCATGCATGTCAAAGCATATCATAATTCTATGGTCACTGTTTTGGCTCAGCAGCAAGCAGGAATGCAAGAGAAGCCGCCCAATCGCACGCAGGACGAGGCATCTAGTTCGGATGACCAACAAGCTTCGCAAAGCGTAGTTGCTGCTATACCAGCGCCGACCAAAACTTTGCGCTTCCACGAAATACTAGCGCTGCCAGGATACGAGGCTGGCAAACTGCGCCCAGCACCGCCCGCAGCAGTACCGCCTAAACCAGCGCCAGAGCCTCGTGAACCGGCACGACTACTCCGAGATACTCAGCCCAACCTAAACACCCCTGGTGATCTCGACATGGCTATATCTCTCATCGTCAGTGGGGTGGTCGCTGATCCATATCCACACTACTTGTGGACCGAGTCCGACAAAATCATTCGCTGGTTTGTCGAAGTGCTTACATCTAAGCTTAATTATCTCCTTGAATTGGATCCTGCAACGCGGAAAGTTAAGGCAAAGCTGCTGAAAGGCGTGAAGCCGATCCCCAAAAAGGTTGAAGAAGTCGTACTGTGGTCTCGCACAGGATGGCGAAAGAACATCCGTTTCCGATATTACAAAGACTGGGTCACGAGGCTGCAACGTGTTCACCAGCAAGGCGACTTGCTGATTTACGACTACTTGGTGCTCATAACAGAGCTTCATCATCGTCATACGGCTCACTTAGGCGCAAATGTAAATGCTGTGCAAGCAGGCCAGTCGAATGCAGTTGTGGTGCCTCCGCATCTGGCTGCGCGTATTGCGCCCCAGCCATCTCATCTGGCAAATTCGACTCATTCCTATGCTCAGCCAACGCCATCGATGAACCAGCCCCACGCTGTGCAGCAAGCCTCGCAGCAGCCGAACCCACGAAGCTTCCAGGTACATCGCGATGAGAGCACGTCTCATGCGACAGGCGGCTTTGCTGTGCAGCAGCCGAGTATGCTGCAGGACAAGACGAATGTTCCGTCTCGAGAGCATTTCCAGGAACACAAGCGCAAGGCGAGCGAATCTCTGCTCGAAGTGCATCGACCGCAGAAAGTGGCCCGTGATCAGGCCATGCAATCAACATATGAAGATGCGCCCCAGATGACCAACAATGGCTTTTCCTCAAGCGCGATCGATCCGGCTCTTTCTAATGACCCCTGGTTCCCTGGGAACCACTTCGACAAAGCTATGGTCGATCCTTGGGCCTTCGCAGAAGATCACCGGATCTTTCGCAACGAGAATTCAGATTCGACGGCTGCCTTTGATCCCTTCGGTGACTTCCTGAATGACGAGGAGCAGGCGACGCCTGCCTTTAATCCGTTCGGCGACTTTCTGAATAACGAGGAGCAAGATGCTGCCGCAGCTCACACCGCACACTCGACTCAAAAACTGCACGATGAGCCTACGCAGCCCCTTAGTGACACCGATGCGCAAGATACACAGCGACTCGTCGACTACTTGCGCAGCGACCGATCGATGCCTGAAAACGAGTTCGCACAAAGCAACGCCACCTCTGCCCCAGCGTCGGCACCTTCCCACCCGCATGCTCTGATCACGAACGCATGGTTGAACCATGAGATGGAATCACTGCAACAGCCTCCTCCACTGTTCCGCCTACTTGCTCAGCCCACCGAGCATGATTTCTCTCTCCTGGCTCGCTGCATCCGTTTCGCGACCTCGGCGGAACAAGTTGGACTTGACTGGCGCATCTGTGAATCTCATGTCACCGAGATTCTGGCGCGCAGCGACTGGTTTGGCGCGAAGTTGCTGGAGCGTGGTGAGTAAGGCCTGTTTGCTGAGAAGGAAGAGCGAGTCAGATGAGAGCACGATATGGGCGATGGAATATCGCATTGCACGGTATCTGAGGGCGACGGTCTTGGATTGCTTGAGGGGTTAGTCAGTGTACCAATCAAAATGCTAGACACTAGGCGTTCGTACTCTGGTACCGAAGCTCGCTTAATGTAATTAGTCAACGCAGGTGGTCCAGGACAATGGTAACGCTCGTACCGCTACCATACTACAGCAATCGTATCATTGAGTTGCAAACATTGTGTTTCGAACATTGTAGACATACCTATGGTAGTAATTTGACGAGGGAAATCAGAAAGCTATCTTCTGGACATGCTCATTTGTTCTGGTGTGACTGCATCCTCACTGTCACAACCGAACGCCATGCGATGATGCGTGCGCGGTCTCTTATGAATCACGGTCGGACACACTCGACGCCTTTGATTTAACATCGTTGCCTGGCTACCTTCAGCATATTTTGATGTTATTAGTTGCTATCGAAACAGTATCTAAGGCTATACAGGACTCTATAAGAAACCTGGAGATGCGAAGGAGGAGTCTCGGCTCCGGACCAGCGACACAGAATTATTGCATGGCCTGGGCCCGGGCCTGGCGATTCTGAACTTGCAAAGCATTCAATGCATTTGTACTCAAGTGTCCGAAGGGGCAGTTTGATTGGTGGTTGCAGACGCTGACTCAGCCATAGCACCAAGATTCGGATGGTCAGACCTGCAGTTGGTCCATTTTTCTGGGACATACCTAATGAGGAGCGTACCATGGTTAGATTGTTCGGTTCCAAGTAAAATCTCGGATTGCAGCATGACATAAGTGATACCATAGATAGTGGTGACTCTTTAGAGGTTCAAACCATGGTTGTATCATGGGTGACGTAGATATCTAGGAGCTTCAAGTGTATATGAAGAGCTATTGCGCAGCTATTTGAGAACCCCATCGCTTGCCAGAACTGGGAACTTGAACGCGCAACAATCTAACACCTTTGACTGGTCACCATGTCTTCCCACATCACCATTGACGACTGCGCTTCCAATCCCTCTTCTCCCCCATCATCCCCATCTTCATCAAGACCACGCTCACGAACTCCAGAATCCTCAGCCAGTTCGGCCACGGTCCATGAAGGTGAACAGGCTGACACCAAGCGCTCTTCTGAACCCAAGACGCCGAAAAAGAAAGGCCCAGGTCGCCGGCGCAATAACCCTGACGCCCCGAGATGGGCGATTGAGGATCAGCTCAAGAAGACCAC